>OOCS01000102.1_pt1 | contig 86568 bp, 70 predicted proteins | sample 1671411 | NCBI WGS metagenome assembly OOCS01 (sample SAMN06348154, study PRJEB24527) | human gut metagenome | biome: human gut; feature: ankylosing spondylitis patient; material: feces | host: Homo sapiens | place: China | collected 2015-10 | reverse complement strand
TATTTTATTACTCCTATATTTCCAGGCATTGTTATACTTTCAAGTTTTTTACAGTTACCAAACACACCTTCACCCAGCTTTTTTACTGTTTTGGGAATAGTTATACTTTTTATTGAACTGCTTGCAAACGCTCCTGGTTCAATGCTCTTTACTGATTTTGGAATGGAAATATTTTTTATTGGACATCCTTCAAACGCATAAGCACCAATCTTTTTTACTGTTTTTGGAATATTAACTTTTTCAATTCCAGATTTTTCAAATGTATATTCTTTTATTGTTTTTATACCATTGGGCAGATTTAAGCTTTCTAATGCCGTGGTATTTGAAAACGCACGAGCACCAATCCGTTTTAAAGTTGATGGTAATACTATTTTTTTTAACTTTTTGCAATCTTTAAACGCATTGTCAGGTAATGACACAACCCCTTTTTTAATTACAACTTTTTTAATATTTTTACCCTCATACACTGTTATATTTATGGGATCTCCCATTTCCCCATTTCCTTTAACTGTAAGTACACCATTTTTAAAACTCATAGTTACATAATGGTTATCCTGCTTTGTTTTCTTTTTTGCAGCCGAAGCATTATCGGCCTGCATAAATATTATTGATACCGATGCTATGATAACAACTCCGAGCATTATACTTTGTTTAAAAGTGAACTTATCGGCAGACTTTCTTTTTCTGATAAATTTTTCTTTTCCCATACTAAACCTCCATTTCTACACAATGTGCTCTCGTAATCTTCTGAACTAAAAATTTTGAGAAGATACCGAGTACACATCACATATAAGATTTGTGCCTGTGAATACTGAAATCTCCATTTCTAACTGTTTTTGTCCGATGTCATATCATTTCTTATAATATAAGACAGATTTTTATGAATTATGTTGCAGGGAAATATAAAATTTTATTCATGTATAAGTCCGTTATCAATATAATATATGAATGCCCTGTTTCTTTGGTTTTCGGCTTTAGGAGATATGCCCATATATATCTTATCATTTATTATTTGCAAACCTTCTATTTCTAATTCTAATTCTTCCGAGCTGGATATAGTATCTCCTAAATAATATAATATTTCACTAACACTACCATATATACTGTAATATATTGTTTTTTTTGATTTTTTAAAAATAACAGAAAGATTAGCTAATGTATTATATGTTCCATCTCCGTCAGACACAATATATATATTCATATCATTATCTATTGCTATTCCCTGTAATTGCCCATTAGGAACATTATCGGCATTTATTACATCACTATCACAGGCTTCAGCTAATTTATCATTATATCTAAAACTTCTGTCATTAGTTGAATTGCTGTCTAACGCTTTTTTTATGGCATTAAAATCATAAAATGAATATTGGACATTTCCTTGCCTGCTCTGTTTAAACATAAGCATCTTTTTTCCGTCAGGAGATACATTGACAGCACATCTTCTTAAATCATAAAATGGTGTTCTTGTTTTGTTTGAATACTCTGTGTCATCCAGTTTGTCAATTTTTGTACTCGTAAATGTAACATCCGGTTGATATTCAATTTTACCGATTTTACCAGCTTCCCAATAGGTAGTATTTTCATCTATTTTTGTCTTATTTGCATTTGCACATACAATAAAATATTGATTATTGTTATACTGATACGGTATCAGATTTTGACCATGACCAACACCTTCAATATTCATAGAGTCTCTCATGACTGCCTGCTTACGATTTTGAGGCATTATTTCACATCTTGAAATTTTTACATTATTTGAATTTCCATTCTTAGCATATACCTGAGTAACATATATCTCATTATTCGTTATATATATATTTTGTATTGGTCTGTTTGCTGAATATACTCCATCCATACCAGAAAAATCACTTAAATTATTTATCCAAAAAGCAAACTCTCCATGTATCATATTTCTCGCCATATTTCCTTGCGTAACTGCATCATTAACATCAACTTCAACTTTTCCATCAGCATCAGGCACAATATTTTTATCACTTAGATCTAATGTCATTCCATCAAGATCATCGAAACTGTCAATGTCATCCTCTCTTGTCATAATCAGTGTCTTTGTTTCTTCCTGCCCCTGTGCAGATACTATATTGCTATGTGCACTCATTGGCAAAATTCCCATTGTCACTACCAAACCAAATGTTACCATTCTTCTTAAATTTTTACTCATAATCTACCTCCCTATATTGTTCTGCTTTTCAGCATTTTCTTTTGTCAACAACATTATATCACAAAATTTAGCATTATTTTATATCTTTCCAGTTTTAATAGTTATTTGTATAGCAAACATAAATGATAACCTACCACAAAATTGCACAGGTTCACATAATTGACATTATCCCCGAAACAAAATATACTAAAAACAAACAAACAACACTAATAATCTTTTTACAATACTAACTATTTTTTATAAGAAACGGGGTGTTTAAATGGGTATATATTTTAATCCGACAAATGAAAGTTTTACACAGGCAAAAAATAGTATGATTTATGTAGATAAAACAGAATTATTGGAACAATTAAATTTAAGATTATCAACAGAAAATAAATGTATCGCCGTAAGCCATGCAAGGCGTTTTGGCAAGTCACACGCTGCCGGTATGATAGACGCATATTACAGTCTCGGTTGTGATTCATCAAAGCTTTTTGATAACACAAAGATTTCTTCCCATGCAGACTATAAGAAATACATGAACAAATACAATGTTATTCATCTGGATATTTCTTCTTTTTGGGATTTTCATAAAAAGGACTTGATAGAGTCAATCAAAGAACGCGTGTATGATGATTTTAAAGAGATATATGCAGAGTCATTAAATTACAATAAGGACATTCATGTGCTGTTAAATGAAATTTATCATAAAACAACTACCCCATTTGTAATCATTATTGATGAATGGGATTGCGTTATCAGAAACAGTGATGACAAAGAACTTGTGCACGGTTATTTGCAATTTCTCCATTCCCTGTTTAAATCAGAGGAATCAAAAGCATTTTTAGCACTCGGATATATTACCGGAATTTTACCTATTAAAAAGATTAAGGACGAGTCAGCTCTTAACAATTTCCGTGAATATACAATGTTAGATTCATATCCTATAACACCATACTATGGTTTTACGGAAGAAGAAGTTAAACAATTATGCCAAAAATATGACATGGATTTTGATTCAATCAAAGCGTGGTACAATGGTTATCTGATAAACGGACTTCATATGTATAATCCAAACTCTGTATCTGAAGCAATCGACAGGCATGCCTTTGCTTCTTACTGGAGAAACACTTCTTCTTTCTCATCAATCAATACATTTATTACAATGAATTATGCAGGTCTTAAAGATGACATTATGACAATGCTTGCAGGCGGAAAAGTCAGAGTAAATCCATATACATTTAAAAATGATTTTTCAACTATCGCATCAAAAGATGATGCTTTGACTGCACTTATTCATTTGGGATATTTAGGCTATGATGCGGATAGAAAAAAATCATTTATTCCAAACCACGAAGTAGCAACCGCATTTGAACTTGCTTTGCAGACCGGTGAGTGGCCTGAGATAGCAAAAGCAATTTCAACCTGTGACGAACTGCTTGACGAAACTATAGATGGAAATGCTGAAAGAGTTGCCGAATTGATAGAACAGGCTCACGACACTTATACATCAATCCTTAAGTACAACGATGAAAACTCATTAAGCTGCGTCCTCACAATGGCATATTTTACAGCACCGGGATATTACAATATCGTCCGTGAAATGCCTGCTGGCAAAGGTTTTGACGATTTTGCATTTATTCCGAGATCAAATGCAGGTTTCAGACCCGCAATGATTGTTGAACTTAAATATAATCAGTCTGCCGAAACCGCTATTAAGCAGATAAAAGAGAAAAAATATCATGGAGCATTATCCGGATACAGCGACAAAATTCTCTTAGTTGGTATCAATTATAATGCGGATGGTTCAGACAAAAAGCACCATACTTGTGTGATTGAGGAGTGGAGAAATTCCTGATATAACAGCTACAAAATTCTCTTGTTTAAAATGAAGTTAAACCGGAAATCTCTCTTGTAATTAAAAAAGAGAGCATTGCAATCCTTACATTTTCTATAGTATAACTTGCAATGCTCTCTTTTCCTCACCCACTTTATTTATTGCTCTATGATAACCTTAACTTTATCTCCATTAATAAACGCATTATCTGATATGGATATATCAGGTCTTTTTACATAAATCTTTGTAAAGCCTGTATATGCCTCCGGCTCCTCATCAGGTTCAGCCTGTATCGAATTATCTTCTATATACATCACACCACTTCCCAGTATTAAAGACCTTACATAGCACTGTCTAAAGAGTGTACATTATGTTTAAGTCAAGTAGATATTGGCAACTCGCTCTTCAAAAATACTAAAAAGCTGCCTGCTCCTACTGGGAGTGTTTAGTGTGGTTGTTTTAAAACCAGGTTATTTATTATCATTATCATAAATATCCAAAAAGCCAAAGCTTTTATTTAATACTTCATTATTTTTCCAATCATATGCTCTTAGAACTCTGGATCTTTCACCACATTTTTCTTCCGGTGTTCTTATCGCAAAATATGTATTAAAAACTGCCTTTGCTATCAATGACTTTCTCTGCAAATATCTGTCCTGATTTTCTCTAATATACAAAATAAATTTTTCGCTGTTATTGACTAAATTTTCCTCAATATCATCCGTTACTAAAGCCTCAAGCATAACACTTTCAATTGCACCTGTTTCCTCCTCCGGGAGACAACTAATATAAAAATCAAGTTCAATTTCCTTAAATACAAGATTGTCTGTTTTCCATTTTATGTCAACATTTATATCTCTCTCATTAAAATTTGTCTGCAGCTTTTCATTAAGTTTATCTACAAATATTTTATTACTATCAACAGTATCGTGGTCTATCAAAATAATGACTTTATCAAATAATTCTTCTTTTTTAGTTGAATACTCCATCTGTTCCTGAAATCTTCTCATTTCGTCTGGTATATTCGTAATTCCTCCACAGCTTCTTATCTCTATTTTAGCTCCATCTTTCACAAGAATTCTTTTCATCAGTCTGTTAGACACTGTGTTCTCCACAAATCCATCATATTTCCAGCCATATTTATATTGTAATACAAATTGTATCATCAATAAATCTGTTGTCCCTTCACAAAATACGACAGCTTTCATCTATCTCAACTCCAATCCATATTCGTCCATCAACTGTATAGCTTTTAACGCATCAACATTGCGTGCTTTTACACCATCTTCCGTATTAACTAAAGTAATCATTCTAATATCTTTTTGCATATCCGGGCAACATTTTAAAACTGAATTTATTGCTTCCAGACTATGGGATGTCATAAATATCTGCACATTTAATTTTGCTGCATTTTCTATTATCCACTTAAACACTTTCCCCATGACAGAAACATGAATTGCTGTCTCAAATTCATCCAACAATAAAATGCCATCTTTTGCCTTAAGTAAAGCACTCAAAAGCAACATTGCTTTTTTCATGCCATCTCCATATGCGTTTAACAGAAGACCCTCATTAAATTTTTTTGACAATACAACATATTTTCTTGAACGAGTCATCTCATCTTCTACAGAATTAATCGAAACAAAATCCGGATCAAATTCTTTCATAATCTCTACAAACTGTTCATATAATTTTGGGTCTGTCATCAATGCGTTTAAGTAAAATGAGTTATTTGCGTGTTGAGTAGGTGACACATATACAACATTTTCGACTATGCTTGCAATTATGTCCGTCGATGTTGCAAAGCCTCTTTGAACATTATAAATTTTATCCGAGCCAAAATTTTCACCATTTATCTTATAATATATGTCAAGAAGCGATACTTCATATTCATTATGCTCATATTCCGTTGTTCCATAATCATGTCTATAACCTCTGATTTTCTCTAACTGTTCATCATTTAAAATGGTATCTGAAAACTCTCCTGTCAACTCAACAGTAAAAAGCTTATTATTATACTCTCCCGAATAAACAATGCTTGTTTTTTTATTTTCATTATTTATTGGAAACAATGACTTCATTGTGTCATAGCTGGTAGTAGAGATACGCATTGAATTTCCCTCTCTACGCCCAATCAAACGCCACGCTCTTAAATCATTTGGACGCTCTAAACTTTCTATAACCTCCAAAATACTTGTTTTGCCCGTATTATTTTCACCGGCTATCACATTTACTCTGCCTAAATCTTCCAATTTTAAACTATCTATACCTCGATATTTTTCTATATTCAACTCCGATAGCATATTTTTTCCTCTTTTAATAAAATTTTATTGTTATCATATAACTTACTATTTATATTATATACACTGTTGCAATAAAATAATAATATCTTACCACCATTATAAATGCAAGCATTACTATTTATATCTGCTGTTAAACGGATACTCGCAATAGAAGTATGTTACTTCCCTGATAGTGTTAAAATATAGGTCATTTTCAACAAATTCCTAAACTCAAAAATGAGATGTCTCCCATTTTGTCATCAGAGTTCACATTTTCAGTGTACCCCAAAACTTTGGTCTGACATCTCATTTCCTGCTGCCACTATTTATTCATATTTTCGTTATCCACATACAACATTATATGCGGCATAATGTTTTTTATGTCTTTATTTCTTCGCACTTGCCGCCTTGATACGCGCCATCGCTCTTGCAAGTGAAGCTCTGGAATGATAATACTCACGAATACTCTGTTTCTGACGCATCTGTTCCTCGGCTCTCTCTTTCGCTTCTTTTGCTCTCGCCATATCTATTTCCTCCGGATGCTCTGCTGTTTCCACAAGCAGAGTCACACGGTTATTCATTATCTCGACAAGTCCCATTCCTACAACAGCTTCCTGCCACTCACTCTCGCCCTCCGGTTTAAAACGCATATCCCCACGGTTGATGGCGATTACCATATTTTCATGGTGAGCAAGGATTTCTTTTTCTCCGTCAAATTCAGGCACTACTACTGACTCGCATTTTCCCGAGAAAAATATTCTGTTTGCAGATATAACTTTTAAATAAAACGAATTAGCCATATTACCTCATTTCTGTGCAAAAACTCTTAAAATCCAAGACTTCGTGCAAGTCAATTTTAATAATATCAAGTATATTTTTCATCACCGATATAACCCTGCAATAAATCTTCACTTTTAAGTCTCACACGAAAATCATCTTTACTCTGCGTCTTTCATAGTCTCTGCTTTCTTTTTAACATCTTCTATCGTTCCGACATTGAAGAAAGCATTTTCAGGATATTCGTCCATCTCTCCTGAGAGAATTGCCTTAAATCCACGGATTGTCTCCTCTACCGGCACATAAACACCTTTGATACCTGTAAAGTTTTCAGCTACATGGAATGGCTGTGAAAGGAATTTCTGTATTTTTCTTGCTCTGAATACTACCGTCTTATCCTCGTCTGCAAGTTCTTCCATACCGAGGATTGCAATAATATCCTGCAATTCTTTATACTTCTGCAAAATTCCCTGAACTTCTCTTGCCACATTATAATGCTCCTCGCCTACTATGTCTGCCTCAAGTATTCTTGATGATGACTCAAGTGGGTCTACGGCCGGGTAGATACCCTGTTCAACAATCTTTCTTGATAATACTGTTGTCGCATCAAGATGTGCAAATGTTGTTGCAGGAGCCGGGTCTGTAAGGTCATCGGCAGGTACATATACAGCCTGTACTGATGTTACGGAACCGTTCTTTGTTGATGCGATTCTCTCCTGAAGTTCACCCATCTCAGTTGCAAGTGTTGGCTGATAACCTACGGCTGAAGGCATACGGCCAAGAAGTGCTGAAACCTCTGAACCGGCCTGTGTAAAACGGAAGATATTATCAATAAATAAAAGCACTTCTTTCTGTTTCTCATCTCTAAAATACTCAGCCATTGTAAGTCCTGTCTCAGCAACACGCATACGCGCTCCAGGTGGCTCATTCATCTGCCCAAACACTAACGCTGTCTTTTTAAGAACGCCTGATTCTCTCATTTCTGTCCAAAGATCATTACCCTCACGGGAACGCTCACCAACACCGGTAAATATTGAATATCCGCCGTGCTCAGTTGCGATATTTCTGATAAGTTCCTGAATAAGTACAGTCTTACCAACACCGGCACCACCGAAAAGGCCAATCTTTCCACCTTTTGCATATGGTGCAAGTAAGTCGATTACCTTGATACCTGTTTCAAGAATCTGCTCAGCAGGATTCTGTTCCTCAAATGTAGGAGGTTCTCTGTGAATCTCCCAGTTTGCTTCGCCCTCAGGCTGCTTATCTCCGTCAATTGTCTGTCCAAGTACATTGAAAAGACGGCCAAGTGTATCCTCACCAACAGGAACTTTGATTCCGCTTCCCGTTGCTACAACTTCCATATCTCTGCAAAGACCCTCACTGGCTGCCAACATGATACAGCGTACAATGTGATTACCTATATGCTGTGCAACTTCCATAACGCATTTCTTATCGCCATTCATTACTTCCAATGCATCTCTGATTGCCGGCAGGTCATCATTTTCAAACTCAACATCCACAACAGGTCCGGAAACCTGTACGATTTTTCCTGTATTCATCTCTGCCTCCCAATTTATCTTTCTATCTCTTCTTTTTGCGTTTCTGTGCCTTTGCACCCGCTATTACTTCTGTTATCTCCTGTGTAATAGCTGCCTGTCTGGCACGATTATATAAAATATCCAATTCATGCAGCATATCCTTTGCACTGTTTGTCGCATTTTCCATCGCCATCATTCTGGCATTCTGCTCACACGAAAATGCCTCAACAAGTGCACCGTACACGAAACCTACCAGATAATCAGGAACTATTCTGTCCATTACCGCTTCTGCTGACGGAACAAGTGCAAGTTCCTCTCTCGGTGCATCCACCGGAATATGCATTGCAGCAAAATCAGCTCTCTTGAGTGGAAGAAGCTGCTTTATCTCGACTTCCTCCGCAACCGCATTTACCATTGCAGTATAAATGATGTATATCTCATCAAGTTTTCCCTCATGGTACTGCTGCAAAAGTTCCTCTGATATGTTTCTTGCTCTGTTAAGAGAAGGATTTTGAACAGTGTAGTGAAACTGCTTGTCAATACGCACACCCTGCTGTTCAAAATAATGTCTTCCAAGTTCTCCGAGAACAAAAAGTTTATTGTTTGGATGAGTCTGAAGATGCTCATAGGCTGCTTTCATGATATTGTGATTGTATGAACCTGCAAGACCTTTGTCCGCTGTAATTACAATATAGCCTACACGCTTTTCCTCAGACTTCTTTTCTACGGCTGAATCGGATTCAAAATATATATCTTCAAATTCAGGCAAATGTCTTAAAATACGACTCATCTCTGACTGTAAAGCAAAGAAATACGGCTCTGTATCTGCAAGCATTTTCTTTGACTTTTTGAGTTTAGATGTGGAGATCATATACATGGCATTTGTGATTTTTAATGTATCCTGAATACTTCTCATTCTATCCTGAATCTCTTTAATATTTGCCATAAATATTCCTCCGGTTCTATTTAGACATTTCCTTTCCTAACTCAACGATCTTATTTATCATCTCGTCAGAAATAACTTTTTTATCATCTATCTCTTTTCCAATCTCAGGATGTTTTGTATCAAACTGTCCTAAAATATCCATCTGAAGTTTCTTTACATTCTTCTTTCCGACTTTGTCAAACACACCTGCATTTGCAAGACAGAGTGTGATAACCTGCTCATGAAGACTGAGCTGGCTGCAAAGAGGCTGCTTAAGAAGCTCCATAAGTGCTTCACCATGATCAAGCTGTGCCTTTGTAGCACTATCAAGGTCAGAAGAAAACTGTGTGAACACTTCCATTTCCCTGTACTGTGCAAGGTCAATACGGATACTTCCGGCAACTTTCTTCATTGCCTTTGTCTGTGCCGCACCACCTACACGGGATACTGATAAGCCGACATTTACGGCAGGACGCATACCTGAGAAGAAAAGATTACTCTCAAGGAATATCTGTCCGTCTGTGATAGAAATAACATTTGTAGGAATGTAAGCTGATACATCTCCTGCCTGTGTCTCTATGATAGGAAGTGCTGTTATAGAACCTCCGCCAAGTTCATCGCTAAGTCTGCTCGATCTTTCAAGAAGTCTTGAATGAAGATAAAATACATCACCTGGATAAGCCTCACGACCTGGTGAACGCTCAAGCAGAAGTGAGATTGCTCTGTATGCAACAGCGTGTTTTGAAAGATCATCATAAACTATCAAAACATCTTTTCCTTTATGCATAAAATACTCTGCAAGTGCTGTTCCTGCATATGGAGCAATATACTGTAATGACGCCGGATCACTTGCCGTCGATGAAACTACGATAGAATAATCCATTGCATCATGTTTCTTTAATGTATTTACGATTTTTGCAACCGTTGAAGCTTTCTGTCCTATTGCGACATATACACAAATAACATCCTTGCCTCTCTGGTTGATAATAGTATCTGTAGCTATAGAAGTCTTACCTGTCTGTCTGTCACCGATGATAAGCTCACGCTGACCTCTTCCTATAGGGAACATAGAGTCAATCGAGAGAATACCTGTCTCAAGCGGTGTATCAACCGACTTTCTATCCACGATACTTGGTGCTTCCTGCTCAACAGGGAAATAATCGTCTTCCTTTATATCTCCTTCACCGTCGATAGGCTCACCTAATGCATTTACAACTCTGCCAAGGAATGCATCTCCGACAGGAATACCTGCCTTTTTCTTTGTTCTTACAACTTTTGTTCCCTCTTTGATACCGAGATCACTGCCAAAAAGAATACATCCTATTTCATTCTGTCTTATATCCTGAACCATTCCCTTGACACCGTTTTCAAAAGTTACGATTTCACCATACATTGCATGGTCTATACCATATATTGTTGCGATTCCGTCACCGACCCAGATAACCTCTCCGGTTTCTCTTGCCGAATCGTCCCAATCAAAATCTTCTATCTCTTTTTTAATTATAGATATGATATCTGTTGCGCTAATAGCTCCCAACAAATTCACCTCCCAGTCATTTTTCGTTCCAACTGGCTCAACCGCCATGTGAAACTCTTATCATATTCTTCCATCTTTGTCTTAACTACATATCCGCCAAGTAACGAATCATCCACATTCTCAGATAATTCAACGGTATAATCCGGATATTTCTTTTTAATATCATCTTTTATACTCTTTATCTCATCCTGTGACATCTCTTTTGCACTTGTTACTGTAGCACGAAGAATATGATTTTTTTCATCCCAGTATTCATGGTAAGCCTTAAAAATATCGCTAAGTTCATCGGCATTACCGACCTTGCACATTTCCTTTATGAAATTTGCGATTACGGACGAAAGTTTTGCTTTTTGGAAAATATCATCAATCACTTTTTCCTTCTTGTCAAGACTGACAACAGGACATTCCAAAACCTCTTTCAGAACAGGTGTAAGTGACAATATATCCTCAGCATCATTTACATCTTTTCTGTCAACCGACAGATCGTACAAAACCTTTGCACTATTTACTGCTGTCTGCGTCACGGCTATCACCTGTCTCTAAAATTTTTCTTGCTGCGACAACGGCGAGTTTTGCAATCTCTGCCTGTGTTGCCTGCATTGCTTTTTCATGCTGAGCCTCGATGTCTTTCTTGGCTTTTTCTTTCAAGCGTTCTGTCTCAACTCTGATGTCTTCCATCTGGGAATTATAAGCCTCATCAGCACGCTCCTTAGCATCTGCTAATATCTGGTCAGCCTCTGTCTTTGCTGTCTTAATCTTATCGTGATATTCTTTCTTAAGTTTGTCTGCCTCGTCCTCTGCATCCTTAGCACTCTTGAACTGATTATTTATCATTTTCTCTCGTGCGTTGATAACATTCATAACCGGCTGGAACAAAAACTTTCTGAATATCGCATATATGACAAGCAGATTTACGACTGTCCATAAAATATTCCACGGGTTTATACTTAACATATATTGTCCTTCTTTCAACAATCCATCAAAAAAACTGCTGCCGTATCAACAATCCGGCTGTTATTTCCACATTTTATATACGACACACTCAGTCAATAATTAATTATCATACTTTCCTAAATGTTTATCCTCAGACGGGTTGATTATTTAAGAAGTAAGATGATAAGAAGTGCGATAACGAAACCGTAAATAGCTGTTGCCTCGGCAAGTGCACAACCTAAAAGAAGTGAACTACTGATCTTTCCTGATGCTTCAGGCTGTCTTGCGATAGCGTCTACTGCTGAAGATGTTGCTTTACCAATACCAAGACCTGCTCCGATTCCTGTTAAAACTGCGATTCCTGCTCCGATTGCTACTAATAATGTTGCTGACATAATATTAATCTCCTTTTCTGTTTCATTTAAATCTTTTCTTTAATTTAATCTTGCTGAACTATGCCCAGCAAAAATATTTCTGTTTTCAAAAATCCTTATTATACTATTCCGTTTCTGTCGCTTCTTTTATAAACAATGCAGTTAAGAATACAAAGACATATGCCTGGATAAGACCGTCAAATATATCAAAGTACATACTGCAAAACGCCGGTAATACTGCCGGAACCACAAGTTTTAGAAGCTCCATAACAACGAATGAACCAAGTACATTTCCAAATAGTCGCATACACAATGAAAGTGGCCTGATAAATATTTCCAATATATTAATTGGTAATATTATAGGCATCGGTTCTGCAAAACTCTTAAGCCATCCCTTTGTACCTTTCTGACGAATACCTGAAACCTCTATCAGAATAATACTCATCAGTGCAAGTGCTATGGTGACATTCATATCCTTTGTCGGTGGTTTAAATCCCAAAAGACCGATAAGGTTTGCTATTCCTATGTAAATAGCCACCGATGCAAGATACGGTATGTATGCAGTACCGTTTTCGCCGACTGTACCTTTAAAGAAATTGTACAATCCACTCACCGCTGTTTCTAAAACAAGCTGTTTACGACTGGGATTTTCTATACTCAGGTTTTTGACAAGCAGAACACACAAGACCAGAACTACAAGCATTATTATCCATGTAACGACAACAGACTCATAAATAGGTATGCCGCCGAATATTGGAATCTTAAATACTGTTTTACAGTTCAGTTCTTCCATCAAACTCTCTACCAGAGTATCCACAATATTCACCTCCATCTTATTTTTTAAGGAAAACATAAAAATCAAAATACCTATACGCAGGAAATCATCTGCCTGCTGAATATCAATCGGCATCTGTGATATTTTTGTGTCAACTTCCTTTCAACGACTGATATTATAACTACTGCTGTTAAGATATGTAAAAAGTATTTTTGACATAATGGTTATACAATTTTTATATACTAAATTTTACCATAATATGCTATTATTATTATATGTTAATTTTTTGTAAACTCGGCTTAAAGACTGAATTTTCACGCATTGAGCTGCGTTTATCTGTTAAAACTAAGACAATAAATACACAAAAAATTCTAGATTTAGAGGAGCAAAATTATGGGAAATATTTTAATAAAAAAAACACCTGCAAAAATAAATCTGACACTTGATGTGACGGGAAAACTTGAAAACGGTTATCATACATTGTCTATGATAATGCAGAGCATAGATGTATGCGACGAACTCTCTTTTGAAAAAACTGCAGATGAAACAATTCTTTTTTCAATGAATAAAGAGCTTCCAGACAAGATACCTGCTGAGAAAAATCTTGTATATAAAGCTGCAAAACTTATGAAAGACACTTTTAAGATTGATGGTGGATTTAAGATACACCTCACCAAAAATATACCTGCCGCTGCCGGACTCGCCGGCGGAAGTTCCGACTGTGCCGCCACACTTATCGGAATAAACGAATTGTGCGGGCTTGGTCTTGACATTGAAAAACTTTGCGAGATAGGTGTAAAACTCGGAGCTGATGTACCATTTTGCATAAGAAAAGGTACAATGCTTGCCGAGGGCATTGGTGAGATACTCACACCCCTCACACCGCTTACAGGCATACCCGTACTTCTTATAAAACCAAACATATCAATAAGCACACCGTATGTTTACAAACACCTCAAACTAAACGAACTCGATTATCATCCGGATAACAAAGCCGTAATCTCATATATAAAGGATAAAAACATAAAAAAAATAGCAGCTTCACTTTCAAATGTACTAGAGACAGTAACCATACCCGAAAATCCGATAATCGCCGAACTTAAACGCTATCTCACCGAAATTGGTGCAATAGGCTCACTTATGAGTGGAAGCGGTCCAACAACATTTGGTATATTTAAAAATATGGAAACTGCAAAAAAAGCATACGAAAAAGCAAAAGCTGATTACCCTGATTTTGATGTGGTGTTGTGTCGGACTATGTAGGGTGAGAATTATTAAAAGGTTGTAAACTTTCCTATTATATTACGTCATATTCCTGACGATATAATTATCAGAAGAAACAATTTGCTATCCAAATAAGTTTTTGCATACGACCAAAATAATAACTAATAACGATAATTTAAACAATTTAGCAGTGTTTCAAAGAAATGAGCACTTATACTTTTGAAAATGAAGGTTTCAGTGTGAAAAATGAAGGTTTCACACACAAGATTTGTATTTGTGCACACTTGATACAAATCTTATGTATGAAAGATAAAAACTTTCGCACTATACGCAAAAAAAATGTGTGCAGAAAAGAGGTTAATCATGAGTTTAGATGCAATTTCATCATCAATAAACACATACAGCAAAGTTGATACCAAAAAGGCTGACAGCACAAAAGAAACAGAAGCAGCCGTTGCCGCATCAACGAAAAATACATCATCAGCAGACAAAGCAGCTTCTACTGATACTTCAAAAGAAAACGGTGTTGTTTTCGACAAGACAACTGACAAAAAGACCGACAGTGCAAACCAGATTTACAACAAAGATGCTATTATCTCAAAGCTTAAGGCAGACCAGCAATCACGCTTACAGTCTATGCAAAATCTTGTAGAGAAACTTTTAAATAAGCAAAAAGGTACTTTTGACCTTGCCAGCCTTATGAAAAAGGATGATGTTTCAGGCCTCAATCTTTCTGCTACATTTGAAGCCGCAGCTAAAAATGCAGATCCTGATACCATCAAAGCTGCTCAGGAAAGTATTTCTGAGGACGGTTACTGGGGTGTAAACAAGACTTCTGACCGTCTTGTAAGTATGGCTATTGCACTTTCAGGTGGAGATACAGACAAAGCAGATGAAATGATGTCAGCTATCCAAAAAGGTTACGACAGAGCAACAGCAGCCTGGGGCAAAGACCTTCCTGACATTTGCAAAGACACACTTGAAGCAACAAAGCAGAAAATGGATGACTGGAAAAACGGCAAGACTACAGCAAAAGATTATTCAGATCTCCAGTAGGCAAGATATTTCAAACACAAAGGACAAAGATGTCTCCCAAAAGACATACTTTGTCCTTTTTTATAAGATAAAAAACTTTTACCATACAACACCACATAAGATAACAACAACAAATCATAATAAAATAAAACGAAATGAGGGGTTAAATGACAAATAAAAACAGATTTCAGATTTTGATAGAATTTTTTATGCTCACCATAGGCTCAATAATCGCAGCTTTCGCCATCGAGGAATTTCTCGTACCGAACACTATACTTGACGGTGGAGTCATCGGCATCGGCATAATGATAAACAATCTTACCAAACTCCCACTCAGTATGCTTACCATTATACTAAACATACCTTTTCTGCTCTTTGGTCTGCACAAACTTGGCAAGATATTTATTATAAAAGCAGCATACTGCATGATAATATTTTCTCTTTTTGTATCACTCTTTGCTCCGTGGACAAATGCAACCGATGAAACCTTTCTCGCCGTCTGCTATGGCGGTGTCATTCTCGGAATAGGTGTCGGTCTTATCATAAAATTTGGCGGCTGTCTTGACGGTACTGAAACAGTAGCTATAATCCTAAACAGAAAATTTGGTCTTGCCGTCGGACAAATGGTTCTCATAATGAACCTTGTCATCTATTCCATTGCCGGTATTCTTTTTGGTCCTGACAGAGCCATGTACAGCCTTTTGACATATTTTATCACATCAAAGGTACTTGATGTTGTTGAAAACGGTGTAAACACGGCTAAAGCAGCAACCATAATCACTGATGATGCTAAAGAAATATCAGATAAAATATACCAGACACTCGGCAGAACCGTTACCCTTATGGAAGGAGAGGGGCTTGTCAGCGGAAAAAAAGTAGTTCTCTACTGTGTCATTACACGCTTTGAAGTAAGAGAACTTACAAATATAATCAATTCCATTGATACATCCGCATTTGTTTCAATAACTGATGTTTCCGAAATAATAGGCAAACACATTAAAAAAAAACATCTAACTCAAAACTGCTATCTGCCTATAGCCAAACTTCTCCTATTCAGCATCATCTATAATCTTTGTATATCTCTCAAATTGCCCGGCATATATCACCTTGAGCAATGCGTCCGCACTCCTCAAAGCCTTTGCGATAACGGTATTATCAAGTCTTTTCTCATCCATTATATCAGCAAACTCGTCTATATCTACCACTTTAACAAATCCGTCAGGGTAAACTAAAACATCTATAAGAAGATCATTAAACACATATTTCTGACTGTCCTTTTCATGAACCGTCTCCACAATATCACAATACCAATAGACAAGATTGTCCTCACTGTCATATACCTTGCTCACTTTTATACCCTTGTCAATAAAATAAGCAGACACACCTCTTGCAATGTCTTTTCTCGGTTTTAAAACATTCCATTTTGTAAGTATCATATCATCTGTGACAGACAACACTATATCGTCTTTAAGTTCCTTGATTTCATCCGGGATATATCTTCTTCGGAAAAGCTGTATTTTATCCATATTCTCCCCCTGTATCTTCAAATTTGTTACAGTTAGCATCTGAGCCGTAAACCGCAACCAAAATATTGTTAAGTCTAATTATAATATCCGCTGTTTAGCTTGTAAAGAAAAAAATCCGTCATTCTATGTTGTAATATAACAGTTCAGCCATAAAAATATAATCGGTAATATCTGAGCTTGCTCATTGTATTTCTGATTATATTTTTATGGTAGAATAGCCTTTCATTTATTATATGAGGTAAACATAAGCTGCGTAGCAGCAACTGACAGTTTACTGGCAGGTTTATGAATGTAATAAATGGAAGGCTGAACTGTTATGCTGCAACAATTAAGCCCACATATATACAGTTGAACCAATACATTTTACCGTCGCAAAATATTTTCAATTACACAACCATTATATATAGAAGAAACTCATTCACCAAATGTATAAAATCATACTTAGAATGTTACAATATTGTAAAAGATTAACTCCAAAATATGAAAAAATCACCAAAAACATACACCTAATTCTTAATCTAATAGTAATTTTTCCTTAATTTGTGTTGACAAATACATATTAAGTTGTTACAATAAAAATCGTGATGTAATATTTTTGTAACAAACTTAAATAATTCATTACATATTCTTTTAAAAATACACACAAATTATTATAATATCAAAAAATTATGGAGGATAATATGTTTAAGGAAGGCTTGACAAAAAAGGCATTATCACTTGGAACAGCACTTACATTGTCTGTTGCCTGTGTACTTACTTCGTTTAGTACATCACCTGCTGAAACAAAAGCAGCAACAATTCCCGGTATGTCTTTTTTAAGCGACGAGATTAATAATGGTGATAATACTACTGATGTAGACGACAATAACAATAATGATAACAACACTACTGATGTAGTAACTGGTTCAGCTATAAAGGTTACAACAAATTTCAATAAACTTGGTATTGTTACTAAAAAGACTGGATTTGTTAATGTAAACAAAGGTGCCGGTACAAAGACTAAGGTTGTCGGAAGACTTTATAAAGGATATAAAGTCAACATCATCGGTTCTACAAACAAAAGCTGGCTCAAGGTTAAATCCGGACGAGTTTCAGGTTATGTATGCAAAAAATATTTTGCAATAGGTGCAAAGGCAGCTAAGGTTGCAAACAAATATGGTACTGCATATGTAAAAGTAAACAAGTCAGCAAAAAAAGTTTCCTTAAAGAAATCAAAGAGTTCTTCAGCAAAAACTCTTACAAGCCTTAAAGCAGGAAAGAGTTATAAATTAGTTAAGACTTACAATAACGGATGGGTAAAAGTTAAGTCAGGTAAAAAGACAGGTTTTACAGACAGTCTTTCATCTATGACAGCTTATTATAAATTCAGCAACGCTCTCACTCTTAACGGTGTTAGAGCAAGAAGATATGGTTCACTTAAAGGCTATCAGGCTTCTGTTTATGCACAGCGATTTGTAGGCAATCGTTATGTATGGGGAGGAACAAGCCTTACACACGGAACTGACTGTTCAGGATTTACAATGAGTGTTTACAGAAAGTTCGGTTACAGAATTCCTAGAACTTCTCGTGAACAGTCAACATACGGAAAGAGAGTAAGTTTTTCAAATCTCAGACCGGGAGATCTTCTTTTCTACACACACGGTACAGGCAGAGTAAATCATGTTGCTATGTATATTGGAAGTGGACGCATCGTTCATGCAAGCAATCCAAGGACAGGTATCAAGATTTCAAAATACAATTACTCTAGACCTAAATGTGCAAGACGAATTGTTTATAAGAAATAATATTTTTTATAATATTATTCTTTTCATAAATCTCTTTCTTAAAAACACCGCATAAGCGGTGTTTTTTATTTTACCCATTTCAATCCTATATCTTCAATCCATTGTAACAGTTCAGCCTCTCATTTCTTTTTATTATATTTTTTCCTTGACAAATCATAACTCCACCCTTATAATCATATATATCCTATCAGTTTAGTATGAATAGTATGATTTAAAAAATTAGGAGGGTTTGTCATGAAAGAGATATTATGTTTTGGAGATTCAAATACTTATGGACTTATACCGGGTACAACATCAAGATTTGACCGCAGCACACGCTGGACCGGTATTCTTGAGTCGGCACTTTTCCCTAACGGATATAAAATAGTTGAAGAAGGACTCTGTGGACGCACTACCATCTTTGAAGATGAGCTTCGTGACAACAGACGCGGTATAGATATGCTTCCGGCACTCCTTGAATCACACTCACCTATAGATTATGTAATACTTATGCTTGGCACAAACGACTGCAAGACATATTATAATGCCTCTGCCGGTCTTATCGGCAAAGGTATTGAAAAGCTTATATCACAGATTAAAAAGTATGATTCGTCTTTAGACATACTGCTCATGTCACCTATCGTACTTGGTGATGATGTCTGGAAGCCCGAGTTTGACCCTGAGTTTAACAAAAACTCCGTAAAAACATCACACAAACTTAAAGATGTATATAAAAAGATAGCTGACAAATACGGCTGCCACTTTCTAGCTGCATCTGATGTATCTTCCTACAGCACTGATGATATGGAACATATGGATGCATCCGGCCACAGACACCTCGCCGATGCAATCCTTGATCTTGGTCTTTTTGCTTAAAAACAGACAGTTCCTTTTTATTGATAAAATTTTACATATGCCAAAACAGGCTTTCTGCTATTTTTAATAATAACAAAAAGCCTGTTTTTAACTCTTTTATTATCTTATTGACTTGCTGAAGCCGTCGGGCTTTCTGTCGCTGATGCTCCCGTATCGTTGTTACTGCTGCCTGCATTTGCTGCTGAAGTCTGCGAATAATTGAAGTCGTATTGATTTTTCTTTTCGACATCATACTTATAACTTCCCTTTACGACCACATTATCCTTTGCATTGGCGGCAAATCCGATTTTTAACACATCGTTTTCCTTTTCCTGTAGAGTATATACAACCAAATCATCTTTGTTAAACGCAATGTCATTCTGATTTCCATTGTAACGGTCAAACACACTGCTTAAAGCACTGTTTCCGTCCTCCTGTTTATAATATATCTCTTTCAGCTTTGTATCAAATACAACAAATGTCTGTGACTTTATGCCATTGTATGTAAGCACAGCATACCTGTTTTCCTCATTATCCGTTGTCTGCACCCACTGAAGTTCACAATAATATCCTTTAATATTACTTATTTTCTTTGATGCACCGTTTGGAGATATAACAATATTTTTTATTTCCTCTGAACCGGTTGAGTCCTTTTGAGTTACAACTCTTACACTCTCCCTGTCACTGTCATTCTTTAAGGAATGAACGCTCTTTTCTCCGCTTTCATCGGTTTTGTCGCTGTCTTTTTTATATTTTTTGAGCTGTTTTTTTGTAAGTTCTTTTCTTACAAACATTTCATTAGTACCATCCCATACATAATAAAACTTGTTTTTTAAAACTTTTACTTTTATAACTCCATTAGTTCCCTTTGGTATCTTAAATTCACAGGAATTAGCCTCCGCACCCGTCTTGTCTGCCGTATAAATCGGCTCAGACACACATTGCAGCTTGTCAGCCTCGATATTCCAGATATAATACTTCTGAATACTCTTTATTTTATTTTTCTCTTTCTTCTTTGGCTCTCTGCCAAGCAAAGCGTTAAGATTTTCATCAGTAAATTCTATATCCTGACCTATCGCAACTTCATTTACCTTATCGCTGTTATAATCTGATATATGCAATGCAACATTCTTTTCAAAGTGCAGCTTATCATTCTTATTCTCACCAAACTGTCCGTTTAAATTTTCCTCGGCAAGCTTATTTCCCTCCGTGTCCTCCAAAACAAGCTTAAACTCACCATCATAACCTGAATCTTCCTGCTGCCCATCCGTCATTACTATCTTTATGACCTTTGACAAGCCGTCTGCACTCTTAACATTAGTCTGTGCAACGACAACCTGTTTTGTTTTATCAAATAACGGTTCTTCTGTCTGCGAAATGCTGTTGTCTACCGTTGTGTCTAAACTGCCCTCCCACAACATATATAGCGGTCTTAACATAAACCACCAGATAAAGAATATTAGGACAACAAGCACTACTACCTGTCTGTCTTTTTTCTTTATCTTATTCTGATAAAGCATCTTTGATGCACGGTCGTCAATACGGTTTTCCTGAAAAGTCACAAGAGATGGTCTTATAACTTTTTTCCCCTTGTTCATATTCAGTATTTCCTGTGCATATTTCGCCCTGTCATCGTATCCAAAATAACTAAGCGTATCCTCGTCTGCCGCTGTCTCAATATCTCTTAAGATAAAATAATGAGCAAGCCACATAAACGGATTAAACCATTGCAGCGACAACACAATAAAAGCTGCTGCCCTTAGCACACCGTCATGTCTCTCCTCATGTATCTCCATATGCCTTAACACATATTTTGCCTCGGAAACATTCATCTTGCCCGGAAGATATTTCTTTAATCTGAAAACACCTGTCATTACCGGAATATTAAGTTTCTCATGCTGATATATACTTCCATCCAGTCTTTCAGCCTTTTGAAGCCACTTTCTTATCCCGGTCTGCTTTACTAATGTGTATATCCATATGAACAAAACACCTGCGGCCCACATGATACTGCAAAATCTAAAATTTGTATTTACCGTAAACTGCCGCACAAAAACACTCTGCCAGCCTGTCAGCACTCCGCCCTGTTCATCAAATGAAAGTCCTATCAACTCAAGAAATATATGAAATTTTCTATTTATTCCTGATGACAGTGAATATATACTCGACAATGACACCGGACATATGCTCCTTATCAAAAAAAGCCACCACAGACACATAAAATACTTTTTAGGTACTTTAACTATTATAAATCTTATCAGCAAAACAACCACAAGAGCAAATGCCGACACAACTGCCAGTGAAAAAGAAGTATAAAATAAACCATACAACAATTTCAATGTCACTTTCCTCCTAAATGTTTATCTAAAAATTTCCATATAACCTCATAATACCATTTTATTGTATTATAAGTTGAACCGTATATCTCATGCTTTGAGTTTGGTATCTGTATCAGGATAACATTTTTATTTTTCTCTGCAAACCTGTTCTGTCCTCTATTATCCACTAAGTCATCATCCGATGCCTGAAAAAGCAATACCGGTATTTTCACCTTCTCTGCTTCTCTTTGGAGCTTTTTTGTCGCTTTCATCGCACTTATACTCCAGCCGTAAGTCGCACCATTCATATGGTACCTGTCATTCTTTTCACGCTTTCTGAATATATACTCATATCTCTCACCTGATGTACAGCAGCCAAATTTTTCATCTCTAACGCCATCAAATGCACTCTGACCGGGTACATATTTTAATTTTACCGGGAAAATTGCCGCATAAATTCTCAAAAGATTTGCAACAAATTCAGGAATACCATTAAATTTCATTTTTAACATAGGAGAAGTAAGCACTGCACAATCAAACAGTTCAGGATATTGCTCAAGCACGAGTGCACCTATCGCACCTCCCATCGAATGTGCATACAGTACCATTTTTTTGCCCAGATTTTCATTTCTTACAATGTCTCTCACAAACCCGTAAAAATCATTTACATATTTATCAAAACCATCTACATATACCTTTGACAGATCATCAGTCTCCCTGTCAGAATTGCCATGCCCTCTGTGCTCCGGAATATATACCGAGTATCCCTTGCACAAAAAATAATATATGACTTCCTCAAATTTTTCCGCAAATTCACAAAATCCATGAGAAATTACAATTATTGCTTTCTCATTTTTATTTTTAAATTTATCATAATATATTTTTATTCCATCATATGCAGTATAATATCCGCTTGTCCTTGCCGCATCCAGCTTTGGAACTGCCACCTTTTCCATTTTTTCAAAAAAATCATTATCCTTAAAATACTCCATACTTCCTACACCTCCTTCATAGACAGATATTCGCAATCCGCTCTGCTACCCGCCTGACAATTTTAAAATACCGTCATATCTCATACCATTATTGCTTACATCTATTTTACCATACTTCGCAACATACACGCAAAAAATATTATATAACTTCAAATTATATTTTTACACTTAATTTCATTTTACTTCTCATTTTCACTATCTTTATTTTTCCTCAAAATCACAAAAAATCACTGTAAAAACATGCCAAATTATTACTATATTTATCCTAAAAATTGTATTTAAAATAAATCTAAAATGTTGTAAAATAAATACATATGTATTGCGGTTTTATATACTAATGTCAGGGCATTTTTTTGCCCAATTTTTATGTCTAAGATACATAAAAATATATTATGGACGATGAAGGGAGAAATTTATTATGAAACTAAAAAACACAAGCATAAAAATCAAAATTATGCTTCCTGTCGCTGTGATAGTGGTTCTTCTTGCATTATCAAGTTTAACCTCTATTAGCATAGCCAACAATATGCTAAATGTCGGTACTGAAATTTCTGACAATTATTCCAAAAGCCTTGTATTGCTCGGTGATATATCAGAGAAATTTGAGTCATTAAACAGCATAATCTATAAACATTGCATATCTACTGACGACAGCGTAAAATCAAGCCTTGTCCAAAACTACAAAACGAGAACAAAAGAGATTTCAAATCTCTGTACCCAGTTTGAGAAAACACTTGATGCAGGTCAGGAAGAAGACAACTTCAATGAATTTAAGTCAAATTATGATAAGTACCTCAAAGATTTTAACACTGCACTTAATGCCAGTACCGCAGGTCAGGGTACTTTAGCTGCTGAGATGGCAAATAACACACTCTTCACACAGTCGCAAAAAATTGAAGATAATATAACTGAAATGCAGGATGCGAATCAGAAAGCAATGGATGCAGGTGTTGCAAAACAAAAAAGTGTACATAGTGCAAGCCAGATAACAGGCATTACACTTCTTGTCATTGGTTTAATACTTGGTTTTAGTGTACTCTATATCTGCTATATGTCTATATGTCGTCCCGTTGCAGGTATGAACAAAGCACTTGCTGAAATTATAGAAAACATAAATACCGGCAATGGCGATCTTACAAAACGACTTAACATCAGAGCAAAAGACGAGATTGGTATAATAGGTGATGATATAAATAAGTTTATTGAAACTTTACAGGAGATTATGAAAAAAATCACCAGCAATACTAACAAGCTTGAAAATATTGTCGGTACCGTATCTAACAAGGTTGTCAAAGCCAATGATAATTCATGTGATATATCAGCAGTTATGGAAGAACTTTCATCTGCAATGGAAGAAGTGTCTGCCACTGTTATCTCGGTAAACGATAACACAAATGATGTAGATTCAAATGTCACAGACCTCTCAGACGAGTCTGTTAAGCTTCTTGATTATGTAAATGAAATGAAAGAGCGTGCAAATGCACTTGAAAAAACAGCTGTAGACAACGGAAATACCGCCAATGAAATTATAAGCGGAATCGTTCAAAGCCTTGAAAAAGCTATTGAAGAAAGCAAGAGTGTTGATAAGGTCAATGACCTTACAAAAGACATATTAGACATATCCAACCAGACAAATCTTCTTGCGTTAAATGCTTCTATCGAAGCTGCAAGAGCAGGTGAAGCCGGAAAGGGCTTTGCTGTTGTAGCTGATGAAATCCGCCAGCTTGCAGATTCAAGCCGTGAAGCAGCAAACAATATCCAAAATATCAACAGTATGGTTATTATAGCCGTTAAAGAACTTACTCAAAATTCAAACCAAATGATAGACTACATAACAAACAATGTTTTGGAAGATTATGTCGGATTTGTCAAATCAGGACACCAGTACAGTGATGATGCTGAGCATGTCACCGAAATAGTAACTAAGTTTAACACTATGGCATCATCTATTAAAGAAGCCATGTCAAATGTTTCAGAGTCTTTAAATGGTATATCTACAGCCGTTGAAGAAAGCACAAACGGAATTACAAATGTTGCAACAAACACAACAGACCTTGTATCCGGCATTGAGGCTATCTCAAATGAGATGCATGAAAATGAGCAGATTGCAAATGAATTAAAGGACGAGGCAGACAGATTTGTTTCTCTCTAATCCCTTATAAGCCAACTTTACATTGCAATATTTATTTTAGTGTTGACACTTATAATTCAATTACCAACTTGCAATGTATCATTTATACTATATAATGTAACAGTTCAGCCTTTCATTTCTTACATTCATAAACCTGCCAGCGAGCTGTCAGTCGCTGCTTTGCAGCTTTTGTTTATTTCATTTCAGAAATGAAAGGCTATTCTACCATAAAAAGGTACTTAACAATACAAAGAACAAGCTCGTTGTATTGCCAATCACCTTTTTATGGCTGAACTGTTACAATATAGCACAAAAAGAAGCAGCAAAACCTTGCCGCTTCTTTTTATTATATTCACTTTGATGCCTGATTTTATTTTTTAGTTAAGCAGATATTCGCAACCCACATTCAAACTTTAGTCCTCATACAATCTGAACTTCTTTATGTAATCACTCATATCCGCTGCAAGATTTTGCAAATCATTTGCACTATCTCCTATAACATCAATCGAAGCTCCAATCTCCTGAACTGATGCGGATGTTTCTTCTGTGCTTGCTGCATTTTGTTCAGCTATTGCTGAAAGGCTTTCAAGAACCGAACTTACATTGTTCTTTGCATTGTTTATCTCATTTATCTGCTTTGAAATACTATCTGTAAGTTCTATAACCTTGTCAGTTTCGTTTGTAAGCCCCTTAAATGATTTTCTTGTATTTCCAAGTTTGTCAATCTGTATTGAAACATCATCACTTACTGTTGCCATTCTCTCAACGCTTACATTGGAGTTTTCCAATAGCTCTGACACAATCCTCTCTATCTCGTCTGCACTGTTCATACTGCTCTCAGAAAGGCTTCTTATCTCATCTGCCACTACTGCAAAGCCTTTTCCGTGTTCTCCGGCTCGTGCAGCTTCTATAGAAGCATTAAGCGAGAGAAGACTTGTCTGGTCAGCTATCGACTGTATCAGCTCAACTGCACTCCTTATAGCTTCCGCCGAAACATTTGTTTTAGATGTTTCTTCTTTAAGCACTGAAATCTCATCTGAAGTATTTTCACTTATCTTAACAAGCTCTTTTAATACTGCCATTGTCTCCCCACTCATATTTTTCATCTTCTCAACTGACTCTGAGAGGTTATTCATCGTATCAGTACATCTGTCTATATCTGCACCAATGTTTATAACACTTTCATTTGCACTCTGGGTATCAGATGCCTGACTTCCTGCCCCATCTGCAATTCCTGTAACAGCTTGTTCTATACTTGAAACCGTATCATCAACTTTTTCTATACTGTCCTTTAATGACACTGATGCATCATCAAGCTTAGAACTATTGTCCATCAAAGCCTTTGCCATTGTTGAAAGTTCTTCTTTAAGAACCAATGCCGACCTTGCCAGCATACCCATCTCGTCATTGTACTTTGCAACCTTATGCACATTTATGTCCCTGTGTGCCAGATCAAGTTCTGCCATACGGTTCATTGAAAATACTACATCCTTTATAGGTGCTGCTATTCTCTTCGGTATAATTATTGCCAGACTTCCCATAATCACAACTACAATAATTATAGCAATCGCAGATCTTGCATACACTTTTCTTACCGGTGCATTTATTTCAGATTTGTCGCAACATAATACCAATGTAAATGCACCGGTATTGCTTGTAAGGTATGAAGCTGTTTTATTTTTTCCTTTATATTTGTAATCAACAAATCCACCATTTGTACTACCACCGCCTTTATTGAGCATCTTATCTACAATACCTTCAATAACCGGCACTTCAACTTTTGAACCAATTTTATTCTCATCCGGATGCCATGCATAATTTTTGTCAGAATCAATAATATACATATATGATGTTGACAATCCCTCTATCCCGGCTCCTTTCAAAGCATTTCGCAATGCAACCTTTGTAAGTACGACATTCTTGCCACTTCTGTCAATCTGCTTGTCAAAAGATTCTCCTAAAGTTTTGACAACATCACTCATCGTCGATTTTGTATTGCTTTGCAATGTTTTACTCACATACGGAACTACCAACAATGCAATAAGTATAACTGTAGCAAATATGCTGATATATACAAGAGATGCAATCCTCGTAACTATTGATCTTGACTTCTTTATCCCGGATTTCTGTTTTTTATTTTCCACCACATTCTTTTCAGTCGGATTTTCATTTGTCTTTGTAAATGACTCTGTTTTCTTTTTTACCTTATTTTCTTTTAATGTCATTTTTAAGATTTTTTTCATGATTATCCCCTCCATCTATATGTTTCTCACGGCAGACACCATGAGTATCGTGCCTATAATAATGCATTTCATCCAAACAACTTCGTTCTTTAGCCCTTATTTTATAACAAACTGCACAAAATTTCAATATTTTTAAGCAATTATCCTTAAGACTATTTATTCAACTTCACCAACACAAAAATCCCCTCCGCCTGTTGTGACGGAGAGGATAAATATCCATATAAGGTTTAACTTTAAATTTTGTTTAGTTAGTCAATGCTTTTTCTAATGAACGACGAGTTGCAGCTTCGTTCTCACACCACTTAAGGCACTTATCGTAACCATATGCTGCTGTATCTTTCTTCATCTTCTGAACACACTTATTGTACTCAGCATCTGTCTTAGCATAAATCGCTTTCCAAGAGTTCTCTTTGATAGATGTTGTAACCTGTGCCCATGTTGTCTTTAACTCATCATCCTTAGCACTTGCTGAGTAAGATGTTGCAGGTGCAACTACATAGTTTCCACCCTTTTCCATGTACTCGTTAAGGTTCTTACATCCTGTCTTGTTGACCCAATCCTGCTGAATCTTATACTCAGGAGTCTGAACATTAGATTTCCAGTTATCACTGTTGTATGTTTCACCGTTTGAATCAGGGTTCTCTGCATCGTTAGCCCATGTAGAGAATGCAGCCTGGATACTTCCATCCTGGAATGATCCCTTATGCTTCTCCATCTTTGTCTTACCATCGGCATGAGTCTTTTTACCAAGCTCTGTAAAGTATGTGTTACCATCCTTATCGTAATTCCATGTTTCACCCTTAGGACCATACTGATATACCATACGACCTTCCGGAGTTGCAAAGTAGTTGATAATTTCCATACATAAATCAGGGTACTCTGTCTTAGCACCGATTGTTGTAACACGGTCGCCACCCTGTGTATTCATACCATAAACGATAGGTTTAGCTTCGTCAGGTTTCATACAGTACATATACTTACCTGCTTTAAGATGTGCGTCTGTGTTAAATCCAAGTGAGCCTGAGTAGTTGAAGATTGAGAATAATACACCACCACTCTTAACCTTAGCACTCATCTGGTCATATGTCTGTGTCATCGAATCAGGATCTACAAGACCTGCACGATATAAGTCATTGTAGAACTTAAGCATCTGGAGGTATGGTCCGTTATCCTCAAGTGCGTCATGGAACTTACCTGTCTGAGGATCATATAATCCGATACCCATCTCATCATAACCATAGTAAGCTGTAACTGTAGACTTAACATACATAACCATTCCGTCATCCCAGTCAGACCAGAGTGAAACGGCATATGTAGGATTTCCGTTATCATCCTTAGGACAAATTTCGTGCATCTTAATAAGCATATTCTTGAATTCATCAAGATTTTTAACCTTCGGGTAACCCATCTTCTTATATAAATCCCAACGAGTATCCCATGTATAGAAGAATGCATCATGATCCTTACTGCTGGTTGCTATACTGTGTCCAAGACCATAAGTAGTATCTCTTTCGCCATCTGTAATCGTCTTTGTAAGACCACTGTTCTTCTTAAGAGCATCTGACATATGTTTCTTAATATATGGTCCGCAGTCTGTAAGAAGATCATCTTCGTTCCAGTCGAGGAGAAGGTTGTTCTTAACAGCATCTACATAATCCTTTGAATCACTTCCCCAGATAACGATGTCTCCAAGGTCACCTTTCTGGGCACGTGTCTGGTAAACACCATCTGCATCAGGAATAATATTAAGCTCAACATTGAACTTTTCTTTAAGCACATCTGCTCCCCATCCTGTCTGCATACCCTGTGTGTTAGCCAACTGGCTGTAAACATCTAATTTAACGACGCCGTTTTTCTTTTTAGTACCACATCCGGAAAGCACTGACGCAGAACCTACAACCATACTGCCTGCAAGCAATACAGAAAGCATTTTTTTACTAAATGCACCTTTTCTCATAATTTTCCTCTTTTCTGTGTTGTATAATAAATCTCATATAAATTTGTGCACAACACAGCACAAATTCATTTGTCTTATGTATATATTTTACATTTTCAAGGACAAATGTGCAATATTTTTAAGCACTTTTATTACCCTCACTTTTTTTGAAACTTTATATTATTATTTCTACATTTTTTGTTTACATATAGTTTATTCATTCTTTTTTGCTTTTTTAGCAAGTTTTTCATAATCTATAGTCTCATATTCAGACACATCTACTTCTTCTTCGGTTTCTTCTTCCTCATCATCAGAACCGCTGTTATCTTTTTCAATCCGGAGGAATATTGGTTTTGCCATTCCGCTTATCGTAAACATTATACATACCGGTCCAATAATAAGTCCAATAAACTCTGTTGTTCCCGACCATACAAACAACAGGATTTCAAATGCGACAACTAAAAATATAAGTATTGTTTTCTTAAAATATCTGAGAGAAATCGTAAATGAATTTCTAAGCGTATTTATAACAGTATTCTCATATCTTCCCATAAGTGCATACGCATAAACATAATGCGTAAATAATAATATCAGACCCAGTATAAAGACTATAAGAAACATTATATTTGAATCTTTGACATTATTAAAAAGCTGGAAATCAAGATACAGTGCATATACTGCAAATGTCTGTATTATACCTGCTATTCCGCCCTTAAAAAAACTCGCTTTAAACTCTTTAAAGAAAGGTTTAAATATATAACCCTCCTCGTCATCCACCATTTTAAGCGTAATCGAAAATGCCGCCACCGATGCAGCTCCCATAGTAAATGCACCTATGATACCACATGGTATCCAAAACAATCCAAGCCACTTCGGAAAAGCAAGTGCCAGCAAAAGCGGCAGACTGCAAAAGAGCCATAAAAAATTGAGTTCGAGCACATCCACAAGTCTTGTGCCAAATTTGTATAACGGGCTTTCAAAGAAACCATTTTTGAACATATAAATATTATCCCTCATTTCTGCACACGTTTTTTGTGCATATTAAGTTTGTGTCAAGTGTGCGCAGACACAAATCTTGTGTGCGAAAAATCTTGCATATATGGATTTTTCACACTATCCCCCCTATCTGACTGTAAATTTTTTAATGGGTGACTGTTTACACAATCACCCATCTATAAAAACTATAATCAGATTATCAAATCTTGAGTTAAATTGCAATACCTTACAGCATCAACCCTTAACCGCACCAAGCATGATACCTTTCTCGAAGTATCTCTGCATAAACGGATATACGCAAAGGATAGGAATAACTGATATCATTGAGATAGTGTACTTAATAACCTTTGAGTTCATAGCCTGTTCCATTGCATTCTTAGCTGTAGATGAATCTGCACTGTCCATCAATGTACCGAGGTTTGATGACTGGTTCAGGTAAATGTAAAGTCTATGCTGCAATGTAAAGAGTTTTGAATCACTCATAAGTATTAAAGAATCCTGGAATGAGTTCCAATGACCTACCGCACCGAAAATTGCGATTGTCGCAAGGATTGGTTTACTAAGAGGCCATATAAGTTTCCTAAATACCATCATATATGAAGCACCATCAATAAATGCACTTTCCTCAAGTTCCGCCGGAATCGACTCTATGTATGTCTTTACCAGAATGATATTATACGGAGCCACAATAGCAGGTATAATATATGCTGAGTAATGATTTGTCATACCGAGCATTGCAAAGTTCATGTACCATGGAATAAGACCTGCATTAAAATACATTGTAATAACAAGGAAACGATACCAGAAACTTCTGTGCCACATTTCCTGTTTTGTAACAAGATAACCGATAAATGCTGATGCAATTACCATAAGTGCAGTACCAATAAGTGTTCTTGATACTGATATGATAAATGCTGAACCAAGGTCACTAACCTCTTTAAGTGCAAGGTAATTTTGAATATTAAATCCCTTTGGCCAGAAGTTTACGATACCTCTCTGAACATAATCATTCCTTGATACTGTATTTACAAACAGATACCAGAATGGGAATATACATGTAACTGTAAACAAAGTAAAGAACAAATAGTTAAAAATATAAAATACTATATCACCAGGTGTAAGACGATATTTTCTTTTATGCTTCTTTTCATACTCTCTTTCTCTCTTAGCATCTTCTTTTTCCTGTTTTGTCTTTGCCATATCGTACTCACCTCCTATATGATACTCTCACCACGAAGCAGCTTAGATGCTCCATTGGCAACAAACAACAATACTACGGATATTACTGATTTAAACATACCTACAACCGTTGACAACGGAATACTTCCGCTGCTTCCCATACCTAACTGGTAAACATAAAGGTCAAGAACTCTGATTGACTGTGCGTTCTGTGCGTTTGTGAAGCAGAGATACTGGTCAAGACCGTTTGTAAGGATGTTTGCGATTGACATAAGTAAAAGTACAAAGAATGTTGGCAGAAGTCCCGGAAGTGTAACATGCCACATCTTCTGGAATCTTCCGGCACCATCAACCGTCGCCGCCTCATAAAGACTCTGGTCGATACCTGAAATACCTGCTATATAGATGATGGCACTCCAGCCGACACCTTTCCATGTGCCCCACGCCCACATCTTAATCCACATATGTGAGTCAGCCATCAGATAGTTCTTACCCTGTGCATTCTGTGCTAACATTCCAAACTCTTTCATGAATGTATTGATGAAACCATCTGTAGAGAAGATAGCTATAGCTATAGCATATACAAGTACCCAGCTTATGAAGTTAGGGATTGTTGTAAATGTCTGTACAAAACGACGGAATCTGAGACTCTTAATCTCGCAGAGAAATACAGCGAACATCATAGGAATCCAGCTTGTCAATACATTTAACATACTAAGACCAAGTGTATTTTTAATAACATTTATAAGGTCACGCCTTGTAGCTTCATTCTTAAATAAATATGTAAACCACTTAAAACCTACAAAATTGCTCATTGATAAAGTTCCACCGGCTTTGTAATCGAAGAATGCATATCTCCAGCCCCAAAGTGGTAAGTAGCAGAATACGAAAGCAAGTGCTGCAAATGGAAGGAACATAAGGAAGAGCTTATATTTTGATTCCATTTCAAATTTCTCATTCTTGTCTGCCTTAGGCATACCCGCCATAAGGATAAGTGTTGTAACAAGAAGTATAATTGCAAATACTGCATATAAAATCATTCCATTAGGGAATACAGGTTTTACGCGTTTTACATTTTCACTGTTCTGAATCATGTTGTAACTTATATAACAAAAGACAACACCGACAATCTCAGCTAACGAACCGCCAAAAGAAAACTTAAGTCCAAGTCTCTGTAATCTGAGATTTCCTAATGACATACATCCCCCTGCAATCGCAAGACAAATACCGAGCATCAATATAAGTGAACCGATAAATACTACAACAAATACAGTTTCATCAACCCATTCCATACGAAGTGCTCTGCTTGCACCGTCTGTAAGACTTGAGTATGAAACACCTGATGTAAACAATGAAATCGTGTCGTCGATCAATTTTGTAATTCTTGATGGACTAAATGCAGGAAAGAACGCTGCAACTATGGCTAAAATAGTAACAAGTCTCTGAACTATATAAACATAGTCTAGCTTGCCTCTCCCTTCTTTTTTTTCTTCTTTCATAATGACCTCCTAAGTTATGATTGGATAATCTTTTTGGCTATATAAATCTTTTATAACCATTTATCTTTTATCTGACCTTCTTCTTGATTTAATTATATAAATTTGGGGTGTAAAATACTACCACAAATTATTGACCGAAAATACATTTATTTTTCATACAAGTTTAATATTAGTTTATTTTTTGAATGTATTTTTAATATATTTCAATAACCTGTATATTTACTGATATATACATTTTCCTTTAAGCACCTACACCGCAGATACACATCAAAAAAACTGCCGCATCAGCACGATACGGCAGTTTTATTTAAACATTTATTATCCTTATAATAAATCCTAACTAAAGGTCATATGTTTTTATTTCTGATTAGTTTTTCTTTTTCTTAACGAATACTATAACACCTGCGACAACTACTACTGCAACAACTACAACTACTGCAACTGCTGTTGTGTTTGTACCTCCATTACTTTCAGTACTGCTTGTTGATGAAGTTGATGATGATGCACTTGAGTCTGCTGCCGGTGTAGGAGTAGCTGCAACTGCATTAGGATTGTCATTTGTAAATCCGCTTATAGTAAATGTAATCTGGATAGAATCAGATGGGCAAAGGATTGAAGGATTTTCAAACTGATCCTTTTTGTATGTATTTGTGCAGTCAAACTGGTAAAGTTTAACAAGCTCTGTATCCTCGTTTGTATAAGGCTCTCCTGAGAATGCCTCTCTGCCGTCGATAGACATCTTTACATCTGAAATCTTAACTGTGCCGTCTTTGATAGCACTGATAGGAATATCTGTTGATGCGTAAATCATTGATATAGGGTTTGCATCAAGGTCTGTGTCGATACAACCGTTAAGACCTGTTACACCGATAGTGTAAGTACCGTTTCCTGTAATCTCGGCATCAGTAACGGTTCCGTCCTTCTTTAATACTTTTCCATCTTTTGACTGAAGAATACTTGCATAATCATTTCCTGCAAGGTCAGTTCCCTTTACACCTAATGTAGGGCTGAACCACTGATCACGGAAAATCCATGTATTCTGCTGCTGAAGTCCGAAGTATGCATGATATGTTCCATCAGGATTAAATTTTGCTTTACCTGCTTTTTCACCGTCTTTTGTACACTGTGGTTTTACTGCCGCATTTGCTGCATTTGGTACTGCACCAACCGTAAGTGCCATTGCGAGAGCACATCCTGCGATTGCTGCTGAAATTTTTCTTAAAGATTTTCTCATAGTAAATCTTCCTCCTATACTTTTTTGTCCGGTGACCTTACTTTTACCTGATAATCATATAGCCACCACATTTCCAATATCTTAACATAATTCTAGGGGTAAATACCGCAAAATAAAACCATACTTTTTTGACATATTTACCCCTAGAATTAGTTAAATTATTTGATTTTAAGCAACATTACTCCCCAAAAACAAACGGCATCATTATTGTTATTTTTGTTCCTTTTCCAAGAGTGCTGTCTACCGTAACTCCAAACTGCTCTCCATATTGCAGCTTAAGTCTTTGATTTACATTGCTTACACCTATATGACCTTTTTCTGCCGCCTCACCTGAATTTATGGCATATCTCAATTTTCCAAGCTGATAGTAGTCCATTCCGACACCGTCATCCTCTATTGTCACGACGATGACTCCCATGTCACGGCTCACATGCACTGTAAGATTTCCACCGTCCTCACTTGACTCCAGACCATGCACAAAGGCATTTTCGACAAACGGCTGTATTATAAGAGGAAGAACTTTTGCATCCTGTTCCACATCATCATCAACGATAACCTGCGAATGTATCCTGTCTCCAAACCTATAATTTTGTATTTTTAAATAATATTCTATAAGCTGGACTTCCGATTTAAGAGTGACCTTTTTGTCGCTTACCTGAATATTTCTTCTCATTATCTTTGCAAGCATCTTTACAAGTTCCTCTATTTCAGGCTCTTTGTTTATTTTTGCTTTCATTCTTATTGTTTCGAGTGTGTTGTAAAGGAAATGCGGATTTATCTGACTGGCAAGCATCTTAAATTCCACTTCTCTTTGTTTCGTATGAATCTTTTCTTTCTGAACCTGTTCCTCAACAATTTTTTGCATAAGTTCACGATTGTCATCACGCATCTTTTCGACTTCCTTATAAAGTTCAGCAATCTCGTCAGTCCCCTCAATAGGCGTAACCTTATCATATTCTCCAATAGCAACATAATGCATCTGTTTACGCAAAAGTTCCATTCGATTTGAATACATTTTGGAAAACACAAGTATCAGAATAACTGACGCAAAAAGCCCTACGATAACAGCAGTATAACTTTTCAGGCTGTTAATATTTATACTTGATGTAAGATCCTGAAATCTCTCTATCGTTGTAATTGTAAAATGCGGCGGGTCTTCATACTCATATCCCTTTATCCGTGGATATATCTTATTGTAAACAAGAAGATAGTCTTCAACTCCGACCGTAATCTGTCCTGCATACTCATGCTGCTTCTTTTTTTTAAGCCGTTCTGCCAAAAACGGTGTATCATCATCCATGGCATAATTTGTATATATTATTTCACTATCATTATATAAAAGCACCGTATGCATAGAACGGTCTGAAATGGTATCTATAATAAAATCATTTTGTAACTGCACACACAATACCGCTATAATCTTTCCATATTTGTCCTTCATCGCCCTTGTTACCTGGATATGTTTCTGTCTGGTAGTTCGTCCAACGCCATAATTCCAGCATACATCTCCGTTTCTTTCAATCGTCGGCTTATACCAGTTCTCTGTCTTTACGGCATCACCCAGATAAAAGAAATACTTATTTGCACTTATCGGCTTATTATCAACAAATATCTTTATATCAGATATATCTCTTTTATAATAAGACAGATAGCGGTCAATAATCCCAAGTCTTGCATTGCACTCGTTTTCAAAATCAGATATGCTGTCGTAAGTTTTTCTTGTAACATCATTGACTGCCGAACTTACATATAATTGATTTAACACATCAACGGCCACAGTCATTGACTCTGAAATCTGTCGTTTTAGTATTTCAATCTCACTTTCCTGAGTATTTTTATTTAATTTTATCATGTTAGATTGATTTTTTGCATTTGTATATAAACTTGCAGCTATAAAAGGGAGCATTCCACCTATAATATATATAAGAATCATCCTGTTATGCAGTCTCAGTCCGCCTTTAACTTTATTCTTAATTTTTTGTTTTAATCCCATTGCTATATTTCCTTAACTTTTATTTTTATGTAACAGTTCAGCCATAAAAAGATAATTGGCAATACAATGAGCTTGTTCATTGTATTGTTAAGTACCTTTTTATGGTAGAATAGCCTTTCATTTCTGAAATGAGTAAACATAAGCTGCAAAGCAGCGACTGACAGCTCGCTGGCAGGTTTATGAATGTAAGAAATGCAAGACTGAACTGTTACATTTTTATGTATGACCTATTATTGCCATTTTTTTATTTTACCATATTTATACTATTATTTATAGAAAAAATTTGCCATTATTTGAATTTTATTTTATACTTATATATATTTTTGTAAGGTGTTTTAACTAATGGTATTTTTAGTTTTCCACCTAAGTATAATAATTTGGGTAAAAGCCTTTTTGGGGGCAGAATGGAGTTTTATATGTTTAATAAGAAAAAGAAGAAGAAAATATTTATTTTTTTTGAAGCCGCACTTGCACTTTCAATATGCTGTTTTGCAGCCCGTATGATAAAGGCACACGCCTCATCAACCGACTCTGCCGACAGCTTACCTAATAAATTTATCAGCATTTTCTCGGAAACATTTTCGGATAATTCATCATCAGACGGCTCACCATCAGACAACACAACCGATGTGACACCTGAAGCCACCCCGGAACCTACGATTCCTGCTGCCCTCGATGGTACGGTTACGGAATCTCACACTACATCCGCCACGACTTCTGCCGTGTCTATAGAATGGACACCAGTCGAAGATGCCGAGGGTTACAGCCTTACCCTTACATACAACAACAATACAACTACAATCGAAACTACTGAAAACACTTACAATATAACAGATTTGTCACCTGCAACAGTTATTTCTTATCATCTGAGCTTTTATAAGACAATTTTAGGTCAAAAAGTTTACAGTTCTCCATCTGCAGAGTTTTCCACAAGTTCTTCCGTGACAAAAGTCACCGGATTGACACTTACAGATAGGACTTCACCTTTAGAAGATAACGGTCAGGTTACTTTGAGCTGGGATGCCATGAGCAACGCTCTTTACAATGTTTACTACAAACAAAAAAATGCTTCTGACTATACTTTAGCCGGAACTGCAACAACCAATTCACTCGTTATATCACAGCTTAAAGCATCTGAAAACTATGATTTTTATGTTCAGGCATATTGTCTTTCACCGGACAATATTGGCGAAGCCTCTGATGTTATTTCCGTCACAACGCTCCCTTACACAGTATATGGTTTTTCTGCTGACTCGGAAACGGAAACACAGATTGACCTTTCATGGGACGAAAATACAAGCGGTAATTACTACAAAATATACAGAAGTGTCAATGACGGACCTGCAGAATTTCTTTTACAGACTGAACAGACATCCTATTCGGACACAAATCTGGAGCCCGGAACTGTCTGCTCATATCAGATTTCTGTCGTAAACACAACTACAGGACTTGAGAGTACATTAACCAGTGTTTTGCGTTGTGCATCACGCCCAACTGCCGTAACAGGCGCAGCTATAGAAAAAAGTACGGCTACGACCATCTCTTTTAACTGGGAGCAAAACACCTCTGCCACAGGATATATTATATACAGAAAAAAGGGGTCCGGCTCATATGTATATCTCACAAGCACGACTGAGACATCATATACAGACACTTCCCTTGCATCAGGCTCAAATTACAGATATAAACTTCTTGCATATGCAGATACCGAACAGCATCCAAGTTTAAACTATTCTAATGAAATAAAAACTTCTACTTTACCTGCAAGACTTACGGTAAAAGGAAAAGCCGGCTACGGAAAACTCAGGCTTTCATGGACTGCCACCACAGGTGCGAGCGGTTACTATATTTATCAGCTTAAAGATGGCAGTTACGAACTCATAGATACCTTAGAGGGCAAATCAAATGTATCTAAAGTTTACGAAAATATGACTATAGGCACTTTCTACAAATACAAAGTAACTGCTTATAGAAATGCATTCAGTCAGAAATTTATCGGTCAGAATTCTGTTGTAACAACCGTAAAACCGGTAAAAACAAAGAAAACACTTACAACACCAAGTTACTACTCCACAAAGAAAGCATTGACTTCAAGCTATGCGTGGAGCAAAGTTCCTTATGTTAAAAAATATGCTAATTACAAAAAATGCATAACTATTCCCGGTATCCGTTCAACAAATGTTGCCGGATTTGAGAGTACAAAAATGTGTCCTCAGGCAATTACATTTGCCGGAAAATATCTGCTTATAACAGCATATGACACTTACTCAGAAGAAAAATCAGTAATATATGTAATGAACAAATATAACAGAAAACTGCTTACGGTTATTGTGCTTCCAAACAAGACACATGGCGGCGGCATATGTTATGACGGCAAGACCGTATGGGTTACAAACGGTCAAAAGATAAGCGGTATTGCCTTTACCGACATAAACTATGCGGCATCTAAAAGACTTGCCTACAAAGAAGTTGAATATACTAAAACACTTGCAACAAACTATAAGTGTTCATTCCTTACATATTATAAGAAGCAGATTTGGACAGGTAACTTTGAATATACAAAAAATGGAACACTCAGAAGTTACACTATTATCAATCCAAATTCAGAAAATACAACATTAAAAGAGCGTTCAAGCGTAACCATCCCTCCTGCAGTTCAGGGTATCACTTTTGCAACCGGCGGAAAGCTTATCGTTTCAAGAGCATACGGATATACAAATGAGCTTGACATTTACAAACCGGCAAAACCGGGAACAACTTCCATGCGTCTTGGCAAGAGACTAAAAAAGATAACAATGCCTGCATTAAATGAGGGAATCGCCATAAACGGTGCATATTTATATGTAAACTTTGAATCAGGTCTTCCGGGTTCACTCGCACTTAATCATATGGATCGTATCCTCGCACTCAAACTTAAGGCGATATTAAAGTAAACTGATGCCGCTTTCTAAAATGCTGCAATACACGGCATCAGTCTGCAGCGAAACAAACAATAAAATACCTAAATTAAAGCGAAGCACTTATATAAATGCTTCGCTTTAATTTTAATGTTTTGCTTTTATATTATTTAATTGATATTAACAACACTTCACAAATTAATCAATCTTAAACTGAACCTGTATCGGCTCTTTAAGTGGTTTTCCGTTTAAAGACTTTACATTTGTCGTAATGTTTAAAATATAAGATTCATTCTGTGCGTATGCCTCCATAGGCTCTATTTCTATCTCATTTTCAAGTGAATTATATCTTATAGCAGTCTTTAACGGCGAAAGATTTAATGATGTAACATAAAGATTTACATTATTTACCGTCTTAGGATCAAGTGGAACATTAAACTTAATCTTCCATACAAAATTGCCTGTCTTAAACTTGAGATCCTGCTTTACCTTATTTTCCATACCTGCACTCATGGACTCAAACTCCAAATAGTTTGCCATACCTTATCCCCTGCCTTTCATTATGTATATTAAAATAATTTTATTTTTATCTTATAAGGCTTCATGCTCCACATGAAGTATTTTTCCAATTTAGATATATCTCGCAATTTCTATTACAATTCTATCACAATTATTTTCTTTTGAATAGTGTTTTTGAACACAAGATTTGTTATACTATATATAATATGGTTAGGTAATTGCGAAGCTAACTATATGCTGTGATAATTGCACACTTGTAACACTATCAGATAAATTCTTTTGGATAGTGTTATGAGCAAGCAGCAGAGCGGATTACGAATATCCGTTTGACCAGCATATTACAAGAGTTCCGCAAATATCTATATGTAGATGTAAGAAAGGAAAAAGAATGAGCAAGATAAATTTTAAACCAGGCAACATGATATATCCGCTTCCTGCGGTCATGGTTTCATGTGGTGATATTGAAACAGAGTCAAATATCCTCACTGTTGCATGGACAGGCACCATATGTACTAATCCGCCGATGGCATACATATCAGTCCGTCCTGAGAGATATTCCTATGACATGATTAAAAAATCAGGTGAATTTGTGATAAATCTCACAACCGAACAGCTTATAAAAGCCACCGATTTTTGTGGTGTACGCTCCGGCAGGGATGTAGATAAATGGCTCAAATGTAATCTCACAAAAGAAAAAGCCGACACTGTAAAATGTCCTCTTATTGCCGAGTCCCCGGTAAACATTGAGTGCAAAGTGACTGAGATAAAAGAACTCGGCTCTCACCATATGTTTATCGCCAATGTAACCGCCGTCCATGTCGATGAGAGTTATATGGATAAAAACAATTCATTCCACCTAAATGATTCAAACCTGCTCGCCTACTCACACGGTTCCTATTTTGGACTTGGAAATGAACTTGGAACCTTCGGCTACTCTATCCGAAAGAAGAAAGCAGCGGCAAAGAGTTCACAAAAAACAGAAAAAAAGTCACACACAGACAAGAAACGAATTGTTAAAGAAAAAAAAAGTATGTCTCAAAAAGTAATGGCAAAACAAAACATAAAACACAGCAAAACAACTGTAAAAAACAAACGAATAAAAAAACATAAATAAAAGCACTTACAAAATATAAGACAAAACTTACCGTTTAAACATTATAGCCGGTAACAAAACAGTACCTCAAAACATAAAATTATTATACAAAGAGAGAAGGCAGCCGTATGAAAATAATTTATATAAAAATCAAAAATTTTAAATCAATATCAGAACTTGAAATAAACGACATTGAAAATGCACTTATCCTTGTCGGTAAGAACAATACAGGTAAAACCTCCATGATAGATGCTATACTTTTGGCATCAAACTTAAAAGCTGCATCAGAACATGAGTTTCTCGATATAAACAAACCCATCGAGATTTCCATGCAGATAGAGTTTACCGAAGATGACCTTAATTATTATTATTCAAGAGGAATTTTGTGCAAGGCAAATAATTTTGAAAAGTGGTTTGAAGAATTCAAAGAAAAGATACCGTCTTATAATAATGGAATTGTATCTTTTACTTTCCACAATAACCCAAACGGTGCAACACGCTACAGTGACGGTTTCAGCAAACACAATCCTTATATCGAAAAGATATTTCCACGCATTTACCACATCGACCAGACACGCAATCTCGATGCATTACAAAATGATGTGTTTAGTTTTTATGACAAGGAATCTTTTCAGAAACTTAAAGACAATGAGTGTACCTTTGACCCAAAAAGGAAATGTAACCGTTGTTTCCAGTGTATAGGACTCATCAACAAAAAAACACCTGAGGAGCTGACGCTTTTTGAGACTATACGCCTGCTTCAGTTCAAACTTTTCCACACAAACCTCAGTGCGTTTGAGCATAAAGTCAATGAATATTTTCGTGCTAACGGCAGTCCGTCACAGGAAATACGCTACGAATTAAATTCAAATATCGACAATCTCCTCAAGGTAGAAACAAAAGTCTACAATAAAGAAAGAGAAAAGATAATCGGCTCACTCAATGTACTCGGGGAGGGACTAAAAAGCATCTACACACTCTCATTACTTGAAGCATATATTGATGAGAAAGACACTCTCCCATGCATAATACTTATGGAAGACCCTGAGATTTATCTTCATCCTCAGCTTCAGAAAGTGGCGAGTGAAATCTTATATAACCTTTCAAAGAAAAATCAGGTTATCTTCTCAACTCACTCACCAAACCTGATATTCAACTTCTCAACAAAACAGATACGGGAAGTTATATTAAATGAAGAATATTATACTGATATAAGAAAAAATACTGACATTGACATGATACTCAATGACCTCGGATATACGGCAAACGACCTTATGAATGTCAGTTTTGTATTTATCGTTGAGGGCAAACAGGACAGCAACCGTCTGCCTCTCCTGCTCAAAAAATATTACTCTGAGATTTATGACGAAAACGGGCAGTTGCAGAGGATTACAATAATTCCGACAAACAGTTGCACCAATATAAAAACTTACGCAAACCTTAAATATATAAACAAACTTTACCTTAAAGACCAGTTCCTTATGATAAGGGACAGCGACGGCAAAAATCCAAAATATCTAAAAAAACAGTTGTGCAGTTACTACACACAGCGTGCAAAAGAAGATATTGGAAACCTGCCGAGAGTAGAGCCAAAAAATGTTCTTATATTAAAATATTATTCCTTTGAAAATTATTTTCTCGACCCCAAAATAATGGCAAGGATAGGAGTAATAAAATCAGAAGAAGATTTTTATAACATACTTTTCAAAAAGTATAAGGACTATCTGTATAAGCTTACAAGTGTCAAAAAAATGCAGCGTGTCATCGGCAAACACATAAAGACAAAACAAGACATAAAAGACAACATTGAAAACATAAAAATTTATGTACGCGGTCATAATCTTTTCGATATATTTTACGGCAGGTATCATGGAACGGCAGAACAGGAAATATTACAAAAATATATTGATGTTGCACCAAGGGACACCTTTAAAGATATATTTGATGCTATAGATGCTTTTGTTTATTTTGAAAACAGAAAGAAATAAAATACTTTGTAACAGTTCTACCTAAAAAGATAATAAACAATAAAATAAGCAAGCTTATTTATTGCCAATTATCTTTTTTGTGCTGAACTGTTACAAAGACTTAAACTTTTCTTAATAAAATTTAGGTTGACATAACTGTACATTTGACTATAATAGTTTTATGTGTTGAACTCTGCCTATTGTGATTAAATCACTGTTTTTCAGGGCATTTTACCAACACATATATATACTGCTCACACTTATGTGTGTTTGGCAGCTATATTTTTACAAAAGTACAGATATGTATAAAAAAAGATTTACTTGAATATAACAGACTTAATATAGATAGAAAAATAAATAAAAATCCGTTCTAATGAGGTGTAAAATGGAAAATCAGTATATTATAAAAGGTGGCACCCCTCTCAAAGGTGAGGTAACAATCGGAGGTGCAAAAAATGCAGCATTAGGTATTCTTGCCGCTGCTATTATGACAGACGAAACAGTAACTATCGAAAATCTGCCTGATGTCCGTGACATAAATGTATTATTACAGGCAATAGAGGGAATCGGTGCAACAGTTCAGCGTATCAACTCTCACACTGTCAAGATTAACGGTAGTACCATAGGTAATATCACCATAGATTATGATTCAATCAGAAAAATCCGTGCATCCTACTATCTTTTAGGTGCGTTACTCGGAAAATACAACAAAGCACAGGTAGCTCTCCCTGGCGGCTGTGACATAGGAAGTCGCCCTATTGACCAGCATTTAAAGGGCTTTAGGGCACTTGGTGCAACAGTTACCATTGAACATGGCATGATAAACACATTTGCTGACTCACTCGTTGGAAATCATATATTCCTCGATGTTGTATCAGTAGGTGCAACGATAAACATTATGCTTGCTTCATGTATGGCAGAAGGCCGTACAGTCATTGAAAATGCTGCAAAGGAGCCACATATCGTTGATGTTGCAAACTTCTTAAACAGTATGGGTGCAGACATCAAAGGTGCCGGTACAGACAAAATCCGTATAAATGGCGTGAGCAAACTTCATTCGAGCGAGTATTCTATAATTCCCGACCAGATTGAAGCTGGTACTTTTATGGTCGCTGCTGCCGCAACTCACGGTGATGTCCTTATCAAAAATGTTATCCCTAAACATTTAGAGGCAATTTCCGTTAAACTTATCGAAATCGGTGCAACCGTTGAGGAATACGATGATGCAGTCCGTGTATCTGCCGACCACCGTCTCGGTCACACTCAGGTAAAGACTCTCCCATATCCTGGATTTCCTACGGATATGCAGCCACAGATTGCCACTCTTCTCGCCCTTTCAGAGGGTACAAGTACGGTTACGGAAAGCATATTTGAAAACCGTTTTAAATATGTTGATGAACTTGCCCGTATGGGAGCTTCAATAAAAGTTGAGGGCAATGTTGCCATTATCGAGGGTGTTGAGGGCTTTACAGGTGCGGCTATTTCTGCCCCTGACCTTCGTGCCGGTGCTGCACTCGTCGTTGCCGGTCTTGTTGCAGAAGGCTACACTACTATTGATTCAATACACTTTATCGAACGCGGTTACGAAAACTTTGAGGGAAAAATAACCGCTCTAGGTGCGTCCATGGAAAAGATTCCGGTTGATGATGAACGTGCCGTGATGAAATTTAAATTAAAAGTCGGTTAAACCTATATAAGGGCAAGCATCACGCTTGCCCTTGCTTATAATGAGGGGGTGTATTAAAATCAGGCATTTATTTAAAGATTATTATCAGATTTTACAGGTGCATTATGACGCTTCTCCTGACGTTATTAAAGCAGCTTATCGCAAGCTCTGTACCCTGTATCATCCGGATACCAGCCACAACCCAAATGAAGACAAAAGAATGCTCGATATAAACGAAGCCTACAGCATACTTTCAAATCCAGAAAAACGGACAACCTATCATAAACTCTGGCTTCAAAACCGTACAGACCGCTCAAGACAGGTTCACCCCGCTTCTGCTTTTAACGCATCCTTATCAGACATATCGGCAAAGGATGTACTTGACAGATTTTTTCATGCACTTCTTACAAAAAACTGGAAAAACGCTTATGCCTGTCTCACTCTTGAGGACCAGGAACACTTTACCCTTGACGAATTTTCTGCCTGGAAAGATGCAGTAAATTCATGTTTTGAGATGCAGGATTACAGAATTTCTTTTTATAAAAATTATAGCAAATGCCGCATTGAAGGTACCGTATATCCTTTTGTAAAGGAATTTGCAGTCACGATAACTGATACCGACCTTCAGCTTTCACAGACTTCCCAAAATATGTCTCACAAATATGTTGCATATGACGGAAATTCATGGAAAGTATGTCTCGGTATGCACTCTCTTAAACAAGCAACATTAAAATTTAAGCTGATGGCATCAAGAAGACAAAATTATGACCCGATTATGATTTATAATAATGCTGTATCAAGAACAGACCCACTTACCGGACTGCTAAGTGAAAAAGGCTTTTATGACGATTCATTTAAAGAGATAGAACGACATAAACGCTACCATAATCCGGTCAGTTTTGCCGTCTTTCAGATAGACTGCTACAGACCGGAGCGTGAAATCTACTGTCTTTGCCAATGTGCAAGTATTTTAAAAACGGAATGTCGTATAAATGACATTATAGGCCGTCTCGGAAATAAGCAGATAGTATGTCTTTTTGCCGAGACAAATGAAAAACAGGCAGAAGCAGCCGTAAATAAATTTTTAAAGTCAATAAAAATACGGCAGAGCGAGCCTTTCACCGTAAATGCAGGAATATTGCAATACAACCGGATTCATTCTCTTGAAGATACCGTTTTTACCATATCGTCGAATGTCAGTAAACAGCAGAACACGATAAAAATGAACAATACATAATGTACTCTCTGAATCTTCTGAACGAAGAATTTCGAGATGGATTTTCGATATACAATGACATTTTCGCAGTGCATACACGGTGTGTACAACGAGAAAATTCAAACAGTATATCGGAAAAGCATCCGAAATGCCCCGGTTTGAGAAGATACCTAGAGTACATCACATAAATAAGGGGGACTAAGTATGAATATGACTACTGCAAAAAGAACGACAAATAAAATATTTAAAATAGCCGTTTTAAGTATTTTAATAATAGCCGCCGCTGCTCTTTACCTTCCGTCAGAGTCATCGGCAGCTACAAAAAAAACAACTTTAAAAACAAAATCAGCAACAATATATGTAAACGGAAAATACACTATCTCACTTAAAAACAAACTTAAAAATGCTACTTATTTTTATACTTCAAACAAAACATCAATAGCCAAAGTATCTGCAAAAGGTGCTATTACCGGATGCGGTAAAGGTACGGCGAAAATAAGTGTAAGATACAAATATAAAAAAGAATTTAAGTCTGTAGGTACATTTAAGGTAACTGTCAAAAAAGCGTCATTAAAAAGCAACTACAAAAAATTCACTGCTACTGTAGGTGATGTATTCCAGCCGTCTGATTATCTAAACAGCGTAAACAAATCGGCTGAATATCTTTTTACAAACACATCCTCAAAAGTTGCCAGTGCCGTGACAAGCGGTGCTATAACCTGTTTGAAAGCAGGTTATACAAATCTGTCAATCCACGAAGTTTACAACAAAAAAAGCCGCACTATAGGTCATATGGAACTCACTGTAATGGGAGCTTCTCTTCGTGCTGACTCATTTAAACTCGCATATTTAAAACAGCTTCCAATCGATGACATTGTAGAAAATATTGACAGCACAGCTACATACAGCTTTACTTCAGACCATCCGGAGCTTTTTGAGCTAAATGACAGTGGAGTTATATCAACCACAACCGGCAACACTGTCCAGACCAGCAATATCACGCTTACCGAGACAACTCCTGACGGCATTAAAAGAGTTCTCGGAACATTTAAAGTTGAACTCACAAACGAGCCGTTTATATCTGCTTCAGACCAGAGTATAACAGTAGGGCTTGGTTCAACCATCCAGGCATCTGATTACGAAGGAATAAGCATTACAAACCCTCGTGCCGGTGCGTCTTATTTCTTCACACCTAAAGATACAAATATAATATCAAATGATATGGTTGCCGTTAATTACGGAACCACCACCGTTGAAGTAAAAGAATATTATAACAACCAGATAACCACTCTTCCTGAGACAGTTCAGGTAACGGTTACTACTGCATCAATAAAGAAATCACTTTCACTAAACGGTTTTACAACAATGGTTGACGGTGATGTTTACGGTGATTACCCTGTTGACTGCCGTAACCATACAAAACTGTATCATTATGAATCTGCCAACACATCAATCTGTACTGTCACGACAGGTGGTGACAAACAGGATCAGGATTATCTTGTTATATCACCACTCAAGGTTGGAATAACTTCAATATCAGTTTACGAAACTGTTTCCGGTGAGTCAGATAAAACAAAAATCGGAAGCTTTAAAGTAACAGTAAAAGAAGATACAAGTGATCTTCCTGACCTTGATACACTCAAAGCAAGCCAGATTTTTAGAAGCATTGCTTACACACACAATGATAAAACAATAAATGGTGTTGTAAATACCAACTCATTATCATGCAGTTTCTATGACAGCTATGGCGGATATATTGACTATGGTACTGATTTTTCAAGTCTTACAGCCGGCAGCTTTACATATGTACTCAAAAAATCAAAATACAAGGTTACAAATGTTGAAACAATTGATGGTGGCATGAACTGGACATTCACCATTGATCTCGGTGACACAGACCACACACTTGTAAATGTACCGGTTACATTATCACCGGCACAGCTTGACACAAGCACAATTATTGACAATATCGTTGTCAAACTCGGAACAACGACAAACCGGATAACAGATATAAAAGCCGCAGATTCATCATTTGAAACAACATTTACTGCCGCACAATACATTGCAGCCGGTGCAACAGAATACAGTAATACTGCCGTAAACCCTGTCGCACTGAGTGATCTCACAAATGTAACCTGCACCGTAACACAAAAAACTTACAATGCGGTAAACACACCTAACGCAAATATAGCAGTGAAACATATTACTGAGCCTGCAACAAAAGACAACAAAACATGGATGTTTACAGTAACTTTTGAAGATGGCACAAGCAAAGATTACACTGTTACATTAGGATTAAAAAAGTAAAAAACATCAAATTAAACACACGGAGGAAAACGGACATGGCATCAAAAAAGGGAAAGTTTATTGTATTTGAGGGAATTGACGGGAGTGGCAAAACCACACAGATAAATCTCCTCAAACAAAAAATTGAGAACACGGGGACAAAATGTTTAGAAACCCGTGAGCCATCAGATGGTCCTGTCGGTGTCATGATCCGCCAATGCCTTACCGGACGAATGAAGATGGACGAAGCGGCACTTGCAGCACTTTTTGCCGCAGACAGACTTGACCATATTAACAACTCCGTAAACGGTCTGAAATCAAAAATTGATGAGGGCATATCCATAATATCTGACAGATTTGTGCTCTCAAACTATGCATACCAGAGCGTGAAAGCCCCGCTCGAATGGGTGATGGAGTTAAACCGCATATCACTTGATACTCTCCGCCCTGACTGTCACATATATATTGATGTAGACCCTGAGATAACACTCGACCGTATGCAAAACGGCCGTTTCCAAACGGAGCTCTTTGAAAACAAAAAAAGACTTACAGAAGTAAGAAACCGTTATCTCGAACTGATAGAAAAATTAAAAGAAACAGAAAATATTATTGTTATTGATGGAAACAATTCAATAGAAGATATTTCTGCTGAGATCTGGGATAAAGTCGCTCATTTTTACAAATAAGAAAATACTTATATATCTTCCAAAGATTGCTACCTCATATAAATTTGTGGTACAATAATATACATAAAAATGAAAGGAGGCACCTGTTTGGATCTTAAAATAACACCTATGCAGCAGTTACAGCAAATTGAACAGGCTGCAAAAACAAACGAATCAGATGGTTCCTTTCGCTTTACTCTGCTTAGTACCATAGAAGAGCAGGAACTTCAGGCTACCCTTTTTACCATGATGGAGGAGATAACCCAGCAGGGTGACAAACTCGGCAAACGCATGGACATAAGAGATATGAAAAACTACCGCAGGCTCATCAAAGAATTTATGAACGAGATAGCCTCACATACACATGAATTCAGCCGCGAAAATTTTCTCGACAAAAAAGGCCGCCACCGTGTATATGGTATTGTAAAGCAGATAAATCAGACCTTAGACGAACTGGCCGCAGAACTTCTCAAAGAAGAAAAAGACCACTTGGCGATACTTGGAAAAATTGATGAGATTCGAGGTCTGATACTTGATATTATCACATAATTGGAGGTTTAGTTATGGCAAACTTTAAAGACATTATTGGCCAGGAAAGTATAAAAAAACATTTGCAGACAGCTATCAAAACAGGCAATCTGTCACACGCATATATAATCAACGGAGAATACGGTTCAGGACGGCAGACTATTGCTTCTGCACTCGCAAAGACAATTCAGTGCCAGTCAAAAACAGACGATACTGATGCCTGCGGAGTGTGCACATCATGCAAACAGGCTGAATCGCACAATCACCCTGATATTAAATATATCACTCATGACAAGACCAGCATAAGTGTAAATGATATTCGAGAGCAGCTCAACAACGATATTTCCATTAAACCATACAGCAGCGAATATAAGATTTACATTATACCTGATGCAAATAAAATGACTGAGCAGGCACAGAACGCACTTTTAAAAACAATAGAAGAACCACCCGTGTATGCAATTATTATATTGCTCACGGAAAATTGCGACAGTCTTTTACCAACAATAAGATCGCGTTGTGTCACTCTCACGATGAATCCTGTAGAAAAAGACAAAATATGCACCTACCTTGAAAATAAATTTCAATTAGAACCCGAACAGGCACAGATAGCAGCAAATTATTGTCAGGGAAATATAGGAAAAGCAATCCGTTTTGCAAGTTCAAGTGATTTTATAGAGATGAAAAATCAGGTATTAAAATTACTTAAAAATCTCGACTCAATGGATATTGCTTCAATAATAGATACAATTAAAGAATTTTCAACGCACAAAAATGATATAAATGATTATCTTGACCTTATGCTTTTATGGTATCGCGATGTACTTATGTTTAAAGTTACAAAAGATGCAAATCTTTTATTATACAGCGATGAATATTCTGCCATTTCCGAGCAGGCAACAAAACGCGATTATGAAAATATTGAAAACATTATTGCTGCCATTGACAAGGCAAAAGTTCGTCTCAAAGCAAATGTAAACTTTGATGTGACAATAGAATTAATGATTCTTGCAATGAAAGATTAATTGTATATGGAGGAAAAAATGATTTTAATTATTGGAGTAAGGTTCCGTAAATCCGGCAAAGTGTACTATTTTGCCCCAAACGGACTTGATATAAAAAAAGGCGATCATGTCATAGTTGAAACGGCACGAGGAATAGAATACGGACTTGTTGTTCTCGGTCAAAAAGAAGTCACTGATGACAAAGTTGTCCAGCCATTAAAAGATGTTATCAGAATAGCAACAGAGAGTGATTATGAAATACACGCTGAGAACGAAGAAAAAGAAAAAGAAGCATATAAAATATGCCTTGAAAAAATAGCAAAGCATGAACTTCAGATGAAACTTATCGACTGTGAATACACCTTTGATAAAAACAAGCTTCTATTTTACTTTACGGCAGATGGCAGAATAGATTTCAGAGAACTTGTAAAAGACCTTGCTTCTATTTTCAGAACAAGAATAGAACTTCGTCAGATTGGTGTTCGTGATGAGACAAAACTTATAGGTGGCATAGGTATATGCGGAAGACCACTCTGCTGCCACACATATCTTTCAGATTTCGCCCCTGTGTCTATCAAAATGGCAAAGGAACAAAATCTTTCGCTTAATCCAAGCAAAATATCAGGTGTATGCGGAAGACTTATGTGTTGTCTGAAAAACGAGGAAGAAGCCTACGAATATCTCAATGCAAAACTCCCTCACATAAATGAAGATGTAAAAACCATAGACGGTTACAACGGTATTGTGCAGAGCGTAAGTGTATTAAAACAGCTTGTAAAAGTAATTATCACAAAAGACAATGACGAAAAAGAAGTCCGTGAATATCATGTTGACGACCTTAAATTTGAGAAATCAGCTTCAAGAACTTCCGTATCGCCGGGACAAGCTTTACCCGATGAGGAATTAGACGAAAATGCCTTAAAAGAACTTGAGCAGATGGAAAAAGGCGATATTGAAGATATGACCGAAGAAGAAGAACAGAATAAAAAGTACAAAAACAATCACTACCAGAAAAAGAATTTCAATAAACGCCCTAAATATCCGGATACAAAAAATAAACCGGCTGAAAATTTTTCAGGAAAAAAAGGTAAACACTATAACCGTGAGCGTGATAACAATAACTATCGTCACAACAACAATAATAACAATAATCAGCCACGCAAAAATTATCACAAATCATCCGGCGGAAACGGCGGTTATGGTAATGGCTACAACAACATTAAACCTGAATAAGAAATACAATGAGGGTTAATATGGAAAAAGAAAATTATTTAAAGAACGGAGAACGCCTTGATGATCTCCAGCTAAACGGTTTACACATAATACAGAATCCCGAAAAATTCTGCTTTGGCATGGATGCGGTTCTGCTGTCATCATTTTGTGCCAAAACCATACGAAAGAAAGACAAAGTTCTTGATTTAGGTACCGGTACAGGTATCATTCCGATACTCCTATCCGCAAAAGCTGAGCCGGCACATATCAGTGCTCTTGAAATTCAGGATGAAAGCGTTGATATGGCAAAAAGAAGTGTAAACTTAAACGGTCTTGACGAAAAAATAGATATTATTCATGGCGATATTAAAACAGCTTCACTAAATTTCGGTGCGGCTGTTTTTGATGCTGTCACAACAAATCCCCCATATATGAATGACAATCACGGCATTAAAAATCCGGATATTCCAAAAGCAATAGCACGACATGAAATATTATGCAATCTCGATGACATTGCAAGAGAAAGCTCAAAACTTTTAAAGACACAGGGGCGTTTCTATATGGTACACCGCCCGTTCAGAATGACCGAGATAATTTGTACATTAGCTAAATATAAGCTTGAAACAAAACGCATCTGCATGGTTCATCCTTTTGTATCAAAAGAGCCTAATATGCTGCTTATCGAAGCTGTAAAAAACGGAAAACCTTTTGTCAAATTTGAACCTCCGATAATAGTTTATGAAACACCTGGAAAATACACTGAACAATTATTAGAGATATATGGTTTGCAGCAGCATACACCTTAAATCAAATGAAAGGAAAACTGATATGAATACCACCACTCCCGGCACACTTTATCTCTGTGCAACACCTATAGGCAATCTTGAAGACATAACATTCAGAGTTCTTAAAACACTAAAAAAAGTAGACCTTATTGCCGCCGAAGACACAAGAAATACGATAAAACTGTTAAATCATTTTGAGATAAAAACTCCAATGACAAGTTACCACGAATACAATAAAATTGAAAAAGCAAAATATCTTGTCGAAAAAATAACAAACGGAACAGATATTGCACTCGTTACAGATGCCGGAACACCGGGTATATCCGACCCCGGAGAAGAACTCGTCAAACAGGCATATGAAGCCGGCTTAACAGTCACTTCCTTACCCGGAGCCTGTGCCTGCGTTACTGCTCTCACACTTTCCGGTCTCTCAACAAGGCGATTCTGTTTTGAAGCATTTCTTCCTGTTGACAAAAAAGAACGCCGTGCAATACTCGACTCCTTAAAAAAAGAAACACGCACCATTATAATATATGAAGCACCGCACCATTTGAAAGCAACACTTTCAGAACTTTACTCATATCTTGGTGACCGCAAGATAACATTTTGTAAAGAACTCACAAAATTGCACGAAACTGTACAGCAAATGACCTTAAGTCAGGCAATCGAATATTACGGGCAGACTCCGCCAAAAGGCGAATATGTCATGGTTATCGAAGGTATCTCCCATAAAGAACTGGAAAAACAGTCGATACAGGAATGGGAAAAAATCACCATACAGGAACATATGGATATTTATCTTTCACAGGGAATGGATAAAAAATCATCCATGAAACAGGTCGCACTCGACAGAGGCATCCCAAAAAGAGAAGTATATAATACCCTCTTAAAATAATTTATTATTTGATATGCAGGCGTGTCTGTTTTTTCTATAAACAATCACGCCTGACAAAAGTGCATAGATTAACAAATCAGGGTTTTTATCCACAAAATTTATGTTATCTTTCTCATTATTCTTATAATCTTTTAAAACTCTTTCAACAATTCCGTCAATAAATCTCTTATCAGGCAGCTCATCAAACATTGGGCTTCCATCATACTCATATTTATCACATTCATTATTGACATACATAAGTATTATTCTAAGATTGACAGGCATAAGATAGTCATACTTTTTTTCGCCTTTTTCCGAAACACACTCCGAACAAACATAGGAATTTTTATTATCTTTCACACCGTCTGCTGCTGCATATATCATCAGATTTCCATTATCATACATCCCTCTTATTATGTTTTCTTTCACAATAAACCTCATTTCCGCTGGCATTTTTTACATATAATATGAAAATTATTATCACACCATAACATAAAAAACATTTTTTAACATATTATATGCTTAAGTTTTCATTAAGTTCATTGCCTTTTTGCTCAAAAAACACTATACTAATTTATTGTACGGAACAGCTTACTTTCTTTTTTTATATTAAGCAGTTTCACAAAAAAAAATATAAATAAAATTACTATTCACACAGTAAGTGCCATGGATATTAACAATTCGTTTCGCTGCTTACTCATATAAATAATAAAAATCAGGAGGTATATTTTGAAACATATATATAAATTTTTTGCATTATTTTTAATATTTGGTCTTTCAATTTTTTTATTTAGAAAAATGATACCGGAGGCTTCAGCGGGCACATCAAGTGCCACAACGCTTCAGACAGCAACATTTCCAATAATGTACCTTGAAATAGGCAATGGATATACCGTAAACACTTTGCACGGTTACAGCAGCGAATTAAACAGTTCCAATGTAAGAGAATGTATTACACCTCTTGAAGCTGACAAATCATTTATTGTTAAATTTAAAGAAAATCAGACAAAAGTAAAAAAACTTACTTTCAATCTCAAAGATATTACAAACAATAAAGTAATCGAGTCAGACACTCTTACTGCTTTTGATAATAAAAAAGGACTTAAAACGCTTAAAATAAAGTTGTCGGAAAGTATTGATACAAGTACCGAATATGGAATGGATATTGTACTTACGACCAATTTAAGCAAAAAAATCCATTACTATACACGAATAAAATATTACGATACTGATTTCTTCCTTAAACAGAAACTCGAATTTGTTACAGGCTTTCATAATGCGACATTTAATCCCGGCAAATCCTTTAAATACGCAAAATACCTTGAAAGCAATACATCAACAAACAAATCGTATGCCAATGTAGGGATTAATTCCTCTCCTGAGCTCGTTACATGGGGCAAATTAAAGCCAAAACTTCTCTCCGAGACAATTCCTACAATAAAGGAGGTAAATGTTGAGACAGCCGCAATACAATATGTTTATTATGTAAGGGCTAAAACTTCATCCGGCAGCGAAACTTTTCTTGTAAAAGAATTTTATCGTGTACGCTATTCTGGCAGCAGACTTTATCTGTTAAATTTCAGGCGTACGATGGAAGCAGTCTTTAATCCAAAACTTACTTCCGTCAGAAAAAGCCAGTTTAAAATAGGTGTATCCAATGAAAGCAACTTTCAGTTGACTTTAAACGATAGGGCAAATGAGCTTGCATTTGTCCGCAATGGTTCACTCTGGTACTACGACATGGATAAAGACAATCTCCACGAAGTATTTTCTTTTGCACAGAAAAAAACTGATTACTTAAGAGACACCTATGACCAGCACAATATAAAAATCCTTAATTTTGATGACAATAATACAATCAATTTTGTTGTCTATGGTTATATGAACTGCGGTGATTATGAGGGGCGTGTTGCTGTAATACTTTACAATTACGACCCTGCCAAAAATCTTATTACAGAGCGTGTATATATTCCGCTTGAGACAACATATCAGCAGTTAAAAGAGGATTTTGGAAAATATTGCTATGTTAATAAACAAAATATTTTCTACTTCTCAATGAACAATGTCATGTATGCATATAACATTTCATCAAAAAAATACGAACTGCTTACCAAAAATATAGCAAAAGATAATTTTTCAATGATGGAAGATGCAAAATGCTTTGTCTGGTCTAATGCGTCAAAGTCGGATTACTCGCAAAAGATTACAATATTAAATCTTGATACGGCAAATAAACTTGAAGTAACCGCACCGGAAAATCAAAGTATCGTAGTCCTCGGAACTATTGATGCAAATGTGGTTTACGGCTTTGTCAAAAATAAAGACATTTATGAAGGCTCAAACGGAGAAACCACACAACCTGCATACAAACTCGTCATTTCCGATTGCAACGGAAATATCATGCGTGAATATAAAAACAAAAATATTTATGTTATTTCGGCAACCGTTGAGAATAATGTAATAACCTTAAAAAGAGTCAGAAAAACAGGCAACGGTTTTAAACCGACAAATCCTGATAGTATATTGAACCAGAAAAAAGCGACAAAAAAGACTGTTCATGTTGCATCAAGAATTACAAAACAGTCACTCGCCGAAAAATATATATGCCTGCCGTCAGGTTACAAAATGAAAAAAACACCTGAAATACAAAAGGCAAAACATGTAATGGTGACAGAAAACACCACTCTTCATCTCGCTGACGAGAGCAGCAGCTCATTTAAATATTATATATATGCCTACGGAGAAGTTACAGCAAGCTTTACAACCCCTGCAAAAGCAATTCAAAAGGCTGATGAGCAGATGGGGGTCGTAATGGATAACAGGTCCCATGTTGTCTGGGAAAGAGGTGGAAAGTTCATATCAAAAGAAGTATCCGGTATGTCATATCCTGACACCGCAGACAGCAAAAAAGCAGCAGTTCTTATGCTGTTGCAGGCAGCCCAGTCAGAAACAGACGAAAGTTCATTAAAAGGCAGTTCGATAATGTCAATGCTAAAAACACATATAAAACAACCTGCTGATCTTACCGGCTGTACCCTTGACGAAGTATTGTATTTTGTAAGCAGCGGTAAACCTGTGATTGGTATGCTAAGCGACTCACACGCAGTTGTCATAACAGGTTACACAACATCGACTGTTACATGGTTAGACCCTGTAACACACAAAAAGAATACTACTTCACTAACTTCTGCTGAGCATACATTTAAGGATGCTGGATATAGATTTGCAAGTTATATGTAAAAAACAAATAAAAAAAAGCCGATTTGGAAATTCAAACCGGCTTTTTACTTTGCTTTTTCAGAGTGTCGTTCCACGAATATATGTTCCTCATAATAATTTTTTGTGAACATTTCACAAAAAAAAATATTTTTTTTGTATGATTTTAAGCTGGAAAACTCTTACTATATATAATAGAATATGACCATCTTATTTTTATTAGATGATGTGTGGAAAGGAAAGCTATGTACCACACACATTCAAAATTATCATTTATATTATTTTTTTGTAACATAAAAAGTTCAAAAAAATATCATATAAAAACGGCAGCAAATTTATCCGCCGTCTTTATCACAATGTTAATCACATTTTTTATAATAACACCACCTATACAAACATTCTGTCATACAAAAACTGACAACACAAATATATCAACGGTGTTTAGTTCTGATGCCGTAAAACAAACACTTACATTATCTGAAACCCACTATATGCTTACAAATTCGGCACAGCTAAAGCAAAATATATTATATAAAGATACCATAAAAAACAATTCAGTAAATTACTATTATATCAACAACCCTGCTGCCACAAATCTATTTTGTATAAAATGTGTATCAGGTAAATTAACCACCAATGAAATACAATTTTTTGATGATGCAAACAACGAAATAAACACCAATATTATAAGACATCAAAATTATTTCTATATAGATATAAAAAAATTATTAGCAAAAGCCCCCTCTGCCACCCGTATTTATATAACGGCAGGCAGCAGAAAAACAAGTAATATAGAAATTATTTATACCAAAAATATTACGACACCAAAAAGTAATAATAATAATAATGCTGATAAAAAAGGCATTGCCAAACGCAACACACAAAAAAGCATAACCAAAAGTAGCACTAAAAAAAAGACATATAAAAAAGATACTAAAAAACGCATAATAAAAAAAGCTGCAAATAAGGAAGATACCAAAACACACGCAACTAAAAAAAGCACTACAAAAAACAAGAAAAACATAACTGCAATATACAAAAAAACAGTTCAAAAAAGCAAGCCTAAAAAAAATAATATACATAACCAAAACAATAAATCACGCAGAAAAACAAACAACAACGCAGCAGCCAAAAAAAGCAACAAAAATAAAATTGCACATCATAAAACAACTGATAAAAATAAGAGCAAAAACAATATTGCACATCATAAAATAACTGATAAAAATAGGAGCAAAAACAATATTGCACATCATAAAACAACTGATAAAAATAAGACTAAAAATCAAAATGTAAATAATAAATATGTAAAATTTAATACTAAATTTATTACACTTAAAAGCACTAAAAATACATTTCTTGCATATAGAACAAATATAAAAGTAACAAACGAAACCAAGATAATATGGACAAGCAGTAATACAAATATTGTCTCAACGAACAAACATAAAATAACAGCACACCACAAGGGATTAGCTATTATAACACTTACAATAAAAGACAGGACCGTATGCAAAAAGGCAATATGCACAATTCGCGTTACATAAATAATTCTTTTATAAAAAAGGAGGTAACTATGTTTTTAAATAATGCACCTAAAAAACTTTTAAAAAAATATCCGATAACCGACTTGATATACATAACTCATGACTGTTTTGTTTATAAGTCTGAACAGACTAATAGTGGTAATCTCCGCATTATCAAGATAACCCCATATGTTCATAAACAACATTGCATTTTAAAGGCAGTTTCACATATAAATGATACACATCTGCTTACCCCGGTTTCAGTAGAAAAATACCAGAATTTTACTGTTTCAGTATATCCTTATAAATTGTCTGTTATAGATAAGATAATTTATAGTAAACTTTGTTTTGATGAACTTCTGACCCTTGCCTTAGACTTATGCGACGGCATTATCAGGCTTCACTCAAGCAATATTCTTCATCTGGATATATCACCAAATAATATATATCTTAATGATGATAATACTTTTTGTATTGGTGACTTTTCATCTTCCCAGAAAAAAAGTAATAATAAAATACGCCGCAATATTTATTTTACAGAAGGCTACTCTCCTCCTGAATTTAAAGCATATTCCAAAAATTTGGTACAGATAAATGAACTGTCTGACGAATATTCACTTGCAAAAACAATTCTGAGTCTTTGCCACGGATATAACACTTCTGCTAAAGACCATCCGGTTCAAGATACAACGGACATTCCTGAATATTTTTTTGATATTTTGAATAAAGCATCCTCTGAAATCCAGGAATATCGTTATCCATCTATCAATGCTTTTAAAACTGAACTGCTCTCTTTTAAAGCTGAATACGATATTTCCGAAATAAAATATTATATTAGTTTTAATTCAGAAAATAACCCTTTCAATAATACAAAAACAAGACCAATGGTGAAACCACATATTGAAGAACCTACTCCTACAATACAAAAAATTATTAACTCGCCTGCATTTATGACTGTTGCTATTTTATTAGCCGTTATTTTACCAATACTGAGTCTGTATAAAATTTTTTACACTCCTAATAATGCCGATAAAATTGCAGCCCACAACATCCAAAATATATCCATCTCCTATGAGACAAAAGAACCTGTTGCAATTATCGAAGAAAATAAAACTAATAACAAAAACACTGATTCTGCAGAAATTGATAATAGTAACAAAAACACTGATTCTACAGAAATTGATTGCAATGACAAAAACACTAATACCACAAAAATTGATTGCAATGACAATGTCGATAACTCAAAAATTAAGAAAGACAACATCAATAAATCTTCTGTTAAAGAAATTGATATTGAGGACAAGAATATTACTTTATTATCTGAAGATTGTATTAAAAGTACACTTAATATTAACTTTGATATTAACTCTGTTACTATTATTTCAGCGAACAATAATAATATCTCTGACATAAGCAGATTATCTGAATTTGTATCAGTCAGAGAACTATATTTATCTGACAACCGTATAAAAAATATCGACTCTCTTAAACAGCTTTTCAATCTAAAAACACTTGTTATATCTTCAAACTTAATTGATGACATAACTTCCTTAAAGGAACTAAAAAACCTTGAGAACCTCGATATATCCAATAACAAAAAACTTAAAAACCTCTCTGCCTTATATGAACTAAAAACGCTAAAGCTATTATGTATTAATGAAACTGCAGTCACTAAAAGTACCATAAAAAAATTAAAAGTAAGCTTGCCTGATTGTGAAATAATATATTAGTCCATAACCAAAAAGTTACACTTAAAAAGGCATTAAATTATATTTTAAAATCAATAAAAAGGAGAACTTTATATGAGAAAAACAACTAATAAAAAGACGATACACCCGACAATATTTAAATCAATTAACCACTGTACATTGAGAGCAAACGGTGCAATATTTTTTTTATTTATTAATATGAGTTTTTGTGCTATTTTTTCGCTGGCTTTATTACTGACATTTCCCCCTATAATCTCTCACGGAAAAACAACCAAAACAAGCTTTGAAAACAGATATAATGCTATATATATCGGAAAAACTTACAAATACAATATTGTCAATCCTCCTAAAAAAGCAAAAATAAAATTTGCTGTCAGCAACAACAAATTAGCAACAATAAATCAAAACTCCGGTATTTTATATCCACGCAAAAAAGGCAGCGTAACCATTAAAGCTTTTGTTACTGATATTAATAAAAATCAAAAACTTACGCTCAAAAAAACAGTTAAAATAAAAGCTTCGAAAACGGTCAAAAAAGATACCTCTGAAATACCATTTTCTCTCCCATCAACTTATGTCAACAGTATAAACTATACCGTAAAATTAAAAGCAGCAAAAATTATGCAGACATCCGAAGTTAAATCATCTTATATACAACTTGTAAAACAGAAACATGAGCTAAAAGGACAGTTTAAAAATTTATCTGCTAACGGCAGATATATCACCTATGAACTTGATAATGACGCTGTAAAACAGCTTACTCCCGGTGATAGAACAATGGATGGAACTTATACTATGTCCTGCTCTCTTTCTTCACGCAAACTAAACATTAACTATGCAGAACACTTTGTTGGTCAGTCTGTAACAGGTTTTGTCATGACTCCCGGAGGAAATCCGGTTGAAAATGCAAATATAACTATATCCAACAATAATTTTACCGTAAATACAACAAGTGACAAAAACGGTTATTATAATGTTCGTTTTCCAAAACCTGAAACTGTTGTGCTAACTGTATCATGCAACAATTACTATACTCGCACAATAAAAGATATTTACTTGAAAATCCCAAAATCTGTCTGTAAAAACATTGTAATGCATAAAAAGGAAACTTCGGACAAAAACAGCTTTTTACTGTCTGCATATTTTAATATACGGTCATATGATAAACAGCCTGTAAAGCTCGAAATTTCTTCATGTGATGCAACTGCTGGTGTTTCATCATCTGATACAACCTCTAACAATTTATCACGCAATTCAACCGCCGATACTTTGTTATCTGATACAACTGCCAACGCTTTGTCAAACAATTCAACCGCTGATGCTTATAGCAACCCTCAGACTTTTACCACTGATGAGTCAGGCGGACTTTTTATCTCACCGGATGATGCACTCACTTCAAAAAAGCTTCTGTCCGATGCTGACATTATTACACTTTCTTCAACAAATAAAAATATTTCTCATAAAGAAAATATAGAAGCCAAAAACTATCCAGCATTTAGTTATCCATTTTTATATCAGAAAAAATATCATGTGAAAATTTTTAGTTCTGCTAACAAAAGCCTTCAAGCTGACTGTGAATTTTATTTTTCATTTGATAACTTTACTTCATGCAACCTCATATTTGATATAACTCTAAACCAAACTAACAAAACCATTTTTCCGTTATCCTTACTGCCCCTTAATCCGGGCAGTAATATTGATTTAGAAAAGATAAATTATTATCATGCTGATTTATACCAGATTGGCATACCGGCTCCTTTATGTTATTTTAATTTTTGTGAGAACACACCTGCCAATTTTGCATCAAAGATAAACTCATCAGAACTCTATCTTAAAAACGGTAATTTTTATTATGCAGTTTTTAGGGCTTTAGATTATACTAACAACATAATTTTGTCAGACATTCTTGCTCCATTTAAAATTGAAAATGGCATTATGCATTTTGATGATGACTCTCTGATTTTTTCAGACAATAATGCATTTGACATAAAATCAAAACAACTTCCAATTCTTTCCGACATACTTTTGAATGCAGCTAATCTTCCACAGGACAGCAGTTATAAAAATACCGTTTTATGTACTTATGACAGCTATGGAAAAATCAAAAGCACATTCTTTTCATCGCTCTCCTCAACCCTATTGCAAAAAAAATTATCTCAGGCATCATCCGGCTATATTATTTACACTGACTCTGAATCATTTGACATCGGTATTTAATTTTTTTTGCTAAAAAGTTATAAATCACAAATGTTATAAATAATTAAGAATTATTTCCTTTAATATAATTCAATTTCATTATATAATAGTGTTAAAGTAAACTATAAATAACCCAGCTAACAGTTGGAACCTCTTCCTGACTTTCAGCAGGGAAGATTACAATTAATAAATAATGATTGGAGATATTATGAAACTATTAAGCGTAACTATTCCTAGTTATAACTCACAGGAATACATGGAAAAAGCTATTAACTCAGCACTTATAGGTGGGGATGACATTGAAATTCTCGTTGTTGACGACGGTTCATCGGACAACACTCTTGATATAGCACTTAAGTATGAAAAAAAATATCCGGGAATCGTGCGTGCCATCCATAAAGAAAATGGCGGACATGGCTCGGCTGTTAATACGGGTCTTGCAAATGCCACCGGTCTTTACTTCAAAGTTTTAGACAGTGACGACTGGTTCGATAAAGAGAGCCTTGTCAAAGTTCTTGACTTTTTACGCGAAATTGTAACTGATTCCAAACAACTTGATATGCTTATAAGCAATTATGTATATGAAAAACCTAGTGCACATAAACATAAGGCTATTAATTATCACAGTGCAATTCCATGCAATGAATTTATAGGCTGGAAAGATGTAAAACATTTTAAAATGAGTCAAAATTTACTTATGCATTCCATAATTTACAGAACAAAACTTTTAAGAGATTGCAGCCTCAAATTACCTGAGCATACATTTTATGTTGATAACTTATACGCCTACATTCCACTACCATATGTAAACACTATCTTTTACCTCGATGTAGATCTGTATAGGTATTTTATCGGGCGTGAAGACCAGTCTGTAAATGAAGCCATTATGATAAAAAGAATCGACCAGCAGCTTAAAGTTACCAAGCTTATGATTGACTCTCATGATCTTTCATCAATAAAAAATAAAAAGTTACAATCATACATGACAAAATATCTCGCTATGATGATGATAGTCAGTTCTGCTCTGCTTGTTAAAGACGGTACACCTGAAAGTCTTAGAAAAAGACAGGAACTTTGGGATTATTTAAAAAGCAACAGCAAGCGTGTGTATCGAGACATAACAAACAAAAAATTTGGCAGACCATTACAATTAAAGAGCAAAGTCGGAAGACAGGTGATTATTCTTGGATATCGTTTTTGTAACAAAATTTACGGTTTCAATTAAATAATACCAGGCTTATATTTTAAATTAAAAACAGCTAAACACTATTAGTTAATTTGATATTTCCAATTAACTAATATCAAGTTTATATTTTAAACTGAAAACACAAAACAAAAATCTTTTTATTTTGTTTTCAGCTAATTAATACCAAACTTACTTTTCAAACGGTTAGTAGTACATTTTATATCAAGGGGGGTTTTTATGGAAGTACCAATATATTATGATGAAGAAGAAGAATGGCAGCGAGCATTACTGCTTTACGATGCAGTATTAAAAGAAATATGTACCAAGATAGAAATATTAAATAACGAATTTAAACTAGCTCATCAGTATAACCCGATAGAACACATATCTTCGCGTATTAAATCTGCTGACAGTATAGCTCGTAAAATGCGTATAAACAACAGAGAGCTTACCGTAGAAAATATTATCAGATATGTAAATGATGTTGCAGGGGTACGCATCATCTGTACCTTTACTTCAGACATATACCGTATAGCAGATGCTATAGCCAAGCAAAGCGATGTAACTGTACTGCGTGTCAAAGATTATATCGCCAATCCAAAACCTAATGGATATACAAGCTACCATATGATAGTATCTATTCCTATTTTTCTTTCTAATGACAAAATAGATACAAAGGTTGAAATACAGATACGCACAATAGCTATGGATTTTTGGGCGAGCCTTGAGCATAAGATATATTACAAATTTGACGGAAAAGCTCCTGATGGTATCAGAGAAGAACTTAAAGAATGTGCAAATATTATCTCATTTCTTGACCAGAAAATGTTTTCTATCAACGAAGATGTAAAACACTATCACGATGATTTTAACGGCGGTTCATTTGTTACAGATGACTTGCCTGCACATATTTCAAAAGAAAAATCTGATACTATTCCATCAGAATTAAAATCTCTATATGGCAGTGTAGTATCAGAATAGTGCTGCATATATGCTACATTTATTTTAAAAAAGCATAACACATATATTTATTTACTTATAAGAATATCAGAAGCCATTTTCCTGATATTCTTATAATGTTATTTATAAAATTATATTTACGAATATACACTAAAATTAAAAGGCTGCTGAATTTTCCAGCAACCTTTTTTATATATTTCATATACTCTTATTTCATATATTCTTATTTCAGTTTCAAACAGAAAACTTTTTATATATTACTCTCCGGTAAAAAACTTTTTATATATTACTCTCGGTCTAAAAAATTATTGTATTTCACTCTCCAGAACAATTTATATATATATTACTCTCCATCTGAAAACTTCTTAAGACCGATATTTGATTTTGCCTCCTCGAGAGCCTGCTGTTCTTCTTCAGATAAAATCACAAAGGCTTCTCCGTTTACAACTTCTTTAGCATATGTAAAACAGCCTTCTCTTGAACTGTGCATAGAATTTATAATAAAACCATTGTCCTCTTCAGTAAGCAAAACAAGTACAAAACTAAGTTTTCCACCTATTTCCTTAAATGCATCATATTTTACAAGTCCTATTTTTTGATATGACGAAACAAGTCGCCCAGATACATTTTCAACTCTCTCACTAAGTTCATGAACTTCTGCCTCCAGCACATCTACTGTCGAAAACTTATCTAAAATAGCTTTTTCGAGATTTTTTCCATTTTCGCCAGCCATAAATTTTTTATATTTTTTTCTTGTACTGCTGTTTTTTGCCATTGTCACAATTAGCATAATAAACATAAGCAATATTACCCCTGCCATACCTAACACAACATATCCAATATCAATTCCAAATTCATTAAATAATTTCATTTTTAGTCTGCCTCTCTCTCGTCTTTAATTCCATGAATTAATTCAAGTATTCTTTCAAATTCACTCTGTGAATAATACTCAATTTCAATTTTTCCCCTATCTTTTGATTTTCTGTTAATATTAACTTTTGTTCCAAAAGTCATTTTTAAATCTTCTTCAAATCTCTTATAAATTATTTCTTCCTGAGAATTTACCTGTTTTTTATTTTCTTTTTTCTTACTCTTTCCGTTCAAAATATTCTTAACAAGTTTTTCTGTATCTCTTACACTTAACTTTTCATCAAAAATTTTCTGTGCAATTTCATATTGCAAATCCCCATCTTCTATTGGAATAAGCGTTCTTGCGTGACCACTTTTTAATTTTTCCTCAATAACCATCCGTCTTACTCTCTCATCCAATTTGAGAAGTCTGAGTGAATTAGTTATAGCCACCCTGCTCTTTGACACTTTTTCAGCAACTTCATCCTGTCTCAGATTATATTCCTTTATAAGCTGTTCATATGCCTCTGCTTCTTCAATGGGATTTAAGTCTTCTCTTTGAATATTCTCAATAAGTGCAATCTCCATTATTTCCTGATTGCTGTAATTTTTCACAACTACCGGAATATCCTTAAGTCCGGCTATTTTTGCAGCCCTCCATCTTCTCTCTCCTGCAATAATTGTATATAACCCTTTTTCGCCCTTTTGCACTACAAGTGGTTGAATGATCCCCCTCAATTTAATTGACTCAGCAAGTTCATGTATAGAATCTTCATCAAAACTCTTTCTAGGCTGATTTTTATTAGGTTCTATTTTATTAATATCTATGGTATCAACCTCTTTAATAACTTCCTTAACAACCTCTTTGATAACTTCTTTTGTCTTTATGTTTTCTTTTTCTGACTTAGTTTTTTCTTTTGCCTGCGGTATCAATACATCGATACCTTTTCCAAGACCTTTCTTAGCCATAATATGTTTTCCTTTCATAACTTATTTTCTTGCAATAACCTCATCTGCTAAAGCCCTATATGCTTCCGCTCCAGCGGATCTGGGCGAATACAAATTAATTGGCTGTCCATAGCTTGGAGCCTCCGCAAGCCTTACATTTCTTGGAATAATTGATTTATATATTTTCTTATCGATATTCTCTTTTACATTTTCTACAACCTGTAATGACAAACAAGTTCTTGCATCATACATAGTGAATACGATTCCCTCAATTTCAAGTTCATTATTTAATCTCTCTTTAACAAGCTGGATTGTGTACATTAATTCGCTGAGTCCTTCTAATGCATAATACTCACATTGAATAGGTACTATCACCGTATCAGCCGTAGTCATTGCATTAACAGTAAGCGTATTTAATGATGGTGGACAGTCAATTATAATAAAATCATAGTCATCTTTTATTCTTTCAACTTCCTTTTTTAATATAAACTCTCTGTCTACTTTCCCAATAAGTTCAATTTCAGCTCCGGCCAAGCCTCTTTCTGACGGAACTACAAATAACCCATCCATAATTGATTTAGTTATAGCATTTTCTATCTTAGCCTCGCCTAACAGGACTTCATAACTCGTATCTTCAACTTCATTTTTGTCAATTCCCAACCCACTCGTTGTATTTCCCTGAGGATCCATATCAATCGTCAAAACTTTTTTATCTTTTTCAGCCAGACAAGCTGATAAATTTATTGCAGTAGTAGTTTTACCTACACCACCCTTTTGATTTGATATTGCAATTATTCTCCCCATTTTTTCACCTCATTTCTTTTATCTTGTTAAATATCAGCCGTAAAAAAGAGTAAAACCAGCGTTTTGCTCTCCAAGAATTGTTTCGCTATTCTCGTTGATGCCACACTACTTTACGAGCATTTTCCTGTACAGTAAAATAGTAATATTGATAATGTTATAATGTTTCACGTGAAACATTATAATATTATCAATATTATTTGGTTTCACTAGCTGTATTTTATTTTTGACATTTTCTATTTTACAACAAACAGAACTTTTTTTAAATACAAATACTTATTTTTTTATTTAGTAATAGTTCTTTTTTTAAAATCAACTCTGTGCTTCTATCCATTTATTCTCTAAAACTCTGCACATCAGTCTCTAATATATACTTTTCCTTAATAGCTTTTAACTTTTTCATATGTTCTGTTTTTAAATGCTGTTGTTGTTTTTCTTCAGATATCCACTTTTCTACCAGAAGTAAACCATCAGAATTTGTTACATTATAAAAATATTCATAAGAAATAAATCCATCTTCTTTTTTTTATTTTGTCTAAGATTTCACTTTCGATTACTTCATTAACAAATATCTCTCTGGTTTCATGTTTTACCTTATAATTAACTAATATTGTTATTTGTCCCATTAATTTATTTTGTCTTTCCTTCCCTGATATAATGTAACATTAATATTTCACCAAATAATTTGTATAAATTTTCATCTGCTTCATTGCGTCAACTGTAAACCGCCACATTCTTTTGCACATTTTTCCACCGTGCGTACCGAAAATCCACTCTATGTCGTTTAACTTAAAATCTGAGATACACTACACTGATTTTCAAATTCAAAAACGGTATAATGTTTCACGTGAAACATTATACCATTTTTATTAATAATCTTCTACTGTCCTTCACAAATATTTATATATTTTTAGTAACAGTTCAGCCATAAAAAGATAATTGGCAATACAATGAGCTTGTTCATTGTATTGTTAAGTACCTTTTTATGGTAGAACTGTTACTATTTTTAAGCAAAAAATTGACTATATTTGAAATTTCAAATTATCCCTTTTTCCAAAGTTCTGCAGAAATGCTAAAACTTAAAAATCAAACTTATATTTCAAACAATATTTTTGGATAGTAATTAACTATCTAAAATAGTTAATTACTCTAAACAGATATTCACAACCATCTCTTTTTTGTCCTTAACACTATCCGCTGTTGCTGGCAGCAAAACACAAAATATTAATATTCTCTGTTTAGTTCCATCTGGGTGATACAAATGAACCATTTTATAATGGACTCTTTTTAGGCTTACCGCCCTGTCTCGGATATTTTTTATTTAATTCCTTTTTCTTTTCAAACACGACAAAACTTCTGCTTATATCTGTATTTGGGATTGAAAAGCCAATAACATCTTTTATCCTGCAAAACAATTGTTTTTGAGCATTTTTTGATAATTCAATTTCTTCTGTCACATCACCGGATTTATATGACACAAATACACCTCCTACTCTCACAAACGGTATGCAATATTCCAAAAGTGTAGACATATTTGCAACAGCTCTCGAAACACAATAATCGAATTTTTCTCTATACTCCGTATCTCTTCCTAGTTCCTCCGCCCTCGCATGAATTGTTGTAACATTTTTCAAATCACAGATTTCTATTACTTCGTTTAAAAATTTTATTCTTTTATTCAGCGAGTCCATAAGAACAAATTCTGCATTGTCAGTCACGATAGCAAGTGGTATTCCCGGAAACCCTGCTCCTGTTCCCACATCAATAACTTTTTTACCGTCAAAGTTAATCTTTTTAATCAATGCAATACTGTCAATAAAATGCTTATAAACCACATCTCTCTCATCAGTAATAGCAGTAAGATTCATCACTTTATTTTTTTCTATCAAATGTTCATAAAACTTTTCAAACTTATCAAGCTGACTATCAGTCAAATCAATATCTGCTGCCAACGCTCCATCTTTTAGAATTTCTTTTAACTTTTCACCCATTATTCCACCTCTCTTCCAAAAAAAGATAATCTTTACTTTATAACCAAATCAGGCAATTAAATATAACATTTATTTTATAATTAAACCATACGATTAAAGCTCGTTTTAATTTTGCAATCAAGCCAGCAGACATAGACAATCTGTATTTTATAATTATTATTTCAAACACTTAACAATACACCTGATTTATACCATCAAAAAAAATCACTTTCTTATCTAATCTCAGCAGTATATCACCGTTGTTTACAAAAATCACTTTCCAAGATATATAAGAAGCACCGATATATCCGCCGGTGATACTCCCGATATTCTTGATGCCTGTCCCACCGATGCCGGTCTTAATTCTTTTAGTTTCTGGACCGCTTCTTTTCTAAGGCTATAAACATCATCATAATCAATATCTTCAGGTATTTTTTTATTTTCAAGTTTTTTATACTGCTCTACCTGTCGTAACTGTCTTTTTATATAGCCCTCATATTTGAGTTCAATGTTTACCTGTTCTTTTACATCTTCCGGAAGTTCTTTTCTGTCCTTGTCTATATCCTTGATTATCTCATATGACAATTCCGGTCTTTTCAATAATTCCGCAAGAGTTGTTCCCGACTGTAACGGTGTACTTTCATATTTTGCAAGAAGTTCCTGAACTTCTGCTCTCGCACCTACAGTTGTCTTTTTCATCCTATCCACTTCTTCTTCAATAAGTCTTTCTTTTTCAAGCAGCTTTTCGTAACGCTCATCATCTATAAGACCTATCTCATGACCTATTCCCGTCAGACGCATATCTGCATTATCCTGTCTTAGCAAAAGCCTGTACTCTGCTCTTGATGTCATCATTCTGTACGGCTCATTTGTCCCCTTTGTCACAAGATCATCTATAAGCACACCTATATATGCCTGCGATCTGTCCAAAACGACCGGTTCTTTTCCCAAGAACTTTCTTGCCGCATTTATTCCTGCAATTATCCCCTGGGCTGCTGCCTCCTCATATCCTGAGCTTCCATTTGCCTGTCCTGCACTGAAAAATCCTGATATATTTTTAAATTCCAATGATGCTTTTAACTGCAATGGATTTATACAGTCATATTCGATAGCATAAGCATTCCTCACGATTGCTGCGTGTTCAAGCCCCGGAACTGTATGGTACATTCTGTACTGCACATCCTCTGGCAGTGAACTTGACATTCCACCTATATACATCTCATTTGTGTATAGACCCTCAGGCTCTAAAAATACCTGATGTCTTTTTTTGTCAGCAAATCTAACAACTTTATCCTCTATTGACGGACAATATCTGGGACCCGTTCCCTTTATATTTCCAGAGTACATTGGCGACCTGTCAATATTTTCTCTAATAATTTCATGTGTTTCTTCGTTAGTGTAGGTAAGCCAGCACGATACCTGCTCTCTCTCCAACTCTTCAGGTGTGTTTGTAAATGAAAACGGAACTATATTTTCATCACCTTTCTGCTCCTCCATTTTAGAAAAGTCAATCGTTCTCTTATCAACTCTTGCCGGTGTACCCGTTTTAAATCTTCTAAGCTCTATTCCGAGGTCTAAAAGCGACTGACTGAGACTGTTAGCCGCACTTAGTCCATTAGGACCTGTATATTGGCTTACATCACCATATATACATCTTGCCTTTAAATATGTTCCCGTACACATGATAACAACATTGCAAGGGTAAATTGCATCAGAAGTTGTCTTAACCCCCGCAACTTTTCCATCTTCCACAAGCACCTGTGCAACCTCACCCTGTTTTATCGTGAGATTATCCGTATTTTCAAGCACTCTTCTCATTGAATTACTGTAATTTTTTTTATCAGCCTGTGCCCTTAAAGAGTGAACAGCCGGACCTTTAGACATATTTAACATTTTCGTCTGAATAAATGTCCTGTCTATGTTTTTTCCCATCTCGCCACCGAGCGCATCTATCTCCCTAACCAAATGCCCTTTTGAACTTCCACCTACATTTGGATTACACGGCATCATTGCAATACTGTCAACGCTAACCGTAAATATAAGCGTTTTTAAGCCAAGCCTTGCTGTCGCTAAAGCAGCTTCGCAGCCGGCATGACCTGCACCTATTACAACCGCATCATAACTTTCATAAGTATATGGCATTTTCTTAACCTCCATCTTATTTTCCCATACAAAATTCTTTAAATATTTTATTGACTAAATCCTCTGATGCCGTTTCACCGTTTATCAGACCAAGTCCCTTATAAGCATCCATCATATCTATTGTAAAGAAATCCTCCGGCATTTCATCGTCTATTGCCTGCAGCACGGCATCTATGCTTTCTATTGCAGCCATAACCGCCTCTTTATGCCTTATACCTGTCAAATGTACTTGATCGTTAAACGATATATCTCCGTCAAGGAATGAATTATTAACATAATCTTCTAACTCTTTCATTCCCTGTTTTGTCTCATTAGAAAATGTAATACATTCCCAGTCAAGCCTTTTTTGAATATCGTTGACAGTCGTAACCGGGTTAAGATCAGACTTATTCATTAATATTACACCCTTTTTCTGCTGCAATATATCAATTATCTGGAAATCTGCATCATCCAGTTTTTCACTTGAATCAACAACATATATTATAAAATCACATTTATCTGCATACTCTATTGCTTTATTTACACCGATATTTTCTACAACATCATCCGTTTCATGTATTCCTGCCGTATCCACAAGATTTAAAATAACATCCCCAAGCTTAACTCGCTCCTCAAGAATGTCCCTTGTCGTACCTGCTACATTTGTGACAATGGCTCTTTCCTCATCGAGAAGCAGATTCATAAGCGAAGACTTTCCGGCATTTGGTTTTCCTACTATAACCGTATTTATCCCCTCTGACTTCATTCTGCCATCATCAAAATGCTCAACAAGCTCATTAAGCTTATCTTTATCCCTCTCAAGTTTATCTCTTAATTCAAACCTAAACTTTCCAAGGTCATAATGTTCAGGGTCGTCAAGTGCAGCTTCTATATATCCCATATCATAAAGTATATCCTGCCTTATATCTTCAATATATTTTGATAAATTTCCTTCAAGCTGGCTCAGTGCACTGTCTAAAGCATAATTATTTTCAGATGATATAAGCTTCATTACAGCCTCAGCCTGTGCAAGATCTATTCTTCCATTAAAAAATGCCCTTTTGGTAAATTCACCCGGCTCAGCAAGAGCAGCCCCGTTTTTCAGTACCGTTTCCAAAATCTTTTTTACTATAAATGGTCCTCCGTGTGAATCAATCTCTATCACATCTTCCCTTGTATAACTGTTAGGTTTTTTCATAACCAAAACCATAACCTCGTCTACAACTTTCCCCTCATCAACAATAAATCCATAATGTATCGTATGTGTATCTGTTTTTTCAAAAAATTTATCATCAGACTGCACATCTTCTTTCTCACATTCTGATGACAGGTCTATCTGACTTCTTTTTCTAAATATCTTACCGGCGATAGTCATAGCATCATCTCCGCTTATTCTTATTACTCCTATTCCACCGCCCATTCCACTTGCAATACTCGCAATAGTTTTTGTATGCATCAAAACCTCCAAATTTAATATAAAGCAAAAGGGACTGAAAACCAGCCCCTTTCCTTATTCATAGTTACCATCTGCCAGCAACTATTCTCCGTCTGTTGCATTTTTTGTTTCATCAAGAACTACATCTTTATTTTCATCGTATCTGTTATAATTTTTCCTATATGAATTATTATACTTTTTATAACCACCATTATTTCTGTATCTTGATTTATTACCATAACCATACTTTTTCTTCTTGTCGTATTCCTTTTCAAAGCCCGGCTTTAAAGAAATAACAACTTTTCTATATGGCTCCTCACCTTCACTGTGAGTTTCAACATATTTATCATTCTGAAGTGTAGAATGAATCACTCTTCTCTCATAAGGATTCATCGGCTCTAAAATAACACTCTTATGAATCCTCTTAACCTTATGTGCAAGATTTCTTGCAAGATTTTCAAGAGTTTCCTTTCTTCTCTGACGATAATTTTCTGTATCTATCTTTACTTTAACATACTCTTCTGTCTTTTTGTTTATCACAAGACTTACAAGATACTGAAGCGAATCAAGTGTAACGCCTCTCTTACCGATGAGCATCCCCATCTCATCTCCTGAAAGTTCAATATTCATCTGATTTTCAACTTCATTATATTCAATTTCAATATCGACATTCATCTCCATTGCCTTGAATACATCATTTAAGAATTCTACCGCTGTTTCTCTTATATCATCAAGCTTTTTGACACGGATAACAGCAGCTTTACTGAATAATCCAAGTATTCCTGAACTTCCTTCTTCTAAAACTTCATATTCCACTTTGTCACTTGTAGTTTCCAGTTCAACCAATGCATTTGTCAATGCATCATCAACTGTTTTTCCTGTAAATTCTCTCCAATCTGACATATTCTCCTCCATTTCCATAACAGTCAATGCGATTATTGATATTCACACTAAGTGTTATAAACAACAACCTTACTTTTTCTTCCCTGTCTGGCTTTTACCGCTGCTCTGCGAATTTATACGATATTCTTTCTTATCTTTGTCACCGGTATCACGAGCCAGCATATTTGCATAAGCCGCTATACTGCCTTTTTTATAATTCTTGTTTCCGCCATTATTAGGTGAGTCTTTTTTACTGACTGTATTTGCATTTTTATTTATCCCACTGTTTTTATTTGAACTCTTAGCCTGTGTGGTCTTATTGTTAATGGAACTCGTCCTCTGTTTAGCTATATCCTGCATTGTGGTATTAGGATCAAGCCCCATCTTTTCCATGCGCTTTTTATTCTTCTCAACATTTTTTGCCATCTCGGCATCCATATCTATCTTTGAGAAATAGACATTTATTCCAATTCCCTGGAATATACGAAATACATTACCTGCAACCCAGTATATACCAACACCTATTGGGAACATAAAACACATCAGACCGGTAATAAATGGCATTACATTATTCATAGTCTTCATAGACTGTGCCGTAGGATTGTCTGATGCATCCGGCTGCTGTGTTCCTGCCATACTTATCTTCGTGCTGAGTATCTGTGTCACCACCGATAAAATCGGAATAATAACACTTACACTCTTTATTGCCGGAGTATCTGCAATATTCAACCCTAAGAATGTGTTGATATGCTTTGATTTTTCTGCTACTTCCATAATAGCTGTCTTTAAATCAGGGCACTTTGCTGCAAGCTGTGTCCATGCATTCGTATTGAACTGTCCAAGTACATCTACAAAATAACTTATATTATCACTATTTTTTGCTGCTGATACAGCATTTGTAACAACATATGTGCTTGATGAAACCATCTTTGAGAGCTGCTCAACGCTTACTCCCGCACTTTTAATCTGCTGTGCGATTCCGCTGTAAACATCATATACTTGAGGTACATATGCCGGAATATTATAAATAACACGATATAACGCAAATAATATAGGAAATGTTATCAGCATAGGCAGACATCCGCTTGCCGGACTTACTCCATATTTCTGATACACTGCCTGAGTTTCTAAAGACATCTTCTGCTGTGATGCCTGATCTTTCTTATTTTTATATTTTTTCTGAATCGCCTGAATTTCAGGATTCATTATCATCGACATTTTTGAGAATTTCTGCTGTTTGATCTGCATTGGCATCATCAGACCATTTACCAAAAATGTAAACAAAATCATACAAATTCCTGTATTCTCAATACCGAAATTCGCCAATAAAGCATATAATGCCTGTAAAATATAACCCAGAACTCTCGCTATCGGTCCTAAAATAGCACCTTGGTAAGTTGTTAAAATTACATTCATAAATTATAAGTCCTCCTGTGCCAAATCAAAGGGGAATCTCAAGGAACCGGATCGTACCCGCCCTTCGCAAAAGGATGACACCTCAAAATTCTTTTTACAGCCAAAAAACTCCCTTTAAAAAAACCATACTTTTCCAGTGCTTCTATCGCATATTGCGAACAAGTAGGTGTATATATACACGTCGGTCTTCCTTTCAAGGGAGATATATATTTACGATATATTTTTATTATAAATACAAGTATTGATTTCATAGTTGATCATCTCTTAAAATTTTATGCATCTTACCCAAATGTAAAAATGCACTTGCAATATCACTATACTTTTTACCTTTAGCTGTATTTCTAGCAATTATAACAATGTCATAACCCCTGGCAAACTTTTCTTCATTTAATCTGATACTCTCTCTTATCAATCTGGTAACCCTATGCCTGACAACACTGTTTCCAACTTTTTTACTGACTGTAATCCCATATCTGTTATTACTGCTGCCATTTTTTAGTATATACATAACCAAATATCTGTTGGCATAGGATTTACCATGATGATATACATTTAAAAATTCAAAATTTTTTGAAATCGATATAAACACAACTTTTCCCTCTACAAAGGCAAATCTTTATGATAGAAGAAAAGGTCACATAAATGCGACCTATGCGGATAACTTATGTCTTCCTTTTGCTCTTCTGCTTGCTAATACTTTTCTTCCATTAGCTGTCTGCATTCTCTTTCTAAAACCATGAACCTTTGATCTTGATCTTTTCTTTGGCTGAAATGTCATCTTCATTACAAAACACCTCCTTTATTTCTACTTCTACGCATATAATCACGCATATCACATATTATATTAGCAAAAGAGCAATTCGTCAAGTAAAATTCTTGATTTTAGATGAATTTAAGAAATGAAAGGCTGAACTGTTACGAATTTAATAAAACCAGTGCTATTAGTTTTATAAACTCCGCTGGTACACAGATATTTATATAGCATGATAAATTTAAACATTCCAAAATAACAATATTTACCCATATATCCGATTAATATAAACACTGTTAATATTAACATTAAAATCACATTATTTAACACATTTTCAACAGTTTTATTCACAAGTTAATACTGTTAATCAAAAAAATTGTTTATATGTTGATTGTATCAATAACATATTATAATAGGAAGAAACTTTTTTATTTCTATTTCCACAATTAATATTCCACATTAATAATCAACATCATTAACATAGCTGTTTATATAGTGTAAAGTCCTATAAATACTGTATTTGAGAATGTTGATAAAATGTATGTTCGTCAAGAGTTATGAACAAAATGTGCACAATTTGTGGATAACTCTCCCTCTATGCAACATACTTTCAACAGTTATCCACAAAGTTATTAACATTATCCACTTTTTTGCCGAAATTTCGTGTTTTTTTGTCTTTTCTAATAAATAACAAGTTATGCACAATTTTTGTTAATTTAGTGTTGATAACTGTTAATTAGTTATAAATTTCAGTTTTAACTTCATTTTCAACATTATTAACAACATATCAACAGTTTTTATTAACATCTATGCACTTTTGTTGATAATAACTTGTATTTTATGCCTTTTTGAGATAAAATGATTATATATGATGTGTTATTAGTGCCTATTTTATCTTTATTTAGATAGGTTATTAACATTTTGGAAATTTTTAAGAAATGAGGTACAAAGTCTTGGAAAATGAACTTTATGAAAGATGGGACGAAATCCTTGAGCGGATGAAAGTGGATTTTGATATTTCTGATGTATCCTATCGTACTTTCATTAAAAAATTAAGTTTGTATGGCGTAAAAGACAATACTATTACCATATTAATAGATGATACAAGCATTGGAAGCAACAGCAAACAGTTTATTGAACAGAAATACAACACTTTTCTTTCTGTTGCGATTGAAGAAGTTACTAATGTTCATTATGAACTTACCTACATTTCTTTAACTGAGCTTGATGCCAAAAATTCCACTAATATGCCTGAAAAAGAAGAAAAAAAAGTGAGGTTGAACCCATCCATTAACCCAAACTACACCTTTGACACTTTTATTGTCGGCGACAACAATGACTATGCCCATGCTGCATCTTTGAAAGTAGCCGAAGAACCCGGTGATACTTACAACCCTCTTTTTATATATGGAGGTGCCGGACTCGGTAAAACCCATCTGATGCACGCCATCGCCAACTATATTTTGGAGCACGACAAGACCAAAAAGGTCGTTTATGTTACAAGCGAAACTTTTACAAACGAAATAGTTGATGCCGTTCGAGACAGCAAAAATGAACATTCCACGGCACGTCAGGATTTTAGAAATAAATATAGAACGGTTGATGTACTCCTTATAGATGATATTCAGTTTATTGAAGGAAAAGAAGCTACGCAGCTTGAATTTTTCCATACATTTAATCATCTTCATGGTTTAGGAAAACAAATTATCATATCCAGCGATAAACATCCTTCTACAATGACTACGCTAGAAGAACGTCTTCGTTCCCGTTTTGAGATGGGACTTACTGTTGATATAAAAACGCCTACCTATGAGACAAGAATGGCGATTCTCCGCAAAAAAGTCATCGAGGAAAATATTGCTATAGACGATTCTATATTAGATTACATTGCTTCTAATATAATATCAAACATACGAGAGTTACAGGGTGCCATAAATAAAGTAATCTCTTTTTCAAACCTATGCGGCAAAGAAGTCACAATGGAACTTGCCAAAGAAGCTTTGTCAGATATGATAAATCCGAATATGAAACGACAAATAACCATTGATTATATTACCGAGACTGTTGCAGATCATTTTGGAATTACAGTTAAAGACCTTATGTCTACTAAGCGTAATTCAAATATTGCATTTCCTCGTCATATCTGTATGTATTTATGCCGCCAGCTTACAAGCAGTCCGCTTGCAGAAATTGGTAATAAACTTGGCAACAGACATCATTCTACTATACTTCATGGTATTGAAATAATAGAGAAGAAATTAAATGATCCGGACAACAATGAGGATCTTATAAAAACTCTTGATGTCCTGAATAAGAAAATTGACCCTCAATGATCTTTTAATTAAGTTTTACTTTATATAAGTAATAACATTTACAGTTTATATCCGACTATGGATGTAATCTGTATATGTTTGTTGATATAAAATTGACATATCGACAATTTTTGTTGATACAGATTAACATTTTCCCAATTTTCACTTTTGTAATTGTGGATAATTTAGCAGTTATCAACATCAATTCAGATTTTGTTAAGATAGTTATCCATACTGACTAATTCAGTATCCACAGTGGTTTGAGGTACTTTTCAACTTATCAACACCCCCTACTGCTGCTACTGCTGAATTTACTATTATTATTTTTTATTTTTTTTCTAAAAAAGTTTTGAAGGGAGTTATACACAATGAACATCATTTGTGATAAAAGTAAATTACTCGATGGTATAAATATTGTTCTTAAAGCTATTCCGGGGAAATCAACTATGGCAATCTTAGAATGTCTTGTTATTGAAGCTGAGAATAATATTATTAAGCTTATTGCCAATGACCTTGAGATTGGTATTGAAACTGTAATTGAAGGTCAAATTGTTGAAGAAGGTAATGTTGCTATAGGAGCAAAAGTATTTTCAGACATTATTCGTAAATTACCATCTGAGCAGGTAGAGATTAATGTTAATGAAAACTATCAATTATTTATTAAATGTGGAAAGGCAAAGTTCAATATTGCAGCTAAACCTACAGATGAATTTCCATACCTCCCACAGATTGTTAAAGAAAAACATGTAGAAATATCTCAATTTACGCTTAAAGATATTATCAGACAGACTGTCTTTAGTATTTCTGATAATGAAAATACTAAAGTTATGACAGGCGAATTATTTGAGATTACTGATAATAAATTAAAGGTTGTTTCTCTTGATGGACATAGAATATCTATAAGAAATGTTGAGTTAAACAACTCCTATGACAATATCAGCGTTATTATTCCAGGTAAAACGCTCATTGAGATTAACAAGATTCTTAATGGAGGTGTTGATGATATTGTTAAGATTTATTTTACGGACAAGCATATACTTTTTGAATTTGAAAATACAGTAGTTCTCTCAAGACTTATAGAGGGTGAGTATTATAAAATAGATAAGATGCTTTCAAGTGATTATGAAACTAAGATTACTGTAAATAAAAAAGAAATGCTCGACAGTATTGACAGAACAACTCTTCTCATGAAGGAATCTGAAAAGAAACCTGTTATTATTGATATAAAGGACAATAGTATGGGACTTGCAATGAATTCGTCTATTGGTTCTATGGATGAAGAAATAGATGCAGTTAAGGAAGGTAAAGATATTCTTATCGGCTTTAATCCACGATTCTTAATTGATGCATTAAGGGTTATAGATGATGAGGAGATTACGCTTTATATGATAAATCCAAAAGCTCCGTGCTTTATCAGAGATAAGGATGAAAGCTATATTTATCTCATATTACCTGTTAATTTTAATTAAAATGATTGGAGGCTGAAATGGAAGCAATACAGATTAGTGATGAATTTATAAAACTTGGTCAGGCTCTTAAACTTGCAAATCTTGTATCATCAGGTGTTGAAGCAAAGATAGTCGTTCAAAATGGTGAGGTTAAAGTTAATGGCGAAGTTGATACAAGAAGGGGAAGAAAACTTTATCCTCAGGATGTATTTGAGTATGACGGAAAGCAAGTTACTGTTATCGGGGAGTAAGGTGGAATGTTATGAAGATTGATTCAATAGAGGTGGGAAATTTCAGAAATTATGATTCTGCCAGACTTGATTTTCATGAGCATACTAATATTTTGTATGGTGACAATGCTCAGGGAAAAACCAACATACTGGAATCTGTCTTTGTAGCCGGAACTACCAAATCTCATAAGGGAAGTAATGATAAGGAACTCATAAAAATAGGCTGTGACGAAGCTCATATCCGTATGTTTATAACCAAGCGTGGAGTGTCACACCGTATAGATATGCATCTTAGAAAAAATAAGGCGAAGGGAATTGCGATTGACGGAATACCTATCAGACGGTCAAGTGAGCTGTTAGGCATGGTAAATATCATCTTTTTTTCACCGGAGGATTTAAAAATAGTCAAGAATGGACCGTCAGAGAGGAGAAGATTTGTAAATCTCGAATTGTCACAGCTTGACAATGTATATCTTTATGATCTTGGAGAATACAATAAAGTGCTTCACCAGCGAAACAAGCTTTTAAAACAGATGATTTATGAGCCGTCACTTATTGATACGCTTGATATATGGGACGAACAGCTTGTAAATTATGGTATCAGGATAATAAAAACCCGTACAAAATTTTTACAGATGCTTTCTGAGATTGTGACTAAATACAATTCAAGGCTGACCGGCGGAAAAGAGCGGGTTGAAGTTTTTTATGAGCCGGATGTATCATGGGAAAATTTTGCAGACAAGCTTAAGCAGACAAGAAAAAAGGATTTGCATTTTTGTAATACAGGTGTTGGACCTCACAGAGATGATATATGTTTCATGAATGGAGATATAGATATTCGCAGATTTGGTTCACAGGGACAGCAAAGAACTTGTGCCTTGTCTTTAAAACTTGCGGAGATAGAACTTGTAAAAAAGATAATAGGTGATACACCTGTATTATTACTTGATGATGTGTTGTCAGAGCTTGACAGGAACAGACAAAATTTTTTGATGGAAAGCATAAGTGACATACAGACGATAGTTACCTGTACCGGACTTGAAGAATTTATAGACAAAAGTCTTGCTTTAGACAGAATTTTTAAAGTGACAGATGGTACAGTAAAGATAGAAAAATAAAGTGGAGAGTATTTAGAAGTAATGCAGTTAGCAGGAAATGGAGGAAAAGATGGGAACAGAAGTTAATGGTGAATACGGTGCAGACCAGATTCAGATATTAGAGGGACTTGAGGCTGTGCGTAAAAGACCTGGTATGTATATTGGAAGTACATCTGTAAGAGGACTTCATCATCTGGTCTATGAGATAGTAGATAATTCGGTTGATGAGGCGCTGGCTGGATATTGTACGGAGATAGAGGTATCAATAAATGAGGATAATTCCATCTGTGTAAAGGACAATGGTCGTGGAATTCCTGTAGGTATAAACAAAAAAGCAGGACTGCCTGCGGTAGAAGTTGTATTTACAATCCTTCATGCCGGAGGTAAGTTCGGAGGCGGTGGATACAAAGTATCAGGTGGTCTCCACGGTGTAGGAGCATCTGTTGTAAATGCTTTGTCGGAATGGCTTGAGGTTACGATTCACAAGGACGGAAAAATGTATAGGCAGAGATATGAGCGTGGAAAAGTAATGTATCCGCTCAAAGTGGTCGGAGATACGACAAAGAGAGGAACAGAGGTTGTATTTTTACCTGACAAAGAAATTTTTGAAGAAACTGTTTTTGATTTTGATACGCTCAGGCAGAGACTTCGTGAGATGGCATTTCTTACAAAGGGAATAAAGATAATACTTATAGATAAAAGACTTGAAGAGCCTAAGATAAGAGCTTTTCACTATGAGGGCGGTATTAAGGAGTATGTTGACTATTTAAATAAAAGTCAGACACCAATCTATGATGATGTTATCTACTGTGAGGGAATTAAAAACAACATATATGTTGAAGTTGCAATGCAGCACAATGATTCATATACAGAAAGTACATACAGCTTTGTAAATAATATCACGACACCTGAGGGAGGAACACATCTTACAGGCTTTAGAAATGCCCTTACAAAGTGCTTTAACGATTATGCGAGAACAAACAAACTTCTCAAAGACAGCGAGCCTAATCTTGCCGGTGAGGATATTAGAGAGGGACTTGCAGCAATCGTCAGTATAAAGATTTCTGAACCTCAGTTTGAAGGTCAGACTAAACAGAAACTTGGAAACAGTGAGGCGAGAGGTGCTGTTGAGAGTGTAATGAGTGAACAGCTTACCTACTTCCTTGAGCAAAATCCTCAGATTGCAAAGATTATCTGTGACAAAGCTATACTTGCACAGAGAGCAAGGGATGCTGCGAGAAAGGCAAGAGATCTTACAAGAAGAAAGACTGCACTTGAAAGCACAAGTCTTCCGGGAAAACTTGCAGATTGCAGTGATAAAGACCCAAAGAATTGCGAGATTTACATAGTCGAGGGAGATTCAGCCGGTGGAAGTGCAAAGACTGCAAGAAACAGGGCAACACAGGCGATACTTCCGCTTCGTGGTAAGATATTGAATGTTGAGAAATCAAGACTTGACAAGATTCTTGTAAACAATGAAATAAAAGCAATGATAACGGCATTTGGTACTGGTATCGGGGAGGATTTTGACATATCAAAGCTAAGATATGATAAAATAGTCATAATGACTGATGCCGATGTAGACGGTGCTCATATTGCAACACTTATGCTTACATTCCTTTACAGATTTATGCCTGAACTTATCAAGCAGGGACATGTATATCTTGCACAGCCGCCTCTTTACAAAGTAGAGAGAAACAAGGTCGTGCACTATGCTTATGATGACAATGAGCTTGCACAGATACTTGCAGAGATAGGACGAGACAGCAATAACAAGATACAGCGTTACAAAGGTCTTGGAGAGATGGATGCAGAGCAGCTCTGGGATACAACAATGGACCCTGAAAAGAGAATACTTCTCCGTGTAAACATGGACAATGATTCTGAGGCGGAAATGAATGTAGTATTTAATACATTGATGGGCGACAAAGTAGAGCCGCGTCGCCAGTTCATTGAGGAAAATGCTAAGTATGTAAGAAATTTAGATATATAGCGTAAAAATCAATATATTCAGGATTTGTGCTTTGCACAAACTTGTTGTGTGCAAAACAGCACAGGATTAGTATGAAAATCAGCAAAATGCAGAAATGAGGATGAAAATGGACGAAAATATCTTTGATAAGATTAATGAAGTTGACCTTAAAAAGACCATGGAGACCTCATACATAGATTACGCAATGTCGGTAATAGCTGCGAGAGCTTTACCGGATGTAAGGGACGGTCTAAAGCCTGTTCAAAGGCGTATTATGTATGCCATGATAGAATTAAATAACGGACCTGACAAGCCACACCGTAAATGTGCCCGTATTGTCGGTGATACTATGGGTAAATATCATCCACACGGTGACAGCTCTATTTATGGAGCACTTGTAAATCTTGCTCAGGACTGGTCTACAAGATACCCTCTTGTTGACGGACATGGAAACTTTGGCTCGGTTGACGGTGATGGGGCAGCAGCCATGCGTTACACTGAGGCAAGACTCAGCAAGATTTCAATAGAGATGCTTAGAGACATCAAGAAAGATACTGTTGATTTTATACCGAACTTCGATGAGACTGAAAAAGAGCCTGTTGTACTTCCGTCAAGATTTCCGAATCTTCTTGTAAACGGAACAAGTGGTATCGCAGTAGGTATGGCAACAAATATTCCGCCTCACAATCTCCGTGAGGTTATTGACGGTGTCGTAAAGATAATAGACAACTATGAGATAGACAAAGAAACTGAGATAGAAGAATTATTAAAAATAATAAAAGGACCTGATTTCCCAACGGGAGCAGAGATACTTGGAACAAGCGGCATTGAGCAGGCTTATAGAACAGGAAGGGGCAAGATAAGAGTTCGTGCTGTTTCAAACATAGAGCCTATGGAAAACGGCAAAAACAGAATTGTTGTGACTGAACTTCCGTACATGGTAAACAAGGCAAAACTCATAGAAAAAATATCCGAGCTTCACAGGGATAAGAGAGTTGACGGAATAACAGACCTTAGAGATGAGACAAGCCGAGAGGGTATGCGTATTTGTATCGAGCTTAGACGAGATGTAAATCCAAACATAGTTCTTAACCAGCTTTATAAGCATACCCAGTTACAGGACACATTTGGTGTTATCATGCTTGCACTTGTAAATAATGAGCCTGTCGTAATGAACCTTTTGCAGATGCTTCAGTATTATCTGAAACATCAGGAGGAAGTCGTTACCAGAAGGACGCAGTATGACTTAAATAAGGCTGAGGAAAGAGCACATATCGTAGAGGGACTGCTTATTGCCCTCGACAACATAGACGAGGTAATACAGCTTATAAGAGCCTCAAAAACGGCAGCAGAGGCAAAAGAAAAGCTTATGGAGAGATTTTCTCTGTCTGAACCGCAGGCAAACTCCATTGTCGAGATGCGTCTTCGTGCACTTACAGGTCTGGAAAGAGAAAAACTTGAAAATGAGTATGCAGAATTAAAGAAAGTAATTGAAGAATACAGAGCAATCCTTGCAGACCGCAAGGTATTACTTGGTGTTGTCAAAAAAGAGATTATTGAAATCCGTGACAAATACGGTGATGACAGAAGAACATCTATCGGATATGATGAATTTGACATATCAATGGAAGACCTCATACCAAACGAAAATACGGTCATCACAATGACAAAACTCGGATATATCAAGCGTATGTCAGTAGACAACTTTAAGAGTCAGCACCGTGGCGGTAAGGGCATAAAGGGAATGCAGACGATAGATGATGATTACATCGAAAATATGCTTATGACAACGACACACCACTATATAATGTTCTTTACAAACAAAGGAAGAATGTATAGGCTTAAGGTGTATCAGATACCTGAATGTGGCCGTACGGCGAGAGGAACAGCAATAATCAACCTTATTCAGCTAATGCCAGAAGAGAAGATAACAGCGGTTATAACGCTCCGTGATTATGACGAAAATAAATATCTCTTTATGGCAACAAAGAAAGGTATTGTAAAGAAAACATCCATAATGGAATATGCCAATATTAGAAAATCAGGACTTCAGGCGATAAACCTCAGGGATGACGATGATCTGATAGAAGTTAAAGTCACTGACAATACAAAGGACATCTTCCTTGTCACAAAGCATGGTCAGTGTATCAGATTTGATGAAAATGATGTAAGAACGACAGGACGAGTATCTATGGGTGTTATAGGTATGAATCTTTCATATGATGATGAAGTAGTCGCAATGCAGTTAAATACCCAGGGAACGCATATGCTTATCGTATCAGAGTACGGAATGGGCAAGAGAACGGATATAGATGAATTTACCGTACAGCACCGTGGCGGAAAAGGAATTAAGTGCTATAAGATTACCGAAAAGACAGGTAATGTAGTTGCAGCCAAAGCCGTAAATGAAGATACAGAAGTTATGATTATCAATACAGAGGGTATAATCATACAGCTTATGGTAAGTGAAGTGTCAGTTCTTGGGCGTATCACATCGGGCGTAAAGATGATCGAGATGGATTCGGAAAATAAAGAAGTCGTTGTAGCAAGTATGACTCGTGTAAGAGAAACAATTCCTGAAGAAGTTGAGAATGGTCTTATCGAGGAAGATGAAATAAAATAATAAATCTTATTAGCCCGGTTTAATATGACCGGGCTATATTGAAATATATTAAAAAGATTTATCTAAGAAAGAGGGATAAAATGAGAGAAGTTTCAACAGATGAAATCACAAAGAACATTAAGGAAATGTGTATAGAAGCGAACTATATACTTTCGGATGATGTAAAAAATAAAATAATAAATTCGGCAGCAGTCGAAAATTCAGAAATTGGGAAAAAAATATTGAGCCAGCTTGAAGAAAACATGGAAATTGCTGAAAGGGAGCAGATTCCAATATGTCAGGACACAGGTATGGCAGTCGTATTTATAAAAGTCGGTCAGGAAGTACATATAACAGGCGGAAATCTTGAGGATGCCATAAATCAGGGTGTCAGAGAGGGATATACAGAGGGATATCTAAGAAAGTCAGTAGTAAAAGATCCGCTTATAAGAGAAAACACAAAAGACAACACACCAGCAATAATACATTATGAGATAGTTCAGGGTGATAAGGTAGAGATAACTGTGGCACCAAAAGGATTTGGAAGCGAAAATATGAGCAGGGTATGTATGTTAAAGCCAGCCGATGGCATAGAGGGGGTTAAAAATGCCGTTATAGAGACAGTAAAGCTTGCAGGACCAAATGCGTGCCCTCCTGTGGTGGTCGGAGTAGGAATAGGCGGAACATTTGAAAAATGTGCACTGCTTGCCAAAAAAGCACTTACAAGAGATATAAACAGTGAAAGCAGCATAGAATATGTCGCAGAGCTTGAAAAGGAACTTTTAGATGAGATAAACAATCTTAATATCGGACCAGGTGGACTTGGGGGAAAGATAACGGCACTCGGTGTAAATATCGAGACTTACCCGACACATATAGCGGGACTTCCTGTTGCCATAAATATGTGCTGTCATGTAAACCGTCATAAAAAGAGAATATTGTAAAAATTATAAATTTTCACACCTGAAATTTATGGCTTACATATGCTATGCACAAAAAATATTGCAAAAATGTGATTCATAAGTATTGTATATAAGGGCTTGAAATTTGTTTCTGAGCAAAAAATGTTTTTATGGCAGATGGAAATTTGAGATTGACCGTGCCAAAAGCAAGAAATATTTTAATGTTAAAAGTCAGGAAAATTGAGTTTTAGAAAAAATAATTAAACGAAATATAAGGAAATGAGGGATAAAATGGACAGATATATAAATGCACCAATAGATAATGAAATTGTAAATTCATTAAAAGCAGGAGATTGTGTATATATAACGGGAACAATCTATACTGCGAGAGATGCGGCACATAAGAGAATGTATGAAGCAATAAAAAATGGTGAGAACATACCATTTGAACTTAAGAATAACATAATTTATTATCTCGGACCATCTCCGGCGAGAGAAGGACAGGTCATAGGCTCAGCAGGACCAACTACAAGCAGCCGAATGGACAAATATACACCATTGCTGCTTGAGCATGGATTAAAGGGAATGATTGGCAAAGGAAAGCGTTCAGATAATGTCATAGAATCAATGTATAAGAATAATGCAGTATATTTTGCAGCAATAGGTGGGGCCGGTGCATTATTATCAAAATGCATAAAAAAAGCGGAAGTAATAGCATATGATGATCTTGGAACAGAAGCTATAAGAAAACTCGAAGTAGAAAATCTGCCGGCAATAGTTGTAATAGATAATAAAAAGAATAATATGTATGAGTCACATAAATAGTTATCATGTTGTAAAGTAAAATGTTATATAAGCTCAAAAAGGGCAAATAAAAAATAAAAAAAATAAAAAAAGTGATTGACAAGTAGTCATAAAATTGATATACTAGGTATTGCTCAGCGGAAAAACGCTGAATGGAGAAATACTCAAGAGGCTGAAGAGGCGCCCCTGCTAAGGGTGTAGGTCGTTCACGCGGCGCGAGGGTTCAAATCCCTCTTTCTCCGTTGTGGTTTATTCCACTAAATTTCAATTTATTGGACGGTCGTGAGACGAGATACAAAAGATTGAAAAAAGTTCTTGACAATGTCGAAAAGATGTTGTAAGATACATATCGCTGTCGCAAAAAGCGATAAGAAACAAAGCGTGAAAGCAAAAAGTTTCTTGTTGGTGCGAAAGCAGGAAATCAAAAAGATTTCCAAGATTTTATTTTTTGAAAGATTTC
>OOCS01000097.1_pt1 | contig 89557 bp, 63 predicted proteins | sample 1671411 | NCBI WGS metagenome assembly OOCS01 (sample SAMN06348154, study PRJEB24527) | human gut metagenome | biome: human gut; feature: ankylosing spondylitis patient; material: feces | host: Homo sapiens | place: China | collected 2015-10 | reverse complement strand
AGGAAGAATCCCTTCTTCTGTTATCTGATTTATAGAAATTTATTAACCAAGTAGTCTTGTTTGACTACATCATTATTATACTAGGATGGATGATAATGAATAGCAATGGAAAAGCAGATGCGTAATGTTAAAACCAAATCAAACGGAGGAGAGAAAGAAAATGGCAGTAAATTTTAAGAAAGAGAGTGAAAGATAATATGGTTAAACAAATTAAAGGTTATTGTAAATACTGTGGAAAAGAATATACCAAAAGTGGAATGCTTCGTCATTTACAAGCATGTAAAGATAGAAAAAAAGAGCTTGACAAAGAAAATATAAAAAGGAAAAGCAGATTTTTTGCGTGATATATGGGTGGAATGTTGTTGCCATCTCAGCATGTTTATATGCAATGGTGTACAGTATGAAAGCTGTCCGGATACAGAACTTTTTTGGGGGAAACCTTCAAAAAACATGAAGTACAAATTGAAAGATGTTGTTGGGGTGGGAGATACTTTTTCGTATGAATATGATTTTGGTTCAACAACGAGATTAGTCCTTAGCGTAAATAGTTGTATTGAGAGGGAAAAACACAATAATAAGATTGTAATTTTATCTCGTAATAATCCTCCTAAAATAATTTGCAATAGCTGTGAAGAGAATGAAGCTAGATGGGTAAACCCGTTTGGATATAATAATGGAACAGCCTTTTGGTGCAAAGATTGCTTAAAAAAAGCTCATGATAAAGAAAATGATGAGTTTTCAGATGAAGAAGGATATTTGTTGCCAATATGCAATTCTCCAAGAATGGGTGTTTGTGGGTATGAAGGAAGAGTGTGATTTTAATTTGTAGAAATTTGTGAATTTATATGATAGAATATGTCTGTTACCGCTCCCAGACAGGTAAGGAAGGGAGGTGTTTGTCATGGATATTATTATTTCCTTTATTGTTGCCGTTGCGGCTGGTGTAGTTTGTCACTGCATCAACAAATGGTTAGACGGAGACAAATAGTTGGTAACTAACCTATGGTATTAAGCCTTCCATACCAAAATAGGAATAGAAAACCCCGAAAGTCTTGCACACTTTCGGGGTTTTCGTTAGCTGTCCGTCATGGACTATTATTTCCTTTTGTCTATTGACATTATAGCATATGCAAAAATGATTTGCAATATGCGCATAATGATTATATGAATCAAAAAGTAACAGTTCAGCCCTTCATTTATTACATTCGTAAACCTGCCAGCAAGCTGTCAGTCGTTGCTATGCAGCTTGAGTTTACTTCATTTCATAAATGAAATATTATATAAAGTCCACTTTTCAAAGTATGGCTATAGAGGTATAATATTTGTATCAATTTACTTCTTATAATTCAGCGAAGGGAGAAAGAAAATGGCAGTAAATTTTAATCAGGACAGTGTATTTAATTTGAAACCGATAAGCAATGATGAGGTTCGCAGTGAGGTTGACGGCTTACTGATAGCTGGGGAGCAGATAGAGTTTTAGTTTAAGGGTGCGGTGGATATTGGAAAGATAGGCAGAATGTTATCGGAGTATGTTTTATAGTTAAAAAAAAATAATAAATGATTTGTTATGTTGGCATTGCGTAAAAATTGCAATGTTAAGGAATTACGCAGAAACTCCAATATGCATTTGATATTTAAGTAATAAAAATAGCAGAAACACTTATATTCTAAATGTTTTCTGCTATTTTTATTACTTTATTCGTGATATTTTTACCAGATTACTCCACCAACGAGATTAACAACAACCGCCGCAACCCATGCGATACTGCATTGCAGCAATATGACAAGCAATGCCCATTTTCCACCAAGTTCACGCTTTATTGAAGCTATTGCCGCAACACAAGGTGTGTACAAGAGGCAGAATACTAAGAGTGCCATTGCGTTTACAGGTGATATGATTCCGAGTAAAAATGATGTTTTTGGTATAAGTACCGAAAGTGTTGATACCACGCTTTCTTTAGCCATAAATCCGCAGATAAGTGCCGTGCATATACGCCAGTCGCCAAATCCGGCAGGCGAAAAGACAGGAGCGATAACGCCCGCTATGGATGCTAAAATACTTGATTTTGAGTCTTCTACCACATTGAATCTGAAATCAAAATTTTGTAATACCCATATGACGATTGTAGCAAGAAAGATTATGGTGAAGGCTTTCTGGAGAAAGTCTTTCGCTTTTTCCCATAAAAGCTGAGCCACATTTTTTATGCCCGGCATACGATAGTTAGGAAGCTCCATAACAAAGGGAACGGGTTCGCCTTTGAAGAGTGTTCTTCTAAATATCAGTGCGGCAGTTATAGCAAAAATAATGCCAATAAAATAGAGCAGTATCATGACGAGTGCTGCGTTGCCGGGGAAAAACGCAGTTGCAAAAAATGCGTATATAGGCAGTTTTGCCGAGCAGCTCATAAAAGGTGTGAGCAGTATCGTCATTTTTCTGTCGCGTTCTGAGGAAAGAGTTCTGCTTGCCATAACACCGGGAACTGTACAGCCGAAGCCTATGAGCATAGGGACTATGCTTCTGCCGGAAAGTCCTATTTTTCTTAAAAGCTTATCCATGATAAATGCGACACGAGCCATATAACCGCTGTCCTCCAGCAATGACAAAAACAAAAATAATGTTACTATAATAGGAAGAAAGCTGAGTACACTTCCCACACCGTTAAATATTCCGTCAATTACAAGAGAATGAAGGACACTGTTTACATTGAGTGATGTCAGAGCTTTGTCGACAGCATTTGTGAGAAACTCGATACCAAGTTCAAGCAGGTTTGAAAGTGCAGCACCGATTACATTAAATGTAAGATAGAATACGAGTGCCATTATGATGGCAAAACTTGGGAGTGCCGTGTATTTTCCGGTCAGTACCTTGTCGATTTTTCGGCTTCTCGTATGTTCTTTACTTTCGTGTGGCTTTACAACAGTTCCATCGCAGGTTTTTAATATAAAGTGAAATCTCATGTCGGCTATGGCTTCTGCACGGTCGAGTTTTCTGTCTTCTTCCATCTGCTGGATAATCTGTTCAAGTATATTTGACTCTTTTTCATTTAAGTTAAGGGCTTCTTTGATAAGAGAGTCACCTTCGGCAAGTTTTGATGCTGCAAATCGTACAGGGATATAAGCCTTTTTGGCTTTGTCCTCGATGAGGTGCATAATTCCGTGAATACAAGCATGGACGGCACTGCCGTTATCATCAGGAGAGCAAAAATCGGTTCTTATAGGTGTTTCCTGATATTTTGTTACATGGAGTGCATGGTCTATAAGTTCTTCTATGCCTTCATTTTTTGCAGCAGATATAGGAATTACCGGGACGCCGAGCTGTTTTTCCATCTCATTTATATGTATTGCACCACCATTTTCTCTTACCTCGTCCATCATATTAAGGGCAATGACCATTGGAATATTAAGTTCAAGAAGCTGCATTGTCAGATACAGATTTCTTTCTATATTAGAGGCATCGACAATGTTTATGATACCTTTCGGTTTATCTTTCAGTATAAATTCTCTGGTTACTATTTCCTCGCTTGTATAGGGCGACATTGAATATATACCGGGCAGATCGGTGATAAGGGTGTTTTTGTGACCTTTTATCACACCGTCTTTTCTGTCTACCGTTACACCGGGAAAGTTCCCTACATGCTGGTTTGAACCGGTAAGTCTGTTAAAAAGTGTTGTTTTGCCACAGTTTTGGTTGCCGACAAGGGCAAAAGTCAATACTTCATCATCAGGCAGAGGATTGTGGTGTTCTTTTTTATGTTCTTCATTATATTCGCCAAATCCTGGATGAGGAATCGACTTGTGTGGTTTGCTTTTCTTCGGTGTTTTATCGGATACAATCGGTTCAACTTCAATTTTTTTCGCATCGTCAAGTCTAAGTGTCAGATCGTATCCGTGAAGTTGTAATTCAAGCGGATCACCCATAGGTGCAAGTTTTATAAGAGAGAGAGTAGTTCCTTTTATAAGTCCCATATCGAGAAAATGCTGTCTTAAAGCACCTTCACCGCCCACGGATATTATTTTGGCACTGTCACCGGCTTTTAAGTCACCAAGATTCATTTTTTTGTTCATTTTATCCTCATTTCCGAGCAATGATTAGTTATTAAGCTAAGATACGAATTAGTATTTGTAATATAAAAGCCATTTGTGTTTGCTCAGGTACAAACAGCCGCTTTTTGATATGATTTATCAAAAAACATCTGATTACTGATAAATCTTATCAAAAAGCGGGACTGTTCGCAATAGTTACATAAAAATCAATCAGATGATAAGCCACAGTTTAGTCATGAAAAGACAATGAATGTATAGTATTAATATCTATACTGAATATGTGAATAATTATACACTAGAAAACGAGTGGAGATAAAATAGAGTGATACAGAGTGTTTAGAAAAAATTTAAGCAATAAAATTAAATTTTATATTTTAATTGCTTCAGATTTGTGGTATTATATTATGACAAAAGAAAATAGTTATTAGCCACATCATATATGTGAACAGTAACGAAATTTCGGGAGGTAGGTCTTATGGCAGACGTTAATCAGGAAGTTAAAGAATTAAAAGAGAAGATTGAGTTTTGTTCGTATGTTATGAAATATGGGAGACTGATTGATATGTCTTCTGATCAGACTGTTAAAGCGTTCAAACTTAAATGTGAATTGGAAGATGAGCTGAGATTCATCGAATTAAAAAATAAAAATGGAGGCAAATAAAAAAGTGCTGCCGGAAATTAAAACTACCGCAATATTATCCTATAATAAAGCGGTAGTTTTTTTGTTTGAATTTTTACATTGAAATTAATTTGGAAAAATTACAAATTTTTGTTTAAAATCTGTAATGTTAAATTAAAAAATCTTTACTCCATATGGCTCTAAAGTAAGTTTATCACCTGATATAGTGCTGAAACTTAATTCTTTATCAGTCACATTAAGGTAAAATTCTATTGTATCACCGGTTTCGTCCTCACGCTTATGATATTCTATTCCATCGGGGAGTACATAGTATGGTGTTTCTGTTTCTTCAAGCATAGTTTTGAAAAGCTCAGACATTGCATTCATATCAAGCCTTGCAGCAACATAGTACGATTTGCCATCACCATATGTTTTTCGTGTTACAACGGGAGTTCCGGCATAAAAATCACTGTCATATCTTGCGATAACATCTGCATCTGATACACGGAGAATTTCAGCATAATCACGGATTTTGGCTTTGTTTCCATTTGTGAATGTGGCTGAATTTATGTCGCAGTCATAAAGTGTATCAATTTCTTCACTTATTAAGCCAAATAGCTCGCTAAGTCCGTTGCCTGGAAAACCACCGAGAAAACAGAGTGTGTTATCATCTACATAACCCGTGAGATATGTTGCAAGGAGCTGACCGCCTCGTTTTACAAATTTTTTGAGATTATCAGCTGCACCCGGTCTTAACATATATAGCATAGGTGCGACAACTACATTGTAGTCGTCAAGATTATCATCTGATGCTACTACATTCATGTCTATTCCAAGTTTTAAAAATTCATGGTAAATGTCAGCACAAGTCTGAGGATAATTTTTTGTTTCGTCTGAAAGTCCACGCATATTTTCAATAGCCCACATATTATCCCAGTCAAAGAGAAGTGCTGCTTTAGGTTTTACCAGTGTTCCCTTTACCTTTGAGAGATTGTCAAGCATTTCTCCGACTTTGGCAACTTCTTTAAATATTCTGGTATCATCGGTGCCTAGATGGTCTACGACTGCACCGTGGAACTGTTCAAAAGCACCTCTGCTCTTTCGCCACTGGAAATACTGTACCGTGTCAGAACCACATCCTACAGCCTGTGCAGAAAAGAGTTTATGCACACCGGGACGCTTGAGTTTGTTGTATCTGTGCCAGTTTGCAAGTCCCGGAGCACTTTCCATAAGCATATAAGGCTGGTCTTTTTTCATTGAACGCATAACTGCGTGGTCAAAAGAACTTCTCGCCATTGTGTCGGCAAAAGTTTCATAGTTATTATGGAAGAAAGGATAAGAGTCCCATGAAATAACATCAAGCTCTTTTGCCATCACACGATAATCAAGCCCTGGGAAAAGCTGCATAAAGTTTGTTGTGACAGGAATATTTGGTGTTCTCCTTTTGAGGATTTCAATCTCTGACTTCATATAATCAGTAGTATTCCATGTGGTAAAGCGTTTCCACTCGAGATTTAGCCCCATTATGCTGAACTCACCGTTGGCATATGGAGGTTCTATCTGTGAAAAATTATTGTATGTATGACTCCAAAAGCTTGTCCACCATGCCTTATTTAACTTATTTATATCGTGGTCAAATTTGTCAGCGAGATAGTCCTGAAATTTCTTTTTGCACAGAGGGCAGAAACACTCACCGCCAAATTCATTTGATATATGCCACATTGCAAGTCCCGGATGGTCGCCTACAGTGTCGATTATCTTATTTATAATGATACCGGTTTTTTCTCTGAATTTAGGTGATGACATACAGTGATTATGTCTGAAACCGTGGTGTGCACGGTGGTCATCGGCATTTACACGCATACATTCAGGATATTTTTCGTCAAGCCAGGCAGGGCGGGCACCTGAAGGTGTTGCAAGAATGGTATAGATGCCATTTTCATAGAGTTTATCCATAATGTTTTTGAGCCAGTCCATATGAAACTCGCCCTCTGACGGTTCATAGGCTGCCCATGCGAATATGCCTACGGACATACTTGTCATCTTTGCTTTTTTCATAAGTTCAATATCTTTTTCAAGAATGTCGGGGCGGTCAAGCCACTGGTCAGGGTTATAGTCTGAGCCGTGGAGCAGTCCCTTTATCTGAGGAAATAAAATTTTTTTACTCATATAACATACCTCCAAAATTAAGTGTAAACAGATGATTGTGAAAATAATTATATTATGAGTTGATTGTGCAACTATAACAAATAATCCCGCAGGCACGCTTTCGCTACCTGTCACTTGTAACAGTACTAAGTCAGCAAAATACGCTGACTAAGTGCTGACGGTGACAAAGTGCACTGCTAACATTATTGTTATAGTTGCACAATCTAATTACATATTATGAAATTTTCACAATCATCTGTAAAGTATTAAGATTATAACATTTATAAGGGATATTCACAATGCAAGATTGGAATAACAGTTACAATAAATGTAACAGTTCTACCATAAAAAGGTACTTAACAATACAATGAGTAGTTAAATGTCTTGCTGATTATCTTTATAAGGTTGAAGTGATATGAGTTAAAAATACAGGCACATGGCGAGATAGCCGCAGCACCAGTGCAAAAACACGCATCCCCACAGATTTTGGTGTCTTTCATATACATATCCGAGAGCCATACTGAGTAAAAATGCACTCATCATAAAATAGAAACCGAAAGGCATATGCATAAGTGAAAAGAGCAGAGAAGTTAAAAATATGCTGAAAAATTTCTGGAAGCGTATTTTCATAAGTGATTTTACACTTGTCTGTATCACGCCACGGGCAAGAAATTCCTGAACAAAGGCGGTGAATACATAGGTGTAGACACCTGAGAGCGAACCACCTATATAGTAGTCCTTTATTTTGTAACCGAGTAACATAAGTATGGCTTTGCTAAACAAAAGTATGCATGAAGCGACAGCCGCTATGGATAGAGACTCGACAATCGTTTTTTTTATTGTGTTTTTCCGTGGGATAAGTCCTATGTCACGCATTGAAAAGCTTGTCATAAAGACTATAACGAGAAAAAGCAAAAAGGTTATACATTCTATAATCTGAGTGTAAACGGAGGATTTTAAATATATATGTAAAGTAAATTGCAAAAGACTCCATGTCATAAGGAAAACACTGATACAGAGTATAAGACCTGCAAAAATAAAAGCACAGTCATGTTCATGCTGTCTTAATTTATATTTGTCGGTGTCATCTTCTATAAGTATCACCATACCGTTAAAACCGGTGTCCGGGTTATAATCGGCATCGGGGTCAAACAGTTCCGTCTGCGATGGTTTTAAAAGACTTATATCTATATTAAAATAGTGTACTTCTTTTTCTTTGCCAAAACGGTATCTTATTGAAGTTTTTGGCATTACTTTTCCCTTGTCGATACTTTCACGGAAAAGTTTGTTGAAAGCTTTGTTTTTTTTGTTATTCATAAAAAGTTCTTTAAAGGACTGTCCAAGAACATCTTTTTTGGATGAAATTCTTAAAATTTCAAGACTTGCTGAATTGCAATAAGTTATTGTGCCGTCAGAGTCAAGGGTTATGACCCCGTCTGACATATTTTCAAATATCATATTTTTCTGGTCGGCAGATATGGTTGCCGGAAATTGTGGTGACATAGGAATACCTCGCTTTGTTAAATCTGGTAACAGTTCTAACTTTTTATGGCTGAACTGTTACATAATATAATCATATCATACCCCTATTGCATTTTTTTATCAAATTGGCATTGTTTATATTGACTTTTTTATCAAATTATACGAAAATAGGCATGGTATTCAATAATACATAATTATATATATAAAATTTAGAAATGGAGATGATTGAATGTTTGGTTTTGGTCAGTTAATAGACACTTTAAAGAAAAGTCCAAAGAAGATCGTTTTTACGGAAGGTGAGGATTCGCGTATTCTTGAGGCTGCTTCAAGATTACTTGCAAGTAATTTCCTTCATCCTATTCTTATTGGAAATGAAGAAAAGATTATGGATGCAGCAGAGGAGTGTGGTTTTAACATTCGAGGTGCTGAGATTATAGATCCTGAAAATTATGAGAAGATGGACGAGATGGTTGAAATGCTCTGTGAAATCAGAAAGAAAAAAGGTATGACACCTGAAATGGCAAGAGAAGTTCTTTCACAGGCAAACTATTTTGGAACTATGCTTGTAAAAATGGGTGTTGCTGATTCATTACTTGGTGGTGCTACATATTCAACGGCTGACACGGTTCGTCCGGCACTCCAGTTGATAAAGACAAAGCCGGGACACAGTATCGTATCATCATGCTTTATACTTGTAAGACCAAGTGCTACAGGTGAAAATGAGGTTATCGCTATGGGTGACTGTGCGATAAATATCAAACCGACTGAGGATGAACTTGTAGAGATAGCAGGTGAGGCTTCAAAATGTGCAAGGATATTCGGTGTAGATCCGCAGGTTGCATTTTTAAGTTATTCGACACATGGCTCAGGAAAGGGAGAAGATGTTGACAAGATGAGAAATGCAGCTCAGAAAGCAAGAGCAAAGTACCCTGATCTTCCTATAGATGGCGAGCTTCAGTTTGATGCTGCCGTATCACCTAGAGTCGCAAGGACAAAGTGTCCTGAATCAGAGGTTGCAGGTCACGCAAATACATTTATATTCCCTGATATTAATGCCGGAAACATCGGATACAAGATTGCACAGCGTATGGGTAATTTTGAGGCATATGGTCCTATACTTCTCGGACTTAATGCACCGGTTAATGATCTGTCAAGAGGATGTAATGCATCAGAGGTTTATTCTATGGCAATCATTACAGCAGCATTAGCTAACAACATTTAACATTATCAGGCAGCAGAGCAGATTGCGGGTATCTGCCTGACTGACAATAAATTACAAACTATAAATAAAAGCGGAAAATGATGTTTGAATTAATAAGACAATACGGCTTCTAAAATAAATGGCAGGAGTTATATTGTGCAAAGACAGCAGATTCCGCTTTGTTTATCATTATCGGATAATAGGACTGGTATATATGAAAGATAAGTTTTTCTTAATGCATATGATGCCTATAGTGAGGGCTCATATTGCGATATTTGATGAAAATGGAAATGTAAAAGAGCAATTATCTGAATCGAGAGAAGAAGATTTAAAACTATATTCAGAAATTATTAAAAAGTCAAGGAAAGATTTCCCATATATTATACTTATTGATACAAGTGTTGTTGTATGCGTTATGTGGAATGAGCCAGAAAAAGAATTTATTGTTATAGGAAAGACTGCACTTTACAGTGAATTTGAAAATCGCAACCAGGATATACTTGAATGTCCCAAGGACACATATACATCTGCGATAATACTTATATGGAATAAACTTACGGGTAAAATGATAGGTAAAGGTGATCTCTGGACAAAGAACATAGTTCTTGATGATTCTGTCAGTAAGTTTATAACAGAGAATATATTTGAATATCAGGAGAATGGAAAGCTGCATAATCCATATGCACAGGAGCAGAGGGAACATGACAGTATAAGGCGTGGCGATATAGAGGGACTTAAAGCAAGTATAAATGAGGTTTATCCGGGTGAGATAGGGAAACTTGCGGAAAATCAGGTCAGGAGTATAAAAAATGTTGCGATAGCGGTTATAACTTGTGCTTCAAGGTGTGCCATAGAGGGTGGATTAAATGCGGAGAAAGCATTTTCAATGGCTGACGGATATATAATGTATATAGAAGAAGAGATGAATGATCCGGTAGAGATAGAACGGGTTGTAAGGGAAGCCGAGTTTAATTATGCCAGGGATGTGCATGATTTAAATAGAAAAAACATAAAAAATCCATTGATACATCAGGTTAAGGATTATATATTCTCTCATATACACGAACAGCTTATGGTAAGAAATATTGCCAGATATATAGGGGTTTCACCAAATTATCTTTCAGAACAGTTCAGCCGGTTTGAAGGAGTTACACTTAAACAGTATATTATTGATGAAAAAATAAAATCAAGTGAATATCTGTTAAAATTTACGGATTATTCTCTTCAGGAGATAAGCAGTTTTTGTGCGTTCAGTTCGCAGAGCAGATTTAGTGTATATTTTCAAAGAAAAAATGGTATCACACCTGCAAAATATAGAAAAATGTATCAAAAAGGGAAAAAATAGAAAAAAACAGAAAAAAACAGTATTTTTTGTAGTTAAATCAGTAGAAAATGTATATAACAAAAGTTTCATTGATGATATAGTAGCGTGAAAAGTTGTAAAATGTATTTTTTTGAGATGAAAAGGAGTGTTTTTGTAATGAACAAAGTAAACATTAAGTTTAGAGATGTAGCTGACGTAAACAGGTTTGTTCACATTCTCTCAAAATACGATGCTGATTTTAACTTATACTGTGGAAGTTATTATGTAGATGCAAAATCTTTGCTTGGCATTATGACTATGGATCTTAGAAACAGTATGTGGATGACAGGAAACTGTGAACCGGCTGAAGCAAATCAGATTATTCGTGAATTAGGAGACTTCGTTGCAGCATAATTTGTTATGAAAGCAGACCGGAAGATATGGATATAGATTGAAAAAGCACAAAACTCTGCGCTTGTTGCAGATTGCATCTGTTATGTAAACTGCAGCCTACATTTCACATTAGTTGTGAGATGGCAGAGTTTTTTTCTTTTACAAACATATAGTTTTGTGATAAAATAAAAAATGCTTATTGTTCGTAGATTTAATGCAAACAGTAATAAAATGTACTTGCAGAAAAATGGCTACTGTTCAGAGGAGTGAATAGAGACAAAAAAATAATGGTGGAGGATAGAATATACCATGCAGAAAAAAGTTTTAACATTTATGCTGGCATTTGTGCTGTCATTATCATTTGTGACTACTGCATCAGCGATGGGTTATCATGAAAGTGATATTGAAAAATATATTATGGGGCAGTTATCAAATGCAAAGATACCGGGAGGTTCCGTTTCTATAGTAACATCCGGAAAAGAGGTGTATAGTGCATCTTTTGGAGATGTGCCGGAGACAACATCTGATTTAAAGATTGGTTCAGTGAGTAAAGTATTTACCTCATTAGCCGTATTGCAGCTTGCGGATTCAAAAAAACTAAAACTTGACACAAGTGTTTCTGAGCTGGTTACAGGATTTGATGGAAATAGTGATGTGACAGTTGAGGAGCTTTTGAGACAGACAAGCGGCTATACTGCTGAACAGAGTATAAAGGGTGACAGGATTCCTGCTCCGGATGGAAAAAAGGGAGAATATAAGGACGCAAGGATAAACTATGCGATACTTGGAAAAATAGTAGAAGCTGTGTCTGAAAGTGACTATTCAGAATATATTCAGAAAAAGATAGTAAAACCATTAAAACTTGAGTCAACATATACTACCGATGAAATGTCAGGAAAAGATATTGTGGGTGGTCATGATAATATTTTTGGGCTTCCGGTTGCAAAAAGAGCAGTGAGCAATGATGACAAAGAGTGGGATGCAGTTTCAGCTACAGGCATTGTTTCAGATGCGAAAGACATGGGAAATGTTTTGAGTATGTATCTCGCAGCGGGTGGACAGACCCTTTCTTATGATCAGATTGAAAAAATATATTCTGATGGTGTAGATTGCGGAAAAACAATATTCGGAACAAATGGAACATCAAGTCTTGGATGGATAAAAACAAAAGTCGGCAAGCAGGATGTATATTATGTTTCAGGAGCTATAGATGGTTACATTTCGGCAGCTTTTCTCGTACCGGGTCAAGATGTTGGAATTGCTATGCTTTTTGACACATCTGATGTAATTTCAGGTAATGATGTAATTTCTGAACTTATGTCAAATGTTGTATGTCTTGCAATAGGCGAGAAAGCGAGAACAATAGATTCAAAAGCAGTCATGATGCCGCATATTGAGTTTGATGTTGTATATGTCATTGCATTTTTTGCGTCACTTCTTCCTATGTTCATGATGAGCTGGTGGTATAGAAGAACAAGAAATAAAGGGATTGGCATAGTTAAGACTATTGTGGATGTGGTTGTTCATATTGCACTTCCTATAGTGATATATCAATTTGTACCTGTTATCATAGAAAATGTTTTAGGCAACTCGCTCGGTTCGTGGTTTATGATCAAAAAGTTCCTTCCGGAATGTTACTATATCACTCTTATTGTTGATGCGATATTACTTATCGGCGTGCCAGTCAAGGTAATTGCAGCTATTGTTGCAATGAAGAAAGGTCCTGTCGATGAGGACGAAGAAATGGCGGAAGATGAATTATTTGAAAATTTAGGTGATGATGCAGAAAAATCAGATGAAGATAAAGAGGAAAAAACAGAGCAGATAACATCAGATGATGTCAAGCAGCAGGAAAGTGATGAAACATCTGAAAAATCAGAAAAAAACGAAGATGAAAATTTGGACGGCAGCAATGATATAGCAGATAAAGATGGTAAAACAATTACAGATATTTCAGAAACAGAGCAGGGAGTATCGGACGATGATAATGCAGAAATATCTGACAGTAAACAGGATATATCAGAATTGGAAAATGTAACAGAAGAAATTGCAGCTGCGGCGGAAGAAGATGATGACATAGAGAATGTCGAAACAAAGAACGATATATCAGAAACAGAAAGCTCAGATGAACAGGCAGATGCTTTAAAAACACAGGATGAGGTCGTAAAGGAATTTAAGACAAGGTCCGGCAAAAACAAAAAGACTGAGGAATACGAGAGCAGCTTTGAGAGAGAAGCTGTAAAAGCCTTAGAAACAGATGAGCATGAAAATTCAGACGATACCAATGATGAACTTAAGGATATCAAGTCTGATTCGCAGATGCAGACGGCAGTTCCAAAGATAAAAAAGAGATATAGTCCTCAAAAGGGAATGCCTGTAAAGATTGTTGTCGAGCCGGATGATAACCTTGACAACTAAAAAGGATTATGTTAATATTTTTTCAATTAAGCAGTATTATTAGCGGTCACACGGCAGGTTGTGGTCGATAGTATATGAAATTTGGACAATTAATTTAAAAGTGATGGCTGTGATGAGGAGGAGTACATATATTTAAGATTCCCTAGAGAGAGGATGTATGGTGAAAATCCTTGTATCTGATATATGGAAGTAGCCTTTGAGCTTTGAACTGAAAGCAGTGATATGGATTAGCAGATTTTATATATCCGTATATCAATGATGTTTGTATCAAAATGTGTTTTGCTGCAGACCGATGCAAGTAGGCTTCAACGGATTTTCCAACGTTATATGGAAAACGATATAAAAGATTTTTATCTGAGTATCGGATGAGTGCAGATTTTATCTGAAATTAGGTGGTACCACGAAAATATTCGCCCTAAATTGACATTGTTTGTCAGTTTAGGGCTTTTTTGATGAAAGATGCAGTGATAGCGGCACTGAGTTTGCAAAGCAGACTTTTGTTACTACTTATATAAGAAAGGTTTGGTGTTTAACTATGATTAAAGGAACTGAATTATTTGTAAAGGCATTGAAAGAGGAGGGGGTTGATACACTTTTCGGTTATCCGGGAGGTCAGGCGATAGATCTTTTTGATGCACTGTACGACCAGGATGATATTGAAGTCATTCTGCCAAGACATGAGCAGGCACTTATCCATGCGGCAGACGGATATGCAAGGTCAACAGGAAAGACAGGTGTGTGCCTTGTCACAAGCGGACCGGGTGCAACAAACCTTGTAACCGGAATTGCTACAGCAAATTATGACAGCGTTCCGCTTGTATGCTTTACAGGTCAGGTTCCGCTAAACCTTATGGGAAATGATGCGTTCCAGGAAGTAGATATAGTAGGAATAACGAACAGTATATGCAAATACAGCGTAACAGTAAGAAAGAGAGAGGACCTCGGACGAATAATAAAAGAAGCTTTCTACATAGCAAGAACAGGCAGACCGGGACCTGTAGTTGTTGACATACCGAAAGATATTCAGGTTGCGATGGGAAGTGAAGAATATCCTGAGGAAGTAAATATAAGAGGTTATAAGCCTAGTGAGGGTGTCCATGTTGGACAGATAAAAAAAGCCGTGAGCATGATGAAAAGGGCAAAAAAGCCATTGTTCTTACTCGGAGGAGGAGTAAATCTGTCGGGGGCAAACGAACAGATGAAAGAGCTTGTCGAGATGACGGGCATCCCTGCGATAACGACCATTATGGGAAAAGGTGCAATATCATCAAAGCACAGATTATATCTTGGAAACATCGGAATACACGGAAGTTATGCGGCAAACCATGCGGTAAGTGAATGTGATCTTCTTATTTCCATAGGTACAAGATTTAATGACAGGATAACGGGAAAGATAAGTGAATTTGCAAAAGATGCAAAGATAGTGCATATAGATATAGACTCCGCTTCTATTTCAAAAAATATTGTCGTAGACATTCCTATAGTAGCAGATGCAAAACTTGCCATAGAAAAACTTATCGAGTACGGAGCACCGCTCAAGATAGAAAAATGGGTAGAACAGACGCTTGAATGGAAAGAAAAATATCCTATAAACATGGATAAATATGAGGGACTTACACCTGAAAAAGTAATAAAGTACATAAATGATAACTTTGAAAGACCTATCGTAAGCACAGATGTAGGTCAGAACCAGCTCTGGACAACGCAGTTCTTTGATATAGAGACAAACAGACAGCTTCTTACATCGGGCGGACTCGGAACAATGGGGTATGGATTTCCGGCGGCAATAGGAGCAAAGATAGGAAATCCTGAAAGACCTGTTATAGCAATATCAGGTGACGGCGGTATGCAGATGAACATTCAGGAATTTGCGACAGCTATGGTTTATGAACTTCCTGTCATTGTAGTAGTATTCAATAACGGTTATCTCGGAAATGTAAGACAGTGGCAGCAGCTTTTCTTTAACAAGAGATATTCAAGTACCTGCCTTACATATAGAAAGAGCTGCAACCGTGACTGTATGAATAAGGACAAATGCTGTCCGAAATATATACCTGATTTTGTAAAACTTGCTGAGAGTTATGAAGCAAGGGGGATAAGGATAACAAAAGAGGAAGAATTAAAGAAAGCGTTTGACTATGCGCTTGAATTTAAAAAGGGACCTACACTTATTGAGTGCGTGATAGAGAGAGAGGCAAATGTATCGCCGATGGTGCCGACGGGAAAAACGCTTGCGGATATGATTATGGATTGTTAAGATTTGTAAAATTAGATTTAGGTTGTGTTGATTGCACAAATATAATTTAGTGAAAATTTTACAAAATATGGTTTGTATATGAACTGATAAGAAAAAATAAGAAAAAATAGAAAGGATGATTGTGATATGGAAATGAAGAAACGTTGTATTTCGCTTTATGTGGAAAATCAGATAGGAGTTCTTGCTAAGATTTCCGGTCTTTTTGCGGGCAAGTCTTACAATCTTGATACGCTTACAGTGGGTGAGACTGAGGACCCTACTGTTTCGAGAATGACTATAGAGATGACTATGGATGATGTGACTTTTGAGCAGGTTAAAAAGCAGCTTAACAGAAATGTTGTTGTTATCAAGGTTATGGATTTTTCTGATATTCCTATCCATAAGACGGAACTTGTATATATCAAGATAAACAGCTGTACAGAGAAAGATAAGAATGAGATATTCAGGATAGTAAATTCTTTTGACCATCTTGAGATTGCTGACTATGGAAAAAAATCGGTTATTGTAAGATATGTGGAGACAGAAGGCAAAGTTAATGATATAATAGATTTGTTTAATAAAACTTTTATAAACAGAATAGAAGTAGTCAGAGGTGGAAGCGTTGCTATTGAAGCGGTTTCAACTACCACGAGATAAGGAGAGGTGACGGATGAAAGAGAAGAGTCTAGGGAAAATACTTACAAAGTGCAGCTATGTGTTGTTCGCTATAGCTTTTGGATATATATCATTAAATATTATGTTTGCGGATAAGATTCATTCATATAAAATAACCAAGCTTCTTCCGGGGATGATGGTTGGCGGTGTTGTAGTGGCAATAGGGATGTTTATATTAAGTAAAATTGCTCAGGAAAAGATTGACCGCCATTTTAAAAAAGTGTTGATTGTTTTTTCAATCGTATATTATATTGTTTTAATTAGAATGGGATTTCTTTTGAGATTTACACCGTCATTTGATATGGATGCAATCTATAGCGGAGCAATTCAATGGACTAATGAGGGGAATTTCTCGAATTTTTATGAGTATTTTGGTTATTTTCCAAATAATCTTGGCTCAATGGGATTTTTACATATTGTATTTAAAATTGCATCATTATTTGGCATAAAGCATTTTTTTGCGGTAGGAATAATTGTAAACAGTGCACTTATAACGGGAACTGCCGTAATTGTTTCACTTATCTGTGAAAAAATAGCAGGTTCTAAAACAGCTTTGATGTCATTAATCTTAGTTTTATTATGTTTTCCGTTTTATTTTATGGGTGCGGCATTTTATACAGACTCGTTATCATTAATATTTCCGGTGTTATTCTATTATTTGTATCTGTGTTTAAAAGATGAAAACGATAAAAAGAAACAGATAATATATCTTGTAACTATGGGGGTGTCTTTGACTATAGGTATGATGATAAAATTTACCGTTGTTATAGTTTTGATAGCTGTAGTCATAGATGCATTTCTTTGTATTTCGTGGAAGAAAGTGTTGTTGATATTAGTTGTTTCTTTAGCATTTTACGGTGTAGCAGTGTCAATATATAATCATAATATCTATAAAAATTATATAAGTGACGAACAATATCAGAACTTAAAAACACCATATTGGCATTGGATAATGATGGGATTGCAAAATAATGGTTATTATAATCCGGAGGACTATGAATATACAAGGTCATATGATGTAAATGAAAGGTCAGCAGCCTGCCGTAAAAAGGCTATGGAGAGAATTAAAGAACTGGGTGTATCAGGTCTGTTTAAACTTTGGACTAACAAAGCGGTAATCTGTTTTGGCGATGGAACATATGCATTGTCAGATTTTTTAGACGATACACCGGCGAATGAAACTGGTATTCATGATTATATCTTATATGCGGGAAAAAATTATAGCAAATATCAGTCATTTTCAACAGGGTTATTGATAGTTTTATATCTGCTCGCTATTGTTGGTGCGGGTAGGGATATTGTTGGCAAAGTTAAATATAGAGAATCGATTTTTCCCACAGCTCCAAGACTTGCGATGCTTGGGATACTATGCTTTTTAATCTTATGGGAAACAAGCGGAAGATATTTTACTAACTATGTACCGATATTGATAGTTTGTGCTTCGCTTACATTGTATTGGAAGAAGGAGGTAGTTTAAGTTATGTCAGAGGGGAGTATAGGAAATATTACAGCGGTTCTGTATTATATGTTCTTTGTTATAAGTGGTATAATTATAATGTTTAGACTGCTGAATAGTCAAAAGTTAAGTATTATGTTTAAATGTCTTTTGGGAAGTGTTTTCGGAACACTTGAATTTCAATGGATGCCGATAATATTTGCTTTTTTCATGGATTTTACGGTTGAGGCACATATATGTGCTTTGGTTATTCAGGTGCTTGTTTTTATATTAGTTATATTGAAAACAAATGGGGGACATGGATTTGTAAATACTTATAAAAAACCGATGGAATGGAAAAGATTTTTGTGCGAAAATCCGGCATCTATAATTATTTTTGCAAGTTTTGTAATATTTGCTTATTGTCTGAATACGCACACGATATTACTGAATTCAGACGGGAGTTTACATACGGGACAGGCAACTTACAGTGATATGAATATGCATATAGGATTTATCACAAGCATTGCAAAACAGCATACATTTCCACCGGAATATTCTATTTATCCGGGAGTAAAACTTGCATATCCGTTCTTAAGTGACAGTATAAGTTCGAGTCTTTATCTGTTGGGAGCATCACTCAGAGTAGCATATATTATCCCAATGCTTGTTGCAGTAATGCAGGTTTTTGGCGGATTTTACTGTTTTATTAAGTTTTGGTTCAAAAAAGGTTCGGTAGCTTTTGTTGCATTTATATTATTTTTCTACGATGGAGGTTTTGGTTTTATACACTTCTTAAATAAGGTAAATTTTTCTAAAAATTTTACAGAGTTTTATTTTACACCGACAAGTATTGGCGATTACAATTATCGCTGGGCGCAGATAATAGCAAATATGTTAATTCCGCAACGCGCGACTTTGTTTGGCTGGGCAGTATTATTTCCGCTTCTTGCATTTTTATATTATGCAAAAGAAAATCGAAGCATTAAGAGTTTTCTTATAGCCGGGATAATGGCAGCAGGTTTACCTATGATACATACCCATTCATTTCTCGCACTGGGTATAATATGTGTTGTATGGCTGTTTTGGGATATGTATAAAGAAAAAGAAAGTTATTTGTTATTAAAACTCGCTGGAATAATCTGGGTAGTATTTTTCTTTTTGTTGAGAATTTATAATGACAAGACGGGATTGATAGAAAAAAATGGCTTTATTATAATGATTGCAGGCTTAGGCATTATAGCAGTTCTTTTTGTTAAAGAAATTGTATTATGTTTTAAAAATTCGACTATTAAAAGTTATATACAAACATGGGGAGTATTTCTTATTCCAGTAATATTATTTGCACTTCCACAGTTATTATTTTGGACATTTGGTCAGGCATCAGGTGATGGATTTTTGAGAAGCCACTTTAACTGGTCTAATGCAAATGATAATTATTTTATATTTTATCTGAAAAATATAGGAATTACTTTTTTAATTTTTTTCCCGGCTTGGGTATCAGCAAAGAAAAAAGAACTTCAAACAGCTTCGCCAATGTTATTGATATTTTTTATTGCTGAGTTAGTGGTATTTCAGCCAAATGAATATGACAATAATAAATTATTGTTTGTAGCTTTTGTGTTTATGTGTGGAATTGTTTCAGATTTTGTGATAAAGTTATTTGAGAAAAATTGGAATATAATACTTAAATGTGCATTAGCGGTAAGTTTGCTGTTTGTAGGAGTGTTTTCTTCAGGCATGACTATTGCGAGAGAATGTGTGTCCGACTATGAACTGTATTCAAAAGCACAGGTAGATGCAACTGAATATATAGAAAAAAATACTGATGAAAGAGCGGTATTTCTTACGGGAGACAATCATAATAATGCAGTTGCGGCATTGACGGGAAGAAGTATTGTATGTGGGGCTGATACATTTTTATGTTATCATGGAATTAACACGGTGGAGCGTAAAAGTGAGGTCGCAAATATGTATGCTGACCCGGTTGGAAATAAGGAATTGTATAAAAAATATAATGTATCATATATTTTTGTAAGTGATGTGGAAACTGACGAATTCCAGATTAATTTTGAGGGATTAGGACAGATTGCAGAAAAGGTATATGATGCTCAGAATGTTGTTATATACAAATGTAATGAGTTATAAAATGAGGGATAACAGTTAAAAAGAAATAATACGAAAAAATGAAAAATGTTATAATAATTGGAGGAGGTCCGGCTGGTCTTACGGCAGGATATGAACTATTAAAGGATAATGATGATATTAAAGTTACGATACTTGAGGAGAGTAAGTCGCTCGGCGGTAAGTCACAGACCGTAAGATACCACGGCAACAGGATGGATATTGGCGGACACCGCTTCTTTTCAAAAGATGATACGATTATGAAGTGGTGGTCTGATATACTCCCGGTACAGGGTAAACCGTCCTATGATGATAAGGTGCTCGGCAGAGAAAAAGAGTTTGCAAAAGGCGGTCCTGACCCTGAAAAGGAAGATGAGGTAATGCTTGTCAGGGAGAGGGTTTCAAGAATATATTACAATCGCCATTTCTTTGACTATCCTATATCAATGAAACCTGAGACTATAAAAAATATGGGACTTTTTACTACATTTAAGGCAGGAATGAGTTATCTTGGCTCATGTATAAAGAAAAGACCTGAGACAAATCTTGAAAACTTTTACATAAACCGTTTTGGAAAAGTATTATACAGTATGTTCTTTGAGGGCTATACGGAAAAACTCTGGGGCAGGCATCCGAGAGAAATATCGGCGGACTGGGGAGCTCAGCGTGTTAAAGGACTTTCTATCCGTGCGATAATTAAAGATATTTTTTCTAAGATATTCGGTAAAAAAGACAACTCAAATGCAGAGACCTCACTTATTGAACAGTTCTGGTATCCGAAGTACGGACCGGGTCAGCTTTGGGAACTTACGGGAGAGAAGATAAAAGAAAAAGGCGGAAGTATCTTATTTGAACATAGTGTAAAAAAAATAAATAAAAAAGATGGTAAGATAGTTTCGGTAATATGTGATACACCGGAGGGTGAAAAAGAAATATCAGGTGATGTATTTATTTCATCAATGCCTGTAAAAGACCTTGTTGAGGGAATGAACGATGTGCCTGACGATATCAGGAATGTGGCGGCAGGACTTCCATACAGGGATTTTGTTACGGTTGGACTTCTTGTAAAAAAACTTGAACTTGTAAATAAGACGGACAAGAAAACATTATCAGATATAGTACCCGACTGCTGGATATATGTTCAGGATAAAGGATACAAACTCGGAAGAATACAGATATTTAACAACTGGTCACCGTATATGGTTGAAAAACCTGAGGACACGGTTTGGATTGGACTTGAATATTTTTGTGCCGAGGGTGATGAATTCTGGAATATGACTGATGAAGAATGTATCGCATTTGCAAAAGACGAGCTTGTGAGAATGGAAGTGATAAAATCGGATGCAGGCTTTGATGCACACAGGGAGAGAGTAAAGAAAGCATACCCGGCATATTTTGATACATACAGCGATTTTGATAAGCTGGTTACATATTTAGACGGTTATGACAATCTTTTCTATGTGGGAAGAAACGGTCAGCACAGATACAACAATATGGACCACTCAATGCTTACGGCAATAAATACTGCAAAAGCAATAAAAGATAATGTAACTGATAAAACAAATATATGGAATGTAAATACGGAGAAAGAATATCATGAGTCAAAATAAACAAATGACTGAAAATATAATAAACACGATTGCAAAACATCCGTACCTGTCAATGTTTTTGGTATGTCTTATGGCAAATTTGCTTTGTTTTGGTTCGGAGGGAAATGTTCCTCAGAATACTCTTGGCATTAAAGACATTGTGAGAAAAATATTATTTGCAATGGTTGTGTTATATGCGGTGATGGGTACTTATATATGGATGGTTATATGTTATAATACAAGAGGATGAGATTATTATTAGATAAATTATGGAGGTTAATTTTGAAAACTTATATCCTTAATGAAATTTCATTGATTGTACCATGTTATAATGAGCAGGAGTCGCTTCCTGTTTTCTTCAATGAAATAAACAAAACAATGAAAACGATGGGCTGTACATACGAATTACTTTTTGTAGATGATGGATCTTCTGACAATACTCTTGAGATTTTAAAAGCAGCATCAGAAAATGATCCGCATATACGATATATTTCATTTTCAAGAAATTTTGGCAAAGAAAGTGCGATGTATGCAGGTTTTTGCAATGCACATGGTAAATATATTGCGGTAATGGATGCTGACTTACAAGATCCCCCGGCATTGCTGCCTGAAATGCTCCGGCTTATAAAGGAGGATGGATATGACAGTGTTGCTACAAGGCGTATTTCACGAAAAGGCGAGCCTGCAATCAAGAGTTTTTTCGCAAGACAGTTTTACAAACTGATAAATCGTATATCTGATGCCAATATAGTTGATGGTGCTCGTGATTTCAGACTTATGAAAAAGGAAATGGTTGATGTTATAGTATCAATGTCAGAATATAATCGTTTTTCAAAAGGCATTTTTGGCTGGATAGGATTTAAAACATATTGGTTACCTTTTGAAAATCATGAACGCATTGCAGGAGAAACTAAGTGGAGCTTTTGGAAGTTGTTTAAATATGCTATTGAGGGAATTATCAATTTTTCAAATGTTCCATTAAATATCGCATCGTGGTTTGGTATTTTTATGACAGTTATAGATTTCTTCGCAATCATTTTTATTGTTATTCGTAAACTTATATTTGGAGATCCTGTTGCAGGCTGGGCATCTACAGTGTGTATCATAACCTTGATAGGCGGCATACAGCTTTTTTGTATGGGAATTATGGGACAATATATATCTAAGACTTATTCAGAGGTGAAAAACAGACCGCATTATATAGTTTCAGAAAGCAGCTTAGATGATATAGAAAAAATAAAATGATTTATGTTTACGGTCAGCCGTATATTCACAATCGGTGATGCCGGCTGGCTGATGATGTAAATAAGAATGGCATAAAAATTGATATGCCAAACATGTTTATTATTTAAAATTATTAATGAAATGAGAGGATATTCAATGAAAGTTCAAACTGTGAAATCAGGGAAAATATACAAAGATTTTCCTATGTTTATAAGTGTATTTATATTGGCAGAATTAATGATGCTTTATATTTTGAAAAATAATGGTTTTTATCCGTTTGGTACAAAATCAATGCTTATAATGGATATGAAAAATCAGTATGTTGAATTTATAACTTCTCTTAGAAATATTATAAGAGGAGAAGATTCAATATTTTTTTCATGGTCACGCTCTATGGGAGGAAATTATATAGGTGTTTTTGCTTATTATATTGCAAGTCCGTTTTCTTTTTTAACATTGCTTTTTTCAGTTGAAAAGATGCCTGTTGCCATTGAGTTTCTCACATGTTTAAAAATTGGACTATGTGGTATCAGTTTTTGTATATATGCTAAATATCTTTTTGACAAGTATAATGCAAAGTCAAAAATATTAAATATATGCTTAATAATTCCATCAATATGTTATGCTTTTATGTCATATACAATGGTATATTCGCTAAGTATCATGTGGCTGGATGCAGTTATTTTTTTGCCACTTATACTTATGGGGCTTGAAAAAATATTTGATGGTTCAAAGGGACTTCAGTATGTTCTGTGTCTTACTTTATTGTTTATAAGTAATTATTATACCGGATATATGGTTGCTATTTTTACCGGACTTTATTTTATTATAAAAATCGTAAGTCAATATGATATTTCAAAAAGAAACATAAAAAAAGAGCTGTCAATTTTGATACATTTTATAATGACAAGCCTTATGTCTGTTGCATTGGCTGCACCACTGCTATTAGCTTCTTTAAAGGATTTAATGTCAGGAAAACTTTCAGATGTATATACAGGTTATGAACCTGCTGAAAGTACAAACTTTGTGTTTGCAAAAATATTTACCAAGTTCTTATATGGAAAATATGACAGTATTACGAATACAGGACTTCCGGCAATATATTGCGGCTTCGTGATAATTATTTTTGCAGCGTTATTTTTCTTTATGAAAAATATAAATATCAGAGAAAAAATCGGTATGATACTATTGATATGCCTGTTTTTATTGAGCTTTTATTTTGTTGGACTTGACAAGGTGTGGCACGGATTTCAATATCCAAACTGGTTTCCATACAGGTATGCTTTTTTGTTTAGCTTTACATTGATTTATATGGCACTTCGTACACTTATATCAATTGATTTAAGTCAGGCAAAGTTGAAAATGCATTTGCTGGAAATTATACCAAATTATGTGTATAAAATGGCTGCATTTATTATAATTGTTGGTGTTTTAATTGAAATGGCAAATAATGGTGCAATTCTTATAAAGGGACTTGGAAATGAATTTGGCTATGGCGAAATGGAAGAATACACATCGTTTATAAGGAAGACAAAACCGTTGGTTGATGGTATAAAAAAGAATGACAATGATTTATACAGAGTAAACCAGCGATATGATTATTCGAAAAATGATGCAATGCTTCTTGGTTATCATGGTATGACACATTATTCATCAGCATTTAATGCATATATAAATAATCTTATACCTAAACTTGGTCTTGGTCAGAGTTATTTTTGGAATTCAGGATATTCGTCAACTCCGCTTACAGACAGTATATTTGGATGTAAATATACGATAAGTGATGAAACAATGCCGGCATCATGCTATACGCAGCTTGATACTACAGCAGAAGGCGGAAGCAGTTATAAAAATGACATGGCACTTCCTTTTGCGTATGCAGTATCAGATAAATGTACTGAACCTGATTTAAATCAGCCGGGAATTTTTGCAAATCAGAACAATTACCTTTCATCTGTTACCGGAACTACTGTAAATTATTTTACAGGCTGTCAGTTTAGTGTTAAACAGGACACTGCAAATACATGGACTTATAGCATACAGGCAGTTTCAGATAATCCTATGTATTTATATATGCAGTCAAATGCAGGCTATGCGGATGTTTATGTAAACAACAACCGCATAAGTGATTATTTTTCAGAACGAAAAACAGGTGCACTTTATCTTGGCGATTTTACCACAGGACAGACGGTGACTGTTCAGGTAGTGGCTGCTGATGACGGAAATACTTACTCACAGACATTTACGGATATTGTACAATTGGATGTGGCGGCACTTAAAAATACAACGGCTTCATTGCAAAAGCACGGTTTGAAAATAAAAAAGCAAAATGGCAATAGTATTTCAGGTGAGATAATATTGGATAATGGGCAAAATCAAATTATGACTTCTATTCCATATGATGAGGGGTGGACAATATATATTGATGGGGAAAAAACAGACTATACAAAATATGCAGGCTCATTTATCAAATTTGACTGTTCATCAGGAAAGCATACCATAACAATGAAATATGTATCACCAGGATTTTATCAGGGAGTAATTGTCGGAATAATCGGCTTGCTCGCCTTTGCATTTGTATTTATACTGCATCCGATGAGAAAAAGCAGAGAAAATAAAATTGCCATGACATTATAGATAAGGGAGAAAGATAAAAACAAGCTATTTTGAGCACTTCAGAGTGGCTTGTTTTTCTTTACAGAAATATACCTGAATGTTAAAATATAGCTACAGATTTACGGAAAAATTGGGTGCAGATTAAACGGAGGGTGCATATGGCAAGAGTTGTAGGAATTGGAAAACAAAGTTTTGAAAAAATAATAAAAGAAAACTGTTTTTATGTGGACAAAACAGGTTTTATAAAAGAATGGTGGGATAATAAAGACGATGTGACACTTATAACTCGTCCACGCCGTTTTGGAAAAACATTGAATATGGATATGATAAAGTGTTTTTTCTCAAATGAATACAAAGACAGGGGAGATCTGTTTGAAGGACTTGATATCTGGAAAGATGAAAAGTATCGTGAGTTGCAGGGAACATATCCGGTAATATTTTTAAGTTTTGCAGAGATTAAACAAAATAACTATCAAGATACCATAGCTAAAATAAAAAAGATATTGTGCAGTCTGTATCAATCATTTATGTTCTTAAAAGATTGGGATGGTTTAACAGATGAGGAAAAAAATAATCTTAAAAGAATATCGGAAGATATGTCAGATGTTACGGCACAGAGTGCATTAAATGAATTAAGCAATTATCTGAGCCGTTATTACGGGAAAAAAGTCATCATCCTGCTTGACGAATATGACACACCGATGCAGGAGGCATATACAAACGGATACTGGGAAGAACTGGTTGCTTTTACAAGAAGCCTTTTTAACTCTACATTTAAGACGAATCCATATTTAGAGCGGGCGATAATGACAGGAATAACAAGGGTTTCTAAAGAAAGTATTTTTAGTGACCTTAATAATCTTGAAGTGGTTACAACATTATCATCTAAATATACTACTGCATTTGGATTTACAGAGCAGGAAGTGTTTAATGCACTTGATGAGTTTGGACTCTCTGCACAAAAGGGAGAAGTAAAAGCGTGGTATGATGGTTTTATGTTTGGAAAGCAAAAGGATATTTATAATCCGTGGTCGATAATCAATTTCTTAGATAAAAAAGAATATAACCCATATTGGGCGGAATCGAGTTCAAACGGACTTATAAATAATCTTGTTCAAAAAGGAAGTCCGTATATAAAAATGATGATGGAAACACTTCTAAAAGGAGAAATAATCAATGTGCCGATAGATGAACAGATAGTGTTTTCAGAACTTGATTATTCAGAGGATGCAGTATGGAGTTTGATGCTTGCAAGTGGATATATCAAGGTGATATCAGCAGATGCACTAACGGGTGACCGCAGAAAAGCTCGTATGTATAGACTTGCACTTACGAACTTTGAGATACAGTTAATGTTTGAAAAAATGATACTTAGGTGGTTTATTCCTGCAAAGAATGAAACGAATGAGTTTATAAAAGCACTCATAAGTGGTGATATAGAAAGTATGAATGAGTACATGAATGATGTAACATTGAATACATTCAGCTCATTTGACTCAGGAAAACATACATCAGAAAAAAAGGCTCCGGAGAACTTTTACCATGGCTTTGTCCTCGGTCTTATGGTAGACCAGACAGACAATTATATCATAGCCTCAAACAGAGAAAGCGGTTTCGGCAGATATGACATAATGTTAGAACCAAAGGATAAAAACAATACTCACTATCCGGGCATTATTATAGAATTTAAAGTGATAAATCCAAGAAAAGAGAACTCACTTGAAGAAACTGTTGAAGCTGCACTAAAACAGATAGAAGAAAAGAATTATGATGCAGAACTGATAAATCGTGGAGTAAACAAGGAAAACATACATCACTACGGATTTGCGTTTAAAGGCAAAGAAGTGTTGATAGATGGCAGATAGTAACAGTTCAGCCTTTTATTTATTATATTCATAAACCTGCCAGCAAGCTGTCAGTCGCTGCTTTGCAGCTTTTGTTTATTTCATATAATAAATGAAAGGCTATTCTTCCATAAAAAGATAATCGATAATACAATGAACAAGCTCATTGTATTATTGATTATCTTTTTATGGCTGAACTGTTACGGTAGATATTTTCAAAATTGAAAATATCGTATGAAAAAGTGTCGTGTGAGGATTTTGGCAATTCCTGAAAAAACATGAAAAGTTGTATCAGCTCATGGTCGTATTGTCAGCAGTATTTATGGCGGGATATTTTAATGGGAAGCAGATAATGTAGACGATGGGTAGTTTATAATGAAAGATAAAAACAAGCTAATTTGAGTACTTCAGAGTGGCTTGTTTTTCTTTACAGAAATATACCTGAATGTTAAAATATAGCTACAGATTTACGGAAAAATTGGGTGCAGATTAAACGGAGGGTGCATATGGCAAGAGTTGTAGGAATTGGAAAACAAAGTTTTGAAAAAATAATAAAAGAAAACTGTTTTTATGTGGACAAAACAGGTTTTATAAAAGAATGGTGGGATAATAAAGACGATGTGACACTTATAACTCGTCCACGCCGTTTTGGAAAAACATTGAATATGGATATGATAAAGTGTTTTTTCTCAAATGAATACAAAGACAGGGGAGATCTGTTTGAAGGACTTGATATCTGGAAAGATGAAAAGTATCGTGAGTTGCAGGGAACATATCCGGTAATATTTTTTAGTTTTGCTAAGATAAAACAAAATAATTATACAGATGCAGTATCAGGAATAAAAAGAGTTATATGTGATGAAATTCAAAAATATATTTTTTTGAAAGATTGGGATGGCTTAACAGATGAAGAAAAAAATAATCTTAACAATATAACATATGGCATGGATACTGTGACAGCACAGGAGGCTATAAATAATCTGTCAAATTATCTGAGCCGTTATTACGGGAAAAAAGTCATTATCCTACTTGACGAATACGACACACCGATGCAGGAGGCATATACAAACGGATACTGGGAAGAACTGGTTGCTTTTACAAGAAGTCTTTTTAACTCTACATTTAAGACGAATCCATATTTAGAGCGGGCAATAATGACTGGAATAACAAGGGTTTCCCGTGAAAGTATATTCAGTGATCTTAATAACCTTGAAGTAGTAACAACATTGTCACCGAAATATACTACTGCATTTGGATTTACAGAGCATGAAGTGTTTAATGCACTTGATGAGTTTGGACTTTCTGAACAAAAGGGAGAAGTAAAAGCGTGGTATGATGGTTTCGTATTTGGAGAACAAAAGGATATTTATAATCCGTGGTCGATAATCAATTATCTGGATAAAAAGAAAGTTGCATTATATTGGGCAGAATCAAGTTCAAACGGACTTATAAATAATCTTATTCAAAAAGGAAGTTCATATATAAAAAAGATGCTGGAAACGCTCATTAGCGGTAAAAATATAAAAGTTCCGATTGATGAGCAGATAGTATTTTCAGAACTTGATTACTCGGAGGATGCAGTGTGGAGTCTTATGCTTGCAAGCGGATATCTTAAAGTTATATCGGCAGAGGAACTGAACATGATAAGAGAAAGTGACAATGAGTATGAACTTGCTCTTACAAACAGAGAAATATTGTTTATGTTTAGAAAAATGATAATCAGGTGGTTTATTCCTGCAAAGAATGAAACGAATGAGTTTATAAAAGCACTTATAAATGGTGATGTAGAGGCGATGAATGAGTATATGAATAAAGTAACGATGAAAACTATCAGTTACTTTGACACAGGAAATGTACCATCTGATGAAGAACCGGAAAGATTTTACCATGGCTTTGTCCTCGGTCTTATGGTAGACCAGACAGAAAATTATATTATAACCTCAAACAGAGAAAGCGGCTTTGGCAGATATGACATAATGTTAGAACCAAAGGATAAAAACAATACTCACTACCCTGGCATTATTATAGAATTTAAAGTGATAAATCCGAGAAAAGAAAATTCGCTTGAAGAAACAGTCAAAGCAGCATTAAAGCAGATAGAAGAAAAGAACTATGACGCAGAGCTTATAAAAAAAGGAGTAAACAAAGACAACATCCACTATTACGGTTTTGCGTTTAAAGGCAAAGAAGTGTTGATAGAAGGTAAAAATCCTACTTGACAAATCATTTTATAAGGGTATATACTTTTAAGTAGTTAATAATCAAATAAATCAAAACCGTTGAAGTGGAGATAAAAATAAAAGAGGCACTTACAGAGAGCAGGGGATGCTGAGAACCCGCAGAAAGCTGTTTATTAAATGGACCACTGAGGGCATAGTCAAAGGAATTTCATTCCGAGTATTCTATGACGCACGGGCATGCGTTAGTTGCCGGGAATATGTTAGTATTTCGCTAAGAGTGTGGGCAGACCATAAAACAAGGTGGCACCGCGGTATATTATTATTGTATAACCGTCCTTGAACATTATTATATAAGTATGATAATGTTCAAGGACTTTTTGTTTACCTTGAATGAACCTAAACTCTTATAAAAAACTACTGTATGTTTACATACAAAGTATTTTTTATAAGAGTTTAGGTGAGTGAAACCACAGCGAGAAAACTATGTTTTCGAGCTGAGGTCATTCAAGGTAAACAAAAGTGTACTGTAAGAAAAAAAGTGAAACCACAGCGAGAAAACTTCGGTTTTCGAGCTGGTTCATTCAAGGTAAACAAAAGTTTATTATATCCTGCCATTTTACAATTAACACAACATATAATCAGTTTCGCAATTACCTGATTCATTTAGAAAGCTATTAAGGAGGCAAAGCATGATAACATTTGAAGAAGCAAAAGGATTATCTAAAGGGTACAAAGTTGTACCTATAAGCATGGAAATTATGTCAGACATAAGAACACCGATGCAGGTGCTTCGTATCCTAAAAGGCGTAAGTTCACACTGCTATATGTTAGAGAGTGTGGAAAATCAGGAAAAATGGGGAAGATATACATTTCTCGGATACGATCCGAAGTTAGAGATTACCTGTACTAACGGAGTGATGACGGTTAAGAATGGAAAGACCAAAGTAAGTGAAGTTAAACATCCGGGTGAGAAGATAAAAGAAATATTAAAGGAATACACAAGTCCAAAGATAAAAGAACTTCCTACATTTACAGGCGGTCTGGTGGGTTACTTCTCATATGATTATATAAAATACAGTGAGCCTAAATTAAATCTTGATGCGAATGACGAGGAGGGCTTCAAAGATGTTGATCTTATGCTTTTTGACAAGGTTATCGCATTTGACAATTTCAGCCAGAAGATAATCGTTATCGCAAATGCAAGGACTGAAAATTTAAGAGAAGATTATGACAGATGTGTTGATGAGATAAATAAGATAATAGAGCTTATAAGAACGGGAGAGATGGTCGAGGTTAATCCGGGAAAGATTACATCAGAGTTCAGACCTCTCTTTACCGAAAAAGAGTATTGTGAGATGGTTGAAAAAGCAAAGCATTATATATATGAAGGAGATATTTTCCAGGTTGTGCTTTCAAACAGGCTTGAGGCTGATTATGAGGGAAGTCTGCTTAATGCTTACAGAGTGCTCAGAACGATAAATCCATCACCTTATATGTTCTACTTTAGCAGTGATGATATAGAGGTGGCGGGTGCATCACCGGAAACGCTTGTAAAACTTGAGGACGGTGTACTCCATACATTTCCACTTGCAGGCACAAAGCCTAGGGGAGAGAATAAAGAGGAGGATGATGAACTTGAAAAAATCCTTCTTACCGATGAGAAAGAGAGAGCCGAACATAATATGCTTGTTGACCTCGGAAGAAATGATATAGGAAAGATAAGCAAATTCGGTACGGTTGAAGTAGAAAATTATATGGATATTTTGAGATATTCCCATGTAATGCACATCGGTTCAACGGTTAAAGGTGAGATAAGGGATGATAAAACAAGTCTTGATGCCGTAGATGCGGTACTTCCGGCAGGAACACTTTCTGGAGCACCCAAAATCCGTGCGATGGAGATAATAAATGAACTTGAAAATAACAAGCGTGGAATTTACGGTGGTGCGATAGGTTACATTGACTTTACGGGAAATCTTGATACCTGTATTGCAATAAGAACGGCATTTAAGAAAAATGGAAAAGTTTTTGTTCGTTCAGGTGCGGGAATTGTTGCAGACAGTGTACCTGAGAGTGAGTACAACGAATGTATCAATAAGGCAAAAGCAGTTATGAACGCGGTTTCGATGGGACAGGAAAGCATATAAAAGGAGGCTTATATGATATTACTGATAGATAATTATGATAGTTTCTCCTACAATCTGTTTCAGTTTGTGGGAACGATAAATCCAGATATTAAGGTGATAAGAAATGATGAGCTGACGGTAAGTGAGATTGAAAAACTTGCACCGAGTCATATTCTTATATCACCCGGCCCCGGAAAGCCGGCTGATGCGGGAGTATGTGAGGATGTTATACAATATTTTAAAGGAAAGATACCTATTCTTGGTGTTTGTCTCGGTCATCAGGCAATATGTGAGACATTTGGAGCAGAAGTTACATATGCGCCTAAACTTATGCACGGTAAGCAGTCAGAGGTTAAACTTGATGAGAACTGTAAGATTTTTAGGGGGATAGGTGACAGGGCAAAGGTGGCGAGATACCATTCGCTTATCGCAAAAAAAGATACAATACCTGATGAGCTTATTGTAACGGCGGTCACAGATGACGGTGAGGTAATGGCGGTAAAGCACAGGGATTATGAAATATATGGTGTTCAGTTTCATCCCGAATCAATAATGACACCTGACGGCATGAAAATGTTAGAGAATTTTTTTGAGTAACGATTTGGTTACATACAGTATCAGATATATGCAGGATGATTATAAAGGCAATATTATGACATGACAAAACTGATTTTGTAGATTTTGTATGAAAATATTAAGATATGAATATAAAAATGGAGGGTTTGAACATGATAAAAGAAGCAATAAATGCACTTGTAAATGGCAAAGACCTTACTGACGAGGTCATGACACAGGTAATGGAAGAAATTATGACGGGGGAAGCAACAGACGCACAGAAAGCATCATTTCTTACTGCTCTTTCGATAAAAGGTGAAACTATCGACGAGATAACAGCGGCAGCAAAGGTAATGTCATCAAAATGTACACCTTTTAACAATGAGGGTGATGCTCTTGAGATTGTAGGAACGGGCGGAGATAAGGCAAATTCATTTAATATATCTACACTCTCGGCAATCGTAGCCGCAGCAGCAGGAGTCCATGTTGCAAAGCATGGAAACAGGGCGGCGTCCAGCAAATGCGGAACTGCCGATTGTCTTGAGGCACTCGGAGTTAAGATTGATATTGAGCCGGAGCACAGCGAAAAACTTTTGAAAGAGGATGGAATATGCTTTTTATTTGCACAGAAATATCATCCTGCAATGCGTTTTGTAGGTGCAGTCAGAAAAGAGATGGGAATACGCACAATGTTTAATGTACTCGGCCCACTCTCAAATCCGGCAAGGGCAAATATGCAGCTTATGGGTGTATATGATGAAAAACTTGTGGAGCCGCTTGCTCATGTACTTAAAAATCTCGGACTTAAAAAACTTATGGTAGTTTATGGAATGGATTGTCTTGATGAGATTTCACTTTCAGCACCGACAAAAGTTTGTGAGTACAGAGACGGTGAGTTTAAGAGTTATGAGATAACACCGGAGCAGTTTGGATTTACACGCTGCAAGAAAGAGGACCTTGTCGGTGGAGAACCTGCTGCAAATGCACAGATAGCAAGAGAAATTCTTGACGGAGTTAAGGGACCAAAGATGGATGCGGTATTACTCAATGCCGGAGCAGCTATCTATATCGCAACAGACGGAATTACAATAGAGCAGGGAATTGAAAAAGCAAGAGAAATGATAACAGGCGGAAAAGCTAAGGCAAAACTTGAACAGCTTATAGAGGACAGCAACAAATAAAGCAGATTGGAAGCAAGAGAATATAAGCTAAAAAGTTCTTGGTGAAGACCTGGAAAATATTATAGAGAAAAATTGTCTTAAAATAGGTGCTTAGAAAGAGTTTAACAGACAAAAACAGAAATGGAGAAAAGATTGAACATATTAGAAGAAATTGCGGCAAAGACAAGGGAGCGTGTAGCCGAGGCGAAAAATAAAGTTTCTCTTGAAGAAATGAAACAGCAAGCCGAAAGTCTTAACGCTGAAACTGGTTTTCCGTTTGAAAATGCGATTAAAAAGGGAAGTCTTTCATTTATATGTGAAGTGAAAAAGGCTTCACCGTCTAAAGGACTTATAGCCGGGGATTTTCCTTATGTCGAGATAGCAAAGGAATATGAAAAAGGCGGTGCGAGTGCCATATCAGTACTGACTGAGCCGTATTGGTTTATGGGCAGCAACGAATATTTAAAAGAGATAAGGGCTGCGGTAGATATTCCTATAATAAGAAAGGATTTTACCGTTGACGAGTATATGATATATGAAGCAAAGGTTATCGGAGCTGATGCGGTGCTTCTCATATGTGCGATACTTGATGATGATAGTCTTAAAAAATATATGCAGACAGCAGATAAACTTGGTCTCAGTGCCCTTGTTGAAACGCATGACGAAGAAGAAGTTAATAGAGCGGTCAAAGCGGGAGCAAGACTTATCGGTGTAAACAACAGGGATTTAAGAAATTTTACTGTTGATATAAATAACAGTCTCAGACTTAGAAATCTCGTGCCGGATAATATTACTTTTGTTTCAGAGAGTGGGATAAAAGGTGAGAAAGAGATAAGAGAGCTTGCACAGGGAAAAGTTGACGGTGTGCTTATCGGTGAGACTATGATGCGTGCCGGAGAGAGCCGCATTGAGACTTTAAAGTCACTTATAAAAGCAGGACAGATTTGATAAATGCTGAAAGAAAATTTGAAGTGTTTGCAAAATGTGTATAGATGTGGCAATTCGTAACATTATTTTATGATTGCGGTTATGATGAGAATATAACTTAATGATGTAGTCAGATTATGGAGGATAAACAGAATGAGTAAGGGAAGATTTGGTGTTCATGGAGGGCAGTACATACCTGAAACACTTATGAACGAGATACAGAAACTTGAAGAAGCATATGAATTTTACAAGAAAGATGAGCAGTTTAATAAAGAACTCGACACACTTCTCAAAGAATATGCGGGCAGACCTTCACTTCTTTACTATGCAGAGAAGATGACAAGGGATTTAGGCGGAGCAAAGATTTATTTTAAGAGAGAGGATTTAAACCATACAGGTTCTCACAAGATAAATAATGTACTCGGTCAGGCACTTCTAGCAAAGAAGATGGGAAAGACAAGGATTATCGCAGAAACAGGAGCAGGCCAGCATGGTGTTGCAACAGCTACGGCAGCAGCACTTCTCGACCTTGAATGTGAGATATACATGGGTAAGGAAGATACTATTCGTCAGGCTCTCAATGTATATCGTATGGAGCTTCTCGGTGCTAAGGTACACCCTGTTGAGACCGGTACTAAGACACTTAAAGATGCAGTAAACGAGTGTATGAGAGAGTGGACTAACAGAGTTGACGATACGCTCTATGTACTTGGTTCGGTTATGGGACCACATCCGTTCCCTACAATAGTAAGGGATTTCCAAAGTGTCATAAGCCGTGAAGCGAGAGCACAGATACTTGAAAAAGAGGGCAGACTTCCTGATGTGGTAATGGCTTGTGTCGGCGGCGGAAGCAATTCTATGGGAATGTTCTATGAATTTATCAATGATAAAGATGTAAAACTTATCGGATGCGAAGCAGCAGGACTTGGAGTTGACACTGACAAGACAGCCGCAACAATGGCAACCGGTACAGAGGGAATCTTCCACGGTATGAAATCTTATTTCTGTCAGGATGAATATGGTCAGATAGCACCTGTATATTCAATCTCAGCCGGACTTGATTATCCGGGAGTAGGACCTGAGCACGCATATCTTAAAGATATAGGCAGGGCAGAATATGTTCCGGTGACAGATGAGGAAGCGGTAAACGCATTTGAATATATTGCAAAAGAAGAGGGAATAATCGCAGCTATCGAGAGCTCACACGCAGTAGCCCATGTTATGAAGATAGCACCGAAGATGGATAAAGACCAGATAATCATCTGTTGTCTTTCAGGACGAGGAGACAAGGATGTGGCAGCAATAGCAAGATACAGGGGGATTGATTTACATGAATAGAATAAGTAAGGCATTTGAAGATAAAAAAGCATTTATACCATTTATAACGGCGGGAGATCCAAATCTTGAAAAGACTGAGGAGTTTATCCTTGAGATGGAAAAGGCAGGAGCTGCACTTGTTGAGATAGGAATTCCGTTTTCAGACCCGATAGCAGAAGGACCGGTTATACAGGAAGCTAATATAAGGTCACTTTCAGGTGGCTGCACTACAGACAAGATTTTTGATATGGTAAGCTCACTTCGTAAAAAAACGGATATACCTCTTGTATTTATGGGGTACGCAAACTCACTTTACAAGTACGGTTATGAGAGATTTTGTGCAAAATGTCAGGAGATAGGAATAGACGGACTTATAATACCTGATATTCCATACGATGAAAAAGATGAACTTGCACCGATAGCGGAAAAATACGGAATGTATCTTATATCAATGATAGCACCTACCTCAGAAAAGCGTATCAGGATGATAGCAAAAGAAGCAAAGGGCTTTATTTATGTAGTATCATCAATGGGCGTGACAGGTGTCAGAAGTGAGATAAAGACGGATATTGAAAGCATTGTAAAATCAATAAAAGAGGTGACTGACACACCGGCAGCAGTCGGCTTTGGAATAAACACACCTGAACAGGTAAATAAATATACAAAGATAGCAGACGGAGCGATAGTTGGAAGTGCCATCATAAAGATAGTTGCAAAATACGGCGAAGATGCAGGAAAGTATATCTATGATTATGTAAAAAAAATGACAGGCGGACTCGCTGAAAAATAATGAGCGGCGATATGCATCAAAAAAACGGAGCAGAGATATGACTGCTCCGTTTTTTTGATGCATAGGAAAATACTCGTAATATAGTGTGGATGCCAACGAGAATTGCGAAGCAATTTCTGTTACAAAAACGATACAAAGAATTGCGATATAGAAGAGATTGTGATATTATAAAGATGGTTTTTGTTAAAAAAATGGAGAATACATACATTTAGAGGTATGGAGTTTACGGAAGTAAATGAGGCACAGGATTATGAAAAAAAATAAGATGATAAATTTAAAAAAAATATGTTATCTGCTGTTGATTATATCTGTATTAAGTGGGATTTTCACGGTAGTATGCTTTGGCAGAGAACTTAGAGGAAATAATGTAAGCAATATAAAAAAGGTTGTAAATAGCAATGCAAGTATTGGAAAGGCTTATTTTGAAGAAATATTTAGTGAAAGAATTTCCAATATGGAGATACTTGCTGAGAGGATTTCCGAACAGGATCTTAGTAACAGAGGAGAACTTGCAGCCGTATTTGAAGAGCTTAATGGTTATTTTGATGATATATCCATACTTGATATAAACGGTATAAGATTATACGGAAACTGCCTTTATAAGTCCGTGAGCAACAGCGAGGGATTTGAAAAAGCACTTGATAAAAAAGCAAATGTGGCTGATGAGATAACGATAAATTATGAGGGAAATGATGAGATAAACATATTTGCACCGGTTATATATAAAAATAAAGTCAGGGCAGTAATCGTAGGCTCAATGCTTCTTCGTGATTTGAAGAATAAACTTATTGCTTCAGGAATAACAAAATATGGCAGTGTAATCATTGTATCCGACAGTGGGGATGTGCTTGCAGATACGAATGTCAGCTCAAAACTTGAAATATCGGCAGATACAAATATTTTTACATATCTAAATGAATGTAAGGTATATGGAGGAATTGACAACAGTGGAGTGAGAACAAGCATAAGGAACGCAAGAGAGACAGATTTTTTATTCAGGTATAACAAATACAACTATATAGTGACCACGGTTCCAACACATATAAATAATTGGTCGTTTATGTTTGTATCAAAAGGTAGCAGAAATAATTTGTCGGAGTTTTTTATCACAAGCAAAAGCATGAACTTTATCAAGATACTTTTAGTTAATCTGATATGCATTATGACGCTGCTTATATTTGCGGTAAAAAGCAGGGAAAAGTTATTGGATATTGAGAAGATTTATGATGCAGTCAGTAAAATTGACAAGACTATAATATTCCAATATTATTTTAATCCTAAAAAATTTGAACTAAAAGATAAATTTGGGATAATCATTGATAAAGGAACAAAACCGCTGATGGGTGAAGCTATATATGATGTTTATGATTATATTCATCCTGACGATTTATCTATAAGGAGCAGATTAAGAAAATTTTTTGAGAGTAAAGAGGATTTCTTTACATCTGAAGTCAGAGTGCTCAACAGGAACGGCGAATATGACTGGTACAGGGTGTCAGGCTTTGTGGAGAGAGAGGATAATGGTTCCCCAAAATGTTTCATAGGTAAACTTATGGATGCTTCAAAGCAGATCACAATGGAGAAAAATCTTGTTCAGAGAGCAGAAAATGATATGCTTACAGGTGTTTTAAACAAAAAGACGATAGAAGAAAAGATGGGATTGCTTCTCAATGAAAATAAATCAGACAGGTACTATATATTTTATATGGTAGACCTTGATAATTTCAAAAATGTCAATGACACTTTAGGACACATATATGGTGACAAAGCAATAGCTGACACAGGGGCAGAGCTTAGCAAAATCTTCAAGAATGATGCCTTAGTAGGAAGGCTTGGAGGTGATGAGTTTGCCGTCTGTTCAGTGTACGATGCCTTTGACGATGAGAGCCTTAAGGAGTATATCATAAAAAAGGCTGAACAGGTTAAAAAGGCAAATCAGCGAAGTTATACGGACGGGGTAAATGTTGTCAATATAACGAGCAGTATAGGGGTTTCGGTTGCACCAAAGGATGGAAATGATTTTGAAACGATATATAAAAAGGCAGATTCAGCACTATATCATTCAAAAAATACGGGTAAAGACCGTTATACATTATACAATGGAGAGTTGTGGAAAAAATGATAAATTATATCTATGCGTATGAAATCGTAGCTTTATTTTTGATAGGACTGGTAACCTTTTTTTATCATTATAAAAACTGGCTGCCGTTATACAGGAACAGGTTCTTTTCAGATCTGTTGCATATATTACTTGGAGTAGTCACCATAGAGTTGGTAAAGAGACTTGGAGAAAGTGGACTTATAAGGCTTTCAAACAGTGTCAGCGTCATACTTACGGCATTTTCTTTTGCAGGGGTTATAGTGGCATCAGTATTATTCTGGCTGTATTATCTTGCACAGACATTATCTCTTACATTTTTAAAAAGAAAAGTGGTAGTCATAATGTTTATACCTGCAGTTATTACGATGGTGGCGGTATTTGCTTCGATTTATAATAAAAAAATCTTTTATGTCAGAAACGGAATCATATATTATAAAGAAAATTCATTGAGATTGTTTTCAGTTGTTATAATATTTTATGTTCTTTCAGGTATTTATGCACTTACTAAAACAAGAAAAAAGCTTGGAATAAAACAGTATATCTTTATGCAGACATGGAATATCGTAATAATATGTTTCTTAGAATTATATTATCTTCCGAAAAAGAAGCTTATGCTCATATATTATTGTGTTGCGGCAGTAATCATAATATATTACCTTATCAGACACAATGTAGATATGTATATTGTGAGTGCAAGCGGCTGTTTCTCGATGGCAGGATTTAAGAAGGTTATAGAGGAAAAAATAAAATATAATAAAAGTTTTTATTGTATTTCAGTGTGTGCAAGCAGTATGCAGAATATGTCAAATTACTGTCTTGAGGATGAGATAAACCAGGTTCATGCTATTCTGGGTGAACTACTCAGAAAATTTGGTGGACGGCACAATGTTTATCATATACACAGTTATGAATATGTAATAGTAGTAAAAAACAAAAAAGATGTCAAAAGAATTTATGATGAACTCAAGTATGAACTTCCCGGGACAATAAGGATAAATGATAAAAATATAAGTATGTATTATAAATTTTACATTGTGGGGAATGTTGATTCACAATATTCGTTATCTGATTTTTTGCGAATTATCCTCAGTATGAAAAAAATTGCAACAGAGGATTCATTAGACAGGGAAGTTGTCTTATATGATGGTGAGGTAAAGGAAAGGATAGAAAGAGAGCTTGAGAATATAAGACTTATAAGGTCAATGCTTGAGAATGATGAATGTAAGCTTGAATGTATGCCGGTATATGATGTTAGCAAAAAAGAGGTAAACGGACTTGAGATAAATCCGGTCATTAAGACAGGTGACAGAAGAATTTCTATAGAGGAAGTCTGGGAGATGTCAAGAGAAATAGGCTGCAGCAGAGATGTAAATATAATGTTCTTAAAAAATATATTAAAGTTTACCAAAAGGGAAAAACTTTTTGAAAAGGGAATCAGTCATATCAGGGTAAATGTAGCCGGATTTCATATAGTATCAGAAGCAATATGTGAAGAATTTATGAGTTATATAAGAGAATATGACGTAAATCCTGAAAATATAATTTTGGAAGTATATATTGGTGTGGAACTGCCTGAGGATGTTCTTGCAAAAAGCATAGCATATTTCAGAAAATACGGAGTTTCTGTTATATGGGATCACTTTGGAATAAAAGCATGCAATCTTAAAAATCTTATGGATATGCCTTTTTCTGGTGTAAAGATAAGTCATCAGCTGGTAGCTAGATTCTGCAGTGAAAAGAGTATGCAGCTTATATATCTTATACGTATGTTTAAAAAAAAGGGGTGGATAGTATGTCTGGATGGAGTTGGTTGTCAGGAGGATTTTAAATTGGTTACCAAGATGAATGTCGATTATGTTCAGGGAGAGAAAATAATTGAATTTATCCCGGAAGACAGTATAGAAAAATTCCTCTCAGAGTTAGCGGAAGGAGGAAGTTTAAATGATATATAATATACATTTTGAACTGGCGACGGCTGTAATGCTGCTTATACTGGTTTTGGTATATTTTATCAGGGAAAGTCTGCCGATAAGAAGCAACAGACAGTTTTTGAAAACGCTTTTTTTTCTTATTGTTGATACGATTTTAAGTGCATTACAGTGTTATGCCGGTGGCTTTGTGGGAAAAATACCAGATATTTATATATGTGTGCTTAATATATTTGTTTATTTGACAGGTATCATATTTATTGTATGCTATAACAGTTATGTATTATCAATTTTTCATTATAAAAAAGTGATAAATTTTTATTCTGTTATAAATTATGGTATTTTCCTTGCAGCAGCTATTTTAATTGTTACAAGTCCACTGACAGGGTGGTATTTTTATATAGGAAGTGATGGTATAATTCATTCTGGAATGGCGAGAAACATAATGAATGTGCTGTATATGATGACAATGTTTATGACGATAGCTGTTGCCGAAACGTCAGGAAAAAAGAAAAATAAGAAATTATACAGAATGATACTTGTAACCGATATTATCATAACAATGGCAGCGATTGCTGATAACATTAATAAAAATAGTGTTGGAATTACAATGATTGTTGCAAATATGTGTACATTTTTGTTATATTTTTCAATGAAAAGTCCTGATTATTATCTTGACATAAGAACAGGAAGATTTAATCTTAATGGTTTTATGGAAGTGCTCAGGGAAAAAATTGATTACAATGAAAGTGTGTCATGTTTTCTTATAAGAGTTCAGAATTATCATGCAATATGCAGGATATACGATGAGGAAAGTTTACAGGAAGTCCAGAGACAGATTGCTGAAATATTATATTATAAGGCTGAGGATAAAAACATATATCATATAGGTGCAGCAACATTTGCGGTATTTGTTGACAGCACGGAGATGGCGAAGAAACTGTATGAGAAAGTGGTTAAGGTAATGCCGCATCAGTGGAATGTCAAGAGAGAGGCGTTATCACATGAGTACAGTTATTATTATGTGACATATCCGGATGATTCAGATGATGCCGAAGATATAATTCAGCGTATCCACTATGCGAGGTCAGATCATAAAGGGCACCACAAGCCAAATGAACTTATACATCTTAGAAAGGAAGCTCTTGAGGAAGCGAGAAGATTTAAGGAAGTTGCCCACAGGATTGAGGAGGCTATTCTAGACAATTCCCTGGAGTTAAATTTTCAGCCGATATATTCTTTTGAAAAAAACAGGATTACATCTCTTGAAGTTTTGTCGAGATTAAAAGATGGAAAACATAATTACATAAACCCTGAGTATTTTATTCATGTGGCAGAGATAAATCATACAATAATACAGTTAAGCAGGCAGATGTTTGAAAAGACCTGTCGTTTTGCTGTTGACAACAATATATTTGACAGGGGAATAAATGATATGAACATCAATATTTCGCCTATTCAATGTCAGGATAAGCATCTTGTTCAGGATTTAAAAAAGATTGCCGCAAAATATGGTATTCCATTTGAAAGATTTCATTTTGAAATAACGGAGAGCAGGCTCACCGACGAAAAAGCGGTAAGAGAAACTCTTACTAAGTTAAAGGAAAACGGAGCCAAGATAGCACTTGATGATTTTGGAACCGGTTATTCAAATATTGCGAGCATAATGCTTATGCCTATTGATTTTGTTAAAATTGATAAGAGTCTTTTGTGGTCATACGCAAGTGGTGATAATGAATTTTTGAATGAACTTATGCCAATGATAAGAGGAGAGGGAAAAAAGATAATTGCAGAAGGTATAGAAACGGAGGAGCACATTGAGATACTTAGAAGAATGGGTGGAGATTTTCTTCAGGGATATTATTATTCAAAACCATTAAATGAAGAAAACTTTATCAGATTTTTAGATGCCCGTAACAATGGTGCAGAAGCATGATTAAAAATAAATTTAGGAGGCTTTAGATGGCTAAGAGTATTAAGAGTTTAAATGAAGTAAAAATACCTGAAACTTATGAGTTGGTAAATGGAGAGTATGTAAAAGAAGTTGACAGCTTTATGCTTACACTTAAGCATAAATTGAGTGGTGCGAGAGTTCTTATATTCAGCAATGAAGATGATAATAAAGTATTTGATATTGCATTCCGCACACCACCTAAGGATGCGACCGGAGTGCCGCATATCATAGAGCATACGGTGTTATGTGGTTCGGAAAAATATCCTGCAAAAGATCCGTTTGTGGAACTTGTAAAAGGTTCATTAAACACATATCTTAATGCGACGACATATCCTGACAAGACTATGTATCCGGTTGCAAGCTACAATGATAAAGATTTTGCAAACCTTATGAGTGTTTACATGGATGCCGTTTTTTATCCAAATATATATAAGCATGAGGAAATCTTTAAGCAGGAGGGCTGGCACTATGAGCTTGAGAGCAAGGATGCACCGCTTACCTACAACGGTGTTGTTTACAATGAAATGAAAGGTGCTTATTCTTCAGAGGAGAGTGTTTTAGAGAGATTTACGATGAACAGCCTTTTCCCTGATAATACTTATGCACATGAGTCTGGCGGAGACCCTAAAAACATTCCTGACCTTACTTATGAGGATTATCTTGAATTCCATAGAAAATATTATCATCCGGTAAACAGTTATATTTGTATTTATGGAGATGTTGATATAGAGGAAAGATTAAGCTGGATGGATGAAAATTATCTTAAGAATTTTCCGGCAATAGAGATTGATTCACATATTGAGCCACAGAAACCTTTTGATGAGATGAAAGTTCTTTCAACAGAATATGCGGTCGCAACAGATGCAGACTGCTCAGAAAAGACATATTATTCATTCTGTACGGCAATGGATGTGACACTCGACCAGGAAAAGTGCAGGGCATTTGAACTTATCTCATATGTACTTCTTGAAATGCCGGGTGCTCCGCTTAAACAGGCAATTCTAGATGCAGGTATCGGAACAGATATAGATGCTGATTTCTGCGATATTTTAAGACAGAGTATGTTTAGTATTACTACAAAAAATGCAAAGCCGGGACTCAGGGACAAATTTTATGAGGTAATAGTGTCAACACTTAAAGAAATCGTCAAAGAGGGAATTGATAGAAAAGATCTTGAAGCTGCGATAAACAGTACGGAATTTAGGGAGAGAGAGGCTGACTTTGGGGGATTTCCAAAGGGACTTCTCTATGTATTAAAGACATTTAAGACATGGCTTTATGATGATACGCTTCCATATGACGGACTTATATATGAAGATATATATAAAAATCTCAGAGAAAAACTTGGAACAGATTATTATGAGAAACTTATCGAGGAATATATATTAGGCAATCCTCATGCAGTTCTTGTAGAGATGAATCCAAAGCCGGGACTTGCACTAGAAAACGAGAAAGCAATTGCGAAAAAGCTTGAAGATTACAAGGCTTCACTCTCAGATGAGGAGTTAGATGAGCTTGTTGCACAGACAAAGGCTCTGAAAGCATACCAGGAGGAGCAGTCACCTAAGGAAGTGCTTGAGAAAATTCCGCTTCTTAAAAGGGAGGATATAAGAAAGAAAGTAAGACCGCTGCACAATGAAGAAAAGCAGATATGTGGAGTAAAGACTATTCACCATGACATACACACAAATGGAATCATATATCTTGATATGCTTTTTGATGTGAACAGTCTTTCGGAGTATGTACCGCAGATAAGTTTTCTTGCAACACTTCTCGGATATATGGATACGACAGAGCATACATTCAGGGAGTTTGACACGGAGACTAATTTCTATTCGGGTGGTATTGGCTCTGACTTAAATATCTATTCATTATATAATTCAGAGGATGTAGAGCTTAAATTTGATGTAAAGACAAAGACATTGGCAGGCAGGATAAAAGATACTGTAAGGCTTATGGCAGAAATGATGTTTAAGACAGTGTTCACTGATGAGAAGCATTTGAGAGAAGTCGTGGCGGAGACACGCTCAAGACTTAAAGTGCGTCTTATGTCAGCCGGACATCAGGCTGCGGTAAGTTACAGCATGGCAGGAATTACGGTTGACGGATGGTACAATGACTATTCAATGGGAATAGGATACTATGATTATCTTGTAAAACTTGACGAAAACTTTGACGGGGAGAAAGAAAAACTCATCAAAGGCTGTGAAGAACTTGTAAAAGCAATGTTTAAAAAAGAAAATATGCTTATATCATGTACCTGTGATGATGAAGATTATGCTAAGTTTGAAGAAGCAATGAGCAGTTTTATCGGAAAACTAGACGACTTTGAAAAGAAAAATAAGGCAGATGTTTCCACTCTTGAAAAATACAGACCTGATGTGAAATACAGAAAAACAGCATTTTCAACACCTGCTGAAATACAGTATGCGGCAGTGTCAGGTTCATACAAAGATGTACCGGATGTAAATGATGGTGCGATGACAGTGACAAGACATCTTTTAAGTTATGGTTATCTCTGGAATGAAGTGAGAGTCAAAGGCGGAGCATACGGAGTAATGTGCAAATTTACAAGAGACGGCTCAGGAAGTTTTGTATCCTATAGAGACCCTAATCTCTCAGCAACTTATGAAGTATATAAAAAAGCAGCAGATTACCTTGCAAATTATGAAGCAGACGAGAGAGAAGTCACAAAAACTATCATAGGAACGATAAGCGGATTAGACACACCGCTCACACCGGCAATGGATGGAAAACGTTCAATGAACATTTATCTCACAAAAACACCGCTTGAAGTATTGCAAAAAGAGAGAGACCAGATACTCGCCTGCACAAAAGAAGATATAAGAAAAACAGCGGACGCAGTGAGAAAAGTAGCAGATGCAGAAAACATCTGTGTAATCGGAAACGAGCAGCATATAAAAGATGAAGCTTCAATGTTTGAAGTAATCAAACCACTATCATAGGAATATCAGGCAAGTAGAAAGGCGGATTGCTAATATCCGCCTGACTATTATTTATATATTATTGCTTTTTCACTGACTTATGTACTGTTACGAGTGACAGGCAGCGAGAGCGTGCCTGCGTTATTATTTGTTAGAGATGTGCAAGTAACATAGAATATAATCAGTTTCGCAATAATTATAGTATATATACGGAGGATTTACATGAAGAAATTCAAATCGGGTTTTGTGACCCTTATAGGCAGACCAAATGTCGGCAAATCAACCCTTATGAACAGACTTATCGGTCAGAAGATAGCCATAACATCAAATAAACCGCAGACGACGAGAAACCGTATCCAGACTGTTTATACAGGTGAGGAAGGACAGATAATCTTTCTTGACACTCCCGGTATTCACAAGGCTAAAAATAAACTTGGCGAGTACATGGTATCCGTTGCCGAGCGTACATTAAAGGAAGTTGATGTTATATTATGGCTTGTTGAGCCAACGACCTTTATAGGTGCAGGTGAGAGACATATCGCCGAGCAGCTTAAAAATGTTGACACACCCGTGGTTCTTGTTATCAACAAGATAGACACGGTTTCAAAAGCAGAAATACTCACTTTTATCTCAACTTACAAAGATTTGCTTGATTTTGATGACATTGTTCCGGTATCGGCACTTAAAGGTGAAAATACGGAAGATCTTATGAAAACTATATTCAGTCATCTTGAGGAGGGACCTTGCTATTACGATGAAGATACTATTACGGACCAGCCGGAGAGACAGATAGTTGCCGAGATGATAAGGGAGAAAGCTCTTAGAAATCTAAGCGAGGAAGTACCGCATGGAATAGCTGTCGGCATTGACAGGATGAGAGAACGCAGAGGAAGCGATATCATAGATATAGATGCCACGATAGTCTGTGAGAGAAACTCCCACAAGGGTATTATAATAGGAAAGCAGGGAAGTATGCTCAAAAAGATAGGCTCAGATGCGAGGAGAGATATTGAAAATCTGCTGGACTGTAAGGTTAATCTTAAGCTGTGGGTCAAGGTCAAGAAAGACTGGAGAGACAGCGATTTTCTTATGAAGAACTTTGGTTATGACAGTAAGGAGCTGGAGCAGTAAATAGCATGCCGAAAAAACATATACATAGTTTTTTGCAATAGGTTTGTTCAAATCTAAATGTGTATTACCATATATGGAAATAAATGCAGGAATATAATTGTTTCATCATACAAATCATATTTAGTAGCAGATATAGAAATACAAAGGAGGTTTCTTTATATGAGTGTGGAGCTGATGGAACATGATGAGGATTTATGGACGAGATTTGTCAGTACTGGAAGCGTAGAGGATTATCTTAAGTACAGGACTGAGATAAGAAACAGCTTTGATGACAGTGAAATTGCTGATAAGGAAAGAAAAGATGGCAGAGACAGTTACATTTACCGGGATGATACTGACGGCATCACCGATGAAAGAATTTGATAAGAGGGTGGAGGTTCTCACAAAAGAAAGAGGTCGTATATCAGCGTTTGCAAGGGGTGCCAGGAGATTAAACAGCACCCTTTCGGCGTGTACGGTTCCTTTTACATTTGGAAAATTTACCTTTTATGAGGGAAGAAATGCTTACAATCTTGTGAGTGGAGATATAGAAACTTATTTTGAAGAGATTACGACGGATTATGATGCATTGTGTTATGCATCATATTTTGCTGAAATGGTACAGTATCTTTCAAGGGAGGGTATTGAGGCGGCGGAGGAACTTCTGCTGATGTATATTACTATGCGTGCACTTCAAAACAGAAGAATATCGTTTGAACTTATAAGAGTTATATTTGAGATGCGTCTTATGCTGACGGAAGGTGAGGGGCTGGAACTTTTCAGGTGTCTGCGCTGCGGAAAAGAGGAAGTACATAGTGTATATCTTTCAGAGGGCGGTCTTATCTGTCGGGAATGTGCGGCAAAAGACAAAAAGCTTTCAAAAGAATATCCGATAGTGCTTAGTGCAGATGCGAAATACACATTACAGTATATACTTACAAGTACCCCTGAAAAGCTTTATGCTTTTACAGTCACTGACAGTGTGCTCAATGAATTAAAGCGGTTTATGAAAAGTTATCTTGCAAGGTATCTGCCGCATAAATTTAAGACTTTGGACTTTATTGTCTGAAAACATTGCAATAAATGAGGTTCAATGGTATATTTTTGTATAAGTGTTTGAATACCTGCGGAGTTAGCCGGTTGCAAGGAGAATGAAGCAGGAAACCTGTTGGTTTTATACAATGGGTACACATATGCACAATAATAGTTATGGTTTACTTATTGTGTGCGTAATAAACAATTTAAAACGAACTAACAGAAATTGGAGGAAAACGACATGGAAAAGACAATGGACAAGATGGTTGCACTTGCAAAAGCAAGAGGTTTTATTTATCCGGGGTCAGAGATATATGGCGGACTTGCAAATACATGGGATTATGGAAACCTTGGTGTTGAGCTTAAAAATAATGTTAAACAGGCATGGTGGAAGAAATTCATCCGTGAGAGCAAGTACAATGTAGGAATCGACTGTGCAATCCTTATGAACCCTCAGACATGGGTAGCATCAGGTCATCTTGGAAGTTTCTCAGATCCGCTTATGGATTGTAAAGATTGTCATGAGAGATTTAGGGCAGATAAGATTATCGAAGACTATATGCAGGAAAACGGCATTGAGATAGAGGGAAGTGTTGACGGCTGGTCAAATGAAGAGATGCAGAAATATATTGAGGAACATGAGATTGCCTGCCCTTCATGCGGAAAACACAACTTTACTGAAATTCGCCAGTTCAATCTTATGTTCAAGACATTCCAGGGCGTTACCGAAGATGCTAAAAATACGGTTTATCTCCGTCCTGAGACGGCACAGGGTATTTTTGTAAACTTTAAAAATGTTCAGCGTACATCACGCAAGAAAGTGCCATTTGGTATCGGACAGATAGGTAAGTCATTCAGAAATGAGATAACACCGGGTAATTTTACATTCCGTACAAGAGAGTTTGAGCAGATGGAACTTGAATTTTTCTGCAAGCCTGACACAGACCTTGAGTGGTTTGCATACTGGAAAGATTATTGTATCAACTGGCTTAAAACACTTGGCATCAAAGAAGATGAGATGCGTGTGCGTGACCATGAGAAAGAAGAGCTTTCTTTCTACAGCAAAGCAACATCTGATATAGAATTTCTTTTCCCATTCGGATGGGGCGAGCTTTGGGGAATAGCTGACCGTACAGACTATGACCTTACACAGCACCAGAATGTATCAGGTGAGGACATGAGCTACTTTGATGATTCGACAAATGAGAAATATATCCCATATGTAATCGAGCCATCACTCGGAGCAGACCGTGTGACACTTGCATTCCTCTGCAGTGCATATGATGAGGAAGAACTTGAGGGAGGAGATACCCGTACCGTAATGCATTTCCATCCGGCAATCGCACCTGTAAAGGTTGCAATCCTTCCACTTTCAAAGAAACTTTCAGAGCAGGCAGAAGAAATCTATACAAAGCTTAGCAAAACATACAATTGTGAATTTGATGACAGAGGAAATATTGGAAAGAGATACCGCCGTCAGGATGAGATAGGAACTCCATATTGCATCACATATGACTTTGATTCAGTAGAGGACGGAGCAGTGACAGTTCGTGACAGAGATTCAATGGAGCAGGAGCGTATCAAGATAGAAGACCTTGAGAATTACTTTGCAAATAAATTTGAGTTTTAATTGTTATTAGTAACAGTTCAGGACACTAGCATAAAAAGAGAATTTGGCATACAATGAACAAGCTCATTGTATGCCAATTATCTTTTTATATCTGAACTGTTACTAATTAATTATCACCTTAAGAAAAATGTAATATTTGAAAAAAATGTGTCATGACACAACAATACCATACTTTTTAGTGCATATTACATAAAAAAATGCATATAAATCAAAGTGAATTGTGGAAAAATCACATATAACATATGACTATTGTTGAAAATTGCCTATAATAATGAAAAATATACAAAGTTTTTAGGACAATTTACGATTGCGTGATTTTATAAACCATGCTAAAATCCTTGATGTAACTAAAATTAAACCAATATTAAGGGGGAAACGAAAAATGAAGTTATCCACAGGAATGAAAAAAGCCCTTTCTATGTTTCTTACAGCTGCACTTGTAGTTTCAGGTGTTTATGTAAGCGATGGAAAGGCATCTGCTAAAGAACAGGTTTTAGCAGTAACAGCAGGTACTACAAACAGTATCAAAGTTGAAACAAATGTAAAAGTTGCAACAAGTGCAGAGATTACATTTGTAAAACCTTCAACTTTCGCAGGCGTTGAACTTACTGGTGCAGCAACAAACGGTGTTGTTGCAATAGCAAAGGCAGCAACAAATGCAGCAACAGCAGAGTACATAGTTGATGTTTATGCAAGCAAAGTTGTAGTAGCAACAAAAGAAGCTGTAGAAACAACAGCTCCAGCAAAGACAGACGCTCCAGCAAAGACAGATGCTCCAGCAAAGACAGATGCTCCAGCAAAGACAGACGCTCCAGCAAAGACAGATGCTCCAGCAAAGACAGACGCTCCAGCAAAGACAGATGCTCCAGCAAAGACAGACGCTCCAGCAAAGACAGATGCTCCAGCAAAGACAGATGCTCCAGCAAAGACAGATGCTCCAGCAAAGACAGACGCTCCAGCAAAGACAGATGCTCCAGCAAAGACAGACGCTCCAGCAAAGACAGATGCTCCAGCAAAGACAGACGCTCCAGCAAAGACAGATGCTCCAGCAAAGACAGATGCTCCAGCAAAGACAGACGCTCCAGCAAAGACAGACGCTCCAGCAGCAACAGAGGCAACAAAAAACACACAGTCATTAAAATCTTCAAAGAAAGCTGCAAAAGCAGTTGAAGAAAAGACAGTTGAGAAGGTTGTTGAAGAGAAGACAAAAGTTGCTACAATCGTTGTTAAAGTTACAGCAGCTACAAAGCCATCAACAACTCCGTCAACAAAACCAGCAGCAACAGCAACAGCTCCAGCAGCAACAGCAACAGCTCCGGCAGCAACAGCAACAACTCCAGCTACAACAGTTCCAACAACAGCTCCAACAACAGCTCCAACAACAGCTCCAACAACAGCTCCAACAAAGAAGCCTGCAAAGAGCAAAGCTAAATTTACAGTAGCTAAGAAGGTTGTTATCGCAGCAGGAAAGTCTAAGACTATTAAGTACACAGCTAAGGATACAAAGGGTAAGACAATCAAAGCTAAAGTATCTAAGAAAGCAAACAAGAAGTACGCTACAGTTAAGGTTACATCAAGCAAGAAGATAAAGATTACAGTACCTAAGAAAGCTAAGAAATATAAGGGATACTATGGTACAGTAACACTTAAGGCTGGAAAGAAGACAGCTAAGGTTAAGATTTATGTTCAGAACAAGACAACTAAGGCTAAGGCTGCTAAGAAGAAAGTAACAGTTAAGAAGAATAAGACAGCTAAGGTTACAGTTAAGGTTACAGCTCAGAACAAGAAGAAAGCTACAACAGATACAGTTAAGGTTACAATTCCTAAGTCTAAGAAGAAATATTTGACATATAAGTCAGCAAAAGCTTCTAAGGGTAAAGTAGTTGTTTCACTTAAAGCTAAGAAGAAGAAAGTTAGCAAAGTACCTGTAACAATCAAAGTAGGAAGCAAGAAAGTAAAGGTAACTGTTAGAGTTAAATAATTGACCGAGCGATAGTGAGGGAAAACTTTAAAAAGTTGATAAACTTATCTTGATAATACAAATTATATACCAGCCACACGCAATAGCGTGTGGCTGGTTTGTCTTTTCAGAAAATAAAAAATAAGACAATATGCAAAGGGTAAATAATATATATCGAGATGGCAGAATATCTTGTAAAACCTGAGGAGGTGTTTGATATGTATTCAGAAGCATTAAGAATATTAGATGAAAATACCGTAAAGTATATGGTAGATGAACTTAAGGATGAGAACAAAGAACTTAAAGGAATAAATATTCAGCTAGAAGGAGAGAATACGGAACTTAAGGGGAAAAATATTCAGCTAGAAGGAAAAAATACTCAGCTAGAAGGAGAGAATACGGAACTTAAGGGAAAGAATGTAGAACTAAATGATAAGATAATTGATTTTCAGAAGAAACAGTTGCAACAGGACAAAAAAGAAAAGGAAGTTATTAAAAATATGTATAAAGCTAATCTTACGATAGAGCAGATAGCTGAAATCACAGGAAATGATATTGGGGTGATTAAAAACATTATTAAATAAAGCAGACTACGATAGAAAAAATTCCACATACAAATATATTTAGAGAGAATTTTTTGTTGTGTGTATGTGAAAATTTCAGTGTATATGAGAATAGCTGGGGGACAAAATATTTTTTGTCCCAATATTATAAGTATATAATGATGTAACAGAAAGGAAGAAAGATATAATGAAATACAGAAAAGCACTTACATTCAGTTATGATGATGGAATAGAGCAGGACAGAAAACTTGTTGAGATATTTAACAGATATGGTATGAAAGCAACATTTAATCTAAATACAGGAATACAGTCTCCTGAAAGTAATTTTGAAATAGAGGGTGTGCACATAAACAGGATGAAACAGGATGGACTTGCCGAGCTTTATAAAGGACATGAGATAGCAACACATGGTCTTACTCATGCAGCACCAACAGATATGACAAAAGAGGAACTTGACAAAGAATTTATAACGGATATGAAAAATATTGAGAGAATATACGGTACATATCCGGTAGGAATGGCATATGCGTATGGCTGTGTGAATGATACGGTAGCCAAGTATCTCAAATCAATCGGAATAAAATATGGAAGAACAGTAGAATCGTCACATTCGTTTGAGATACCAAAAGAACCTATAAAATTAAAAGCAACCTGTCACCACGATGATGAAATGCTGTTTGAACTTGCCGAAAAATTCATAAAAGCAGAACCAAAAGAGGATGAGCCGATGCTGTTTTATGTGTGGGGACACAGCTATGAATTTGATGTAAACAATAACTGGGACAGAATAGAAAAATTCTGTAAAATGATGGCAGGCAGGGACGACATTTTCTACGGAACCAATAGGGAATGTCTTGTTTAGTAATTCTAAGAGGATGCATATATTGATGTGAAATTTCAGGCTCATGAACGGCTCTCGCCTCGGAGAACATCGTAGCTTTAAGAAAGAATTTTACACATTCAGATAAACATTCCACATTTTAAATTTAGACAAATACTTTTATAATAATGTTACAGAATATTTTTGAAATTATGATAACAAACAGGAGAAGCCGTATATATAATTCTGTAATGGCATTTACAAGCGTGCCATCGAGGAATTATATATACGGCTTCTCCGTCCGTTATCCGTTGGCCAAATAAATCACTTAAAAACTTTCTTTAGATTAGCAATCTCTTTTGCAGCTGCTTTTCTATTCAGATCGGCATATGAGAAAAGAACATAACCGCTGACTTTCTTTGTGCTTCTTCCATATAAAACTTCACGCTTTAAGATGGTGTTGCTTTTTGACCAGCCTATGTCGTACACGGCTTTTGCCTGTGACTTTGAAAGACCGGCTCTGTATCCGGCAAGACCTATATAGAGTTTTACATTTTTATTTCTTTTCAGATTTGCCCATCGTTTGCAAGTTGCTTTGTAAGGGCATACAGTATGTGTGAATGTCCAGTATATCTGAGGGCAGATATAGTCGATATAGCCGGTTGATGACATCCATTTTTTAACATCACAGTAATAACTGTTGTTTAGATAGAGATTGTCAAGATTTCCGGCAGGACTTACACCAAAGACAGCTTTTTTTCTTGTTGTTTTTACTGTCTTGTAAACTTTTTTGATAAGCAGGTCAACATTTTGTCTTCTCCAATTTACGATGCCGTAATATTTTTTTCCACTCTTTTTTCTGGCTTTAACATAATAATTATATTCAGGTCGGTCAAAGTTTTTCTTGTATGCAGTTCCAAGATTTGGGTAGAAGTAATCATCAAAATGTATTCCGTCTACATTATAATTTTTAACTATCTCTTTTACTCCGTTGTTAATGAGATTTCGCACATCAGGTTTTGCGGGATTGTAATAGAGTCCACCATTGTATTTTAATACATTTCTTCTCTTTGCCTTTGAAGAAGATTTTGCCCATTTATATGCATATGAATTTTTTGGGATTGTATTAATGTTTGTTGTCGATGAAGAAATCCTGTAAGGATTGAGCCATGCATGGACTGAAAGTCCCATTCCGTGAGCTTTATCGACCATTATCTTTAACGGGTCAAATCCCGGATTTTTTCCGGCAGTTCCTGATGCATATACTGACCACGGGAAATATTTAGATGGATACATTGCATCTGAAAACATTCGTGCGTGGACAAATACCGTGTTATATCCGTTTGATTTACACTTTTTGAAAACTTTTGTTATGTAGTTGGTGAAGCTTTTCTTTGTGTATCCCTTGCTGCTATAGCTTAAAAATGACACCCACACACCGCGAAGCTCTTTAGATGAGACAGCACTTCCGCTGGAGACAGCACTTCCCGAAGCAGCAGTGGCAGCCGCTTTCACGGAATTTACCTGTGTGTTATTCTGTGATGATGCATAGCCGTCATTTTGCTGTCCGGTTATACATACGATAATTGCACAACAGAGAAAGAGGGCGAGAGCCATAAAAAACGGCTGGCGGCCTGAGTTGTGTTTGTTAGTGTTTGTTGTTTTCATATTTATCCCCATTTCTGCACACTTTTTAATATCATATTTGTGTCGGGTGTGCACAGACACAAAATTTGTTTTAATGTATAGGAAAAATGCCTGCCACTGAAAAACAGGGGCAGGCACTTCATTTGTATGCATATATCTTATAATGTTGTGGTCAAATGGCATTTTGCCCCCAACTGATGCCATGGACTGCAGCATTGCTATCTGCCTTTGACCTTTGCATCATTTTATTTGTTTTCGTCCTGATATTTAAGTGCAGCACCAACAAATCCCTTGAATAAAGGATGTGGTCTGTTTGGTCTTGATTTGAATTCAGGGTGAGCCTGTGTTGCGATAAACCACGGATGAGTAGGTATCTCACACATCTCAACGATTCTTCCGTCAGGAGAAAGGCCTGAGAGGAGAAGTCCTGCTTTTTCTAAATCTTCACGGTAGTAATTGTTTACTTCGTAGCGGTGTCTGTGTCTCTCATGGATAGTTTCCTCACCGTAAAGCTCATAGGCTTTTGAAGTTTTATCAAGTACACATGGATAAGAGCCGAGTCTTAATGTACCGCCAATGTCCTCGATACCATCCTGCTCAGGCATAAGATGGATAACAGGGTGCGTGGTCTGAGGATCAAGCTCGATACTGTGTGCATCATGGAAACCTACAACATGTCTTGCAAACTCAACTATTGCAAGCTGCATTCCGAGGCAAAGACCGAGAAATGGAATGTTGTTTTCTCTCGCATATTTGATGGCAGTTATCTTACCGTCTATTCCTCTGTCACCAAATCCGCCCGGAACTAATATTCCGCTGACATCGCCGAGAAGTTCTGAAGCATTGTCTTCATTTAATTCTTCGGAAGGAATCCATTTGATGTTGACATTGCTCTTATGTGCAAGTCCGCCGTGTTTTAAGGATTCAACAACACTGATATAAGCATCATGAAGTGATGTATATTTGCCGACAAGTGCGACAGTGACATCTTTATCAAGGTTTTTAAGTGTGTCAACCATATTCTGCCACTCAGTTATGTCAGGTTCTGGGCAGTCAAGACAGAGTTTTTCACATACTACATCTGCGAGGTGTTCTTTTTCCATTGCGAGAGGAGCTTCGTAAAGTGTCTCCACATCAAGATTCTGCAAAACACTCTTTGTAGGAACATTACAGAAAAGTGCAATCTTATCCTTAAGCCCTTCTTCAAGAGGGAGTTCTGTACGGCATACGATAACATCAGGCTGGATGCCCATTCCCTGAAGTTCTTTTACGCTCGCCTGAGTAGGCTTTGTTTTCATCTCGCCTGAGGCTTTAAGATAAGGAATAAGTGTCACATGGATAAGGATAGCATTGTCGTGTCCAATATCATGCTGGAACTGACGGATAGACTCAAGAAAAGGCTGGCTTTCAATATCACCTACCGTACCGCCCACTTCGATGATGGCTATCTGTGTATCCTTGCAGCCGTCATTGCGGTAAAAACGGCTCTTTATCTCATTTGTGATATGAGGGATTACCTGAACCGTACCTCCGCCATAATCACCACGGCGTTCTTTGTTAAGAACTGACCAGTAAACCTTACCGGTTGTCACATTTGACTGTTTTGTAAGACTTTCATCGATGAAACGCTCATAATGTCCGAGGTCAAGATCTGTCTCAGCACCATCATCTGTTACGAAAACCTCACCATGCTGTACCGGATTCATAGTACCCGGGTCAATATTGATATATGGATCGAACTTCTGCATTGTTACACTGTATCCGCGCATTTTTAGCAATCTTCCTAAAGATGCTGCTGTGATACCTTTTCCAAGACCGGAAACAACGCCACCAGTTACAAATACATATTTGACTGCCATTAAAATATCCTCCTTGTATTTTATTACTTTTAGTATGTCCAAAAATGTTATCAGATTGTTATCGACTCTAGTGCAGTGTATCAATGATACAGTACGCTAGTCGTAGATTTTGCTTTTCATAAATAAATGTTTTTATTATCGTTTTTCTTATTTGTCAATAACAAATATCTTCTATTATAACTCATAAAGTATATTTTGTTCAATTAGTATTTATGACAGTATTTATGATTTTTTTTGTATAAAATACACAAAAATGTATGCGGTTTATATTTTATAAAGATTATTTCACATTTTATTCAGATTGTAGGTTATTGATTTATACGGCAAGTAGCTTTATAATAATACGGATAGAATGATGTTAGGGTCAAAAGTAGATAGCAATGAAGCAATCCTAAGCATCAGTTAGGGTCAAAAGACTTTTTGACCTCAACATCATAGAATAAAACGGGGAGGTCTTGCAGATGGAAAATAATAATAATCAGGATCCGAAAAAAAATCAAAATAGAAGAAGCATAATAGTTTGTCTGGTTGTGGCATTAGTTATATTTCTCATGTTCTCATTTATGAACAGTCAGGTTGAGAAAGCTTCAAATAAGGAGATAACTTACGACCAGTTTTTACAGATGCTTGATAATGGTCAGGTGTCAAAGGTAGTTATAACATCAGATGAGATTAAGATAACACCGGCACAGCAGGCAAATAATATTTATAAAGTAACATATTATACAGGTGTTATATCAATGGATTATAACCTTATAACAAGGCTTGAAAAAGCGAATGTTGAGTTTTCAAAAGAAGTTTCGTCAGGTTCTTCAAGCCTTATGTATATGCTTATAACAACATTGCTGCCTATATTATTGCTCTGGGGCGGACTGTTTTTTGTTTTCCGCATGATGTCAAAAAATTCAGGCGGTATGATGGGAGTCGGAAAGAGCACGGCAAAGATGTATGTGCAAAAGGCAACAGGTGTTACATTTAAGGATGTTGCGGGACAGGAGGAGGCTATGGAGTCTCTTAATGAACTCGTTGATTTCCTTAATAATCCGGGAAAATATACTGAGATAGGTGCAAAACTTCCTAAAGGTGCACTTCTTGTAGGACCTCCGGGAACAGGTAAGACACTTCTTGCAAAGGCGGTTGCAGGTGAGGCGGGAGTACCTTTCTTCTCACTCTCAGGTTCAGATTTTGTTGAGATGTTTGTCGGTGTAGGTGCATCGAGAGTAAGAGATTTGTTTAAACAGGCACAGTCTATGGCTCCGTGTATCATCTTCATTGACGAGATAGATGCGATAGGAAAGAGCAGGGACAGCCAGTACGGTGGCGGAAATGATGAGAGAGAACAGACACTAAACCAGTTGCTTTCAGAGATGGATGGTTTTGATTCATCGAAAGGTCTTGTAATACTCGGTGCTACAAACAGACCTGAGGTACTTGATAAGGCACTTCTTCGTCCGGGTCGATTTGACAGGAGGATAATCGTTGAAAAACCTGACCTTAAGGGTCGTGTTGATATTCTTAAGGTTCACGCAAAAGATGTACTTATGGACGATTCTGTAGATTTTGATGCGATTGCACTTGCAACGAGTGGTGCCGTAGGTTCAGATCTTGCCAATATGATAAATGAGGGTGCCATAATGGCGGTCCGTGCAGGAAGAAAAGCAGTAAGTCAGGCAGACCTTTTTGAGGCGGTCGAGGTTGTCATTGCAGGTAAGGAAAAGAAAGACAGGATATTAGGAAAAGAAGAAAAGAGAATAGTTGCTTACCATGAGGTAGGTCATGCTCTCGTAACGGCATTGCAAAAAGATGCCGAGCCGGTGCAAAAGATTACAATAGTTCCAAGAACGATGGGGTCTTTAGGTTATGTTATGCAGGTGCCTGAGGAAGAAAAGTATCTTATGAGCAAAGATGAGATATTGACAAGAATAACGACACTTTTCGGTGGACGTGCCGCAGAGCAGATTGTATTTAACTCAATCACGACAGGAGCGTCAAATGATATAGAACAAGCTACATCACTTGCAAGAGCGATGGTAACTCAGTATGGAATGACGGACAAGTTTGGAATGATAGGACTAGAATCGGTTCAGAATAAATATCTTGACGGAAGAACTGTATTAAACTGTGGTGATGCGACAGAAGCAGAGATAGACCAGGAAGTTATGCGTATTCTTAAAGAGTGCTATGCAAAAGCTGAGGAGCTTTTAAGAGGTGACAGGGATGCACTTGACAAACTTGCAGAATTTCTTATCAAGCATGAGACAATCACCGGTAAGGAATTTATGAAGATATTCCGCAAAGTAAAAGGAATAGAAGAACCTGAGGGTGACCTTTATGATGCGATAGTTATCGATGTTGACGGAACTTTGCTTGATTCAGACAAGCAGATAAGCGAAAAGACGGTAGAGACAATCGTTGATGCTCAGAAGAGAGGTAAGAAGATTGCCATAGCATCGGGACGCTCAATAGCAGGTATCAGAAAAAATGCGTCAAAAATACAGCTTGAAAAGTTCGGTGGATTTGTTATCGCTTACAACGGAACTACTGTAGTAAACTGTAAGACAGGTGAGTGCATCTATAATCAGATGGTTCCTGGTGAGATATTAGAACCGGTATATAAAGAAGCAGTTAAGGCAGAGGTTTCAATAGCTGTTTATAATGATGCCGAAAAAGAACTTATCGCTGCAAATGGTGTGACGAGATATATAGACGCTGATGCGAGGGCTTGTGATGTTGCTGTCAGGGAGACAGACGATTTTGTCAAAGTCGTAAACTTTGGATTTAACAAGATAATGCTCAGCGGTGAGCCTGACAGCATGAAAAATATTGAAAAACATATGAGAGAGATGTTTGGTGACAAGGTTAATGTGTTCCGTTCAGACCCTCACTTTGTTGAACTTCTTCCAAGGTATGTTGACAAGGGAGTTGCAGTTGAGAAACTTATGCGTTATCTCGATATAAACAGGGAAAAAGTTATCTGCGTCGGTGACAGCATAAATGATATGCCAATGCTCAGATATGCCGGAATGGGTGTTGCAATGGGCAATGCACAGGACAAAGTAAAACAGGCGGCAGACTATGTAACACTCTCACACAATGAGGACGGTGTTGCAAATGTTATAAATAAATTTATGACACCTGCTTCAAAGAAGAAAGAAAATGAAGAAGCTGCACAGGACAGTGAAGATAAAAAAGCAGTAAATGTAGAGGCTCAAAATGCAGAAGCAGAGAACAGAGAAGTAGAGAATACGGAAGCTCAAAGCATAGAAAACAAAACAGTTACATTGTCAAAGGAAAATGCAGAGGACACTGACGAAGAAAAATTTTAATAAATTGCTGTTATAAAAAAGGGAGGGGCAGGTGGTTAAAAAAAGTGTTTGACATAAAAGAAGAATTAAAGAAACTGCCTGCAAAGCCCGGTGTTTATCTGATGCATGACAAGAGTGATGCCATCATATATGTAGGAAAGGCGATAAGCCTAAAAAACAGGGTGAGACAGTATTTTCAGGCGGGCAGGAGAGTATCTCCAAAGATTGAGAGAATGATTTCCCAGATAGACCATTTTGAATATATAATCACTGACTCCGAGGTGGAGGCTCTCGTTCTTGAGAACAATCTTATAAAAGAGTATGAGCCGAAATACAACACAATGCTCAAGGATGACAAGACTTATCCTTATATAAAGGCAACGGTTTATGAGGATTTTCCGAGACTTATTTATTCAAGACAGCCCAAAAAAGACAAGTGCAAATATTTCGGACCGTTTACGAATGTGACGGCTGCTAGGGATACGCTTGAATTTGCACATAAGATATACCGGATAAGAACCTGCCGCAGAGTTCTTCCGAGAGATATAGGAAAAGAAAGACCATGTCTTAATTATCATATCGGAAAATGCAATGCACCGTGTCAGGGCTATATCAGCAAAGAGGAATATAACAAGAATTTTAATAAGGCTTTAAAGCTGATAGAGGGCGATTATAAGCAGGTTATCGAATATCTTGAGGAAAAGATGTATGAGGCATCTGAAAAAATGGAATATGAGCAGGCGGCAGTCTGCAGGGATTTGATAGAGAGTGTAAAGAAAATGTCCGTGAAACAAAAGATAAATGATTTTGGCGGAATGGACAGGGATGTTGTTGCACTTGCGAGGACAAATGAGGAAGCTGTAGTACAGGTTTTCTTTATAAGAGAGGGAAAACTTATCGGCAGGGATCATTTTCACTTAAAGGGAAGTTACGGCGAGAAAGAAAATGATATGCTTCAGGCATTTATTAAACAATTTTATGCCGGAACACCTTTTATTCCTCGTGAAGTCATGGTAGAATATGAAGTGACGGAGTCTGAGCTGATAGAAAAGTGGCTCAGTGAAAAAAGGGGCGGCAAAGTCAGTATCATTGTTCCGAAAAAGGGACAGAAAGAAAGACTTGTCGAGCTTGCACATAAAAATGCCGCTATGGTTCTCACAAAGGATATGGAAAAGATAAAGCGTGAGGAGGAGAGGACTACGGGAGCCATGAAACAGATTTCAGGATGGCTGGGTCTTGAAGATGCATCACGGGTTGAGTCTTATGACATATCAAATATAAGTGGTTTTTTATCGGTCGGCTCAATGGTTGTATTCGACGATGGCAAACCTAAAAAAAGTGAATACAGAAAATTCAGGATAAAAACAGTAGAGGGACCAAACGACTATGCCAGTATGTATGAGGTACTAAAACGCAGGTTTAGTCATGGTCTTATGGAGATAGAACAGTTAAATGAAAAAAATTTTTCTACTGAGTTTGGAAGTTTTACAAAGTTTCCGGATCTTATAATGATGGATGGAGGTGTCGGACAGGTTCACATAGCAATGCAGGTTCTCTCAGAGCTTGACATAGACATTCCCGTGTGTGGAATGGTAAAGGATGACAATCACAGGACGAGAGGACTGTTTTTTGATGAACATGAGATACCTATAGATACAAACAGTGAGGGATTTCGCCTGATGACAAGAATACAGGACGAGGTACATCGTTTTGCCATAGAATACCACCGCTCACTCAGGAGCAAAGAGCAGGTAAAGTCGATACTGGATGACATTCCGGGTATCGGAGAGAAAAGGCGTAAAGCTCTTATGAAACATTTCGCATCAATAGAAGCGATAAAAAATGCAGCGATAGATGAACTTGCACAGGTAGAAAGTATGAATGAAAAAGCAGCGGCAAGTGTTTATAAATTTTTTCATCAAGGAGGAGCAAAGGAATGATGCAGGGAGAATACAGCGTGTCTCTTAAAGATATGATAGAGGCACTTAAATTGGAAAATTGCACACCGGATGTCGATATAAACGACATTATGATAACGCAAAATGAAGTAAACAGACCGGCATTACAGCTTGCAGGATATTTTGACTATTTTGATTCAAGCCGTATTCAGATAATCGGTCATGTAGAGCACACATATATGCAGCAGAAAGGCATGGAGCATAGTGTGGCAATGATGGAAAGAATCATGGCAGGAAGCGAGGATAAAGGGCAGCCACCATGTATCGTGTATTGCAGGGAGATATGGGTAGAGGATGAGATAGTTGCTCTTGCAAACAAATATCGTGTACCTCTTCTTAGAAGCCGCAAAGCGACATCACCGTTTATGGCTGAACTTATAAGATGGCTTGGAGCTGAGCTTGCACCAAGATGTTCTGTTCACGGCGTACTTGTAGACATATACGGCGAGGGTGTACTTATCATGGGTGAGAGTGGAATTGGTAAATCAGAAGTAGCACTTGAGCTTATCCACAGAGGTCATCGTCTTGTTTCGGATGATGTAGTTGAGATAAAGAGAGTGAGTGACAACTCACTTATAGGAAGTTCACCTGATATTACAAGACATTTTATTGAACTTAGAGGCATAGGAATTATTGATGCAAAAGCACTTTTCGGTGTTGAGAGTGTTAAGGACTGGCAGGAGATAGATCTTGTAATCAAGCTTGAAGAATTTAATAAAGAACAGGAATATGACAGACTCGGACTTGAGGAGCAGTATATAGAGTTTCTTGACAGCAAGGTAGTGTGTCATTCGATTCCGATAAGACCGGGTAGAAATGTTGCGATAATCTGCGAATCCGCAGCAGTAAACCACAGACAGAAAAAGATGGGATATAACGCAGCGGTAGAGCTTTACAACAGAGTTACAAATAATCTGGCTGAAAAACGCAAAAACAATAAATGATGAAGTGAAAGAGAATGAAAGTGGAGGGAAGAAATGTTATTTGTAAAAACAGAAGATTTAAAACCCGGGATGAGACTTGCAAAACCTATATATAACAGAAATGGGGTTATGCTTTATGAACGCAATTCTAAAATTACAAGTCAAGGTATCATAAGCGTAAACAATTTTGGACTGATAGGAATTTATATACTTGAGCCTGCCGAACCGGTACCGCCTATGTCAGAGGATGATATAGAGTTTGAGAGATTTCAGGCTATGTCTATATTTGAGATAAAAGAAATACTTGATGCATATTCCGAGGGTAAAAAAGAAAATAATATGTATCAGTTCATAAACCAGCTTTTGAAAAAATATGGCTCACTTCATCATAAGATTAACTTTATACAGAATATCAGAAGCAATGATGACTATGTGTATAAACATTCACTCAATACAGCAATATTGTGTGCGTTGATTTCAAGCAGGCTTGGTCTTGAATTTAAGACACAGCTTGATCTTACGGCAGCGGCACTTTTGCATGATATAGGCGGATTGCAAATACCAAATAATATCAGAAGAAAAAAGACTATAGATCTGACAATGGAGGATGAAAAGAAGATAACTATGTGTTATCAGAATTCATATGATGCGTTCAAGGCAAATTTAGATCTTTCTCCTGATATAAAAAGGATATTGTCAGCGGGATTAATGCTTCTGCATCCTGATATACCGTCGGCAACAGAAAATGTACCTAAGGTTATCGGGGCAGAGATACTCAAAGTCGCAAACTGTTTTGATAATATGACAGCTATGAAGTTTGGTGATGAGCCGTTATCGGAGATAGCGGCAATAAGATACCTTTTAGAGATGGAAGACCAGTTTGACAGGAAAATAGTTGATGCACTGTTAGATAGTATAAATGTTTTAAGTCCCGGTGTCTGTGTAGAGTTTACAAATGGTGATAAAGGACTTGTAGTTACTGCAAATGACAGTAATGTATTAGAGCCGTTTGTATTATCTTTCAATGATAATAAGCTTTATAACCTTGCTGACAGCAAGGTTGCAGAGCAGATGAAGATAAAAGACATAATGAAAACAATGGATAACCGTCATGTCGTTGACCGCGAGTTTCTCAGTCAGTACATGGGTAAAACTTTACATATGGGTGAGAAATAACAGCTGCAGGAAAGAGGAAAAATATGTTTATTATAGTTGGTCTTGGCAATCCTGAGAGAAAATATGATGGCACAAGACATAATATAGGATTTTCAGCAATAACAGTTATAGCGGATAAATATAACATATCAATGGATATTAAGAAACATAAGGCTGTCTGCGGAAAAGGTTATATAGAGGGACAGAAAGTCATACTTGCGATGCCGCAGACATATATGAACTTAAGCGGTGAGAGTGTGAGAGAACTTGTAGATTACTATAAGATAGACCCTGAGAGAGAACTTATAGTTATATATGATGACATAAATCTTGCACCTGGCAGACTGCGTATCCGTGAAAAGGGAAGTGCGGGAGGCCACAATGGTATTAAAAATATCATAAGCCACCTCGGAACGCAGGTATTTCCGAGAATACGCATAGGAGTTGGTGAAAAGCCAAAAGGCTGGGACCTTGCAGACTATGTACTTGGACGATTTGCAAAGGATGAAGAACCTGTTATAAGAGAAGCACTTGACAATGCAGCCGAAGCTTGTGGCATTATTGTCGATGATGAGATTAGAACGGCGATGAATAAATTCAATTAAAATGTAAGAAATGAAAAGCTGAACTGTTAATTAAAATTACTCACAGACATTTTGGGTCTGTGAGTTTTGTTGTTAAGGTTAATGAAAGGAGGAAAAGAGATGGCTGAGCTGCTCAAAACACTGCTAGAGCCGTTGGAGGAGATAAATGCCTATAAAACGGTGGCTGAGGATATAGAGCGGGAGAAGTTTCCAGTTCATATATCAGGCTGTATCGATACGCAGAAGTGTCATCTGATATATGGACTATCACATTCAGAGCACTGGAGAGTTATTATTGCTTCAAATGAGATAAAGGCGAGGGAAATATACGATGATTACAAACTCTTTGACAGGGATGTACTCTTTTATCCTGCAAAAGACATAATATTTTTCGGTGCGGACATTCAGGGAAGTGCGATAAGCACTGAGAGATTAAAAGTTGTCGATGCAATGTTAAAGAATGATTCCGGAACGATAGTGACTACAATAGATGCCGGACTTGACTGTATTATGGACAGCCAGGCTTCAAAAAGTTCAAGATTTGTTATTGGAGAAACCGATATTGTGAATATGGATAATCTTGAAAAAAAACTTGTTGATATGGGTTATGAGAGACAGACACAGGTTGAAAAGCCTGGAGATTTTTCCGTCCGTGGAGGTATAACCGATATATTTCCAATAACTATGGATTGTCCTGTCCGTATAGAATTTTTTGATAATGAAGTTGATACGATAAGGGCATTTGATGTGCAGAGCCAGCGTTCGATAGAGAGAATGGATAAGGTTGAGGTGACACCTGCCGCCGAGATGACATTGTCGGATGAACAGTTAAAGGCGGCTTTGAAAAAGATTGAAAAAGAATATCAGAAGATGCTTGGAAAGTTTAGAAAAGAAAAAAATCATGATGCGATTAACAGGCTTACCGATACTGTAGAGCAGATAAAAGTAAATTTTGATATGTACCACGGCCGTATGGGACTTGAGAGTTTCACAAAATATTTTGATATATCGACAAGCAGTTTTTTTGACCTGTTTGATGATAAAGATACGATATTTTTTGTTGATGAACCGATACATTGTATAGAAAAGCTGGGGTCGGTTGAGAGTGAGTTCAGGGAGAGTATGCAGGGCAGACTTGAGAAGGGTTATATTCTGCCGGGACAGGCAGATGTCATATATTCATCGTCTTATGTCATGGCAAGGCTCGAACAAAAAAGAACAGTGTATCTTTCGTTGCTTGATATGCTTCCTAAGGAAATTAAAGTAAAAGATGAAGCAAATATAGCAGTACAATCATTGCCATCGTATAACCAGCACATTGAGATGCTTATTGAGGATATAAAAAAGTGGCGGAGTGAAAAGTTCAGGGTACTTATATTATCAGGTTCAAAGATAAGGGCCGAGAGACTTGCAAAAGATTTGAATGAATATGAAATTCCTGCATTTTACCGTGAATCTCTTGGTGATGAATTAAAATCCGGTGAAGTTATGACGAGTTACGGATGGCTCCGCAGAGGTTTTGAGTACAGGGCACAGAAATTTATTGTTGTCACCGAGGGAGATATATTCGGTGCAAAGCAGAAGCGTAGAAAGAAAAAGATAAAAAAATTTGACGGAAAATCAATTCAGAGTTTTAATGAACTCAATGTCGGTGATTATGTCGTACATGAAGAACACGGACTTGGAATATACAGAGGAATAGAGAAGATAAGGGTCGAGAATGTTACTAAAGATTTTTTTAAGATAGAGTACGGTGACGGCGGAAACCTTTATGTTCCAGTGTCGGGGCTTGATGTTTTGCAAAAATATGCAGGACAGGATGTTGTAAAGAAGCCTAAACTAAATAAACTTAATTCTTCTGAGTGGAAAAAGACAAAGAGCAGGGTAAAACACGCAGTAAACGAGGTCGCAAATGAACTTGTGCTTCTTTATGCAAAAAGGCAGCAGACAAAAGGCTATTGCTTTGGAAAAGATACTGTATGGCAGACTGAATTTGAGGATATGTTCCCGTTTGACGAGACAAAAGACCAGCTTGATGCGATAGATGCAATAAAGAAAGACATGGAAAGCAACAAGGTAATGGATAGGCTTATATGCGGTGATGTTGGATATGGAAAGACGGAGATTGCGATAAGGGCGGCATTTAAGGCTGCAAATGACGGAAAACAGGTTGCGTTTTTAGTTCCGACGACGATACTCGCACAACAGCATTACAACACCTTTAAGGAAAGGCTCGGTGATTATCCGGTCAGGGTAGAGATGCTTTCAAGATTCAGGACCCCGGCACAGCAGAAAAAAGCACTGGAGGGACTGAAAAAAGGTGATGTCGATATAATAATAGGAACGCACAGACTTTTATCTAAAGATGTTGAATTTAAAGATTTGGGACTTCTAATAGTTGATGAGGAACAGCGTTTTGGTGTTGCTCACAAGGAAAAGATAAAGCAGATAAAAGGCGATGTGGATGTTCTTACGCTTAGTGCGACACCGATTCCGAGAACGCTCCACATGAGCCTTGCAGGAATAAGGGACATGAGTGTGCTTGAAGAACCGCCCGTTGACAGACTGCCTATCCAGACATTTGTTATGGAGCACAACCCTGAGATAATAAGAGAAGCAATAAACAGGGAGCTTGCAAGAAACGGTCAGATATTCTATGTTTACAATAGGGTAAAAGGAATCGACGAGGCAGCTATGGAAATTCAAAAACTCGTGCCTGATGCGAATGTTGCATATGCACACGGGCAGATGAGCGAGAGACAGCTTGAAAAGATAATGATGGCATTTATCAACGGTGAAATAGATGTTATGGTGGCAACGACTATCATAGAAACCGGTCTTGATATATCAAATGTAAATACGATTATCATAGATAATGCCGACCAGATGGGACTTTCACAGCTTTACCAGCTTAGAGGGCGTGTCGGAAGGTCAAACAGAAATTCATATGCGTTTCTTATGTATAAGCGGAACAAAGTTCTTAAAGAAATTGCAGAAAAAAGACTTGCCGCAATAAAAGAGTTTACTGAGCTTGGTTCAGGCATAAAAGTTGCGATGCGTGATCTTGAGATAAGAGGAGCTGGAAATCTTCTCGGAGAAGCACAGTCGGGGCATATGGAGGCTGTCGGTTATGACCTTTATTGCAAGATGTTAAACGAAGCAGTGCACCATCTAAAAGGAGATACCGATATTTCTGAGGAATTTGAGACAGAGATAGATATAAATGTAAATGCGTATATTCCTGAAACTTATATAAGAAGTGAATACCTGAAACTTGATATGTATAAGAGGATAGCAGCGATAGAGAATGTGGAAGAATATAACGATATGCAGGAAGAACTTACCGACAGATTTGGAGATATGCCGCAGTCAGCCGATAACCTGCTGCGTGTAGCACTTCTTAAAGCTGATGCACATAAGGCATATATAAGCAGGATATTACAGAAAGAGGATGGTGTCAGGTTTTATCTGTATGAGGGTAAACTTCCGGATACGGAAAAACTTAAGAAAATGCTTGATGAATATCAGGGCAAAATAAAATATGCCGGAAGTAAAGAGCCGTATCTTTTATATATGATGCAAAAGGATAAAAAAAAGGCGGTTTCTGGAAATATGTATAGAATGCCGTCAAAAAATATGATAAAAAAAGAAAAAAAGTTGACAGCAGACGAAATATTTAATATTGTTGAGAGTGTGATAAAAAGCATTGGAGGGCTATATGATAAAAAATAGATATACAAAAGCGGCAGCGTGTGCCGTGCTTGCCGTGTCGATGATATTTACGGGATGCGGAAAAAAAGAGGGTACAAAGACCGCAGATAAAAAAGCGGAGACAACAAAAACAATTCGTCTTGAAAGAGGCGATATTACGGCAAATTCATATGTGATAAAGGTAGGTAATGCCGGTGTTCAGTACAGTGAAGTGTTAAACTACTGTTATCTTCTCAAAAATCAATATGAAAGCAGCTTTGGAAGTGAATTATGGAAATATAAGATTGATGATAAGACAACGATAGGGGACAAAGCTAAAAAAGAAATCGTAAGTACACTTACACAGTTAAAGCTTATTGGCGTAAATGCTGCAAAACAGGGTGTGACTCTTGATAATGACGAGCAGGATCAGGCATTGCAGGATGCACAGAAGCTTATAGAAAAGGCTTCAAAAGCTGACAGAAAAAAATATGAGCTTAATGTAAACAGCGTAAAAGAGCTGTTCGAGGACAATATACTTGCAAACAAAATGTTTTATGTTGCGACGGATGATGCGGATACAAATGTGACCGATGATGAGGCAAAGCAGATAAAAATCAGTTATATTGAGCTTATCACTAAGGGAACGGACAAAAACGGACGAAAAGTAAATATGAATGCAGCCGGGAAAGCAAAGACTTATAAGAGAATGAAAGAGATGCTTAAAGAAGCGAAAAAGGCTGATAATTTTTCCGACTATGCCGCTGTCAATACGGAAAGCAGACAGAGTGAGGTTACGATAGGAAAGGATACAAAGCTTCTGGATAAAGAAGCCGTAGATGCAGCATTTTCGTTGAAAAAAGGTAAGATGAGCAATGTAATAGGAGGCAAAAACGGATATTACATCATTTATTGTGAAAATGATAATGACGAAGATGCGACATATGCCAGAAAAGAGGCTATTATTGAAGAACGCCAGACGAAGATGTTTAAAGAAAAGTATTCTAAGTGGCTCTCAGAGTCAAGTGTCGATATAAGCAATAAGTTCTGGGATGTGTTTAAACTTTAGATGTAAAATTTCATTTACATAAAGTACACGATTTGTTATAATTAAATTTATATAATGCAAGGGGCAAAATAAATTTTGTCCCAACATCATTTAAATGAAACAAAAGAAAAGGTAGGTGATTAAGTGAAGGCAGAACATATCAATCCGTTTATTATTTCAGTATGTAAAATTATGAAAGATATATGTATGCTTGATTTAAAGATGGGTAAGCCTTTCGTAAAAGATGATAAATACGAGGGGGATAGTTCTTTGATTAAACTTGGAATTATCGGTGCCTTAAAGGGTGAAGTTGTTCTCAGTCTCCACTATGAAACAGCACTTGCGGTTATTTCAAAGATGATGATGATGCCCGTCAATGAGATTGATGCTATCGGACAAAGTGCCATATCAGAGCTTGGAAATATGATTGCAGGGAATGCGGCTACGGTATTTGCAAATGACAGTATTATTATAGACATAACGACACCGGATTATTGTGTGGGAAAAGACTATGCAGGCAGCGGTAAGCAGGTGTTTTGTATTCCGTTTGAATCTGATATAGGAGAATTATCAATAAACATATTTATTGAAGAATGATTTTTGGATTTTAATGATTAGGAGAGGATTTTTATATCCTCTCTTTTCCGTGAGTTAAAGATGTAAAGACAGAATTGGAGGAATGATGGATGGCAGCTTATAAAAGGTACAGAAAGGAAGACAGTGTGTCTTATTCACTTGGTATAACACTTACTTTTGAACTTTTAAAGTTTAAGACTGAGTATGTGAACCGGGTATTTGTTCACTCGGCAATGAAGCAGGGTGACACATTGGATAAACTTCTTAAACTTTGCAAGGACTCAGATATAGAGGTTGTTTATGCGGATAAAATATTTAATGTTTTGTCACAGAAAGACAATTGTTATGTTATAGGTGAGTTTAGAAAATTTGAGTCCGGACTTGATAAGGATAGTTCGCACATAGTTCTCGTAAATCCTTCAAATGCAGGAAATATGGGCACGATTATGAGAAGTGCACTCGGCTTTGAAATGAACCGTATGGCTATTATAAGGCCTGCCGTTGACGCATTTGATCCAAAAGTAGTAAGAGCATCTATGGGAGCAATATTCTCAACGGAGTTTGTTTATTTTGATTCTTTTGATGAATACATGAAAAAATACGGTGACAGAGAGTTATATCCGTTCATGCTCGATGCAAAGATAAAACTTCATGATGTAAAGCCACAGGGTAAATTTTCACTTATATTTGGTAATGAGGCAACAGGACTTCCACATGAGTTTTCTAAGATAGGAAAGTCGGTCATAATACCTCATTCAGACAGGATAGACAGTTTAAATCTTCCTATAGCAGCAAGTATAGCAATGTACGAAGCAACTAAGGCAGATTTTTAGATATATGATGCAAATGTCAGGCAGACAATAGCAATAAGATTAGAGCTGTTTGCAGGAACGTGGTAACTGTATAGATATGCGGTATCAGTGGCATCACAATATTAATATATAATAAAATTGAGAAAGGAAGTTATAAAAATGGCAAAAATTGATATTATCTCAGGATTTTTAGGAGCAGGAAAGACTACACTTATTAAAAAGCTTGTAGCAGATGCATTTCAGGGTGAAAAACTTGTTATCATTGAAAATGAATTTGGTGAGATAGGAATAGATGGTGGATTTCTTAAAGAGTCAGGCATCCAGATAACAGAGATGAATTCAGGATGTATCTGTTGTTCTCTTGTTGGAGATTTTGGAAATGCACTTAAAGATGTACTTGAAAAATACAGCCCTGATAGAGTTATCATTGAGCCGTCAGGTGTAGGTAAGCTTTCTGATGTTATAAAAGCAGTTAAAAATATCGGAGATGATGTGAAGATAAATAGTACGGCAACAGTAGTTGACGCATCAAAATGCAAGATGTATATGAAAAACTATGGTGAGTTCTACAACAACCAGATTGAGAGTGCAGGAACGATAATCTTAAGCCGCACACAGAATGTTTCAGAGGAGAAGCTTGCAAAAGTTCTTACAATGATAAAAGAGAAGAATGATGAAGCTTCTGTTATCACGACACCGTGGGATCAGATAGATGGAAAGAAGATTCTTGATGCTATGGAAAAAGTAAATACGCTTGAGAAAGAACTTCTTGAGGAACATCATCACCATGACGGAGAGTGCGGCTGCGGACATGAGCATCATCATCACGACCATGACGAAGAGTGTGGCTGCGGACATGAACATCATCACGACCATGACGAAGAGTGTGGCTGCGGACATGAACATCATCACGACCATGACGAAGAGTGTGGCTGCGGACATGAGCATCATCACAACCATGACGGGGAGTGTGGCTGCGGACATGAGCACCATCATCACGACCATGACGGAGAATGTGGCTGCGGACACCACCATGAACATGGCCATCATCATGCAGATGATGTGTTTACAAGCTGGGGTGTTGAGACAGCTCACAAGTTTACAGAGGAAGAACTTAAGGATATTGTATCAAAACTTGCAAATGATAAGTCATTTGGTGATGTTCTCCGTGCTAAGGGAATTGTTGCTTCAGATGAGGGTGAATGGTTCCACTTCGACCTTGTACCTGAGGAGACTGAGCTTAGAAGAGGTGCCGCAGATTATACAGGAAGAATATGCGTAATCGGTTCAAATCTCAATGAGGATGCTATAAAAGAACTTTTTCATGTGGCATAAACAGATATAAAACTAAATATATACTGTGTTGATTGTGCAAGTATAACAATAATACCGCAGGCACGCTCTCGCTATATTGTCGCTCGTAGCAGTACATAAAAGGTGAAAAAACCACCTTTAAGGACTGACGGCGACAAAATGTCTGCTTATATTATTTGTTATACTTGCACAATCTAAGATTTATTGATAGTTTTGTAGAATGTTATGTGCAACTTATAGGTAGTAAGTAGGAAGGAAAAATATGTTTGGTAAGAGAAAAGAAGAAATGATGGTTTATGTTGTCATGGGATTTCTTGAGGCTGGTAAGACAAGTCTTGTAAGAGATCTTATAGTTGACGATATGTTTGATGATAAGATAAAGACACTTATCCTTGCCTGCGAGGAGGGTGAGGAAGAATATGAGGAGGCTGACCTGAAGAAAGGCTGTGCTGTCTGCGAGTATATTGAGGACGAGGAGTCTTTCAACGGAAAAGTTATCCAGAAATTCCTAAAAAAACACAGACCTGACAGGATAATCATCGAGTACAATGGAATGTGGTCTGCGGCAAAAATTCCTGAGCTTTATGATGAACTTGAGGAAATCTGTTTTGACAGGGAAGTCATTATGCAGACACTTGATGTTGTCAATGATGAGACATTTTCACTTTATATGAAGAATATGCCGTCTCTGATGGTTGAACAGTTTAAGGTTGCGGAGATGATAATCGTAAACAGATGTACTGTTGAGAATACAAAGAAATCTGCGATAAGAGGAAGTGTAAAAGCCGTAAATCCTCGTGCACAGATAGTTTACGAGTCAGAAGATGATGCATTTTATGAGATGAAAGAAGAAATGCCATTTGATGTAAATGCTGATGTTATAGAAGTAAATGAGGGTGACTTCGGACTCTGGTATGTCGATATGATAGACCATCAGGAAACATACAACGGAAAGACATTAAAACTTACCGGAATGATACAAAAACCGGGTGGACTTGATAAAGGTTTTGCGGTATTTGGAAGATATGCAATGACCTGTTGTGCAGATGATGTTCAGTTTATGGGATTTTTGTGCAAGGCAGATGACTGGTCGCAGATAAAGAGCGGACAGTATGTGACAGTAACGGCACGCATGGAGTACAAGTTTATGGCTGAGTACGGCGAGGAAGGACCTGTATTTTATGCGGAGGAAATAGTTCCGGCACAGAAACCGGAGGATGAGTTGGTTTATTTTAACTGATTTTTGGCAGACGGACGAAAGTCAGGGTGACACATGTTCTTAGGCGGCACGCTTTTGCTATGCAAACACGCAGCGGTACTAACGCACCAAAATACGGTGCGCAAGTGCCGGCGTGTTTGAAATGCCGCTTGCAGAACATATATGCACCCTGACTTTCTGTTTTGTTGGTGAGAATATAGTTATTTTTGTTATATTATGTATAATATGTTTTTTTGTAATTAAATATGGGAATACTTGAAATAGCTGATTGAATATGTTATTATTGGATTAGCAAAAATAATTGATAACAGTGTCATATATGGCACAAAAACAAAACTCTCATAAGCCGCTAACTTATGAGAGTTTTTCTTTTTTGTTTGATAGAAAAGTAACTATCAGGCTAATTGTCACTGGATTTTTTCGTCTAACCATTTGCAAATATAGTAACTTAATATATTTACCATGACAGCATTTATAATTGATAACAACATATATGACACCCCTCCCTGTTGTCCAGTTTGGGTTTGTGACAACATAGACATTATAATAGATTTTGTATTTATTTCCATATAAAAGTTATTAATTTATTAATATGAGGATTGATTGGATTTTAAATTTTTGATTTTATTTATTTTTTGTTTCCTGCAACATTTTTTTCTAACTTCTGTCTTTATATGTAAGAAGAGATTGCTTTCATTTAAATCAATGGTGCAAGTGACAGTGATTACAGGCAATTTCTACGAGATTTAAAGAATTGTTTAAGAAGGCGGTTTTTATGAGATTTAATTGTTTTAGGAGGCGGTTTTTATGAAGTTAGGAAAGTTATTTTTTGTGATGGCGGCTGGTGTTTTTTGTGTCGGGATTGGTGTGACGGCAGATAGTCACGGAGCTTCGGCGGCTGTTAAGGTTTCAGTCAGTAAAAATGAAATAAGGTCTTACAGTGGAAGTGGTGTTTTGAAAATAGGCAAAAATATTAAGAGTATAGCTGTTGACCCAACAATTTCAGGAAAGCACAGTATTTCAAGTATTAAGGTTGAGAGTGGTAACAAGTATTTTTATGTTAAAGACGGCATACTTTTCAGCAAGGATAAGACTAAGCTGATTTTATATCCGAATATGCGTAAGAATACAACTTATACTGTTCCGTCGGGTGTTAAAGTGATAGGTGAATATGCCTTTGCAGGTGCAAATATTAAAAATGTCACGATTTCTTCTAAGGTAAGTGAAATTGGAAAGAACGCATTTGAAAATTGCAAGAGTCTTGAAAAAGTTCAGGGAGAATTTAATACAAGTGAATTACCGGAAAATTTGTTTTACGACTGTACGAAATTAAATTATTTTGTTATACCTGACAGTGTGAAAAAAATAAAATGGGATGTTTTTTACGGTTGTAAAAATCTTAAAGTTAAGATAGGCAAAAATGTTGAAAGTATAAGTCTAAACAGTGATGATTATGCTGCATCATATGAAGTTGACCCTGAAAACAAAGTGTATAAAATTGATGATGGTGTATGGTATTCAAAGGATGGTACAAAACTTTTGTGTTATCCGAAAAATAAAGCCGGTGAATATATTCTTCCGGACACGGTAACTGATATAAAACTTACGGCTGGTTTTGAGGAAAATAAAAAACTTACGGCACTTATTTTAAATGATAAAGTAACGGAGTTTGATATAAGAAAACTTGAGGGATGCTCGGCTCTTGAAAAACTTGTTTTAGGTGCTTCTGTTAAAGAGGTAAAGATGAATTTCACAAAAGAATATTCTCTTGAACTTGACAGTTTAAAGGAGATAAGCGTATCTGAAAAAAATGACTGCTATGCTTCATATGGCGGTGCTTTGTATTCAAAAGATTTTACTAAGCTGTATTTTATACCTGATGCTATGGATAAACTTGAGCTGAATGAAAATGTAGAGGAGATAGATGAGAGGATAGGTCTTGATAAAAATAATTATAATGAGATTATCCTGCCTGATACAAATAAAAATTTTTTTGTAAATGATAATGTCCTTTATGATAAAGGCATGACAAGAATAGTTATTTTTCCAAGTGTTATAACTTCATATAAACTTCCTGCTACAGTGAATGATGTATCGACGATAACAAGCAGTATGTATATAGATGATGGTGATAACGGATATGACAGATTTAGCCGCAGTGCCTGCAATCTTGAAAGTATTGAAGCGGATGAGAAGAGCAGTTATTTTAAATCTAAGGATGGCATTTTATATAATAATGACATGACAGAGCTTGTATTATATCCTCAGGCTAAAAAAGGTAAATATACAATGCCAAAAGGTATAAAAACAGCGGATATGGGTGTATTTTCAAATGCAACAGGACTTACGGAACTTACATTGTCTTATGAGAAAAGTCTTTCGTTTGACGGTTGTAAAGCATTGAAAAAGGTTACTTATAGTGAGGGTGTTACGAGTGTATCATTGTTCAGAACAAACAGTACGGCGATAAATAATATATATCTTCCGGGAACTTTGAGATATATTTCACTGTGCGGCTCTGGCAGGGGAGCAACAGTACACGGATATGATAAAACACTTTATTACAGTTCTGATGATGAATATTTCAAGACAAAGTTAGAGGATTATGTTAAAAAATACGGTTACAAATATAAAAGTCTTGGAAAAGCACCCGGAAAGGTTACAGGTTTGACGGCAAAAAAGACAGGTCACAATATAAAAGTGAGCTGGAATAAACTTGCGGGAGCAGACGGCTACAAAGTATATTATTTTGTGAAGAAAGATGGGGTAAACACGGAGGTTACATTAAAGAGCATCACAGGTTATAAAAACAGTTCATGCAGCTTTAATAAAAGTAAACTTCAGGGGGCAGTGCAGATATATGTTACTGCATATAAAAAAGTAAACGGTGTCAAGGTTTATAGTTTGCCTGTTTCGGTGAAGTGCAAATAAAAATTACATTGCATCGATTGACAGTCGCTTTGACATACAAAACCGCATCTGTTAAGATAATAGCAGATGCGGTTTTGCATTTTCCTGTGAATTTGTGAGAATGAAAGGTGATATAGATATGAGTAAAATTTTAATAATTGAGGATGATGCTGCTATTGCAGAGCTTGAAAAAGATTATCTTGAACTTAGCGATTTTGAGGTTGCCATTGAGTCTGACGGAAGTTCGGGTGCTGCCCATGCCGTTGATGAGGATTTTGACCTTATCCTTTTAGACCTTATGCTTCCGGGGATGGATGGTTTTGAAATTTGTAAGTATATCAGGGAGAAAAAGGACACGCCTATCCTTATGGTTTCGGCAAAAAAAGATGATATTGACAAGATAAGGGGACTTGGACTTGGTGCAGATGATTATATCACTAAGCCGTTTAGTCCGAGTGAACTTATAGCAAGGGTAAAGGCTCACCTTGCAAGATACAAAAGACTTACGGCATCGGGAACACAGGAGAATGATGTTATCGAGATAAGAGGTCTTAAGATTGATAAGACTGCGAGAAGAGTTTATATCAACGGTGTTGAGAAAAATTTCACGACAAAAGAGTTTGACCTTCTCACATTTCTTGCATCAAATCCAAATCATGTATATTCAAAAGAGGAATTGTTCAAAGAAATATGGGAGATGGAGTCAGTCGGTGATATAGCTACCGTGACGGTACATATCAAGAAGATAAGGGAAAAGATTGAGGAAAGCACGGCAAAACCGCAGTATATTGAGACTATCTGGGGCGTCGGTTACAGATTTAAAGTGTGATACCACAAGACGGGCAATTATCATTTTTGCCCGTCTTTTACTTTCAATGTAAAATAAATACTTGTCCCTGTTCCGGGTGTACTCTTTGCCCATATCTTTCCACCGTGGTCGAGTATTATCTTTTTTACTATGGCGAGACCGAGACCGCTTCCACGCTTGGCAGAATTTCTTGACGCATCTGCCCTGAAAAATCGATCAAATATGTTCGGCAGGTCTTTTTCCGAAATTCCGGGACCGTCATCGGAGATTTCTATGCGTACAAATTCATCCGGTTTTACCGGTGGATTTACATCCGTGCCATCCTTGTTTATCTGGCGGTATAAAGGTTTTTTTTGTTTGTGCGGTTTGTAGGAAAGAGCAATTCTTATATTGCCATGTTCTTTGTCCTTATATTTAAGAGCATTTCCGGTAATATTATTTAAAACCCTGCGAAGCTGCTCAGGGTCAGCAGATACCATGATACCCTGTGGTGCGTTATTTTCATAAGATACATTCATATTGTTTGACTCATAATCAAAAGAAATTGAATCAATATAATTTTCAAGATATTCTGAAATATCAAATGTAACATAATTGTACGGGATAGAATTCTGCTCTATTTTAGAAAACAGCGACAATTCATCTACGAGATATGTCATATCATTTGCTTTTGAATGAATGGTTTTAAGATATTTCTGCTGTTTCTCAGGTGTCTTTGCAATACCGTCAATAAGTCCCTCAGAGTAGCCTTTTATGGCAGTGAGCGGTGTCTTGAGGTCATGTGATATATTGCTCATCATTTCTCTTGTGTCATTTTCGTACTGGATTCGTTCCTCAAGCATTGACTTAAGTCTTATACGCATTTCCTCGAAATCACGGCATAGCACACCTATCTCATCGCAGGAATTTACATGGACGGGATTGTCAAGATTTCCGGCACCTATCTGCATTGTGGCGATACGAAGTATGTTCAAAGGTTTTATGATACTGTGGTATAGCCATATTATAAGGAGAGCCGCAGTCATAAACAGGATAAGTGTAAACGCTATGGCTATGTCTCTGACTGAACTTTCCCACCTTGGTATGAGATTAGAAAGTTTTGTTATAAGAAAAAGCTGTCCCGTAGTTCCATCAGAAAAATAAAAGTCTTTGCCACGGGTAAGTGTCGAACTTTTCTGGTCAATAAGGATATTATCGTTTTTGCCGTAGGAATATTCACCAAAAGACGGCAGCGTGGAAACACAGCCATAAAAATCTTTATTGCCTATGTAATATTCATTTTCACCTTTAAATACAACAATAAAAGAATCCTTTGAGGAAATAGAGCGGGAAGTATCATTTAAAAAATTTTTGTCAAGTAATTTGTCAGGATATTCGTCAGCAAGCGTAACAAGTTTATTATAATCATTAAGGGTAAGTTTATAAAGAAGCTGTACAGGATTTAAGACAAGACCATAATCATAGCTATTTTCACTTTCGGTACTGTAATAAGATGATAATATATCCGTCTGGTTCTGCACTATCAAGTGAAAACAGACAAGACCCGCACAAAGCGGAAAAATTGCGATAATCAAAAACGAAATAATCAATTTACCTCTAATCTTCATAAAAACCTCCATAAATCAAAGCTATCTGCCTGTTTAAGAGCAAATAGCTTTGTGAAAAAAATATTAGTAAGCATTTTTATTTACTTTTCGTCCAAAAAATGTAAGGAAAAGTATTTTAAAGTCAAGTGCAAGTGTCCAGTTTTCAACATAATAAAGGTCACACTCGATGCGGCCGGTTATGGAAGTATCGCCCCTAAAGCCATTTACCTGTGCCCAGCCGGTCATGCCCGGACGAACCTGGTGCTTTATCATATATCTTGGTATTTCTTCCTTGAATTTATTTACAAAGAATGGTCTTTCAGGTCTTGGACCGACAAGACTCATATCACCCTTTAACACATTAAATATCTGAGGAAGCTCGTCAATATTTGTCTTACGCATAAATTTTCCTATAGGGGTGACTCTAGGGTCATCTTTAGTGGTCCATGCTTTCTTTTCTTCGCTTGCTTCCTGAACTTTCATTGAACGGAACTTATACATATCAAACTCCCTGTTGTGAAGTCCGATTCGTTTTTGTTTGAATATAAGCGGACCCGGGGATGTTGTTTTTACGATTATTGCTGTTATAAGCATAGGAATCGCAAAGAGTATAAGTGCGACTGTAGCACCAAAAATATCAACGGCACGCTTTAATACAATATTGTATGAAGAACTGAGTGGTACATGGCGCACATGGATAACGGGTATTCCATCTAAATCCTCAGTGTAAGGTTTTGTAGGAATGATGTTGTTGTAATCAGGAGCAAATTTTGTATGGACACCTGATTTTTCGCAGATTGCTACAAGTCCTTCAAGTTTTGAATATTCATCGATGCTAAGTGTAATGACTATCTCGTCAAATTCATTTGATGAGAGATAATGTTCAAGGGCACCGAGCCTGTCTACAACTTTGATGGTACGGTATTCATCGCCTATTTTTTTGTTATCATCGAGAATACCATGTATTTTGTAACCCCATTCAGGATGCAGTCTTAAACGCCTTATATAATTTTCGGCGGTTCGGCTGTAGCCGACGATAAGGACATGTTTAAGATTTTTTCCGTCTTTTCTCATTTTTCTTAAGATAGAAATAACAACAAGTCGGAAAGCATAGTCGATAACAATATTTATGCAGGCAAAGAAGCCGAGTAAAAGTCTTGCGTAATCCCACTGTTTGAAGAAGTAAAGTGCTGCAAGGCAGTATATGATACCAAAAAAGTTTGACTTGATAAGGCAGAAAAGCTCCGCACGCCTGCCACTTGTTCTTTTTGGGTCATACATCCCGCAGAAACCGTATATGATGAGATAGCAGGGAACTATCATAGTCAGAAGATTCTGATACTGTGACATATCCTTGTAATATCCGAGCGGCGGAGAAATAATATGCCATCTGATAAGCGGGCTGTTAAATTCATCAAGTCTTAAGATATATGCTAAGTTAAACGATAAATAAATTATTATTGCATCAACAATAATGTGTAAAATGTTTAGTAATCGCTGGTTTTCTTTAATCAATTTTTCATCCTCTCAATCTCTTGTAACTTTTTAAAACCTATGGCTTTTAAAAATAAAATGTGCTAAAATGTTAAATGTTTGTATGTGCATTAATTATTATAGATGTTTGGGCAGAAGCTTTTTATTGCTTCTTTGTTATATGAATTTTCCCCTTGCATCATTATATAAGGTATAATTATTTTGCGCAACAATAAAATTTAATATAATATATGAAATGAAAAAATTATATTTTTTTCACAAGTTAAACACAAAAACTTGCTAAAATCTGTTTTACAGATAAGAAAAAGAGGTTACAGGCCTCACTATAGATGTGGACAGTAACAAAAAGTAAAGGGAGGTACCGATGATGGATGAGAACAACAATTTAAATGGAACAGATAGCGGTCAGCCACAGAATGAATATACCGGAGAGTATGGAAATTCTGTAGAAACAGATGGTTCTGCTGATTCTGTTTACAGTTATTCATATAAAAATGGTGCAAACAATGCAGAGTCTACACATTCAGGTGATTATTATGCAGGAAACAATAATGCAGAGAGTACAATGAATGACAGCAGACAGCAGGGTTACCAAAGCAGCAATGACACACAGAACGGATTTGAATCTTCATACAGAAATGAAAATCCGTATCAGAAAGCTAATCCTTATGAAACGAATATGAATAATAATTATAATAATACAAATCCATATGGAAACAATGGGGGAAACGGACAGAGCTATTCTTTTAATGATAATGAGGAGAAAAATAAATCTTCTAAAAAAGATGACAAGAAGTCTTCTTTAGGAAAAAAGCTTTTGATATGTGCTGCGTGTGCTTTGGTATTTGGCATTGTTGCGGCGGTTTGTTTTGAAAGTGTATGTTACTTTTCAAGTAAAGTTCTTGGTATAAACACACCGGCAATAACCACAAGTAAACAGATAGGAACAACGACAACGGGAAGCAGCAAAAAGGTTGCAACAGGAGCTGCAATAGCCGGAGGTACAAATGATGTGTCTTCAATCGTTGAGCAGACAATGCCGGCAGTTGTTGCCATCACTTGCACAAGCGAGGCTACAAACTATTACAGTTTGTTTGGAAATAGTCAGCAGCAGGAACAGCAGAGCAGTGGTACCGGATTTATAATCGGTCAGAGTAACAGCGAGCTTCTTATAGCAACAAACAATCATGTAATTGACGGAGCAAAGACAATATCAGTTCAGTTTATTGATGAGCAGGTATATGAAGCATCGGTTAAAGGTAAGGATTCAAGTAATGATCTTGCAGTAGTAGCCGTAAAACTTAAAAAGATTAAAAAATCAACAATGAATAAAATAAAGATTGCTGATGTAGGTGATTCAGATTCACTTAAGGTCGGTGAGATGGCTGTAGCAATTGGAAATTCACTTGGTTACGGACAGTCAGTTACAGTTGGATACATCAGTGCAAAGAACAGAGAGATAACAGAGACTTCAGAGACAGACGGTTCAACAAATTCAATCAAGGCAATCCAGACAGACGCTGCTATCAATCCGGGTAATAGTGGAGGACCGCTTATCAACCTCAAAGGTGAAGTTATCGGTATAAATTCAGCAAAGATTGCTGATTCGTCAGTAGAGGGTGTAGGTTATGCGATTCCTATCTCACAGGCAACACCTATCATTGATGAACTTAAGGACAAAGAAGAATTGTCGGATTCACAAAAAGGCTATCTTGGTATATCAGGAAGAACAGTCGGAAGTGAAGCAAGCAGCTACAATATTCCGAGCGGTGTATATGTCGCAGAAGTATCAAAGGGCGGTGCCGCAGAAGAAGGCGGCATTAAAGTCGGAGATATTATAACAGCTATCAACAATCAGGATGTCAGAAGTATTGAAAGTCTTAAGGAAAAAGCAAACGGTTACCGCAAGGGAACAGAAGTTGAGCTTACGATACAGAGAAGTGACAATGGAACTTATAAAGAGAAGAAAGTAAAAGTAAAACTTCAGGGTTCAAAGTCTCTTGACGGCTTGTCAAATGGCAGCGGTTCTGACAGTTCAAATAATGACAGTAATAACGGAAGCAATGGTTATAATCAGGGTAACGGAAACAGTGGAAACGGAAGTAACGGTTATGACAATAATGGAAACAGCGGTTCGGACAACGGTTCGGACAGTGGTGACGACAGCGGATTTGGCAATTTCTTCTCTAATCCGTTTGGAAATTAAATAGTAGAATTCAGTTTAAGCATATAGTGTTTGGACTGTGGATAACATCAGCCAGCCGTGATGATTAATGCACGGCTGGCATTTGGCGTTTTTAGGAATAAGAGACAAAAATTAAAGCGGATAAGGGGAATAAAATAATGCAAAATTGGACAGCGGGTGAAAAAATAGATGATGACAAAAAGGATGATGCCCGAAAAAATGTACCGGAAACAACAAATGAAGCCATTGGTTATGAACCGGAAATGGGAACAGGCAGGAAAAAGTTTATAAACGATATAAAAAGACTGGGTGTTATTCTGCTGTTTTTGGTGCTTACATTATGGCAGTTTTCATCACTGGAATTATTTTTTAAACAGACCATCAATAATTTCAATACGGAACTTATAATTAAAAATATGGCATTGTTTGCCACTGCCAATATTGTGCTTGTCGCATTGTTTCACAGAATGAAGCCGGCATTTTTAATATCATTTATTTTGACAATGTTCATAGGGATAGCAAATTATTATGTCATATCATTTAGAGGGTATGGTATAGTTTTTATGGATTTTTATGCCATAAAGACGGCGGCAGCTGTTGCAGGCGGATATAAATATGGGGTTGATATTTATCTTATTGCAGGAGTTTTAAGCTGTATAGCGGGAATTGCAATAAGCCTTATCCTGCCGTCAAAAAAGAGAATGTATTTTAATGTAAAAGATATGTGTGTATCTGTTTCTGCCTTGTTTATAGCTGCGGTGTTTGTTGTATGGCTGAACACTTCAGCAACATTCTTTGATAATGTAAGTTCGCTTTCATGGGATCACAGTATAGGGATAAATGACTATGGTTATCTTCTTTATTTTGTTGCAAATGCAGGAGAGTCAACGGTAGATGCACCTGATGGCTATTCAGTAGAAAAAGTCGATAAGATATTATCAAAATATGAGGATAAGAAAAAAACATCGGATTTGCAAGAAAAACATCCTAATATTATAATGGTAATGAATGAATCATTTTCAGATTTAAGGGTTTTAGGAAAATACACTACAAATAAAGAAATTATGCCTTTTTTTGACAGCCTTAATAAAAATGTGGTAAAGGGTTATGCCGAATCATCAGTTTATGGAGGATATACGGCAAACTCTGAGTTTGAGTTCCTGACAGGATGTACAAAAACTTTTCTGCCTGGAAATCCGTATCTGCAATATATTGATGACTACCTGCCATCTGTTATAAGTAACATAAAAAGCCAGAAAGGTTATGGTGAGGCGGTTGCCGTGCATCCTTACAACCCGTCAGGCTATAACAGAAACAGAGTATATCCGTTATTGCATTTCGACAGATTTTTAAGCATAGATGATTTTAAAAATCCTTTGCTTATAAGAGATTATATAAGTGATAAGTCAGACTATGAAAAGATAATAGATTTGTATAAGAATAAGAAAAAGGACAAATCATTGTGTGTATTTAATGTTACAATGCAAAACCATAATCCATACAATTTCGACTATGTAGGTGATGTGAAAGTGACAGATTTTTCAGTTTCATCACAAGTGGAACAATATCTTTCTCTTATGAGAAAGTCGGATGATGCCTTAAAGGAGCTTATCACTTATTTTAAGAAGTCGGATGAGCCTGCTATCATTTTAGTATTTGGAGATCATCAGCCGCATTTGCCGGATTCATTTTATGAAAAACTATTTGGAAAAAATCCGGTGCAGTTTAGCAGGGAGGATAGTATGAAAGAACACTTGATTCCTTTTATGATATGGGCAAATTATGATATAGGAGAAGAAAATATAGAGAGGACATCCATAAATTATCTTTCTTCGCTGCTTCTTGAAAAGGCTGGTCTTAAGATGAGTGATTATAACAGGTATTTGCTGGAACTTTATAAGGAAATTCCGTCGTTGAGTGCAACCGGATTTTATGACAAAAATGGAGTATTGCATGACAATAAGGAAAGTACCGGAAAGTATGCAGAGATGTTGAAGGAATATGAAATGATTCAGTATAATTATCTTTTTGATAAAGATAACAGATTGGATAAACATTACAATGTAATGAAATAAACATTATTTAGGATTGGAGAGGGTAAAATGACGAGAATGTGCATTTATGATGATGATATAGAATTTTCATTATTGTTTGAAAAACTATTGTATAGATATGCAGAGGAAAATGATAAAGAGATTGATGTGGAAATCTTTCAGGGTGGTGAAAATGCGGCTTTACAAATAGCACAGAATGAATATGATATACTTTTTCTGGATATAGACCTCGGAGATGTGAAAGGTTTTGAGATAGGCAAACAGATACGCGATGAATTAAAAAATAATAAAATTCAGATAGTTTATATATCAGGAGATACCAGTTATGCTATGGAGCTGTTTAAGACAAGACCATTTGATTTTGTTGTAAAACCGGTAGATAAAAAAAAGCTTTTTAAGATGTTAGATACATATTTCAGTATATTTTCGGGTAAAAATAAATATCTGCATTACAGATGGCTTAAGCAGGACCATATTATAAAACAGGACAATATTATTTATCTTCAAAGCATTGGCAGGAAAGTTGTGGCAAAGACATTTGATGGTGATGTTGAATTTTATGATAAATTATCTAAAGTTATTGATAAACTTGATGATAATAAATTTTGCCGTGTGCATAAATCTTTTGTTATCAATTCAATTTATGTTGATGTATTTAAGAGTGATAAGGTTATAATGTGCGATTCAGCTTGGATACCGATAAGCAAATCATACAAGAAAAGTTTTAGGGAATGGCTGGTAAAACACAATGCATAAATTTGATGACAGTGTCTCATGCTGTTAAAATTCTGTGAAAAATTGAAAACTGACTTTTTTTACATATAAACAGCCTTTTTTTACATTTTTTTTGTTTTTTTTGATTAATTAGTGTAAATTTTGCTTTATTTTTTTATATGTATATGGTAATATGTAAATGAAGTGCAAAGATAAGGCATACTATTTTAAAAGAGAGTGGAAGAAAGGAAGGGCAATTTTACTATGAATAGAAGAACTACGGAAATTTCACAGTGTGAACTTACTGTAATGAAGTGTATCTGGGATCTTAAGGCTGAGACAGGTGAGGTTACATGTGCACAGGTCATGGAAAAGCTAAAAGAAGATTATGGTCTTACATATAAAGACACTACAGTATATACTTTTTTGAAAAACCTTATCAATAAAGGCTTTGTATCATCAGAGAAAAAAGGAATTACATACTATACACCTATTCGTAAGGAAGAAGATTACAGAACAGATCTTTTAAAGCAGTCTAAAAAATTCTGGTTTAATGATTCTGTAGCAGACTTTGTCGAGGCAGTGCTTAAATTAGATACAATTACTGCTGAGGACAAGAAAAAGATTAAAGGACTTATTAAATAAATTGTCATTAGTTAAAAAAGTACCGTACTTACATCTTAATTGATGCAGGTACGGTACTTTTTGTTTTTATTGTATAGGAAAATGCCCGTAAAGTAGTGTGACACCAGGAGCAAAACGCTGGTTTTACTCTTTTTTAGATAAGCATAAATTAAAATGTTTATTTGTTTTCACTTTCATATGCTTCTCTTACGGCAATAGCAAGCTGGTCAGGACAGGAAGTAGGTTTAAAACCACATCTGATACCTTTAAGCTTGTTTTCAATCTGCTCTACGGTAAGTCCGTCTGTAAGTGATGAAATTCCCTGTAAGTTTCCGTTGCATCCTCCGGTAAATCTTACATTTGATACAATGTCTCCGTTTAATTCAAAATCAATCTGTGTTGAGCAGGTTCCTTTTGTTTTGTATGAATATTTCATGATATTCCTCCTTAATTTGTTAATGTGCTCTCGGTATCTTCTCAAAATGAGTCGTTTCGGCTGCATTTCCGATATACTGTTTCCATTTTCATTGCGAAAATGTCATTGTATATCAAAAAAACATATTGAAATTCTTCAATCAGAAGATTTTAAGAGTACATATTATTAATTGCGAAATTGTCTGTATGTTGTGTTAATTTTGCAGATATAACAAATACTGACGCAGGCTAAGTATGCCAAAATGAGTGATAACTCAAATTTGCGAAAATACTTCACCAAGACCACACTGTAGCAGTAAGTCTGCATTGTTGTCAAGTGGAGTTGACGATTTGTTTATAAGTACAAGACGGTTTCCGGTGTAGTATTGTAATAATCCGGCTGCAGGATATACGGCAAGCGATGTACCGCCGACGATAAGCATATCCGCATTTGCTATGGCTTTAATGGAATTGCTTATGGTCGAATCATCAAGTCCCTCTTCATATAATACCACATCAGGTTTAATAATTCCGCCGCAGTCACAGAGAGGTACACCCTGACTGTTTTTTATGTAGTTTACATCGTAAAATTTATGACATTTTTCACAGTAGTTTCTAAGGGTTGAGCCGTGTAACTCATAAACGGTCTTACTTCCGGCTGCCTGGTGAAGTCCGTCGATGTTTTGAGTGACAATTGCCGAAAGTTTTCCGGATTTTTCGAGTTCTGCAAGTTTTAAGTGTGTGATATTCGGTTTTGCATTTTCAATAAGCATTTTGTCCCGGTAAAATTTATAAAATTCTTTAGGATTTCTGATGAAAAATGAGTGACTTAAAATTGTTTCCGGCGGATAGTCATATTTTTGGTGGTACAATCCGTCAACACTTCTGAAATCAGGAATACCGCTTTCGGTAGAAACTCCGGCACCACCGAAAAATACTATATGGCTGCTTTCAGATACCCATTTCTTAAATAATTCCAAATCTTTTTTGTCAGGCTGCATGATGTCCCTCCTTTTAAAAAATCAGGCACCTTTTGGATGCCTGATGGTATTAAATTGAATATAGCACAAATTATTATAATTGGCAATCGTTGTGGTTGGAAAGCGTTATCTTTTTATGGTAGAATAGCTGTTTGCTTATTATATTTATAAATCAGCAAACAGGTTGTCAGTCGCAGTTATGCGGCTTTTCTTGTATTTGGATTTTTTAGATGGTATCATAAAAGAAATTGAACGCAGAATAAATATTTCTATACTGACAGGTTAAAAAGCGGCTGCGTTCATGAGCAGGCAGAGAAAGCGGATTTTGAATGTCCGTTTTACAATAAAAGCACAGAAATGGAGTAGTATATGACATTATTAACATATCAGGTTTTTAAGACAGTGGCAGACCACGGTAGTTTCAGAAAGGCGGCAGACATACTTGGTCTTACGCCGTCGGCAATAAGCCATGCGATTTCATCAATGGAAAATGAACTTGGTTTTTCTGTTTTGAACAGAAGTAAATCAGGTGTTACTCTCACTAATTATGGAGAAAATCTTCTCCCATATGTAAATGCTGTTTTAAACAGTGATGAAAGTTTATGGCAGGCAATAGCAGAGTTTAACGGATTAAAAAAAGGAAAGGTGAAGGTTGGGTGCTTTTCAAGTATTTGCACAAGCTGGCTGCCCGACATTATGAATTCATTTAAAAAAAAATATCCGGATATTATGATAGAAGTCTTTCAGGGGACATATGATGATGTTTCTTATTGGCTGAAAAACGGTGTTGTTGATATTGGATTTTTGTCGGTGTCGAGTGCAGGCGATATTCCGATAGAACCCCTTTACAAAGATAAACTTGTCTGCGTTGTTCCAAAAGGTCTGTTTGACAAAAATACGGATGAAGTAATGCACATAAGCGAACTCAGGAATCATCAGTTTGTTACACAGAGAGAGTCGACGGATGCAGATATTCAGAATTTCTTAAAAGAAAACTCATTGAATGTCCAGTCAAATTATCATGTGGTAGATGATCTTTCAACTATAGCACTTGTCGCAAACGGCTTTGGAATATGCCTTATGCCCGAACTTGTAATGAGAGATATTCCGTACGAGGTTGACTGCTATCAGATAGAGCCTGATGCATATCGAATTGTGGGGATAGCGACGATGAATTCTGATTTTATGGCACCGGCGGTCAGGACAATGTATAATCATATAATTAAGAATTATAAGAACATATGATGCAAGGGTCAAAAGCAAATAGCAATGTATGTTTACATACAAATTGCTATTTGGTGGCTTGACCCGCCAAACACCGACGATAAGATTGGATGTGGTTGCAGGATTGCGAAAATTGCATAGAAATGGAGCAATCCGTGGCATCAGTTTGGGTAAAAATATCAATAGATAGAAAAGAGGAATTTTAGATGAACAGATTACAGAGTGAATTGAGAAGAATTGACCACAGGGGGTATCCGGCATACAAGGATTTGCGTGGAAGTTATGATTTTGGTAAGTATATTTTAAATATTGAGCATATCCAGGGGGATCCGTTTGCGTCCCCATCTTCTTTAAGTGTGAAGATAAAAGGGAAGGCAGCTGGTTTTCCAAAGGAATATTATAACGGGTATGACAGAAAGACGGCTTTTGAGGATTTTATCTTAAGACGGTTCAGTTTTTTTGCTGCAGGAATCAGCTTTAAGGCAAAAGGTTCAGGAAAGAGCGGTATGGTATCAGCAAGCCGGCCGGGGCAGGAGATTATGGAGCGTAGTGCGTGCAAGGTTGATGAGAGTACGGGCGATATAATACTCAGATTTGTTGTGGGATTTCCTGCAGGAGGGCGTTCGATAGATGCGGGAGAGCTTGAAAAGATATTGTTCAGGCTTTTGCCGGGTGTTGTTGAAAAATCAGGGATATTTAAGCTGTTTACGGAAAATGAGAAAGTTAAGTTAAAAGAGCAGATAGAACTTTCAGACGATCAGAAAACATTGAGAAAGGCGGTAGGCGAAAACGGTTTTGCGGCATTTATAGCGGATGGTTCGATTTTGCCAAGAGAAAGCGGAGTGTCAGAAAGACCGATGAAAAATGCTGTTTTGTTTAAGTCACCTGAATCGATGAGAGTTACTTTTGAACTTCCGCATAAGGGAAAAATAACGGGAATGGGAATAAAAAAAGGTGTTACGCTTATTGTCGGAGGAGGTTATCACGGCAAGTCAACGCTTCTTCAGACACTTGAAAAAAGCGTATATCCGCATATAGCGGGTGATGGCAGGGAGTATATAGTGACCGATGCGACCGGTGTGAAACTTCGTGCCGAGGACGGACGAAGCGTTAAGAATGAAGATATTAGTCTTTTTATAAGAAACCTTCCTAATGGAAAAGATACAAAAAACTTCTCGACACTCGATGCGAGCGGTTCAACTTCGCAGGCTGCAAATACTATTGAGGCACTTGAAGCTGGGAGCAGGCTTTTTCTTATAGATGAGGACACGAGTGCGACAAACTTTATGATAAGGGATGAACTTATGGAGCGTGTCATATCAGCGGCTAAAGAACCTATTGTTCCGTTTATAAAAAGGGTGGGACAGCTTTACAGGCAAAGAGGTATATCAACGATACTTGTTGCCGGAAGCTGTGGTGCTTTTTTTCATGTGGCTGACACGGTCATACAAATGGACAGATATATGCCAAAGGAGATAACAAAAGCGGCAAAAGAAGCAGCGGCAGACTATCCTCTGAAAATGCACGGGATTTCCAAAGACGGTATGTGTATTGAATGTACGGATAATTCACAAAATATGGACAACATAAATGAAAATCCTGAGATAGAGATAAACGGAGAAAGAAAAGTAAAACTTCCAAAATCTGATGACAGGACAAAGATTAAGGTGATGGGCACTGACGGATTTTTATATAACAAGACGAATGTGGATCTGAGGTATCTGGAACAGATAACTGATGCAGAGCAGATGCTTGCTATATCAAAAGCACTTGAATATCTTATAAAAAAATACGGCGGTAAGGAAATATCACTTAATTTATTGCTTGGTGATATTGAAAATCTTATGGAGAAAAAAGGTGTCGAAGCACTTACGGGCAGAGGAAGTGTGCCTGATATGAGCAGACCGAGAAGATTTGAGATTGCAGGATGTATAAACAGGTTTGTGAAATAAGATTTAAGTAACAGTTCAGTCTTGCATTTCTTACATTCATAAACCTGCCAGCGAGCTGTCAGTCGCTGCT
>OOCS01000093.1_pt1 | contig 92051 bp, 80 predicted proteins | sample 1671411 | NCBI WGS metagenome assembly OOCS01 (sample SAMN06348154, study PRJEB24527) | human gut metagenome | biome: human gut; feature: ankylosing spondylitis patient; material: feces | host: Homo sapiens | place: China | collected 2015-10 | reverse complement strand
GAATATTGAAATTAAAGGATGTTTTAATGAGGCACAATACTTAAAAAAATGTGAAGAAAATTTAGATGAATTAGTATATTATAATTACCAGCTGGAAAAAGAAAGAGAAAAAAGAATTACAGTAAATGAATATATTGATATTATATATTTTGAGTTAGAAAGACAAAAAAGTTTATTAAAGGATTTGTATCGCGTTACAAGACGAAAAAATAGATATTTTTCTGAACAAGCTTATAAAAAAATAGTTGAGCTAATAAATTATCAAATTTTTAATAATGATTTTATTTTTTCGGAAGCATATGAAAAACAGATTAAGAGTATTCAAGAATTAATTAATAACTAGGAGATAGGTATGAGTGCAAAATTTGAGATGTTAGCTAAAACTATAGAAGAAACTATGGAAATAATAAAAGATGGTTCGGTTGAAATCTATAAAATTAATCAGCAGGAAAGAACTCGTAGAACAGAAATAAGGGAGAATGCTATTACTGATAGAATAAGAATACAAGAGCAGGCGAATTTACTACATCATAAAATAGATATGGAATATAGCAAATTTGTATCAGCTATGAGTGCAGATGAACAAAGAAAAGATAAATTACAAAATTTGCTTAATTCAATCCTCAGTTCTTCAGAAGAACTTTCACAACAAGAATTTCAGTTATGCATAAAATTATTGGATGTGATAAGTTCTGTTGGATGCAATGTAAGGGCATTAGTTCCATTAAATGAAATCTATAGTGAACTATTAGAGATAAAAAACTAGTGTATTGACTTGTTGCTATTTAGTTGAATATGAACAGGTCAGTACACTAGTGTACTGTATAAATGATTTTTTGTTTTAGTGTAAAGTATTAATAAAATTTTTTTGATTTTTGGATAGTGTACAAAATTACAAGAGAATATATGACAAAGTTATTGGATAGACAAATTGAGATGAATATGTTTAATAACTTTACAATCCCGTACTCCAATGTTAAAATATACCCAAATATTCGGAGAAAAATATAGATTTGAAAATCTGAAAAGTAATAGATAAAAAACAGGAGGAGGCTTATGAAAAGAGTAGCGATAGGCAAACAAAGTTTTGAGGATATTAGGAAGAAAGATTGTTTTTATGTAGATAAGACAGCATTTATAAAGGAATGGTGGGAAATGGAAGATGATGTGACACTTATCACCCGCCCACGCCGTTTCGGAAAAACATTAAATATGGATATGTTAAACTGTTTTTTTTCAAACAAATATAAAGACAGAGGTGATTTGTTTGAAGGTCTTGACATATGGAAGGAGGAAGACTATCGAAGGTTGCAGGGAACATATCCGGTGATATTTTTAAGTTTTGCGGATATAAAGGCAAATAATTTTAAAGATACAAAAAATGATTTTGTGTCAGTGATAAATGATGTATATAAACAACATTCGTATCTGCTAAAAAGTGATAAATTGACAGAAGCAGAAAAAACTATATATGGGCAGTTAGATACTTATGCAAGCAATGCAGATGTAAATAAAGAGATATCAAATGAAATTGTATGCAGAGCAATAAAATCTCTGGCTGAAATGTTGTATAAATATTATGGAAAAAAAGTGATAATTCTTCTCGATGAATACGACACACCGATGCAGGAGGCATATGTAAACGGCTACTGGGAAGAACTTGTGACATTTACGAGAAGTTTTTTTAATTCTACCTTTAAGACAAATCCATATCTCGAAAGAGCGATAATGACTGGGATAACAAGGGTGTCCAAAGAGAGCATCTTTAGTGACCTTAATAACCTTGAAGTGGTTACAACATTATCACTAAAATATACTACTGTATTTGGATTTACGGAGCAGGAAGTGTTTGATGCACTTGATGAGTTTGCTCTTTCTGAACAAAAGGGAGAAGTAAAAGCATGGTATGATGGTTTCGTATTTGGAGAGCAAAAAGATATTTATAATCCATGGTCGATAATCAATTATCTTGATAAAAAGAAAATTGCATTATATTGGGCGGAATCAAGTTCAAACGGACTTATAAATAATCTTGTTCAAAAAGGAAGCCCATATATAAAAAAGATGCTGGAAACACTTATTAGTGGGGAAAACATAAAAGTTCCGATTGATGAGCAGATAGTGTTTTCGGAGCTTGATTATTCAGAGGATGCGGTATGGAGCCTTATGCTTGCAAGCGGATATCTTAAAGTTATATCAGCAGAAGAACTAAACATGATAAGAGAAAGTGCCAATGAGTATGAACTGGCTCTTACAAACAGAGAAATACTGTTTATGTTTAGGAAAATGATACTCAGATGGTTCAGCCCTGCTAAAAATGAAACAAACGAGTTTGTAAAAGCACTTATAAATGGTGATATAGAGGGAATGAATGTATATATGAATGAGGTAGCATTAAATACATTCAGTTCATTTGACTCAGGGAAGAAAACAGCTTCTAAAAAAGCACCGGAGAATTTTTTCCATGGCTTTGTATTAGGTCTTATGGTAGACCAGATAGACAATTATATCATAACCTCAAATCGCGAAAGTGGTTTTGGAAGATATGATATAATGTTAGAGCCGATAGACAAAAACGATGCTAAGTACCAAGGAAGAGTTCTTCCTGGAATAGTAATAGAATTTAAAGTGATAAATCCAAGAAAAGAAAGCACGCTTGAAGAAACAGTTGAAGCAGCATTAAAACAGATAGAAGAAAAGAATTATGATGCAGAGCTTATAAAGCGAGGAGTAAAACAAGAAAATATCCACCACTACGGATTTGCGTTTAGAGGTAAAGAGGTGCTGATAGACGGACGATAGATATTTTTAGATAAAACTTATAAATATTGAAGGATATTAAGGGGGATGTCATTATGGCATCCATTTTAATATCCTTCTTAACATTATATAACTAAACAAGGCAGTTATGACCTCGGCAATCCAAAAAGCGTGCCATACTCCGTAAACACCTAAAATTCTGCTGAGTATGAATGCGGCAGGGATTATTATTATCGTGTATCTTAAAAGTGATATGATAAGTGATTCTATACCCTTTCCAAGACCTTCTAATGCACCTGATGCCGTGACGGATAATGTTGATACGATAAAACCCGGACATATGATGCGAAGTGCCGTGGCACCTGCCTGTATGGTGGCTGTGTTTATTGAAAAAAGACCGATAAGTCTGTCCGGCAGTATCAGGCATATGACAGTGCCAAATATCATTATAAGACTGTTTAGCATAAGTGATGTGCGGTATATCTTATTTACCCTTTCTTTCTCTCCGGCACCATAGTTATAACCTATTATAGGACGCATACCCTGTATAAGTCCGTTGGCAGGCAGGTAGAGAAATGTCTGTAATTTATAGTAGATTCCAAGTATGACAACATACATACCTGAAAATGTACTGAGTATTGCATTTAGTGCAGAGGTGAGCAATGATGGCAGAGCCAGATTCAGGGTTGCAGGGATGCCTATTGCATATAATTTTTTTATTACAGATTTGTCAATATGCGTTTCTTTTATGTTAAATTTTATGCCGATATCGTATCTAGCATAAATAAATATATAGATAAGAAGTGTTGCAAGCTGTCCGGATATGGTAGCAATGGCGGCACCTGATATGCCGAGTGGTCTTATAGGACCGAGTCCGAAAATGAAAATCGGATCAAGTATTATATTGACGATGCAACCTGACATAAGGCTTATCATGGTAAATGTCATTTTGCCGACTGCCTGAAATACTTTTTCAAATGTCAGGCTTATACATAGTATTGTTGAGAAAGCGAACACTATGCGTGAATATTTGAGACCGAGATTTATAATGTTTGTATCAGATGTAAACATTCTTAAAAATGTCGGCATTATAAAAATGCATATACAGGTCATTATGATTCCGTGTATTATTGCAAGGAGCATACCGAGTGAAGCACTGTTGCAGGCTTTTTCTCTGCTTTTTGCTCCGAGGAAAAATGAAATGGCAGCATTGATGCCGACACCAAAACCTATGGCGATCGAATTTACAAAATTTTGTATTGGGAATACAAGGGAAAGTGCTGTCATAGCATCCTCGCTTATTTTTGCCACAAAAAAGCTGTCAACAATGTTGTAAAGTGAATTGACAAGCATTGAAATGACCATAGGAAGTGACATAGACAAAATAAGCGGTAAAATTGGTTTTGTTTTCATAAAATCATTGTTGTTCATTTGTATCTCCTTTAAAATCAGATAATATTTATATTGTTATTGTCATAGTGTAGTGAATTGATGACATTCGGTTAAATGAGTTGTTTAAATTTTTATCTGCGTTATTTAGCTGAAAATCAATGATGCAATACACTGTGAAGTGGAACATTTTGGCAATAAAAAAACGCACTCAAAAAAGCGCGTGGTGAAAAGATGATAAATTCAGGAAAAATCCACAAAAAATTTTCAGTAAATATAAGCGGACATATGTAATCAGGTGCAATAAAGATATGAAGTGCAGCGGTTATGCCTGTTTATATCAAAGCCGTATATGTTTAAATGTGAAAATACAGCAACGGAAATAATATTACTGGAAATTTGATGTGAAGTCAAGAATATAATTAAATTAACTTCTTGCAACAATGAATTATTCTCTTAAAAGGATGCTTTACATTCTAATACCTCAATGCTAAAATATATCTACAGATTTACGGAGGAATGCGTATAGATTGAACAGGAGGGTGTATATGGCAAGAGTCGTAGGTATTGGCAAACAAAGTTTTGAGGATATAAGGAAAAAAGATTGTTTTTATATAGACAAGACAGATTTTATAAAAGATTGGTGGGAATCTGCTGATGATGTGACACTTATCACCCGTCCGCGCCGTTTTGGAAAAACATTAAATATGGATATGTTAAAATGTTTTTTCTCAAATCAATATGAGGGCAGAAAAGAGCTGTTTGAGGAACTTGATATTTGGAAAGACGAGGAGTATAGGGAGTTACAGGGGACATATCCAGTGATATTTTTGAGTTTTGCGGATATTAAGGCGGATAATTTTAAAGATACAAAAAACGATTTGGTATCAGTGATAAACGATGCCTATAAACAACATTCATATCTGCTTAAAAGTGATAAATTAACAGAAGCAGAAAAAAATATGTATGAGCAACTGGACAATTATGCAAACAATGCAGACATAAATAAAAAAATATCAAATGAAATTGTTTGTAGAGCAATAAAAACTTTGGCTGGAATGTTGTATAAATATTATGGAAAAAAAGTGATAATAATTCTTGATGAATACGACACACCAATGCAGGAAGCATATATGAATGGATATTGGGATGAACTTGTAGCACTTACGAGAAGTCTTTTTAATTCGACATTTAAGACAAATCCTTATCTTGAACGTGGGATAATGACAGGAATAACCCGTGTATCAAAAGAAAGCATTTTTTCTGATTTAAATAATCTTAAAGTGGTAACAACTACAAGTAGGGAATACGCAACAAGTTTTGGATTTACGGAAAAAGAAGTTTTTGATGCTCTTGATGAAGTAAATATGTCAAATGAAAAGGCAGCGGTGAAGGAATGGTATGATGGCTTTACATATGGAGATGTCAAAGATATATATAATCCGTGGTCTATAATTAATTATTTACAGACAGGAAAAATAGATTCATACTGGACAGATTCGAGTTCAAATGGAATTGTAAACAAACTGATAAAAACAGGGACACCGGATGTTAAAGAAGCAATGGCAGTTCTTATTTCGGGTGGTGTAATAGAAAAAAAGATTGATGAACAAATTGTATTTGATCAATTAGATAAAAATGAGGATGTAATATGGAGCCTTTTGCTTGCAAGTGGGTATTTATGTATAGAGTCATATAAGGAAGTCGGCAGGCTGAAAAGAAAAATATATGGTTTGAAATTAACCAACCTTGAAGTAGAGAGAATGTTTGAGGTAATGATAGAACAATGGTTTGGGGAAGAAAAGTTTAATTACAATAATTTTGTAAAATCACTTCTCAATGGTGACATTGAAAGTATGAACGAATACATGAACAGAGTTACAAGAGGAGTAATAAGTTATTTTGATACAGGAAAAACCCCGTCTGATGAAGAACCGGAAAGGTTAGCCTCATGCTACGACTGTAGGGGAGTAGCTAATGGCTCAAGTTTGAACTGTTGTTCAAACTTGTATGCGATGACTGAAAAGTCATCGCATTTTTACCATGGTTTAGTATTAGGACTGATGGTCGACCAGGTAGACAATTACATTCTAAGTTCAAACAGGGAGAGTGGTTTCGGAAGATATGATATAATGCTCGAACCAATAGATAAAAATAATGAAAAACTACCTGGCATTGTGATAGAGTTTAAGGTATTTAACCAAAAGAAGGAAGATACATTAGAGGAAACGGTAGAAAATGCATTAAGACAGATAAAAGAAAAAGATTATGATGCAGAGCTTATCAAAAGAGGTGTGAAAGAGGAAAACATATATCATTATGGTTTTGCGTTTAAAGGTAAGGAAGTATTAATAGATGGTAGGTAGAGATATTTACAGAGTTTAATTTGCAAGATATAAACAGGAGGGTGCATATGGCAAAAAAAGTTGTAGCAATAGGGAAACAGGCATTTGATTCGGTTATAGAAAATGATTGTTTTTATATAGATAAGACATCTTTTATAAAAGAGTGGTGGGAAAATAAGGATGATGTTACCCTTATAACCCGCCCACGCCGATTTGAAAAACATTAAATATGAGTATGCTTGAATGTTTTTTCTCAAATAAATATAAGGATAGAGGGGATTTATTCGAGGGGCTTGATATATGGAAAGATGAAAAATATCGCAAATTGCAGGGGACATATCCGTTGATATTTCTTAGTTTTGCAAAAATAAAACAGAATACTTATGAGGGTGCTGTAAAACAGATAAAAAATGAACTTATAAATTTATATAATGAAAAGTGATTTGTATAATGAAAATGAAAAATTACAATACAAATCAATTCGTGTAGGCATGGATGATGAAACAGCTCAAGAGGCCTTAAATAATCTTTCAAACTATCTCAGCCGTTATTATGGCAAAAAAGTAATTATTCTTCTTGATGAATACGACACACCTATGCAGGAAGCATATGTAAATGGATACTGGGAGAAACTTGTAGGATTCACAAGAAGCCTTTTTAATGCAACCTTTAAAACAAATCCATATCTTGAAAGAGCGATAATGACTGGTATTACAACAGCTGAATATTCAGCTGTTAGGAAGTTTGCTATGCAAACTTCTAATGGCTCGGCTAAAGCCGAGACTATGTCTAAGGAAAGTATTTTCTCAGATTTAAATAATCTTGAAATAGTCACGACATTGTCCACAAAATATGAGACTTCATTTGGTTTTACAGAAGAAGTATTTAATGCACTTGATGAACAGGGATTACCGGATGAAAAGTCGGATGTGAAAAAATGGTACGATGGTTTTATTTTTGGAAAACAAAAAGATATTTATAATCCGTGGTCGATAATCAACTTTTTAGATAAAAAAGAATATAACACTTACTGGGCAGACTCAAGTTCAAATGGACTTATAAATAATCTCGTTAAAAAAGGAAGTCCCTGTATAAAGATGATGATGGAAACTCTTCTTAAAGAAGAAACAATAGATGTACAAATAAATGAGCAGATAGTATTTTCAGAGCTTGATTATTCAGAAGATGCAGTGTGGAGTCTTATGCTTGCAAGCGGTTATCTTAAGGTAGTAGCGGCAGAACCACTTGTTGGAAACCGCAGAAAAGCACGCAAATACACGCTTGCACTAACAAACTTGGAAATACGATTTATGTTTGAGGATATGATACTCAGATGGTTCAGTCACGCAAAAATGGAAACAAATGAGTTTATAAGAGCACTTATAAACGGGGATATAGAGAGTATGAATGCTTACATGAATAAAGTGACTTTGAAAACAATTAGCTACTTTGATACCGGAAATATTCCATCTGATGAAGAACCAGAAAGATTTTTCCACGGCTTCGTACTTGGACTTATGGTAGACCAGACAGAAAACTATATTATAAACTCAAACCGTGAAAGCGGTTTCGGAAGGTATGACATAATGCTTGAACCTATAGAAAAAACAAATGACAAATATCCGGGAATAGTGATAGAATTTAAAGTAATAAATCCCAGAAAAGAAAACTCACTTGAAGAAACAGTTGAAGCGGCATTAAAGCAGATAGATGAAAAAAACTATGATGCAGAGCTTATCAAAAGAGGTGTGAAAGAGGAAAATATACAACACTATGGATTTGCGTTCAGAGGTAAGGAAGTGTTGATAGATGGACGATAGAGTATTAAATTAAAAAATGCTTGCAGACCCTGTTTCCACATCGGAAATTCAGAGGATGAAACAGGGATATGAATTGCTGCATACGCGGCTTGCTACGTTTGCACACAATTCGGTAACGATAAATGAAAGTGACACTTTGTCTTTATCAAAGGCGAGGACAGACGGGATTTCGGAGGGTATATCAAAAGGAATCTCACTTACACAGAGTAAGACGAACTCAAAGGGCAGATATTTTGGCGGAAGTGCAAGTGCAGGTGTAAGTTTTGTTGTTTCCGCAAATGTGGGATTTAATGCAGGAGTAAACAGCAGCACTGCAAATACAACGGGAAAGACAAACACGACAACAGAGACAAATCAGAGAAGCAGGTCAGTTACCGATACGGTTTCATCTTCAAAAACAGCGGGAAAGAGTTTGCAATTAACATATGAAAACCGCTCTGTTAAGGCACTTTTGGATAAAATCGATATTCCGGCTGAGTCAAAGGCTGCATTTATCAGATATACAAAAGCCGTGACAAAGGATGAAGTTCAAAAATTGAGAGGTCAGGTAGTGTATAGCCTGTTCAATTATGAAATAGCATTCGGACTTGCAAAAGGAAAAGAAAACAATATAAGCAGTTGGTATGATTGCATAAAGGAGATGCTTGAACCTGATATTATGCTTCTTAGTGAAAATGACCAGCAGAAAATAATTGCTTTATTGACAAAAGAACAGGCACGGATTGATGGCACAGCCGAGATAGTGGATTTATTTGAACGGCTGATGGATCACATATAAAGGAGTGTGGTTGTATGGATTTTTTTTGTGGATTAAGTGAGATTTCAGAAACTAAAGGTATGAAATCAGGTGAGATTAGCAAAAAGGCAAGCGAAAAGTTTGACAGGCTTATGGGTGATGATAATTTAAGTGAAGTATCTGCGGAGCAGCAGGAGGATATAATACCCGAAGAACCCGATTATTCTGAAAAGAGAGAACAAACTCTGTTTATGAGTTTAATGGAAATACATATGAGACTGACGAAAACGGTCAGACATATAAGAAAAACGGCGAAATTCTTCCCGATATTGAATATACGGCAAATGGAAATGTATATAAAACGGATGGCAACGGAAATAAAATATCGTGTGACTCAAATCCTGAATATACGGAGGAGGGTTCTAGGAATATGAAAGAGCAAAAAGAGTCGGGCGGTGAAGAACGCAGAGAGGACGATGACGGCGGACACATTATTGCGAGAATTCTCAGCGGTTCAGAGGGTGAAGAAAATCTTGTGCCGATGCGGAGAACGATTAACCGTGGCGATTACAAGAGAATGGAAAATGAGATTGCTAAGGCATTACAGGAGGGCAAAGGGGTCAGCGTACACATAAAAATTGAATACAACGGTGAGTCAGGCAGACCGACAAAAATCAGGGAAGAATATATTATTGACGGCAAAAAGACGGTATGTGAGTTTGATAATGTTGAGGGTTCTACGGATTTATCAGAGCCGTTGTCAGATAAGATAAGTGACGAGGATTATGACAGATTAAAACAAACTTTAATGGATGTCAGTGAATATCGTATTCAAAAAGAGTGGAAAAAGAAACATATAGACGCATGAGAATACAGGAATCTATAAATATCTCCCTGCAAAGGATGCCATCATGGCATCCTTTTAAACATCCTCCTAACCATAATATAACTAAACGATGCAGTTATCACCTCTGCAATCCAAAACGAGTTCCATACACCGTAAACACCGGTGTACTTGAACTTTGCAGGGTTCACGATCCAAGAGTTGTGAGACTTGTCGCCGTATATGCGGCCTTGCTCAGCTTTATTCCTAAATTTGCCGCCATAATAAGCACTATGCCCGTTGCTATCGTCGGCGGTGTAAGTTTTATTTTTTATAGTTTGTCTGTAGTGGACAAACACTTTTTGACATTTATGTTTACTATGGACATACAGATAAATCTAAAATAATGGTATTATAAAGCTGTGCAAAACAAAAAGTTGTCCTTGCAGATTTATATTATGAAGTTGTAGTGTAAAGATGATATTTATTTCATTTGTTTTGTAAGTGACAATCAGTAACAGTGATGTTTTTAAAGACATAGTTGATTTAAAGTATTTTGTTTAAGCAGATAAAAAGAAATGAGGGATGCATATGAATCATTTTGTTGTTGCAATAGGAAGAGAGTTTGGAGCTCAGGGCTGTGATATTGCTGAAAAGCTTGCCGAAAAACTTGGAGTTAAACTTTATGACAGACAGCTTGTCGAGGAAGCTGCAAAGAAACTTGAGATGGATGAGCATACCGTTCAGAAAGCAGATGAGGTATCTGCAAAAGATATTGAGGGTTTAAAAACTACATACGGCGTCGGCAATTTTTATCTCTCAACCCAGGTGCTTGATGCACAGGCTGATATAATTGAGAGAGTTGCACAGAATGAGTCGTGCATCATAATGGGAAGATGTGCTGATTATATTTTGAAAGACAGGGACGACTGTCTGAAGATATATATCTATGCTCCGTTTGATGTAAGAACTAAGCATATTGCGGAGAAATATGATATGTCGATGTTTTCGGCAAAGAGACTTGTAAGGCAGATGGATGAAAAGCGTGATACATATTATAAATATGTCACGGGAAACAGGAGAGGTGAGCATGACGGAAAAGATGCAATGTTCGACAGCAGTATAATGGGAGTTGACGGAACTGTCGATATGCTTCTTGAAATGATAAATAAAAAGTTCGGATGATTTTAATATTTGATAAAAGATTAATTTGATATAATACTAATACATAGGTAATAAAAGATTAATTTGATATAATACATAAGTAATAGTGTTATAAACAGACAGCAGATTACTAATTTCTGACTGACTAAAAATAAATATAGTATATAGCGTGTCAAAGGCGACAAAACATAAAATATGTTTGCCGCTTATTTTTTTGCAGGATTTGTGTCTGGGCACACTTGGCACAAAACTTATGTGCGAAAGGCAAAACCTTTTGCACTATGCACAAAAAAATGTGTGCAGAAACGGGGGCTAATATGATAAAACGATGGAAAAAATTAAATCTTACAGTACAGATAATGATAGGGCTTGCAATTGGTGTGATACTTGGATTTATAATTCCTAAAAGCTGGACAGGAGTTATCAAGGCATCGCAGACTATAGGAACGATTTATATGAATGCTTTGAAAATGATGATATATCCTTTGGTATTCTGTTCTCTTGTATGTGGAATAAGGAGCATGGGAAGCGTGTCAGCAACGGGCAGGATAGCAGGCAGAGCGATGGTATTCTTCTTATCGACAACCTGTCTTGCCTGTGTCTTTGGTATATTTGTTCCGCAGATGCTCGGTATCGGAAAAAATGCAAAGCTGCAGCTTGCAAGTGCGGATGTAGATGTGAATAATGTGTCAAACATACTAGATACAATAACTAACCTTATTCCGTCAAATCCGTTTGCCTCGTTTGTAAACGGTGATATGCTGTCAATCCTGGTATTTGCGGTTATCATAGGTTTTGCGATACTCGCATTACAGGAAAAAGCCCAGCCTTTGATGGATCTTATAACATCCGTCAATGAAGTTTCAATGAAAATATTGTTTGAGGTTATGAAATTTACTCCGCTTGGTGTTCTTTGTACGATAATGCCGGTTCTTGCTACTACCGGTGCAGATACGGTTGTTTCAATAGGAACGGCACTTCTTACGACATATGCGATAATAATAATATACGCCGTGGTGGTCTATGGCATCATAGTGGGAGTTATAGCAAAAATGCCTTTAAAGACATTTGTAAAATCGGTAAGTCCTGCTGCACTTAATGCATTTGGTACCTGTTCAAGCTCTGCGACTATTCCGATAAGCATGAGATGTGCAGAGGAGGGAATGGGTGTATCAAAAGAGATAACAAGTATAGTGCTTCCACTTGGAGCAACTGTAAATATGGATGCAATATCAATACTTATGTCGGTTATGATAACATTTTTTGCAAATGCCTGTGGGGTTCACCTTACTTTGCTTAATATGGTCGTGATAGTATTGGCAAATGTGCTTTTATCAATAGGTACACCGGGTATTCCAAATGGTCAGGTTGCATCATTTGCGGCACTTATCCAGATAGCAGGCATCCCGGCAGGTGTTATGGGAATATTCATAAGTATAAGCACACTTTCAGATATGATAGTTACGATGGTCGATGTATTGGGTGATATGGCATGCTGTGCTACTCTTAAAAAAATTCTCGGAGGTGAAAGCACAAATCGTGATGTATCTTCTCTGAATACTGCTATGATGGAGCATGGGGTAGTTAATGCAAAAGAGGGATTATACAGGGAATAAACAGGTAGATTTGTATATTTACAAAAATTTTAACAGTTCATTGTGAAGCTGTTTTGCCCTCGCATACCATGTGTGTTCACGATTTGCAAAGTTAAATGCGTTTTTCTGAATTCTCTCCAGTTTATCAGTATCATTTAATGCATTTTCAAATATCTCAGGCAGTTTATCAAGCTGCTTGAGGTCATAAAATATAATATTTTCATCAGGTGTGAGTATCTCATCAAGGTATTTGCTGTGGTCTGTTATGCAGACTGCTCCGTTGCACATAGAGTTAAATATCCTGTCATGGGCACCATCTTTAAACCACGGCATGACATTTAATGAAAGTCTGCTGTCGGCGAGTGCTTCAAGACATCCATAGGAAAGCTCATCAGGATTCATATCGAGATTTTCGGGATGTTTACACCTGAGTTTATCGTAACCTTTGCCGACACAGTGTATCTTAAAGCCGGCATCGGCAAGAGTTTTAATCACTTCACCTCTGAAATAACATCTGACATATGTATCAATGAAAATCATGTTTGGAATAGCTGTTTTTACTTCCTCATGTGTGATTCCGGGAATAGCTTTTTTTAAGTGTTCTTCCATTGTCAGATCATCCGGTTTGTCGGGATTGGTGATAAGATCATGTATTATCTCAAGATAAAACATTGCATATTCGTCACCGAGTCTGTTTATTGCATCGTCAAAGACTTCCGGTGGTGTGTAATTACCGGTAAAACATATGTCATATTTTCTGTCAGCTATCTTCTTGTAATCTCCGTTTGGGGAGAGTGAGGTGCCGCCTAGTGGAAGAAAAGTTCCACTCATAAGTTCCGGATAAAATCTTTTCATATATCTGTCATGGTATCTGTCGATGGATACTTCATAAAAAATATCTGGATGTATATCGAAAAGTTCGGGATAAAAATATGGATGGTCAACGGCTATGTTGACGCATGGGATTTTGCGTTCATCCCAGATAGAGACTCCATTCATGTTAAAAAGTGAAGTCTCATAATGAATACCGTCAAAGTTAAAAGTGACAAGTATCGTGTCATAAGCTGTTGCAAAATCGTAAAGTTTTTCTGCACTTTCTTCTTCTGTTGTCTGGTCGAAAAGGAAAGTCTTGTATCCTAAGGCTTCAAAGCCTTTTTTTAATTGCAATGAAAAAAATTCAAGGGTTTCGGTTCCGCCTGTCATAAGCACTATTTTATGTCTCATTTCATTCTCCATTCCTGCATAAATATATAAAATTATAGCATACATTTTGTGTATTGTATATCATAAAGAAAAAATCAATAATAATGGGTAACAGTTGTAGATTATGTACTGATAAGTAAATTTTATAAGATTGCAGCCTGTTTTATGCCGATGGGTGAATAGTAACTTTTACTTGCCCTAAAAGGTGCTATATATTATAATTAATTCACATTAAGAAAAACCGGGTTACAAAATATTGCCGCTCCCGCTTATGGTGTGAACGGTTATCGCAAAGGCTGATTTCATGTCTGCGGTGTGAATGGCAGTTTGCAAAGTATGTACTCTGTGAGTTCTTCGTTCAGAAGATTTCGTGAGTACATAAGTACGGAAAGGAGAAAGAATCTATGATTAGAAAGAACAGAAAGAGTATTTGTTATGTAATGACGCTGGCTTTGTGTGTGACATTGGGAAGCAGTTATGTACGGGCTGAGGATACAGAGGCACAGGGGATAAATGTGGCATATCATACACAGGATGAGATAAGAGCATTTTGTGCAGAAAATGCTGCGGGCTTAAATGATGCACTTACATTTGCAGAAAATCCTGTTGTCAGTGGAGATTATTCTGCCGGAAAGCTATCTGACAAGACATTAAACAGTGCTATCAATATGTTTAATCAGGTGAGATATATAGCGGGGATTTCATACGATGTGCAATTAGACGATACATACAACAGCCTTACACAGACGGCAGCACTTGTAAATTATGTAAATGGTGAACTCAGCCACTATCCGTCAAAACCTGCTGATATGGACGAAGATTTATATAATCTTGGAGCAAAGGGAGCAAGCTCGAGCAATATAGCATGGGCTTCATGGGAAAACAACAGCATAAACTGGTCGATAATAAACGGCTGGCTTGAAGATGGAGATCCTTCTAATGTAGACAGATTAGGACACAGAAGATGGGTGTTAAATCCAAAGATGAAATATACCGGTTTTGGAGCAGTGACTGGAACTAATGGAACATACAGTGCGATGTATTCTTTTGATATGAAAAATACAAAAGCGGGTGAGTACGGAGTTGCATGGCCGGCACAGAATATGCCTGTAGAATATTTTGGTACGGATTTTCCGTGGTCTGTATCTATGGGAAAAAATGTAGATATTACTTCTGTTAAGGTAAAACTTACAAGGGAAAGTGACGGCAAGGTATGGAACTTTTCAAGTGAAGAAGCAGACGGTTATTTCAATGTAAATAATGCAGGTTACGGTCAGAAAGGATGCATTATATTCAGACCTGATACCAGTATAAAATATACAGCAGGTGATGTGTTTGATGTAGACATAACAGGTCTTGGCAGTGATGTAAGTTACACGGTTAATTTCTTTAGTCTTGAAGACGGTCAGGCTGTGACAGCAAAACCTACGGTAAAGCCTACAGAGACACCGACGGCAGCACCAACGGAAACACCGACGGCAGTGCCGACAAAAGAGCCTGAAATCACAGAGAAACCTGAGGAGACAGAGGAACCAGAAATCACGGACGAACCTGAGGAGACGGAAGAACCGGAAGAGGAGCCTGAGGAGACAGAAGCTCCAACTGCAAGACCAACAGTGACACCGACAGCAAAGCCGGTGACAAAGCCTGCAAAAGTTAAGATAAAAAAGTGGAAGATAAATAAAAATAAGGTCACTGTTTACTTTGGAAAAGTAAAAAATGCATCGGGTTATCAGGTGAGATATTCGACGAGCGTAAAATATAATAAAGACTTAAGCAGCAAAGCCGTATCTTGCAAATCAACGAAAACTATGGTTAGATTGAAGAAGTCAAGGAAAAAACATTTTATACAGATGAGGGCATATACTAAGAAAAACGGAAAGAAAGTATATGGCAGTTGGGGAAATACGATTAAAATATATAAAAATATAAAATAATGCAAGGGTCAAAAGCATATGAAATAAGGCATATGCAAAATGGCACATGGAAATGGAGGGAATTATGAATTTTACAAAAATGCATGGTTGTGGCAATGATTATGTCTATGTTGACTGCACAAAGGGGATGATAGAAAATCCGGGTGAGATTTCAAGAAAAGTCAGTCACAGACATTTTGGAATAGGTTCTGACGGTCTGATACTTATATGTTCATCTGATGTTGCAGATTTTAGAATGGCTATGTATAATGCTGACGGTTCAGAGGGGGCAATGTGCGGCAATGGTATCAGATGTGTTGCGAAATATGTTTATGATAAAGGACTTACCGACAAGAAAAATCTTTCTATCGAAACAAAAAGCGGAATAAAAAAACTTGAGCTTACAGTGGAGGATGGAAAGGTTTCACTCGTAAAAGTAAATATGGGAGCACCTATCCTTAAGTCAAAAGATATTCCCGTTGCGGTTGATACGGATAAATGTATAGATGCGGATATAAATGTTGACGGAAAAGTCTATAAGATAACTTGCGTCTCAATGGGAAATCCTCATGCAGTTACTTTTATAGATGAGGATGTAAATAAATTCCCACTTGATAAGATAGGTCCTAAGTTTGAAAATCATCCTATGTTCCCTGACAGGGTGAATACGGAGTTTGTCCAGGTGTTAAACAGACATGAAGTAAATATGCGTGTCTGGGAGCGTGGCTCAGGTGAGACACTTGCCTGTGGTACGGGAACTTGTGCGACAGTCGTTGCCTGCGTTTTAAATAGTCTTACCGAAGATGAGATAACGGTTCATCTGCTCGGTGGTGATATATTGGTAAAATATGACAGAGATAACGATACAGTCTGGATGACCGGACCTGCAGCTATTGCATTTGAGGGAACGATAGAGATATAACAAAGATTAAACTTATGGCACTGCTTTGTAACAGCGTCTTAAAAAATTTATTATATTTGTTTTGATAAAAAACGGAATGGAGAATATAAATGAAACTTTTAGAACTGATAAAAGATTTAGATTTTGAGTGTGTTCAGGGAAGCACTGACATTGATATTACTACACTTGTATATGATTCACGAAAGGTTGAGGATGGAAGTGTTTTTGTGTGTATAAGCGGTGCGGTAAGGGACGGACACGATTTTGCAAAAGATGTTGTTAAGGCAGGAGCAAAGGCTCTTATCGTTGAAAAGAATGTAGATGTGCCTGACGATGTGACTGTTATTAAAGTTGCTGATACAAGACTCGGTCTTGCTGTTTCATCAGCGGCATATTTTGGAAATCCTGCAAATGAACTTACAACTATCGGAATTACAGGAACAAAGGGGAAAACCACTTCAACTTATATGGTTCGTTCCATATTGGAGGAATCAGGCATCAAAACAGGACTTATCGGAACTATCGAGAGTATTATCGGTGACGAGGTTATTCCATCTGCAAATACCACGCCTGAGTCATATGTAGTTCAGCAGTATTTCAGAAAGATGGTTGATGCAGGCTGTAAATGTGTTGTCATGGAGGTTTCTTCACAGGCACTTATGCTAAACAGAGTAGGCGGCTTTATATTTGATTACGGAATATTTACAAATCTTGAGCCGGACCACATCGGACCAAATGAACATAAGGACCTTGATGATTATATCCACTGTAAGAGCCTGCTTTTCAGACAATGCAAACAGGGTATCTTCAATGCGGATGACAGCCATCTTGAAAAGATACTTGAGGGTCATACCTGTAAAGTTGAGACATACGGTTTTTCTGAAAATGCAGATATAAAGGCATCTGATGTTCATCTTATGGATAAAGGTGGAACGCTCGGAGTTGCATATCATATGAGCGGTCTTATGGATATGGATGTTGAGATAGACATACCGGGCAAGTTCAGTGTTTACAATTCAATGACCGCAATCTCAATATGCAGACACTTCGGTGTAAAGAAAGAAGTTATACTCGACTCGCTTTCAAAAGTCAGAGTTAAAGGCAGGGTTGAGATAATACCCGTATCACCTAAGTTTACGATAATGATAGATTACGCTCACAACGCAATGAGCCTTAACAGTCTGCTCACGACACTTAAAGAGTATTCGCCAAAAAGACTGGTATGTCTGTTTGGATGTGGTGGAAACCGTTCGAGAGAGCGTCGTTTTGAGATGGGTGAGGTTTCTTCAAAACTTGCAGACTTCACGATTGTTACATCCGACAATCCGAGAAATGAAGAACCACAGGCTATCATTGATGATATAGTTACAGGTGTAAAGAAAGCGGATGGTAAATTCATAACCATCATCGACAGGGCAGATGCGATAAGATATGCCATTGAAAACGCAAAAGAGGGTGATGTTATCGTGCTCGCAGGAAAAGGACATGAGGATTACCAGGAGATAAAAGGAAAGAAATATCATATGGACGAGAGAGAACTTGTAGCTGATGTAGTAAAAGATGGTAATTTTATCAGATAACTGAGCCAAAGGAGCAGGACTTCCTAAATGGCAGTTAAAGAAGATACAAAAGGCTGAAGGCGGGAAATTTTTAAAGTTGAAAGTTTATGGGAGTCCTGGACGATAAAAAATTAAAAAGAAAAATTAGGGGAAAGAAATGATATTTGCTGATGTAATAATAGATATATCAGTCAAGAGTCTTGACAGACCATTTCAATATATAGTTCCTGAGGAGATGGAGTTTGATGTTGATATAGGTTCGGTCGTAAAAATCCCGTTCGGCATGGGAAATCGAACTATGACAGGATATGTCGTTGGTCTTTCGGGCGAAGCGAAGTTTGATATATCAAAAACGAAAAGCATACTTGAAATAATAAAGCAGGGAGTGGTCGTGGAATCACACCTGCTTTCCCTTGCTTATTGGATAAAGGAAAATTACGGCTCAACGATGAATGATGCCATAAAGTCTGTTATGCCTGTTAAAAGGGAGATAAAAGAGCAGATAAAGAGAGTTATATATCCTGCTGTCAGCATGGATAAGATGAGGGAAAAAAGAGACGAGTTTGAAAAAAAGCATAATAAGGCAAGAGTAAGACTTCTCGATGAATTTCTTAAGCTGGATAAGACGGCTTATAATGCGGGACTTGATTATTCTTATGCCACAAAGAAACTAAGCCTTACGGCGAGCGTTATAGAGGGACTTAGGAAACTGGATATAATAACGGTCGATGCCATACAGCAATACAGAAATCCTATTGGAAATATTGATGAAAGACCGGAGGTGCGTCCTGTTTTAAACAGAGAGCAGAAACACACGGTAGATTCGATATTAAATGATTATATAAGAGATGTAAGAGGAACATACCTTATTCACGGGATAACAGGAAGCGGCAAGACAGAAGTGTATATGAATATTGTTGAAAAGGTAATCTGCCTCGGAAAGCAGGTTATAGTGCTTATACCGGAAATCTCACTCACATTTCAGATGGTAAACCGTTTTTATAAAAGATTTGGAAACAGAATATCAGTCATGCATTCAAGACTTTCGGCGGGGGAGAGGTTTGACCAGTACACAAGGGCAAAAAACGGCGAGATAGATGTTATGATAGGACCGAGGTCGGCACTTTTCACACCGTTTCAAAATCTCGGACTTATCGTTATCGACGAGGAGCATGATTCAAGCTATCAGAGTGAGATGCCGCCAAAGTACCATGCAAGAGAGGTTGCGATACAGAGGGCTAAAATGGTCGGTGCAAGCGTTGTTTTAGGCTCGGCAACACCATCGGTTGACTCATATTATAAGGCAATGCAGGGAGAATACAGATTATTTGAACTAAACGAGAGAGCAGGCAATGCAGTTTATCCGTCAGTGTATATAGAAGATTTAAGGGAGGAATTAAAAGCAAAAAATTATTCAATATTCAGCAGAAGACTTGATGAACTTATGCGTGACAGACTGGAGAAAAAAGAACAGATAATGCTTTTCTTAAACAGGAGAGGATTTGCGGGGTTCGTTTCGTGCAGGCAATGTGGCGAGGTTCTTGGCTGTCCACACTGTTCGGTCGCATTAAAACCGCATTCTGTAAATGGGAGAGTTTCCTATCTGATGTGTCATTACTGCGGTTACAAAATTCAGATGCCGGATAAATGTCCATCTTGCGGTTCGCTTTACATAAGCAGTTTCGGGATTGGTACGCAACAGGTTGAGCAGATGGTTAAAAAAAGATTTCCACAGGCAGATGTACTTCGTATGGATGCTGATACGACAACGGGAAAAAATGCTCATGAAAATATTTTAAAAGAATATTCAAAAGGTGGTGCGGACATACTTATCGGAACACAGATGATAGTAAAAGGACATGATTTTGCAAATGTTACGCTTGTGGGAATACTTGCAGCAGACCTTTCATTAAATTCGGGTGATTACCGTGCAGCAGAAAAGACTTTTCAGCTTACAACACAGGCGTGTGGTCGTGCAGGCAGGGCAGATAAGCCCGGAGAAGTTGTTATACAGACATATCAGCCTGAGCACTACAGTATCGTCTATGCAGCGAAAAATGACTATAAAAATTTCTATGAACAGGAAATTGTTACAAGACAAATGTTGCAATATCCGCCGATTTCAAATATACTAGGAGTGTTGGTGCTTTCAGAAAATGAAAGAAATTCGGATAATCTGGCACAGATACTCGCCGATAAGATGAAACTCTATCAGGATGTAACAGTGCTTGGACCTGCACCTGCGGCACTTTCAAAGGTGAAAGATGTCTACAGGCGTATGATATATGGAAAGTGTGCAGATTATGGGATATTGTGTTCTATAAAAAACAGTTTCGAGGAATTTATGCATGAAACTGAGTCGTTTAGGGACTGCAGGCTTAATTTTGAATTTAATCTTATATAACACATAATAAAAACGGAGGAAATATTACTATGGCAATAAGAAATATCAGGACGATCGGTGACGAAATACTTACAATGAACGCAAGACCTGTAAAGGAGATGACACCGAGGATAAAGACACTTATCGAGGATATGCTCGATACAATGTATGATGCACAGGGGGTAGGGCTTGCAGCACCTCAGGTCGGTGTGTTAAAGCAGATTGTTGTTATTGATGTGACTGAGGATGGCAGTCAGCCTATTGTACTTATCAATCCACAGATAGTAAAACTGTCAGGTACACAGACAGGACAGGAGGGATGCCTTAGTGTGCCGGGCAAGGCAGGAATAGTTACAAGGGCAAATTATGCTAAGGTAAGAGCCTTGAATGCGGATATGGTAGAGATAGAGGTAGAGGGCGAGGAACTTTTGGCAAGAGCACTCCAGCATGAGATAGACCATTTATCAGGTGTACTTTATGTATCAAAGGTAGAGGGCGAGCTTATGAATGCATCTGCCGGGGAAGAGTAAGTATAAGCCTGTTGCAAAATACAGTTTGTTACAATTCAAAGATAGATATTAAACTAAAATGCAATAATGTACTCTCGAAATTTTTCGTTCAGGAGATTTCGAGAGTACATAATATGCGAGAGGAGGAAAAGTATGAATATAGTTTTTATGGGAACACCGGATTTTGCGGTAGGGACTCTGGAAACACTTATAAACAGTGAGCATGATGTGACTGCTGTAGTAACTCAGCCGGATAAGCCAAAAGGACGCGGTGGGAAAATGATGTTTACTCCCGTGAAGGAGGCAGCAGTCAAAGCCGGTATTGAAGTATATCAGCCGCAGAAAGTAAAAGATGCGGAATTTATCGGAGTATTAAAAAAATTAAATCCTGATGTTATAGTAGTAGTGGCATTCGGACAGATACTACCAAAGGAGATACTTGAACTTCCAAAATACGGCTGCATTAATGTTCATGCGTCATTACTTCCGAAACTCAGAGGTGCAGCACCAATCCAGTGGTCTGTTATAGATGGAGACGAGGAGAGCGGTGTTACTATTATGCAGATGGATGAGGGACTTGACACAGGAGATATGCTTCTTGTAAAAAAATATAAGCTTGACAGGAAAGAGACAGGCGGAAGTCTTTTTGACAAGCTGGCTTCATTTGGAGGACCCATGATACTCGAAGTCTTAAAACAGGCAGAAGAGGGAAAATTAAATCCGGTCAAACAGGATGAGTCAAAACAGACTTATGCAAAAATGTTAAGCAAGGCGACAGGTGAGATTGATTTTTCAAAAACAGCGGTTGAGATAGAGAGACTTATAAGAGGATTAAATCCATGGCCTAGTGCATTTACCCATATTCATGGAAAAATGTTGAAGATATGGGAGGCAGATGTATTAGACGATGAAGAAGTTAAAGCATTTGATATTACAAAGACAGATTGCGGAAATATCGCATATGTGGATAAAAATAGGATGCTTATAAGCACGGGAAAAGGTTATCTTGATGTGAAAGAGCTTCAGCTTGAGGGCAAAAAGCGAATGAATATAGCTGCTTTTCTTCGTGGATATAAAGTTGAAAAAGGGGAAACTCTAAATGGCTGATGAAGTAAATTTGAGAAATCTTGCACTTGATGTTATAGTATCTGTAATGGATAAGGGGGCTTATTCAGACAAAGCTATACACGCTGCACTTGAAAAACATCCGGGACTTGAAAAGAGAGACAGAGCATTTTTTACGAGACTTTGTCAGGGAACCATAGAATATGCGGTTTCCTCAGATTATATTATAAATCTGTTTTCAAAGACAAAAGTAAAAAAAATGAAACCTGTTATCAGAGAAATACTAAGAATGGGAGTTTACCAGATAATGCATATGGATAGTGTTCCTGACAGTGCAGTGTGCAACGAAGCGGTAAAGCTTGCCAATAAAAGAAAATTTACAAATCTCAAAGGTTTTGTAAATGGTGTTTTAAGAAATATTTCAAGAGAAAAAGATAAGATAAAATTTCCTGACAAAAAGGACGGATTTTGTGCTTATGCCTCAGTCAGATACTCAATGCCTGAGTGGATAGTAAATTATTTGTGTGAGGAGTACGGCGAGGATGAGACAGAAAGGATTTTTGAGGGATTTCTTAAAGCAGACAGAGGCGTGAGTGTAAGATGCAATGTCTCAAAAGCGGAACCGCAGGAAGTGTATGATATGTTAAAAAAACAGGGCATCAGTGTTAAAAAGAGTGAACTTTTTGATTACGCTTTCTCGATAGATGATTTTGACAGACTGCAGGATGTTGAGGCACTTAAGAAAGGTTATATACAGGTGCAGGATTTCAGCTCGATACTTGCAGGGCATATCCCTGAGATAAAAGGCGGGGAAAATATCATTGATATATGTGCCGCACCCGGAGGAAAGACGCTTCATATTGCCGACAGATTAAATGACAGGAAACTAAATGGCGGAGGAAAGATAATTTCCTGTGACCTTACTGATGCAAAGACGGCACTTATAAAAGAAAATGTTGAAAGAAACGGTTTTGAAAATGTTTCTGTTGTTAAAAATGATGCACTCGTATTTAAAAAAGAGTGGGAGGATACGGCAGATATTGTAATCGCTGACCTGCCTTGTTCAGGGCTTGGAGTTATCGGAAAAAAATGTGATATAAAATATAAGACCTCGATAGAAGATATAAATGCATTGTCAGAGATACAGAGGGAAATATTAAAAAATGTAAGCCGTTATTTAAAAAAAGGTGGACAGCTTCTTTACAGTACATGTACAATAGCAATGGAAGAGAATGAAGATAATGTCAGGTGGATGCTTGAAAATCTTCCTTTTAAGAAAGCGGATATAAGAAAAAGAGTTCCAAAAAAAATCAGAAATTATATGAAAGACGATGGATATATACAGATATTACCTGATATGACAGAGTCAGACGGTTTTTTTATAGCGGCATTTATAAAACAATAGGATGGTGATATATTGACTGAAGATAAGATTGACATTAAGAGTCTGAATTTTACTGAATTGCAAAAACTTTTAGAGGAGATGGGCGAGAAGAAGTTTAGAGCAAAACAATTATATGAATGGATTCATAAAAGACTTGTTTTAAGTTTTGATGAAATGACCAATCTCTCAAAGGATATGAGAAAAAAACTTGATGAAAGCTGTACGATAGAAGGTGCAAGAATAATAAAAAAACAGGTGTCATCTGACGGAACAGCAAAATTTCTCATGAGACTTTCAGACGGAAACACGGTTGAGAGCGTTCTTATGAAATATAAGCATGGAAACAGTGTATGTATTTCAACTCAGGTCGGATGCCGTATGGGATGCAGATTTTGTGCATCTACGGTGGGGGGACTTATAAGAAGCCTTAAGACTTCTGAAATGCTTGACCAGATTTATGAAATTCAGCGGACAACCGGAGAGAGAGTTTCTAATATTATATTGATGGGGATAGGAGAACCACTTGACAACTATGATAATGTTGTTAAATTTATCAGGATGATATCTGATGAAAATGGTCTTAACATCAGTCAGAGAAACATCACCTTATCTACCTGCGGTCTTGTTGACAGATTAAAAAAACTTGTCGATGAAAAACTGACTATAACGATAGCTATTTCCCTTCATGCTCCTAATGATGAATTAAGACGTGAAATGATGCCTATAGCCAACAGATATTCGATACATGAGATAATTGATGCGTGCCGCTATTATGTTGACATGACAGGAAGAAGAATTACCTTTGAATACAGTATGGTAGAAGGAAAAAATGACAGCAGGGAATGTGCGATGCAGCTTGTAGAACTCGTAAGAGGGCTTAACTGTCACATAAATCTCATACCGTTAAATCCAGTTGAGGGAAGAATGGGACAGCGTTCTAAAGGAGCAGACATACAGAATTTTAAATTGCTACTTGAAAAAAATCACACAAATGTTACTATAAGAAGAGAGATGGGCAGGGATATTGATGCCGCCTGCGGTCAGCTTAGAAATAAAGAACGAGGAGGAAACGACGATGAAAGCATATGCAAAGACTGATATCGGGAGCAAACGAGCCATGAATCAGGATTCCGTTTACTGCAATGAAAATTCAGTTGGTGGTTTCCAAAATCTGTTTATTGTAGCAGATGGCATGGGTGGACATAAAGCAGGAGATTATGCGTCAAAGCTTTGTGTTGAGAAAATGGCTGAATCCATAAAAAACAGCGAAAGTATAACACCGGTAACGACATTGGAGGAGGCGGTAAAGGTCGCCAATAATGCCGTTCTTGCAGAAGCAAAAGCGAATGTTGAATATGAGGGCATGGGAACTACTATGGTAGTATGCACTGTTATGGATAATACATTATATATTGCTAATATTGGGGATTCTCGTCTGTACATCATAAGTGATGATATAAAACAGATAACAAATGATCATTCATGGGTAGAGGAAATGGTCAAAAAGGGTGAACTCACCGAAAGCCAGGCGAGGATACACCCACAGAAGAATATTATTACGAGAGCTTTAGGAATTGACGAGACAGTTCACGCAGATTATTTTGAGGTAGATGTAAAGCCGGATGATAAGATACTTATGTGCAGTGACGGTCTTACAAACATGGTTGAGGATGATGATATAGAGTATATAGTGCGTCATAGCGGCTCTATAGAAAAAGCAGTAGACAGTCTTGTTGAGAAAGCTAATGAGAATGGTGGGAAAGATAACATTACAGTTATTTTGGTTGAAATATAGACCAAATACATATAGCCGGATCCGGATGCATACATCCGGAAAAAAAGATTATAAATGAGATTTATGCCTGATGGCAGAATGGAGGAAAGTATGATTAATCCCGGAATGATGATCAGTGACAGATATGAAATTATTGATAGAGTGGGTTCGGGTGGAATGGCAGATGTCTATAAGGCCAAATGTCATCGTTTGAATAGATATGTTGCAATAAAAGTTTTGAAACAGGAATACAGCAGTGACGCAAAATTTGTTGCAAAATTCAGGGCAGAGGCACAATCCGTTGCAGGATTGTCACATCCGAATATAGTTAATGTGTATGATGTTGGAGAGGACAATGGACTTCATTATATTGTCATGGAACTTGTTGAGGGCATCACATTAAAGAAGTTTATCGAGAAAAAGGGCAAGCTTGATGTGAAAGAGGCTGTCGGCATCGGAATACAGATAGCACAGGGTATGGAAGCAGCCCACAATAACCATATTATACACAGGGATATTAAACCACAGAATATAATCATTTCAAAAGAAGGAAAAGTAAAAGTAACGGATTTTGGAATTGCAAAAGCGGCAACATCAAATACAATTACATCAAATGCTATGGGTTCTGTTCATTATATAAGTCCTGAACAGGCAAGAGGCGGTTACAGTGATGAGAAGAGTGATATATATTCGCTCGGAGTGACTTTATATGAGATGCTCTCAGGAAAAGTGCCTTTTGAGGGAGAGAGTACGGTCACGGTTGCCCTCGCTCATATACAGGATGAAGCGGTTCCACTTCAACAGCTTGATCCTAATATACCGTTAAGCCTTTCAAAAATTGTGCAGAAATGTATGCAGAAGAAACCGGATATGCGTTATATGTCTTCTGCGGCACTTATTTCTGATCTTAAGAGATCTTTGTCAGAGCCGGATGGGGCATATGTAAATATTGTAGATGATGAGGATGATTTTTCGCCTACAATCAAATTTTCAAGTGACGATGTAAACAAAGTAAGAGATGCATCAAGAGGAAGATATGCTCAGGAGGAGAACATAGAACCGCAGGAGGAAGAGAGCGGCGATGATGATGCGATAGACCCTAAGCTTGAAAAGATATTAAAAATATGCAGTGTGGTTGTTGCAGTTATTATTCTTATAGTGATTCTTTTGATAATCGGAAAAGTGAGCGGCTGGTGGGGCAAGGGCTCAGGAAAAGACGATAAGGATGTGACTTCAATAACAACGGAGGCACCGGCAGAAACAACAGCAGAGGCAACAGAAGAACCTAAGGCAGGCATGGTAGAAGTTCCTGATATAAGCGGCAAAACACTTGAAGAAGCACAGGAGATACTTGAAGAAAAGAAACTTAAGTGGAGACTTGAACCGGTGGAGTCAGATGAGACACCAAATACGGTCTTAGAGCAGAGTCCTGATGAGGGAAGCAGCATTGAAGAATATTCACGCGTAACCATTAAGTATAGTAAGGGAAGCAGTGGTGTTACGATACCGGAGCTTACAAAGTTTACAAAGGATGATGCTACAAAGAAACTTGAAGCTTTGGGACTTTCCGTTTCATCAACATCAGAAGAATACAGTGATACGGTTGATAAGGGACTTGTGTGTGGCACGGATCCTGTTGTGGGCTCAAGTGTAAAATCAGGCTCATCCGTAAAACTTATCTTAAGTAAGGGTCCTGAGAGTGATAATGTTACAATGCCAAATATCGTTGGTATAAAAGAGGCGGTTGCTCTTGACAGGCTCACGGCAAGAGGTCTTACGGGAAATTCATCAAATGTTTCTTATATTTACTCAAGTAAGTATGCAAAAGGAATCGTTGTAGGTCAGACTATCGAAGCCGGCACAAAAGTTCCGGTCGGAACAGTTGTGGATTATACAGTCAGCATGGGAACAAAAAGCTCTGACACGAAGCCGACAGCAAAACCAACACCAAAGCCAGTATATAATTATAGTTATGAGGGCAGTGTTACGGTAAGCGGCAATCCGTTTGATTATGAGGATGATGAACCTGCTGTTATCAAACTTGTTCTTGAGCAGGATGGAAAGACTAAGACTATATATAAGGGAACACTTTCCTATGATGATTTCCCAAAGAAATTTTCAATAAAGGGCTGGAGTGAGAACAATGGTACAGTAACATTGTATAAAGGCGATGTTGCAACTGGTAATTCATACAATGTTGAATTTAAAAAGGTTAGGCAGTAATGCAGGGAAAGATTATAAGAGGAATAGGCGGCTTTTACTATGTTGATACAGACTTGCCGGGAGTTGTGGAATGTAAAGCAAAGGGAATATTCAGAAATAAAAAAGTAAAGCCGTTAGTTGGAGATAATGTAGAAGTTAAGATACTTGACAGGGAAAAAATGCTAGGGAGCATTGAAAAGATACTGCCGAGAAAAAATTCCATAATAAGACCTGCCGTTGCAAATGTGGATCAGGCTGTTGTGATATTTTCGGCATCAGTCCCAAAGCCAAACCTTAATCTGCTGGATAGATTTCTGCTTATGATGCAGACACAGGGGATTGCAACAGTTATCTGCTTTAATAAAAAAGATGATGCAGATGAAAAATATCTGGCAGAACTTGCGGATAATTATCGTGGGTGCGGCAGCCGGATATTTATGACAAGCACATTTACAGGCGAAGGAATCAAAGAATTTGGAGAGTGTCTTAAAAACAAAACATCTGTACTTGCAGGACCATCAGGTGTAGGAAAGTCATCTATAATAAACAGACTGTTTCCGGAAGCAGGGATGGAGATTGGTGAGATAAGTGAAAAAATTAAAAGAGGAAAGCACACAACAAGACATTCTGAACTTTTTTCACTTGGTGACGGAATTTATATTATGGACACACCGGGATTTACTTCTCTTGGACTTCCAAATCTTGAAAAAGAGGAACTCAGGGATTATTATCCGGAATTTGAGGAGTATAAAAATAGCTGTAAGTTTTTGGGATGTGTTCACATACATGAGCCACAGTGCAGTGTAAAGATTGCACTTGATGAGGGCAGGATTCCAAAGGGACGATATGATAACTACAGACAATTTTTTGATGAAATTAGCAATAAAAGAAAATATTAAGCACAGGAGGAACTCTATATAATGGAGGAAAAAATAAGTAAACTTGCACCGTCAATACTTTCGGCAGATTTTTGCAAATTAGGGGAACAGATACATGAGCTTGAAGAATGTGATATTGAGCTGCTGCATATTGATATAATGGATGGAGAGTTTGTTCCGTCTATATCTTTCGGTATGCCGGTTATAAAATCAATCAGGAAAATAACGGATATGTTTTTTGATGTGCATTTAATGGTAAATGAACCGGTAAGATATGTTGAGGATTTCGCTAAGTGTGGAGCTGATCTTCTGACGGTTCATTATGAGGCCTGTAAAGATGTAAGGGCAACTTTGGAAAAGATTAAAGAAGCAGGCATGAAATGTTCTGTGGCGATAAGTCCTGATACGGAAGTGTCAAAATTAGAAGGTCTTTTGGACATTGTTGATGTTGTACTGGTGATGAGTGTATATCCGGGATTTGGCGGTCAGAAATTTATAAGAGATTCATTGGAAAAAGTTAGAAAGCTTGACAATATCAGAAAAGAAAGTAAATTTGATTTTCTGATAGAAATAGACGGTGGAGTAAATATTGAAAATGCAAAAGAAATAGCTGAAAACGGAGTTGACTGGATTGTTGCCGGAACTGCCGTATTTGGCGGTGATATTAAAGAAAATATAAGAAAATTAAAGGGGGAATTTTAAATTGCTTCTCGAAAATATACCTTTAGGAAGAACGGTAGAAATATTTGTTGATAGAGAGGGGTATAGGTACAGACTTACCAGTAAAGCAGAGTATGTTGACAAAAAAAAGATCTGCGTGACACTTATTGCTGCAAGAGGAAAAGTTTTTAAATTTAATCCAGAGGATTCTATAAGTGTTGTTTATAGAGACAGTGATAATATGTGGAAATGGGAAGAATGTCGGGCAGGTATGGCAAAGCTAGACAATAGTCTTATTCATTTTTTTGAGATAAAGGATAAAGGGAAATCCTTTAACAGACGGAATGCATACAGGGTAGATCTTGATACAGAGACTATGTTTGGTTTTTATATGGATGCGAAAACAGGACTTAAAGTTTCAGAAATGCCTTATCCGGATGTTGATGACCCTGAATTTGCAGCATATAAGACACCGGTTCCGGAGTTTGTGCAGGGATTTATCAAGGATGTCAGTGAAACAGGAATAAATATCTGTCTTAACATAAAATTAAAGACGGATGATGCGGTATTTTTTATTATTCCATCAAAATTCGGCCAATTAAAAGCTAAGGCACAGGTCGTAAGAAAAAGCGATATAACGACAAAGGGAAGTAAGTATTCATATTCATATGGCTGTGTATTTTTGCAGACAGATAAAAGGCTTATAAAATACATATATGATATTCAGCGTGAAGCGTTGAAGCGTCAAAAAGAGATGTATTATATGGAAAAAGAGTTGCGAAAGAGCCATCAGACAAAGACAGGAGAAATTCCAAAGCCCGAAAAGGAAGAAATAAGTGAAAATGACTGATAATAAAACATTTGGCAAAACATTGCTTCTTAGTGGAGGTAAAACAGACATAGACTTTGTGAGTATATACCTTAAATCACATAAATTTGATACAGTGGTATGTGCTGATTCAGGACTTGAAACAGCATGTAAACTTGATGTAAAAGTTGACTGTTTTATGGGGGATTTTGACAGTGTATCACCTGGAATTCTTGACAAATATATGAATAAAATGATAAAATCCTCAATAGATGCACAGTTTATACGATATCCTGCGGAAAAAGATGCGACAGATACAGAGCTTGTTCTTGATTATATTTTAGAAAATTACCCGTCACAGATTATTATAATAGGTGCAACAGGAGGGAGGATTGATCATCTTCTCGCAAATATTGGAATATTATCAAAAGCATTGGAAAATGGTGTTGAAACATATATCATTGATTCTTACAATAAAATTTATCTTATAGATGGGGAAACAGAGTTACATAAAGATGATATATGGAGCAAATATATTTCATTTTATCCATATACGGATGAAGTAAAAAATTTACGATTATCAGGATTAAAGTATGAACTGGAAGGAGTTGATGTAATAAAAGGCAGCAGCAGAACAGTTAGTAACGAATTTGCAGAAGGTGTTGATAAAGCTTATGTATCGTTTGACAGTGGAATTTTGACAGTTATACAATCGAAAGACAAATGATATGAAAGTGTGGACTAAGGTTGGTTATGCATACTTGCCAACGATAGTCTTAGTATAGGTATGCAGGAAGAGAGAAGTTTTATGAGTTTAAATGAAAAAGATAAGCTGGAAAAATTTGAAGAAAAGATTGTTGTAAAATACAGAAAGTACAGCAAAAAAACAGAACGTGTGAAAAAGACAAATCAGATGGTTATAGTATGTATGTCCATAATAAAAGGTTTTTTATTGCTTGGTTTTATAACTCAGATCTTATTGGGTGAACAGAGAACAGGATTTATGGGACTTCCGACAGTTTTGCTGGGACTCAGTTTTATAGCAGACTGGGTATTGTATTTAAAAGATCATTCATCTGTTATTTTGAAAACTGTCATGCTGTATGGATTTCTGCTTGTCTATGCAATACTTAATTTTATGAACGGTTCTCAATTTGTTATTCTTTATATAATCCCTCCATTATTTTGCTGTATGCTTTATTATCATAAGCAGTTTAATGCAAGTATAGTTATAATTGCAACAGCTATACTGGCAATACGTGCCGTAAAAGATATTATAACAGTTGGAAATATCAATCAGTTAGAATTTATGATGATAGTGATTACTGTTATGGCAATGTTGTTTTTTCAGTGGTCAACAAGGGTTCTCAAACAATTTGATCATGATGCAATACATACGATGAGAGATGAGCAAAAACGACAGAGTGCCATGATGAAAGATATTTTGGGTGTTGCTGATACAACCAGAGGTAAAGTAGAAGAAACATCAGAAAGGATGATGTCATTAAAGGATTCTACAAGTCATGTAAATCAGTCATTACATGAAATAGCACAGGGAATATTAAGTACGGCAGAAAGTATTCAGGAACAGTCAGAGATGACAGGAGAAATTCAGAAAGCTGTCAGTGTAGCAAAAGAAAATACGATTGAGGTTGTTAAAGCAGCTCAAAATTCATCAGAGCAGATGAGTAATAATTCAAAAAGAATGGAAATACTTAGAAATCAATCAGAAGATATTGAATCTGTAGAAAGAGATGTACAGATGGCGATGAATGAGCTTAAAGCAAAGGCAGAAGAAGTTTCGGAGATAACAAAGGTCATATTTTCGATATCAGACCAGACGACTCTTCTTGCATTAAATGCATCCATTGAAAGTGCGAGAGCAGGTGAGGCGGGCAAAGGTTTTGCGGTTGTTGCAGATCAGATAAGAGATCTTTCAGATCAGACCAAAAAGTCTACCGAACAGATTGAACAGATTGTTAATGAGTTAAACAATAATGCAGATCTTACTGCAAATCTTATTGAGAGATCAAAAACCGCAACAAATCGTCAAAAAGATCTTATTGAAGAAAATGTCAAGAGTTTTGATGAACTTAGCAGGCAGTCAGAGGAGTTATCAGGAAGTGCAGATAATCTTGAAAGAGAGATAGAGAGACTCTTTGAATCAAATAACCGAATTGTAGAGAGTATTACACAGCTTTCTGCTGTAAGTGAAGAAGTAACAGCAAGTACTCAGGAAGCAAGCAATATGAGTGAAAATGACATGAAAGAATTAGATTCAGTCGCAGCAAGTGTAAGAGGATTGCAAGAAACAGTGGAAGAACTAAAAAAATATAATTCCGGTACAGAAAATGATGCAAACGAAACAGTATAATTGTAAGTTTCAATAAATATATCGATTAAAAATCCAATTTGCAAATAAGATGCAGATTGGATTTTTTTGTTTCTGACCAAACTGTTGCGGTTGATGTCAATACAATGAGTAAGCTCAGATATTATCGATTATATTTTTATGGCTGAACTGTTACCGTTTGATAATAAATTTTTTGTGATTTCTTGTATTTTTACATTTGCTTTGGTAAAATATATTAAATAAAGTAAATTCCGTATGTCAAATTCGGAAATGACCTAAGAGGAGGACTACAGATGGATTTTTATAAACGAGCAGTTGAACTTAAAGATGAGACTATAAAAAACAGGCGTTATATACACGAACATGCTGAGACGGGTCTTGATATACCTGTGACAAAGGCATTTGTTATAGAGAAACTTAAAGAATATGGCATAGAGCCCAAAGAGTGTGGATATGGTATTACTGCAGTTTTAGGAAAAGGCGGAGGAAAAGTGCTTTTACTTCGTGCTGATATGGATGCACTTCCGATGCCGGAGCAAAGTGGTGAGGAATTTGCCTGCCCTACCGGAAAAGCAGCACACACCTGCGGTCATGATTTTCACGCAGCAATGCTTCTTACGGCGGCAAAGATGTTAAAGGAAAACGAAGATATACTTGAGGGAACGGTCAAGTTTATGTTTCAGCCGGCGGAGGAGACATTTGAGGGAAGTAAAAATATGATAGAAAATGGCATACTTGAAGCACCGAAGCCTGATGCAGCACTTGCATACCATGTTTCTCCGGGAAAGATGCCCGTCGGAATATTTATGTATAACTCAAAAGACACAATGATGTATTCGGTAGATGGATTTAAAATAATCATAAAGGGAAAAGGTTCTCATGGTGCATATCCTCATGTTGGAGTCGATCCGATAAACATTGGTGTCCATGTTCATCTTGCTTTGCAAGAACTTATCGCCAGAGAGAGTGATCCTTCAAAAGCCTGTGTTCTTACGATAGGTCAGTTTAAAGCGGGAACGGCAGCAAACATCATACCGGAGGAGGCCATTTTGCAGGGGACTATCCGCACAAATGACAATGCCGCAAGAGAAAAGCTTGTCAGAAGAATGAAAGAAGTTGCACAAAAGACTGCTGAGGTTTACAACGGTTCAGCAGAGATAGAAATGATCTCGGAGGTACCGCCGCTTATATGTGACACTGATATGACAAACGAGATAGTTGGTTTTATGAAAGAACTTGATATACCGGGACTTACACCGTATCCTGATGTATCGGCAAGTGCTTCGGAGGATTTTGCGGTCATAGCTGAGAAAATACCAAGTACATTTATGTATTTGTCAGCAGGTTACATGGACGAGCGTGGAGAGTTCCCGGCACATCATCCAAAGGCAAGATTTAATGAGGATGTATGTCCTATAGGAAGTGCGTGCCTTGCACACTGTGCTGTGGAGTGGCTTAAAAAACATAAATAAAAATAGTGATTTGAGATATCAGTTGTGGCAGAATGTTTTTTGTATATGCCATCATACAGATACTTAATTAGTGTGATAAGCGTATATAGAGTGGATGATAATATTCTAACAATCAGAAGTACGGGGAGAAAAATATGGCAGACACACAGAATATACAGGTGGCGATACCGCTTCCAGAAAAAAAGAGGAAATTTGTTCAAGCAGGATGTATATGCATGATGCTTTCTGTAGCAATGTACGGACTTGTTTTTGCAACTTTGACATCACCGATATTGGAGAGCGTAAATGCTATGGGATATGTCGGACTGTTTTCGATATTTTCAGCACTTGGTCTTTCAATAATGACACCGATAGGCGGAAAACTGGGAGACTTAATAGGGCGAAGAAATATAGTTGTTATACCGGGAATCATTTGTGCTGTATGTGGCATAGCATTTGCATTTGTCCGTTCACTTGTTCCACTTATGATATTAAGATTTCTGATAAGTCTTGCACAGGGAGCATTTACTGCTGCACCGTACATTATAACCGGATTGATAAATGAAAGAAAAAAGGTTCCAAAGGCAATGGGGATGCTTGCAACATCGATTGCGGTAGGAGGATTTGGTGGCAGTATTTTAGCTGGTGTGCTTACTGATATGGGTATGCTTAAAGCAGCAATAATAATGCCTGCCATACCTCTTATAGCAGGAGTTATGCTTATAGGCTTTAATCTTCCAAATCAGAAAAATGAAGGAAGTGTATCACTTGATATATCGGGTATCATAACGCTGGTGATAGCATTGTGCGGTATATTACTTCCGCTTAACTTTGGTTCATCAATGGGATTTGCACATCCTGCAATTATAACAGGTTTTGTTATCGGTGTTATAGCATTGATATTGTTTGTGAAAATTGAAAATAAAACAAATGAGCCGCTTATTCCAATGTATTTGTTTAAAAATAAGAAATATACAGTTCTACTTGTGATAGGATTTATATGTTATTTTTACCAGAATGCGATGAATGTTTATGCACCTGTTGGAGCATTGCAAGTTATGAAAGCATCTGCAAGTCTTACAGGTGCATTGCAAATGCCAAGAACAATTCTTACTATTATACTTCCTACGATAGCCGGAGTCTGGGTTGGAAAAAAGACAGCAAATGCGTGGAAAGCTATGGTTGTTGGAACAGTATTTGTAGCAATACCTATGTTTATGATGGCATTTACGACACCATCTACATCAATAATATTATATTTTGCAGCACTTACAATAACAGGTATTGCTGAGAGTTTCAGAGCCGTTTCAATTACTCCATCGGCACAGTCTGCATTAGAGCCGCATGACATGGGAGTTGGCACATCGCTTGTGAATTTTGCTAATTCACTTGCACAGACTATTTCTGCAGCAGTTTTTGCTGTTGCATATAATGCCTGCACAGCATCAGATCCGACAAATACGACATTGATAAAAAATGGTGTAAATGCGGTATTTGTGGTAGCGGCAGTAGTGACGGTAGCAGGATTTATTCTTGTTGTAACGGTGATAAGACCACTTATGGATGAGAAATAAATACAATATACATTAAGAAAATTGACAATGTTAAACTATTAAATTGTATTTTTGCGGTCAGAGTGTTTTAAAGCCTGTTGACCGCAAAAAGTATATATAGGGAGAAAAAGTATGTCCGATGATAAAAAAGATATTTGTGAAAATATGCATATTATGGATTATGGTGATATAGAAGATACCTTATATAATGCCGGAATTGGTATATGGTCGATAGAACTGCACGATGACAGTGAGCCATGTATGTATGCGGACAAAACCATGAATATGCTTTTAGATATAAAAATTGAAGATACACCTCAGTATAGGTATCAGGAATGGAGCAGCCGGATTGACAGTGATTATCTGGAGCAGGTGATGAAGTCTGTTGATAGTATGGTCAAAAATGGCAAATCAGAATGTACATATGCGTGGCATCATCCTAAATTAGGGAAGAGATATGTACGATGCGGTGGTGTCTGTGACAAAAATTTTAAAAATGGCATAAAACTAAAAGGTTATCATCAGGATGTAACGGATATACAGTTAAAAGAGGAAAAACATAAGAGGGTACTTAGTGAGCAATATGCGGTTATTGACGCTTTTAGCAGTATTTACAGTGTTGTTTGGGCATATGATATAAAGAAAAATACTGTCAGAGTCATAAATCAGGATGCTGCACTGTTTACACCGGCAGACGAAGCCGGGTATGATGCGAAAAAGACAATAGAAATAGTAATAGACAGGTGTGTAGCAAAAGAATATCAGGATATAATGAGGAAGTTTTATAATCTTGACAGGATTGCTCTGCAGCTCGAAAAAGAAAAAAGTATATCAGAGGAGTTTGTTGACACAATACTTGGATGGTGCAGGATAACGGCACTTCCGATAAACAGGGATAATTCCGGAAAAGTTGAACAGATCATCGTAGGTATTCAGAAGATAGATGAGGAAAAGAGAAAAGAACTTGAGTCACAGACATTACTTGCAAAGGCATATGAGGAAGCAAAAAGGGCAAATGTTGCAAAAACGGAATTTCTTGCAAGAATGTCACATGATATAAGAACTCCTATGAACGGTATTCTTGGAATGGCGAAAATAGCTGGAAAGTGCATTGATAATAAAGAAAAGATATTATATGCACTTGAAAAGATAAATGATTCGGGGAAACAGCTTGAAGCACTTATAAATGATGTGCTCGACATGAGCAGGCTTGAAAGTGGGAAGACTGAACTTACAAGAGAAAGGTTTGATATATGCAGCCTTATGACAAATTGTTTTGAGTCTCTATCCACGATGGCAGTGGAAAATGATGTTGTGATGGTTGGAGTGCATTTCAATGTGAAGCACAAAAAAGTGGTAGGGAGTCCGTTGCATATTCAAAGAATATTACTTAATATTTTGTCAAATTCAGTTAAGTATAATAAAAAGAATGGAACAACGGAATTGTGGCTTGATGAAGTATTTATGAATAAAGAAAAATCCATGTATTGCTTTACGGTAAAAGATACCGGAGTAGGTATGAGCGAGGACTACATAAAGCATATCTTTGAACCTTTTTCAAGAGAACATACGGATGCGGGAACGGATTATCATGGAACTGGTCTTGGAATGGCAATTACTAAAGAACTTGTTGAACTGATGGATGGAATTATAGAGGTAGAAAGTACACTCGGTCAGGGTTCTGCATTTAAATTCCAGATACCATTTAAGGTTTGCGAGGATGAAATGCCGGTATTTAGACAAAGAAGTGTTCCTAAAGACATAACCGGTGTAAATATTTTGCTCGTTGAGGATAATGAACTTAATATGGAAATAGCCAAATTTCTGCTTGAAGATGCAAAAGCAATCGTTACTACGGCATATAATGGTTTTGAAGCTGTAGAGAAGATTAAAAAATCCTGTGAAGACGGAGTGGATAGCAGATATGATGTTATCCTTATGGATATAATGATGCCTGAGATGAATGGTCTTGAAGCATCAATGGCAATCAGAGAAATGGGCATGGATTATACAGACAATATACCTATAATTGCCATGACGGCAAACGCTTTTACGGAAGATGTAAAAAAATGTTTCGAGGCAAAGATGAGTGATCATATAAGTAAGCCTATAGATATTGATAAGGTGACAAATGCCATATACAGGCTGGTTCATAAATCAGATGGCATATAAATTTATGAGTTAATAAGAAGAAAAATTAAAGCGGATAAAATAACTTAAATTACTTGACATTTAAGTAATTATATGAGAAAATTTAAGTAAATTTAAATAGTGAAATATGTCAATGCAATATTTTGCGGAAATGGGGAAGAAATGGACTTTAAAAAAGAATATGAAAAATGGTGTACTGATGAATATTTTGACGATGAGACAAAGAAAGAACTTCTTGCGATAAGGGATGATGAGGAAGAGATAAAGGACAGATTTTATCGCAGGCTTGAGTTTGGAACGGGCGGACTCAGAGGAGTAATCGGTACAGGAACAAACAGAATGAACATATACACGGTAAGACAGGCTACACAGGGTCTTGCCAACTACATAATAAGTCAGGACGGACAGGAAAAAGGTGTTGCCATCGCTTTTGATTCAAGGATAATGTCCCCTGAATTTGCAAAAGAAGCTGCATCCTGCCTTAGTGCAAATGGGATAAAGGTATATTTATTTGAGTCGTTAAGACCAACACCTGAACTTTCGTTTTCAGTAAGGAAATTGGGCTGCATAGCAGGAATTGTAATAACGGCAAGCCACAATCCGAGAGAGTACAACGGATATAAAGTATATTGGGAGGACGGTGCACAGATAACTCCGCCACATGATAAAAATATACTTGCAGAAGTTGCGAAGTCAATGACTATGAGCAGATGAAAACGATGGATTATGATAAAGCTGTAACTGATGGTTTCATCAAAGTTATCGGAAAAGAGATTGACGATGCCTATATCGCTGAACTTAAAAAACAGAATATCCATCCGGAAGCTATTACAAAGGTTGCAAAGGACATAAAGATAGTTTATACACCACTTCATGGAACAGGAAATATTCCTGTACGAAGAGTGCTTGCAGAACTTGGCTTTGAAAATGTCTATGTTGTAGAAAAACAGGAAAAGCCTGACGGGAATTTTCCAACTGTTGCTTATCCGAATCCTGAGGACAGCAAGGCTTGGACGCTCGCACTTGAACTTGCAAAAGAAAAAGATGCAGACATTGTTCTTGCGACAGACCCTGATGCAGACAGACTTGGTGTTTATGCTAAGGACGAAAAGACAGGCGAATATGTAAGCTTTACGGGAAATATGTCCGGCTCGCTTATTGCGGAGTATATCTTAAGGGAAAAGAAAGAAAAAGGAGAACTCCCTGAAAATGCTGCCATAGTTGAGACTATCGTTACAACAGATATGCTTAAGGCAGTCGCTGAGAAATACGGTGTAAAGCTTATGGAAGTGCTTACGGGATTTAAGTTTATCGGCGAGCAGATAAAACTTTTCGAGCAGAATAATTCATACGAGTACATATTCGGAATGGAAGAAAGCTACGGTTGTCTTGCAGGAACATATGCAAGGGATAAGGATGCCTGTGTTGCTGTTATGATGCTTTGTGAAGTTGCAGCATATTACAAACTTAAAGGTATGACACTCTGTGATGCAATGCAGGATATGTATAAGGAATATGGTTATTATAAAGAGGGACTTTTTACTATCACCAAGAAAGGCATAGACGGAGCGGAACAGATTGAGAACATGATGCGTGAAAAGAGAGAAAATCCGGCAACGGTTATGGGTGGATTTAAGGTGCTCAAAATGCGTGACTACCAGAGTGACGAAGTTAAGGATATGGTTACGGGTGAGACAGGCACGACCGGACTTCCAAAATCAAATGTATTGTATTATGAACTTGAAAACAACGCATGGTGCTGTGTTCGTCCGTCAGGAACAGAGCCTAAGATTAAATTCTACTACGGTGTAAAGGGTGAGAGTCTCGAAGATGCCGAGAAAAAACTTGAAGCCATAAAAGAAGATTTGATATAGACTAAGTTGAAAGAAAAATCGTTTTTTTGACTGAAGATAAGAGAAAAAAACTCAGAGAAAAGACATTTTTAGCTGAAAATAAATTTATATAGAATGGAGAATGTTATGATAGTTTTTGACGGAAAAGAAAATATATTTAAGATTGATACTGAAAATAACAGTTATGTGATGGGTATAATTGATGAAAAATACCTTGTACATATCTATTATGGAAAGAAACTTTCGGGCACGCATCTTGCGTATCTGCTCGATATGGATCAGGAGTATCTCAACGATATTCATATAAATTATGGAGAAAAATCATCATTCCTTGACAGACTTCCTATGGAATATCCGACGGCGGGCATGGGAGATTTCAGGCAGAGCTGCATAGAAGCTGCTGACACTATCGGAAAGACAGGTGTTGAACTTTTCTATGACTCATATAAGATAATTGTCGGAAAGCCAGCACTTGATGGACTTCCGGCAACATTTGGCGATGGTGCACAGACGCTTTGCATCACATTGAAAGACGATGTGTTAAAGCTTGAGGTGGAACTAAGATATTCTGTCTTTGAGGGCAACGATGCGGTGATTAGAAGTGCTGTTATAACAAATTATGGTGATAAGCCGTTATATATCGAAAAAGTATTATCTGCGTGTCTTGAACTTGGATATGAGCCGCATGACTACATAACGCTTCACGGTTCATGGGCAAGGGAGAGGAGGATAGACAGACAGAGGGTCGGATTTGGCTGTCACAGTGTTGAATCATCACGCGGTATATCAAGCCATCAGGAGCATCCTTTTATGGCTGTTGTATCAGAGGGGGCAACGCAGGAAACAGGTGATGTATATGCAATGAACTTTGTGTATTCAGGAAACTTTGTGTCATTTGTGGAAAAGGCACAATTTGGAACGCAGCGTTTTGGAATGGGTATAAATCCAAACGGATTCTGCTGGAAACTTGAAGCAGGTGAAAGTTTTGCCGCACCTGAGGTTGTTACCGTCTATTCTGATGCAGGTCTTGACAAGATGACATCGACATTCCATGACCTATATAGAGAACACCTTATCAGAAAGTCATGGGTCTACAGTGAAAGACCTGTACTTATAAATAACTGGGAGGGAACATATTTCGATTTTGATGAAAAGAAGATATTCGACATAGCAAAAGAAGCATCAAAGCACGGAATAGAAATGCTTGTTCTGGATGACGGCTGGTTTGGAAAAAGAAATGATGATAGGACAAGTCTCGGTGATTGGGTTGTAAACGAAGATAAGTTAAAAGGCGGTTTAAGGAAACTTGTCAACAATATAAATTCACTTGGTATGAAATTTGGAATATGGTTTGAGCCTGAAATGATTTCTCCTGAGTCAGAACTTTACAAAAAACATCCTGACTGGGCTGTGCATATCGAGGGCAGAGAGCCGGGGCAGGTCAGAAACCAGCTTATACTTGACCTCAGTAACAGAGAGGTTGTTGAATATGTATATGAGTCTGTTGCTAGGATTTTGCGTTCAGCGAATATTGAGTATGTAAAATGGGATATGAACCGTCCGTTTACTGATGTTGGAAGTAATGTACTTGACGCTGACAGACAGGGCGAGATAATGCATAGGCACACACTTGCGGTATATGAGCTTCAGGGAAGACTCTTAAAAGAATTTCCATATCTTCTTCTCGAAAACTGTTCAAGCGGTGGAGCGAGATTTGATCCGGGAATGTTGTATTTCAGTCCTCAGATATGGTGCTCGGATGATACCGATGCGATAGAGAGACTTGCCATTCAGGAGAGCACGGCACTTATGTATCCGCTTTCAGTTATAGGTGCTCATGTGTCGGACTGCCCTAATCATACAGTCGGCAGGGTCACACCGTTTGAGACTAGAGGTGTTATTGCGATGGCGGGAACTTTTGGCTATGAGCTTGATGTGACAAAGATACCTGAAAAGGACAGGAATATGATAGCTTCACAGGTAGAGACTTACAAAAAGTATTGTCCGCTTATACAGACGGGAGATTATTACCGTATAGCATCATACCAGAGCAACCATTATTTTGATTGCTATGAGATAGTTTCAAAGGATAAAAGTGAAGCGATAGTTGTGTTTGTTCAGGTGCTCGCACAGCCAAATATGCACAGCAGATGTGTGAAACTTAAAGGACTTGATTTTTCGGCAAAATATGAGACAGATGGAAAGGTCTATGACGCAGATGCACTTATGAATGGCGGATTTATCATAAAAAGACCGTGGGGAGATTTTAAGGCCGAGATAATCCATTTGCAAAAATGCAGAGACTAATAATCATTACCATTCACTCGCAGGCATGACACCAACTGTCATGCCATGTGCAGTGATTGAAATGTGCTAGATTGACAATTTGCTTAAATTATGGTATTTTTTAAGTTAAAGTTAATATGGTCATGTGCTTACAGAGGAGGCGTTATGGAAGGACTTAAGGCAAAATCTTAGTTGCCGGTCGCATCATTTATGGTGTGGACAGGAAAAATCATAGCAATTGGAGGAAAAAGAAATGGCAAAGGCAGTAAAGTTATCTGATATTGCTGCAAAAATCGGTGTCAGTACGGTTACGGTCTCAAAGGCTTTATCCGGTCAGAAAGGTATGAGTGATGAATTAAGAGACAGGATAGTTGCACTTGCTGATGAGATGGGATATGTCAAGAGAGTGCAGAACAAAGAAAAAGAGGCAGGAAAAAGTTACAATCTCGGTGTTATCGTTGCCGAGCGATATATAGTGGAAAAACAGTCATTTTATTGGAACATATATCAGGAAATATCGCAGCGTGCCATTAAAAAAAAGTGCTTTGCGATGATAGAGATAGTTGAATATTCACAGGAAAATGACTGTATCATGCCGATGTTACTATCTGAAAATAAAGTTGATGGGATAATCGTTATGGGTGCTTTTGGAAAGAAATATATGAATGCCGTTAAGGGGTGGACAAAGAATTTTCCGGTTCTTTATTTTGATACGACTGACGGTGATGAAGCTGGGGATTATGTTGTCAGCAATAACCTTTACGGAGGATATAATATGACAAATTATCTTCTTGACAGGGGGCATAAAAAGATTGGCTTTGTAGGTACAAGGCTTATGACACCAAGTATTGATGACAGATTTTTCGGCTATCTTAAGGCACTTATGGAAAGAGGGATTAAGTACCGTGCGGATTGGATCATTGACGATAGAGATAATATTTATGGCAAGATGAATTATGATAGGCAGTTTATTCTGCCAAAAGAAGTTCCAACGGCATTTTTTTGCAACTGTGATAAAGCGGCGAGTCTTATTATAAGAAAACTTGAAGAAGCCGGTTATTCAGTTCCAGGCGATGTTTCGGTTGTTGGTTTTGATAATTTTGAGTACGACCAGGAGGCTGATATAGGCATCACGACATATGAGATAAACATAGGAGAGATGGCAAAAAGGGCTGTTCATATAATGCTCCACAAAATGCAGAATGCATTGTATTCAGCGGGAGTTTTTTCAATACAGGGTAAGATAATAGAGCGTGAGAGCGTTAAGAAAATAGGAAAGAGCGTTCCTTATGCCAAGTGATTTGAGCTGTTGTGAATATACGAAATACAGGTATAGTGATTAAGCTTTTGTGACTTAATTATTACGGGCAATAAAAATTGTATTATTCATTTTTTAAGAAAGTGGGTGCACCTTTGCGGAATGAAAGTCGGCAAAAGCATCTATATCGCAGTCATTACTTTCGTTTAGAAATCAGCTTAATTCAGGGGGATTTACTTACGGGTGTTAAACTTGAGCAGGGAGGAACAATCAGGATAGAAAAAAGTTTGATGATGATATAGTGTATCTTCCGGGGGAAATAACAAGAGCAGGCAAAAATACAAAAATAATTCTTCTGGGAGATCCTGACCAGATAGATAAACCGTTTCTTGATGAGAGGACAAATGTGTTAAGTTATGCGGCAAAGCATATGCAGGGAAGTCCGCTTTGCTGGCAGATATCAATGTCTGCAGATGAATGTGTGAGGTCAGAACTTGCTCAGGATGCGATAATGAGATTGTAATTTTTGATAAGAGGTTAATTGATGCAGGGACAGATGAGTTTTTATCTGTTCCTGCTATTTGTTTGAAAAATAAAAGGTGATGCATATTTTTACAGAATTAATGTTTTAGCATAAATTAATCGGAAATTGCGTCAAATAAAATCTTTAAGGATTCATTCCTATGGAATATTGGAACTTTTATGAATTTGACAAAATATTTTTTGTAAGTTAGTATAGGGGTATTATTTATGTCAGCGGTGGTAACTGACTTTAATTTAAGGTTGGCGGCTCTGGTGATGGTTGAGTGCAATATAATTTTTTTTGAGACTCTCTGATTACGGGAGGTTGTTGGAAATGGGGATGTTATGTTTTTGTTTAGAGATTTTTTTGGATTTGGAAAAAGAATTAAATGTATTATAGTAATAGTATTGATTTGCATTCTTGTATTGGGTGGGATTTTGTTGAAAGTTCATTTTGCAAAGAAAGCAGAACCAAAAGTTTCCTATTCTAATGTATATTCTGAAAAGGTGAAAGGTATTAGTGAACTTGCAGTGCTCAGTACGACATATAGTGGTATTACTGAGGTGAGGAATAAGTGGTTTATAGATGTCCTTGATGAGGTTGCACTAATGGAGTATAAGGCTGAGGTGAAAGTCGGGGTTGACCTTTCTAAAGCGAAAGTTAAGGTTGATGATGATAAAAGGACGATAGATATTAAACTTCCGGCAGCAGATACGGTTGATATAAACATATTAAAAAGTAGCATTAAATGGGATGAGGTTTCGTGGAATAAATTAGAGGGAAAGCAGTTTGTCATGCAGGGACTTAAACAGGCAGAAAGTGAATGTAGGGAAAAAACTGATAAGACAGATATGGTAAAAAAAGCTAATATGAGAGCTAAAAAGCTTGTTGAGGATATGTTTGAGGGGGCAAAAAAATGTAGAAAACCATATAAAGTAAGTGTATCTGTTGACGGTGACGAGTATATAAATATAAATGTAAATGTAAATGTTTCAGATGGTGGGCAGGAATGACGCATTGTGAAGAGTGACTTTTTGAGGTAGTGTTTAGATTTGTTAAAACTGTATTATCAGGAATGACAAATGCAAAAGAATAGTATATAGATGGGATTTGGTGAGTTATGGAATCTGTAAAGAAAATTATGGATAGGTTAAAAAAAGCTGTTCATGATAAAAAAGAAAGAAATATGAATAAAAGAAACGCATATGATGGAAGAGAAAACAATGCCGTCAAGACTGGCAGTCTGTGGCACCATGGAATAACAGTCAGGACGATAGCCATAACAGTTGCAGTTATGTGTGTTGCATTTATAATACTTTATATAAAAATAAATATTGACAACAGGGATAAGTTAAGTGATGTTGTTACTGAGAGTTTTATAAGCGGACAGCTTAATGAATTAAATGAACTTGCGGTTTCAAAAGTTATATATGATGGTGTAGTAAAGATGGAAGATAAGAGCGGATTTTTTAATAAAGAGTTTTATATCAAATATACCGGTTATGTGAAATCGTATGTAGATATGTCAAAAGCAGAAATTAAGATTGATGATAAAAAAAGAAAAATAAGCGTTTCACTGCCCCATGCAGTTGTAGGAGAACCAAATATTGGGGCTGATTATCAGATTTATGACACTTCATGGATAAAGTCTGACAGTTTGGAGGCAGCCACAAAAGCACTTAAAAGAGCTGAAGAGGACTGCAGGAAAAAAGTTGATGAAAAGACAATGATAGAAACATCAGATGGATATGCAAAAGAAGCTGTTGAAAATTTTCTGTCCTCATTTAAAGATGTAACCAAGCCGTACACTTTTGAGGTGAAATTCATATAAAAACATGATACAGGAAACGGAAATATGCGTCATATGACATCGTTTGATTTAAAAGATATTTTAAACATACCATAATAATTAAAAATACATTACCATAATTAAGATGTGTTTCGTTCGATTTAACATTGGATGAAAAATCTCATTGTGGTGATGTATTTTTTTACTCTTTTTTCTGAGTTTGTGATATAATAGCTTAAAATACTACTAAGTCTGTAGTGTTTATAGAATATTAAAAGGACAGGAGGAGCCGTGTTGATTTATGATTACTGTTTTATATATGGTGCGGCTTGCGTAGGTAAGAAAGTCATGCTCAGAGTTACGAAGAAAAAATTGACAGAGTCGATAAATATATGCGGCAAAAAAGATTATGAAAGATTATACAATTAATACAAATTGTGTTCAGGCGGGATATACACCCGGAAACGGAGAACCAAGACAGATACCTATTTATCAGTCAACGACATTTAAATATGATACAAGTGAAGATATGGGGAAGTTGTTTGACCTTGAAGCAGAGGGATATTTTTATTCAAGGCTTCAAAATCCTACAAATGACCTTGTTGCAGCAAAGATAGCAAAACTTGAGGGCGGCACGGCAGGTATGCTCACTTCGTCAGGTCAGGCAGCAAACTTCTTTGCGATGTTTAATATTTGTGAAGCAGGAAGTCATATTGTTTCATCATCTTCTATATATGGCGGAACATTTAATCTGCTTGCGGTTACGATGAAAAAAATGGGAATAGATGTTACATTTGTTGACCCGGACTGTACCGATGAGGAGCTTAATGCCGCATTTAAGGAAAATACACGGGTTGTATTTGGAGAGTCGATAGCAAATCCGGCACTTACAGTGCTTGATATTGAGAAATTTGCAAAAGCTGCACACGAGCATGGAGTACCTCTTATCGTTGATAATACCTTTCCGACTCCGGTTAATTTAAGACCTATCGAGTGGGGAGCAGATATAGTGACACATTCTACAACAAAATATATGGACGGTCATGGTGCGGCAGTCGGAGGTGCTATCGTAGACAGCGGTAAATTTGACTGGATGGCACATGCAGATAAATATCCGGGGCTTTGCACACCTGATGAGTCATATCATGGAATCACATATGCCGAGAAATTTGGAAAAGAAGGTGCATTTATTACGAAATGTACGGCACAACTTATGAGAGATTTGGGTTGTATTCAGTCACCGCAGAGTGCATTTATATTAAATCTCGGTCTTGAATCACTTCATGTGCGTATGCCAAGACATGTTGAAAATGGACAGGCGGTTGCTGAGTTCCTTGAAAAGCATGATAAAGTAGAATATGTAAATTATCCAACACTTCCTTCAAATAAATATTATGAGCTTGCTAAGAAGTATATTCCAAACGGAGGATGTGGCGTAGTATCATTTGAGGTAAAAGGCGGCAGAGCGGCAGCAGAGAGATTTATGAAAAATCTTAAACTCGCAGCCATAGAAACTCATGTTGCCGATGCGAGAACCTGTTGTCTTAACCCTGCAACATCAACGCACAGACAGATGAATGACGAGCAGTTAAAAGAAGCAGGAATATCGGCAGGACTTATAAGAATATCATGCGGTCTTGAAGATAAAGCTGACCTTATAGCGGATATAGAGCAGGCATTGGCAGCAGTGTAGGAGCCTCTAATGACTGCTTTACATCAAGCTGCTTCAATGTTAATATATAGCTTATAAAGAGGATGTTCGCAATCCTCTCAGTTACTTGATTGGATAGTGTTAAGTGCTGAGTTTGGATTGCGAAAATAAACAGGAGGGGTGCATATGGCAAAGGTTATAAGTATAGGAAATCAGAGTTTTGAGTCAATACGAGAAAAAGATAATTTTTATATAGACAAGACAAATTTTATAAGAGAATGGTGGGATAATGACGATACAGTAACACTTATAACACGCCCACGCCGATTCGGAAAAACATTGAACATGAGTATGCTTGAATGTTTTTTCTCAAACAAATACAAGGACAGAGGCGATTTATTTGAGGGGCTTGAAATATGGAACGATGAAAAGTATCGCAAATTGCAGGGGACATGTTTAATTCTTTTGATGAACAGGGACTTTCAGACAAAAAGGATATTGTGAAAACATGGTATGACGGATTTACTTTTGGAGATAAAAAAGATATTTATAATCCGTGGTCGATAATAAATTTTTTGAAATTTAAGAGTTTAAAAACCTATTGGGCAGATTCAAGTTCAAATGGACTGATAAACAGTCTTGTTCAAAAAGGAAGTCCATATATGAAAACAATGATAGAAAATCTTATTAGTGGTGAAAAAATAAATGTTATTGTAGATGAGCAGATAGTGTTCTCAGAGCTAGACTACTCAGAGGATGCTGTGTGGAGTCTTATGCTTGCGAGCGGCTATTTGAAAGTTGTTTCGTCAGAAGAGTTGAATCTGATAAGAGAAAGCGATAATGAATATGAACTTGCATTGACAAACCGTGAGATATTGTTTATGTTCAGAAAAATGATACTCAGATGGTTCAGTCCCGCAAAGCATGAAACAAATGAGTTTATAAGAGCACTCATAAGTGGTGATATAGAAAGTATGAATGAGTACATGAATGATGTAGCATTGAATACATTTAGTTCATTTGACTCAGGAAAACATAATTCAGAAAGAAAAGCACCGGAAAACTTTTTCCATGGCTTTGTACTTGGTCTTATAGTAGACCAGACAGAAAACTATATCATCACATCAAACCGTGAAAGCGGCTACGGACGGTATGACATAATGCTGGAGCCGATAGACAAAACAAATGAAAAACTGCCGGGTATCGTAATAGAATTTAAAGTAATAAATCCTAGAAAAGAAAGTTCGCTTGAGGAGACAGTCGAAGCGGCATTAAAACAGATAGAAGAAAAGAATTATGATGCAGAACTGATAAACCGTGGAGTAAAAGAGGAAAACATACATCATTACGGATTTGCGTTTAGAGGTAAAGAGGTGCTGATAGATGGACGGTAGATATTTTTGAAACCGAAAATATCGTAAGAAAAAGTTTCGTGTGAGGATTTTGGCAATTAAGGATGCGAAGCATTGCCAAAATCTGTTACAGTTTATGCTTTTTAAACTGTGGTAAAGAGGTGTTGATAGATGGCAGGTAGATGACAGAATTATAAGATATCAAACAAATGAAGAAGCCAAAGTTGATTTGATTTTATGGATGAGTTTCTTAAAAATCAGATACAAAAAACAAAGGGGAACAGTACAAAAGCTGTTACCATTTAATTTATATAAGTGATGACTTTAGCAGTTATAATCTTATGCAGGTTATTGCGAGAGTTAATCGTGTTTTTCAAGATAAAGAGGTGGACTTGTTGTTGACTATATAGGAATTATGACTTGTTTTGTTTATAACGCACCGGATTTTTTGTCCGGTGCGTTTGAATTTTTTATGAAAATTAACTTTGTTAAGTTCTTTTTGGTATATTCCAGAGTATTTTGCTTTTACAAACTAATGCTATTTTTTATTTTTCTTCGTCGTCAATATGGAGCAACGGTTCAAAACTTGTATTGTATGTTGCACTGCGTTGATGTTTTTTTTCGTTAGCATTTGCGATGGCTTCTTTGCAGAAATACTGCTGTGCACATAATTTTTTCTGACCGATTTTGCGTGGTGGGATAATGTATGTTCCGTCACTCTGCATTACTCTTGCTTTTACATTGTCTGCAAATTGTATATCAAGAATATGAATGATTTCTTCTTTGAGTGTTTCGTCTTCAACAGGGAACAGGATTTCAACACGCTTGTCAAGGTTTCTAGGCATCCAGTCAGCACTTCCCATATAGACCTCCTCAAAGCCATTGTTGTGGAAATAGAATATTCTGCTGTGCTCAAGGAAATCACCTACGATAGAACGGACAGTGATATTATCGCTTATTCCTTTTATTCCTGTTTTAAGACAGCATATTCCACGGATGACAAGGTCGATTTTAACTCCGGCGGCAGATGCTTTATAAAGCGAAGCTATTATGCCGGGGTCACAGAGGGAATTCATCTTAGCTTTGATAAATGCTTTTTTGCCCGCTTTTGCAAATTCTGTTTCTCTGTTTATCATTTCGGTAAATCTGTCACGAAGCCAGATAGGTGCTACGGCAAGTTTGTTCCATGCGGCTGGTTCTGAATAGCCTGAAAGCATATTGAAAAATGCAGTGGCATCTTCGCCGATTGCTTTCTTGCAGGTGAGAAGTCCCATATCCGTATATATTTTTGCCGTACTGTCGTTATAGTTTCCGGTACCAAGATGCACATATCTTCTGATACCGTCCTCCTCACGCCTGACTACAAGTGTAATCTTGCTGTGTGTCTTTAAACCGACAAGTCCATAAATAACATGGCAGCCTGCTTTTTCGAGTTTTCGCGCCCAAATGATATTATTTTCCTCATCAAATCTTGCTTTAAGTTCGACAAGAACAGTAACCTGTTTGCCGTTTTCTGCTGCTGCCGCAAGCGAAGCAATGATAGGAGAGTGGCTGCTTACACGGTAAAGTGTCTGTTTGATAGCAAGCACATCTGGATCTTTTGATGCCTGTCGTACAAGCTCGATAACAGGTTCAAATGTCTCATACGGATGATTTAAAAGTGCATCATGTTCTTTTATCTGGTCAAAGATATTTTTATTTGCATCAATCCATTTTGCAGGCTGAGGAGTATATCCTTTTCCTTTGAGGTCGTCATAGCCCTCAATACCTGCAAGTTTTGAGAGGAAAGTAAGGTCGAGAGGACCATTTATCTTAAAAATATCTTCCTCGCTTATGTTTAATTCTTTCTTTAAGGTTTTGAGAAGTTTCTTGTCAATACCGTCTTCAACTTCAAGTCGTATCGCCTGTCCCCACTGCCTCTTTTTTAACTGACGCTGTATTTCTATAAGAAGGTCGGCTGCCTCGTCCTCGTCGATGGAAAGGTCGGCATTTCTCATTATACGATAAGGGAAAGCTGATAATACTTCATAGTTTACAAATAACTTATCAATATTTTTTTCAATTATCTGTTCTAACAATATAAAACATTTATCTCCGTCATTTTTTGCAGGTATCTCGACAAATCTAGGAAGTCCTGATGGAACCTGAACTGTTGCAAAATCAGTATCGCTTATGTTATCACCCTGTTTTTTGCCCTGATGTGAGACATAAAGTTCACGAAACTGACCGTTGCCGTCTTTTTTATTTGATGGCTTAAATTTTAATATGGCACCGATGTTAAGTGATTTATTTTGTATGAGAGGGAAAGGTCTTGCTGAGTCAACTGCCATAGGAGTGAGTACAGGATATACTTCTGAACGGAAATATTCATTTACATACCTTTCCTGTCTGTCGTCAAGTTCTTCGTAGTGGGAGATAAGGTGGATGCCGTTGTCTGAAAGTTTGGAGATAAGCTTTCCGTACACATCGTACTGGTCGTGAACAAGCTCATGAGTTTTTTTGCTGATGGCAGAAAGCTGCTCACCCGGTGTCATGCCTGCAATATCTTTTTTTGTGTAATTAACCTGAACCATATCTTTTAATGAAGCAACTCTTATCATAAAAAATTCATCAAGGTTTGATGCTGTTATGGCTAAGAAACGAAGTCTGTCTAAAAGAGGGAGTTTATTATCCTGTGCTTCACTTAAAACCCTGTAGTTAAACGAAATCCAGCTAAGTTCTCTATTATAAAAATACTCGTGTTTTAAATAATTATTTTCTGACATAAAATCCTCATTTCTGCACACATTTTTTGGGCATATCGAGTTTGTGTCAAGTGTGCGCAGACACAAATCTTGTGTGTGAAAAAAATATTTTTCACACTATCCTCCTTAGATTAAAATTCTTTTTTTTGCTTGAGAACAGGTTTAATTCCATAAAGCTCTTCAAAGAAATCTGAAGTATTGTCAAAAATTCCCTGTTCGAGTGTAATATCATACAATGTTTTTCCGGTGATAAAAAGATTTGAGCCTCGCAGATATACGGTAGTGTTTGCAAACTTCTGCTTGTGGCTTCTGTCCATTGCGTCGGCGAGCAGTAAGATAGAATTTAATTTAGCTATCTTGATAAATTCCTGCTGGCTGAAAACATCAGAAATCTCAGCATATTTTGGAAAAGATGAGTCAAGGTATCTTACCATATATGCGACCATCATTCTTTCTTTATGTGAAAGACCGATTATCTCAGTTGACATTACTATTTTATATGAATTTTCACCAACTGCATTCATGTTTATAAAATTGCCACAGTTATGCAAAATTGCAGAAATCTGAAGTAAAAGCCTGTCATGCTTAGTAAGATTATTCAGTTTTTTAACTGCATCAAACAATAAAAGACAGTTTTTTTCAACATTGCGGTAATGTGCCTCGTCAGCTCGGTATCTTGCTGCAATATTTCTTGCAGTGGAGAGGATGCCGTCAGTAAAATTAAAGGCAGGGGCGATTTTTTCCTTTTTCTCAGCAAAATCTGCTGCCATTCCGTCGCAGATTGTCATTTTAGAAATCCATATCTGTCCTGCATCAGTTTCTTCAAGAATATTGCGGTATATCATTGCAATGGGAAGAAGCAGGGATGCCTTATCAAGTGATGTATTTAATTCTTTGGCAAGTTCATCCGGTGTTTTTGAGGTGATGGATTTGTAAAAATCATCAAATTCAATGCGGTTGACACAATTTCTTTTTTCATATTTGTCATCGGCAGACTTTAATGTTCCGAAATTGTGAAGTGTCATATATTTAACAAAACTTTGCAACTGATTTCCGAGTGCTATTATATTTTTAACTTTGCGGCTCTTTAAATAGAGCTGCACAAAAGTATGCAGTCCGTGAGCGATATAGTCATATACAAGGTTCTGATAGTTATCGGTCTTGTATTGCATATCCTGTAGAACTTCCTGTATTCTGAGCGAACCAAGCATAATATTTTGTGTTGCTATAAGTGTTTTTTTATCGTAAAGTGACAACTGGATGCTGCCGCCTCCCACATCGACGAGAAGTGTGCCGTCTTTTATAAGACTGTGAAAAGAGTTTTCTTTAAGTGCCAATGATTTGTAACAAAGATAGCGCTGTTCGGAATTGCTCAGTATCTTTATTAAAAAACCGGTGCGCTGCTTTACCTGATCAAGAACGATTAAATTGTTATCGGCTTCACGCAATGCACTGGTAGCAATAATCATGTAATCGTGTATGTCATATTCTTTCATTTTTTCAGAAAAACCGTTTAAAATATTACATAGTTTATCTATGGTGGTATAGCTTATATGTTTTGTCGAATATGTTTCAAGTCCAAGTCTGGCGGTATGGTGGACATATTCGATTTCATGCACACCATATTTTTTGGATATTTCATAAATACGCATTGATGTTTCGTGTGAACCGACATCAATAGCGGCGAAAATAGTAACTGCCATATGCTCCCTCCTTAAGTATTTTTATCAATATATATATATATTATGCTAATCTATAAAAAAAAACCAGCCTTTTTACAAGCATTTTGAAATATTTTACCTATTCTTTACATTGGAATTATGCTTGAAATGGTGAGTTTAATATCTTCATATTTTGTTATACTATAAGACAGACCATAGCAATTATTCGTTATGGTCTGTCTGTTTTTCAGATATTCATTTTTTAAAGATTAGTGCTTAAGCCATTTCAGCAATCCTGCTCACGCCGACATAAATCTCAGAAATTTTATACCATGTTGGGAAATCTGTTACTCCGGTTTGGGGCAGACCAAATATTTTTTGGAATATCTTTACTGCATTTGCAGTTTTTTCACCGTAAATTCCATCCTGGGATATTTTAGGTATAAGAGGATATGCATCTGCTATTACATTTAACTGCTGCTGCATCTGCAAAACTTTACTTCCGGTTGCACCTATCGTCAGGTCATAACCCGGCCATGAAGACGGTATTCCTGAAATTTCAGTTGAACTGTTTATATAAACGGAATTACCGTAAAATGCACGGAGTATCTCTATCGCAGAATATCCCTGGTCGCCGAGATATTTTGAATCCCATTGACGCATCCAGTCAGGGCATGATACCATTTTTCCGTCACAATACTGTGTAAAAAGCGGCTGTCTTACATTTGGTCTTGAAATGTAGTTTGTAAAGATGTTGTCAACAATCCTTGATATATTATCGAAGATATTTCTTCCGGGAATCCATTTCTGGTCGTAGGCGGTGGAGGAGGTGATCGTGAAATCATAGCCTTTATTTCGGTACCACTCCGTATAAACCCTGTTTAAAGTTATGGACTGTATGGCGAGGATATTTGCTGTAAGAGTTGCCTCAGGCCATGTAGCATAGATTTCGCTTGATGCAACATTTTTGATATAGTCTTTGTAAGTTACATAATAATCTTTGGCACGGCTGTCGGATGGCGGACCGTCATGCACGATTACATATTCGGGGGCAGGTGTGCGTAAATCATACTTTAAAAATATTATTTTTTAGTATATACTATAAATAAGACAAATTTTTGTAAAGTCTTTGAAAAAGTGAATTTGCTTTCACAGTAACTAAGAATGGGGACAGCTTATGAAAAGGCGTAGACATAGAAAGAAAAATTGGGAAAAACTTGATAATACGGCAGTTCTTTTCCCGGCGATTGCTTCGGAGGAGACGACGAATGTATATCGGATTTCAGTTAATCTTACCGAGGAGGTTGACGCAGAACTTTTACAGAAAGCGCTGGATATGGTGCTGCCGGGTTTTGATGCATTTAATGTATGTATGCAGAAAGGAATATTTTGGTATTATTTTGAAACAAATAACAAGCCTGCTCCAAAGGTTGTAAAGGAGCATGATTTTCCCTGCAGATATATTGAGCCTTACAGTAACAACAATTATCTGTTCAGGATTACTTATTACAGAAAGAGAATAAACCTTGAAGTTTTTCATGTGCTTGCGGATGGTATGGGCGGTATTAATTTTTTAAGAGAAGTCACATATCAGTATCTCAGACTTAAATATCCGGAGATTGCGGCGGTAAAGAAGAACAGGCTGTCTGAGCATACATCATTAAATACTGAGGACAGTTATGTAAAAAATTATAAAAAAGGCCATGCAAAAGGCTATGAAACAAAGAGAGCAGTAGAGGTAAAAGGCGAAAAACTTTCAAGAGGTGAGCTTGGTGTCATGCACGGTTATATGAGCGTGAAACAGGTTAAGCAGGCGGCTAAAAAATATGATACGAGCATAAATGAGTATTTTGTAATTGTATTTATGTATAGTGTATATGTTGAATATCTTAAAAGAATGAGGTCTGATAAGCCTATAGTGTGTGCCGTGCCGGTAAATCTCAGACCGTTTTTTGATTCGATGACGACAAGAAATTTTTTTGTTATGGTGAGTGCTGTTTTTAAGCCGGAAAAAGATGAGTATTCATTTGAGGAAATAGCGGACATTGTAAAGAAAAGTCTGCGTGGGCAGATAACAAAAGAACATCTTGAAGATTTGTTTTCGTACAATGTTTCAAATCAAAAAAATATACTTTTAAGGTCTATTCCGTTTTTTATAAAAAAGATAGCAATGAAGCTTGTATATCTTTCGTCAGCAAAGGCAAATACTTCAACCGTGACAAATATTGGAAATATAAAAATAGATGAAGAATATGCACCGTTTATAAAAAGCTTTCATGCGATGATTTCAATATCAACGGGACAGAATATAAAAGGAGCAATATGTTCTTACAATGATACGATGGTATTTACTTTTACTTCGATTTTGAGGGACACTGCTATTCAGAGAGGATTTTTTAGAAAACTTGTAGAAGATGGCGTTGATATTTCTATAGAAAGCAACGGGGTGTATTATGATTGAATGTAAAAATTGTGGAATAAAAATAAAAGATAAAACTAAGGTATGTCCTATGTGTGATATGGTTTTGTCGGGTGATGATAAACATAACGAGAACACCTATCCTGATGTAAGGCAGAAAACAAAGATACTCAGACGGATAGTAAATATTTTTTCTTATTTTGCCATTGTTCTTGAAAGCGTGTTCATTGTTATAAATTATTATAATTTTGAAGGTGTTAAATGGTCGGCAATATCAGGAGGTGCTATTGTTTATGTTATATGTATGCTTCATTTTATAATAAACGACCATTATGGACATATTAAAAAGATGTATGTTGGTTTTATAGGTGCATTGTTTTATATAATGCTTGTGGATTTTGTGCTTGGTTACAAAGGCTGGTCGTTGGGTGTCGGGATGCCGGTTATCGTGCTTACGCTTGATGCGATAATAATAGTCTGTATGATAATAAACAGGCAGAACTGGGAGAGTTATCTGCTTCTTCAGATATTTTGTGTTATACTCGGTGCAGTTCAGATGGCACTTTATTTTACAAAGGTACTTCAAAGCCCTGTCCTTCCATGGACAAGTTTTTTGGTATCGTTTATTTTATTTACCTCAAGCGTGGTTATTGGAGACAGAAAGGCAAGAAATGAATTAAAGCGGAAATTTTATATATGATGATGTTATTGTCAGAAGCAGACAGCAATTTCATCAGTCATGGGCAAAGTATATTTGCTACAAATATGAATCTAATGATGTTAGGGTCAAAAGGTATTTTGACCCTAACTGATGCTCAGGATTGCTTCATTGCTACGCAATTTTCGCAATCCTGCAAACACCTCCATTCGCGCATATTTGCAAGCAAATCTGCTTTATGTCGGTGTTTGGCGGGTCAAGCCAGTAGATAGCAATTTGCATATAAACATGCATTGCTATCTACTTTTGACCCTAACATCATCTAATTATATTAAGTGAGGTTTTTATGGTTAAAGAAGTTGATAATATAAGTTTGCGCGCAAAACTTGTGAGAAATGTTATAAACATGGTTTCATCAGGGTTTATCATAGGTCCTGCAATAAAAAAGGGAACTATAAGGAGAAGACTTGTCGAGCCGCCGTGGCATTGCCCGGACGGATATTCGGTTGCAAAAATACACATGAAGCATTTTGAAATGGAATTGTTGTCGCCTGAAAATACGGGCAGCAGATTTGTTGTGCTTCAGCTTCATGGCGGCGGTTATATTGGCAAGATGAGAAATGTGTATAGGAATTTTGCAAAAGAGTATTGTGAGATGCGTGGCGGTATAAAGACTTTGTCGATAGATTACAGAGTTGCACCGAAAAATCCTTTTCCGGCGGCCCTTGATGATGCTGTGGCAGCATATAAATGGCTGCTCGCTACGGGGTATGAGGGCAGAGATATAATCATTGCCGGAGATTCGGCGGGCGGCGGACTTAGTCTTGCCTTAAGTCAGTATTTGAGGGATAATGATATGCCGCTTCCGGCGGGACTTGTGCTTATGTCACCGTGGACGGACCTTACGGCATCAGGGGCGTCATATGACGATAATTATACACTTGACCCGCTGTTTGGAAATACCAGGGAAAGCATGATATACAGTGGTGAATATCTCGGAGGTCATTCGCCTAAAGAACCTTATATCTCGCCGCTGTTTGGCGATTTTTCAAAACTTCCGCCAATGCTCTTTCAGGTAGGCGGTATAGAGATGCTTTTAAGTGATTCGGTACTTGCGGAGAAAAAGGCAAGAGAAGCGGGATGTAAAACAAATATCACGATATATGAAGAAATGTTTCATGTATTTCAGATGGGACTTGAGCGTCTTGAGGAATCAAAAAATGCGTGGGCAGAGGTGAAACGATTTGTTGAGGAGTTTGAGGAGTGAATGAAAACTTATTTGACTTAGGCTGATATCACCTGATACATTTTTAAAACCGATTAAGGAGGTAAGGATAGAAAATGCCTGACATTTTAAAAATTGCGGATAATGCAGATATGATTGTAAATGGATATGTTAAACAAAATTAATCATAATAAAAAATAAAGAGCGTATAATTTAAAGATTGTTTAGGTTGTAAATTTTAATCAGAGGTTGTCTTGTATGAAAAAACAGATTCTTTCGGATGATGATGTTTCTAAACAGATTTTTGCTGAACGAAATGTTTCTAAAGAATTATTAACGGAGGATATTATTTCGGATGAACATATTGTCTGTCAAAAAGAAGACAGCATTTTTAAAGAAAATGATACCTTTTTAAAAGAGGATATTATCCCGCATGAGAGCGATATTTTTGATGAGGATAAAAACGCACCTGACTGTTATGAATTATCAGCTCTTTTTTTTGTATATAAATTTCTTTTTAGGTAACAGCAATAGGCAGTTTGCTGATAGGTTTATGAATGTAGTAAATTGAGAAGCCGGATTGCTGCATTTTAAAATTGGCTTGTATTTAGGGAGAGGGTGTCGTATATGGTGGAGTGTGTTACATATCTGAGAGTATCAAAAAATGATGGTCTTAGAGAAAGAGATTATACTTTCAATTCCAAAGATATGGCTAATGTAAACGATAATGCTGTCTGTAGTGCTGATAATAACACTATTAGTAGTATTACTAATAGTGTGGAAAATCAGAGGAAATTACTTGAACGGTTTATTTTGAAAAATGATTTTAAACATATTGCTGAGTTTGTTGATGAGGGATATACGGGCACGAATTTTAACAGACCGGGTTTTATAAAAATGCTTGGCTGGATTGAAAAAAATAATGTCAGATGTATTATGGTAAAAGACCTGTCAAGACTTGGGAGAGACTACATTGAGACCGGAAGATTGTTAGAATATTATTTTCCTATGAACAACATCCGTGTGATTTCTGTTTCCGACGGATATGACAGCGACAAAGCGGACTATCACGAGAGAAAGATAACAGTGCCTTTGTTAAATCTGTTAAACGACTCATATGCGAGAGATATATCATGTAAAGTAAGATATTCGCAGAAAGTAAAAAGGGAGAGTGGAAAATATATAGGGGCATTTGCGGTTTACGGGTACAAAAAGTCTGATAGTGATAAAAACAGGCTTGTTATAGATGATGTGGCGGCAAAAGTCGTGAAACAGATATTTGATATGCGTATTGCCGGATATTCTGCTGAAAAAATCGTAAGAGCATTTAATGAGGAAAAGATATTGTCACCGTATATGTATAAAAAAGCGAACAACAGCAATTATAAAACTTCTTTTGCAAATTCGGAAATGTCTGTATGGAAACCTTACTCAGTTAGAAGAATTTTAAATAATGAAATTTATACGGGAGTTTTACAACAGAGCAAGACCAGAAAAATTAATTATAAACTAAATAAAAGGATAAATCTAAATAAGGAAGAATGGGTTTGCTGCGAGGAGACAGTTCCGGCAATAATCTCAAAAGAACAATTTATGTATGCGAACATATCATTATCTAATAGAAAAAAAATGTAAAAATCGCACTCCATCGGGGATTACCACACGGCTGAGAACAACCTCACCTGATTCATTGGTTTCTTTTATTTCATCCTCAGGTATTTTTGGAGGATATTCGGCATACAGTGTGTGGGGAGGTATAACGAATACTTCCGCACTTTCAGGCTCGTTTTCATCTATCGGAATAAGGCTTATGTTTTGTATAGAGGTTTCGCCAGGCAAAACTTCCGTTCCGGCTATCTCAACTTCTTCGTAACCTCTTGCACGCACAAGCACATTATATACGGAATAAGGCTGGTTACTTAAAGGTGTCATACTGTATTGGAGCGGCGGTGTTCTCAAAGTTATGACTGGTGTTTTTCCGGAAGAGTCAGTTGTGAGATTGTCTATGGCACTATCGCTGAAATCGGGGTATGTTATCTCAATCGAAGCATTTTCAACAGGTCTGCCGGAAACAGAGCTTGTTACAAATGCCTGAAAATATCCCTCGTTGCTTATGTTATCATTTTTTTGCATGGGTGTTTCGTTTATATCGGGTGTCTGTCCGTTTGTTGTGGTGTCCATGATTAATTGCTCCTTTCATAAACAATTACAGTGATATTTTGTAATTGATAGTAACAGTTCAGCCTTACATTTCCTAAATTCATAAACCTGCCAGCAAGCTGTCAGACGCTGCGATGCAGCTTTTGTTTATTTGCGCGAAAGAAAAGTGAGGGTTGAACAAATTTATTTGTTCAAGCTGAGCGCGCTCGCGAGGACTTTGCCCTCATTTAAGAAATGAAAGGCTATTCTACCATAAAAAGAGAATCAACAATACAATGAACAAGCTCATTGTATCGCCAATTATCTTTTTGTGGCTGAACTGTTACCATCAATACAAAAAGTTTATTAAAATATATTCACAGAAGATGAAAATGTGATAAACTGATATGGTGTGTCGGTTGTTGTGCCTGATAAAATTCAGATTTTGGTATATAGCTTAATGGTTATTGTTAAGATTAGGAGGAAGATATGAAATGAAATACGATTGTTGTTTTACAAAGGAAAGTAACTGGTTCAGGTACCGCACGGGAGGAATTTTACTGCATGATGATAAAATGCTTTTTGTTAAATGTGCTGTCGATGATTATTATTATATGGTCGGCGGGGGAGTTCATTTGGGCGAAACATCAGATGCCTGTATTGAAAGAGAAGTTTTTGAAGAAACAGGTATTCATGCAGAAGTACAATCTATTGCAGTTGTAAGTGAAAACTTTTTTAAAGGCTTCGGAGGCCATATTGACGGACTTGATTGTCATACCATAGAATTTTATTATCGTATGAAAATTCCTGATGATGATATTAGCTTATGCAAGAGTGTGACAGATGACGGAGAAAAACTGGTGTGGCTGCCGATAGATGAAATTCGGACGGGCAATATCAAGCCTGATTTCATAAAAGATAATATTGAAAAGATATTCAATGAAAGAAATATTATTCACATTATTGAGGAAAAGGGTGGTTATAGATTATTATAATTTAATAATACATATAATTTAAAAAATGGAGGAAATCATGGAAACAATAACGATTAAATATTTTTCAGACAAGATTGATAAACTTGAATATATCGGAGGAAAATCAGACTGGATTGACCTTCGTGCATCGGAGGAGGTTTCTCTTAAAAAAGGAGAGTTTGCTCTTATTCCGCTTGGAGTGGGAATGAAACTTCCTGAGGGTTATGAGGCTCATGTGGTTCCCAGAAGTTCTACATTTAAAAATTTTGGTGTTATACAGACAAATCATATGGGCGTTATTGACGGTTCATATTGTGGTGACAATGATATGTGGCGTATGCCGGTGCTTGCGGTCAGAGATACGCAGATTCATGTGAATGACAGGATATGTCAGTTCAGGATAATGAAGAATCAGCCTGCAATAAACTTTGATGAGGTGGAAAGGCTTGAAGAAACTGACAGGGGCGGTTTTGGAAGTACGGGCAAACAGTAACAAAATCTTGACAGTAAATAAATAACTGATATATACTATATTTTATTAAGTGTTTATGACATTAAAGTATTATTTATAAAGAGTCATGCATGAAATTATTCTGAAAGGAAGATGATTTATGAACTACAAAGTTGCAGTAATAGCCGGTGACGGCATTGGACCTGAGATTGTCAGAGAGGCAAGAAAGGTTCTTGATAAAGTTGGCGGGAAATTTGGACATACATTTGAGTATAAGGAGCTTCTTATGGGCGGATGTTCTATAGATGCTTACGGTGAGCCGCTTACGGATGAGACATTACAGGCGGCAAAGGAGAGTGATTCAGTTCTTCTTGGTGCTGTCGGAGGAAATGTAGGTCAGTCAAACTGGTATCAGTTACCACCTGATAAGCGTCCTGAGGCAGGTCTTTTAAAGATAAGAAAAGGTCTTGGACTTTATGCAAATGTTCGTCCGGCAATTCTCTTTGACGAACTTAGTGGTGCGTGTCCGCTTAAAGAGGATATTACCGAGGGCGGTTTTGACTTTGTAGTTATGAGAGAGCTTACGGGCGGACTTTACTTCGGAGAGAGAAAGACAGTCGAGGAAAATGGTGTGCTTAAGGCTACAGATACACTTACATATGATGAGAATGAAATACGCCGCATTGCAAAATGGGGATTTGAGTTTGCGATGAAGAGAAATAAAAAGGTTTGCAGCGTAGACAAGGCAAATGTTCTTGATTCTTCAAGACTCTGGAGAAAGGTCGTTAAGGAAGTTTCTAAGGATTATCCTGATGTTGAACTTACAGATATGCTCGTTGACAACTGTGCTATGCAGCTTGTCCGTGATCCTAAGCAGTTTGATGTTATCCTTACTGAAAATATGTTCGGTGATATATTGTCAGATGAAGCAAGTATGGTGACAGGTTCTATCGGAATGTTGTCATCAGCAAGTCTTGGTGCTACAAAGCTTGGACTTTATGAGCCTAGCCACGGTTCTGCACCTGACATTGCAGGACAGGATAAGGCGAATCCTATCGCAACTATTCTTTCAGCAGCAATGATGCTTCGTTATTCATTTGACCTTGAAAAAGAGGCGGATGCAGTTGAGGCAGCAGTTAAAAAGGTACTTAAAGACGGATACCGTACAGTTGATATTATGGATGAAGGAAAGACACAGGTAGGAACAATTGAGATGGGTGATCTTATCTGTGAGAGAATATAGTAAAATTTCGGGAGGAATACAAAATGAGAAGTGATGTTGTAAAAAAAGGTATGCAGACAGCTCCACAGAGATCTTTGTTCAATGCATTAGGTCTTACGGAGGAAGAACTTGAAAGACCGCTTGTAGGTATCGTAAGCTCATACAATGAGATTGTACCGGGTCATATGAATATAGATAAGATAGTAGAAGCAGTTAAGACAGGGGTTGCAATGGCAGGTGGTACACCTATTGTTTTCCCTGCTATCGCAGTATGTGATGGTATTGCAATGGGACATATGGGTATGAAATACTCACTTGTTACAAGAGATCTTATTGCAGATTCTACAGAGTGTATGGCTCTTGCACATCAGTTTGATGCACTTGTAATGGTGCCAAACTGTGATAAAAATGTTCCGGGACTTCTTATGGCAGCAGCAAGAGTAAATGTTCCTACCGTATTTGTAAGCGGCGGCCCTATGCTCGCAGGTCATGTAAACGGTCAGAAGACAAGTCTTTCATCTATGTTTGAGGCAGTTGGAGCAAATGCAGCCGGAAAGATGAGCGATGAGGAAGTTGACAATTATGTATGCAATGCTTGTCCTACCTGCGGTTCATGCTCAGGAATGTACACGGCAAACAGTATGAACTGTCTTACTGAAGCAATCGGTATGGGACTTCAGGGAAATGGTACTATCCCTGCTGTTTATTCACAGCGTATCAAACTTGCAAAGCACGCAGGTATGAAAGTTATGGAACTTCTTGAAAAAAACATCCGTCCAAGAGATATTCTTACAAAAGAAGCATTTATGAATGCTCTTACAGTTGATATGGCTCTCGGATGTTCGACAAACACAATGCTTCATCTTCCGGCAATCGCACATGAAGCAGGTGTTGAGATAAATCTTGACATTGCAAACGAGATAAGTGCAAAGACTCCAAACCTCTGCCATCTTGCACCGGCAGGACATCATTATATGGAAGAACTTAACGAGGCAGGCGGAATTTATGCAGTTATGAACGAACTTGCACAGGCAGGTCTTTTAAATACAGACCTTATAACTGCAACAGGAAAGACTGTCGGAGAGAATATCAGGGGATGTGAAAACAAAAATCCTGAGATAATCAGACCTATAGATGACCCATATATGAAGACAGGCGGAATTGCCGTTCTCCGTGGAAATATTGCACCGGACAGTTGTGTTGTAAAGCGTTCGGCAGTTGTACCTGAAATGATGGTACATGAAGGTCCTGCAAGAGTATTTGACTGTGAGGAAGATGCCATTGATGCAATCAAATCAGGAAAGATTGTTGAGGGCGATGTAGTAGTTATCCGTTACGAGGGACCAAAGGGTGGTCCTGGTATGAGAGAAATGTTAAACCCTACATCAGCTATCGCCGGTATGGGACTTGGTTCAAGCGTTGCGCTTATAACTGACGGTCGTTTCTCAGGAGCATCAAGAGGAGCTTCTATCGGTCATGTATCTCCTGAAGCGGCAGTAGGCGGTCCTATCGCTCTTATTGAGGAGGGAGACATTATCGCAATAGATATACCTGCAAATACGATAAATGTCAAAGTATCTGATGAAGAAATGGCAAAGAGAAAAGAAGCATGGACACCTAAAGAGCCAAAGGTTAAGACAGGTTATCTTGCAAGATACGCATCAATGGTTACATCAGCAGATAAGGGTGCTATTCTTCAGATTAAATAATATGATGCCAATAAAGCAATCCGTGGCATCATCTGATAGAAGAAAGATATACAAAGTTTTAGAGAAGAATGGAGATAAAAATGCAGTTGACAGGTTCACAGATAGTTATAGAGTGTTTAAAAGAACAGGGCGTTGATACGGTTTTTGGTTATCCGGGCGGTGCCATATTAAATATTTATGATGAGTTGTACCGCCATCAGGATGAGATAAGACATGTTCTTACATCACATGAACAGGGAGCTTCCCATGCGGCAGACGGATATGCACGCTCAACCGGAAAAGTTGGTGTCTGTATGGCGACAAGCGGTCCGGGAGCTACAAACCTTGTAACAGGTATTGCTACGGCATATATGGATTCAGTTCCGATTGTTGCGATAACCTGTAATGTAGGTATCTCACTTCTTGGAAAAGATTCTTTCCAGGAGATAGATATAGCGGGAGTTACTACACCTATCACAAAGTACAGCTTTATAGTAAAGGATGTAAAAGACCTTGCACCTACACTCAGGAGAGCTTTTGAGATAGCAAAGACAGGTCGTCCGGGTCCGGTGCTTGTAGACATTGTTAAAAATGCTACAAGTGATGTTGCTGAATACGAGAAAGAAATTCCAAAGCTTATTCCTAGAATGACAGAAAAAATTGACGAGACGGCTATAGATGAAGCAATCAAGATATTAAGAAAATCAGAGAAACCTATGATACTTGTAGGTGGTGGAGCAGTTATCGCAGATGCCGATAAAGAGCTTGCCGATTTTGTCAAAAAGGTAGATGCACCTGTGACAGATACTCTTATGGGTAAGGGGGCATTTGACGGCAATGACGAGTATTATGTCGGAATGTTAGGTATGCATGGAACAAAGACAGCAAATTTAAGTGTTTCAGAGTGTGATGCACTTGTTGTTGTCGGTTCGAGATTTTCGGACAGAGTTGCTGCTGACACAAAGAGTTTTGCCAAAAATGCAAAGATAATACAGATTGATATTGATGAAGCTGAGATAAACAAAAATGTGGAAGTAGACCTCAGTATCATTGGTGATATAAAGTCAGTTCTTGATATATTCAATTCAAGACTTGAACAGCTTTATCATAAAGATTGGTTAAATAAAGTGCTTGCTAGAAAAGATGCACTTCCGCTTAATTACCATCATGATATACTCACAGGTCCTTATGTTGTTGAAAAACTTTATGAGGTTACAAAGGGTGATGCTATCATTGCTACCGAGGTAGGACAGCATCAGATGTGGGCTGCACAGTATTATAAATACAAGAAGCCGCATACACTTATAACATCAGGCGGACTTGGAACTATGGGTTACGGGCTTGGGGCTGCTATAGGAGCAAAAGCCGGAAATCCTGACAAGACTGTGGTAAATATTGCAGGTGACGGATGTTTCCGTATGAACATGAATGAGATAGCGACAGCAGTGAGAGAGAATATTCCTGTTATCGAGATAATATTTAATAACAGCGTTCTCGGTATGGTACGACAGTGGCAGACATTGTTCTACGGCGAGAGATATTCACATACAGTACTCGACAATAATGTTGACTATGTCAAACTTGCAGAAGCAATGGGTGCAAAAGGGTATCGCATCACTAAACAGGAAGAAGTTGAACCGGTATTAAAAGAGGCGATAGCTTCAGGAAAACCTGTTGTAATCGAGTGTATTATCCAGAGTGATGACAAGGTATTCCCTATGGTTGCACCGGGCAAGGGACTGGATGAAGTCTTTGACGAGAAGGACCTTGAAAAGTAACAGAAATATAATCAACAATACAATGGGCAAACTCAGATATTACTGATTATATTTTTATGGCTGAACTGTTACCTTGAAATGGCAGATAAATTATTAAAGATTGACTATATGGCGAGAAAGTCTTACAATGATATATGTTACAGACACTGTATGTATGCCAAAGATGACAGTTTATCGTCGGAGGTCAGACATAAATGATTGGATTTAGAGTGTCGGAAACTTTAGGGTTTTGCAAATGGTTTTTGACACTTTAAACATATAAATATTGATTTAGTAACTAATTACAGAAGGAGGCACATGAAAGTGAACAGAGTTTATAACTTTTCAGCCGGTCCGGCGGTATTACCGGAAGAAGTATTAAAAGAAGCTGCAGATGAGATGCTTGATTATCAGGGCAGTGGAATGTCGGTTATGGAGATGAGCCATCGTTCCAAAGTATATGACAACATCATCAAGACAGCAGAAAAAGATCTTAGAGAGTTGATGAACATACCTGATAATTACAAGGTTATGTTTCTCCAGGGTGGTGCTTCGCAGCAGTTTGCTATGATTCCTATGAATCTTATGAAAAATAAGGTTGCTGACTATATTATCACAGGTCAGTGGGCTAAGAAAGCATGGAAAGAAGCTTGTAAATATGGTAAAGCAAATGCGATAGCATCTTCTGAGGACAAAACATTCTCGTATATTCCTGACTGTTCGGATTTGCCGATTTCTGAAGATGCAGATTATGTATATATCTGTGAGAACAATACGATATATGGAACAAAGTATAAAGAACTTCCAAACACAAAGGGCAAGACATTAGTTGCAGATGTTTCTTCATGCTTCTTGTCTGAGCCGGTAGATGTAACAAAATATGGTGTTATATACGGTGGAGTTCAGAAAAATATTGGACCTGCAGGTGTAGTTATCGTTATTATGCGTGAAGACCTTATTACAGAAGATGTTTTAGAGGGAACACCTACAATGCTTCAGTATAAGACACACGCAGACGCAGACTCATTATATAATACACCACCTGCATACGGAATTTACATATGTGGAAAAGTATTTAAGTGGCTCAAAAAGATGGGTGGACTTGAAGTTATGAAAAAGAGAAACGAAGAAAAGGCAAAGATTCTCTATGACTTCCTTGACCAGAGCAAGTTATTTAAGGGTACTGTAGTTGCAAAAGACCGTTCTCTCATGAATGTTCCATTTGTAACAGGTGACAAGGAACTTGATGCAAAATTTGTTGCAGAAGCTGAGAAAGCAGGTTTCGTAAATCTTAAAGGTCATCGTACAGTTGGCGGTATGAGAGCAAGTATCTACAATGCAATGCCAAAAGAGGGTGTTGAGAAACTTGTTGAGTTTATGAAGAAGTTTGAGGAGGAGAATGCATAATGTTTAAATATACTTGTCTTAATCCTATCGCAGATGTAGGCTTAAACAATCTTACTGACGAATATACAAAGACAGACGATTTTGCAGAAGCAGACGCAGTCTTAGTAAGAAGTGCAGCGATGCATGATATGGAGCTTTCTGACAATCTCTGTGCAGTAGCAAGAGCAGGTGCAGGTGTAAACAACATCCCACTTGACAAATGTGCAGATAAGGGTATTGTTGTTTTCAATACTCCTGGAGCAAATGCAAATGGTGTCAAAGAGCTTTTTGTTACAGGTATGCTTCTTGCAGCGCGTGATGTTGTAGGAGGTATCGAATGGGCAAAAGAAAATGCTGACAATGAAAACATCAGCAAAGATATGGAGAAAGCTAAAAAGCAGTTTGCAGGAACAGAGCTCATGGGCAAAAAGATCGGTGTTATCGGTCTTGGTGCTATTGGTGTTCTCGTTGCCAATGTTGCAAACCGTATGAAGATGGATGTCTATGGAGTTGATCCATTTCTTTCAGTAAACAACGCACTCTCTCTTTCAAGAGATGTAAAGATAGTTAAATCTTATGAAGAAATCTATAAGAATTGTGATTATATCACCATTCATGTACCGCTTCTTGAAGATACAAAGGGAATGTTAAATAAGGAAGCTTTTGATAAGATGAAAGATGGCGTCGTTATCTTAAACATGGCAAGAGATACTCTTGTAAATGACGATGATATGAAGGCTGCTCTTGAGTCAGGAAAAGTTGCAAAATATGTAACTGATTTTCCGAATCCGGCAGTTATGAAGATGCCAAATGTAATCGCAACACCACATCTTGGAGCTTCAACAGCAGAGTCAGAGGATAACTGTGCAGTTATGGCTGTAGATGAGATAAGAAATTACATGGAAAACGGAAATATCGTAAATTCCGTAAATTATCCAAACTGTGATGCCGGAGTGTGTGATACAAAGGGAAGAATTACAGTCTGCCATAAAAATATACCTGCAATGCTTAACCGTATTACAAATGTATTCTCTGAAGCAAACATCAATATAGCTCATATGACAAATAAGAGTCGTGGAGATTATGCATATTGTATATTTGACATAGACTCTGAGTCATCAGCAGATGTAGCTGATAAACTTTCAGCAGTTGATGGTGTATTAAAAGTAAGAATTATCAAATAAGCACTAAAAAATACTATCATTATTAGATATTTTTATTCTGTTATCTGACAGGATAAAGATAAAAGGAGAAGGCTATATAATAAAAGTTACCGGTCGTACTAAAGGTGTGAACAGTAACATAAAAAGGTTTCAAAACTGTATTGGAGCATGAATTGTACCGGCAGACAAATGCAGGTTTTGTTTGAAATAATAACAAATATCTGTTGGTACATAGTTTCCGATACAGTTTTGTTTCTTATTTTGGAAATGAGGTAAAAATGAATTATCGTGAAGCCACGGATTATATAGAAAAGCTGCAGACAGAGGTTGGCAGTGACCTTTCACTTAAACAGATAAAATATTTAGCGGATAAAGTTGGAAATCCTGAAAATAAATCAAGAATAATACATATTGCAGGGACAAACGGTAAAGGCTCTGTTGGAAATTTCATTGCCGGAATTTTAGCCATGTCGGGATACACCGTCGGAAGATATGTTTCCCCTGCATTATTTGACTATAGAGAAAAAATACAAAAGATTACCGGAAATATATATGGTTTACAGAAAGAATATATATCAGAACAGGAAGTTGCGGATAATCTCACATATCTTATTGAAAAGACGGACGAGATAAGAAAAGAGGGAAAAAAGGCTCCCACGGCATTTGAAATAGAAACTGTTATGGCATACAAAGTCTTTGCGGACTGGAAAGTTGATGTTGCGATAGTTGAAACCGGAATGGGAGGAAGACTTGATGCGACAAATATAGTAGAAAAACCGGTTTTATCTGTGATAACATCTATTTCTATGGATCATATGGATTATCTTGGGGACACGCTCCTTGCGATAGCAAAAGAAAAATATGGAATTATTAAAAACAGAGTGCCTGTTGTTGCAATAGAACCTGAGTCTGAATGTCTTGAGGAGTTAAAATATACTTGCAGGAGACATGATGCAAATCTGAATATATTTTCAAGAGACGATATAAGACCATATGAATTTTCGGTAGACAAGACTTCGTTCATATACGAAAATGAAAAGTTCACACTAAGTCAGGCGGGAATTTTCCAGCTTGACAATGCCGGATTGGCACTTGAAGCGGCAAAAGTATTATATGGCTCAGGTTTCAGACTTATAAACAAACAGTCTGTAAAAGAAGCATTTAAGATGTGCAGATGGCCGGGAAGATTTGAAGTTGTATCGCATGATCCCTATGTTATCGTTGACGGTGCACACAATCCTGATGCGGCAAGGCTGCTAAAATATTCATTGAGTGCATATTTCCCAGGTGAAAAATTTATTTATATAATAGGTGTATTTAAAGATAAGGACTATGAGCAGATATTAAGGACTACACTTCCCCGTGCAAAAAGAGTATATACGATAAATGCTCCGGCACCGAGAGGACTTGAGTCGGAACAACTGGCGGAATGTGCCGCTAAAATATCAGACAATAAGATTAAGCATATTGAGGCAAAGCATAATGTAAGAGAGGCATTGTCAAGCATTTCCAGAGATGGTGTTACGGGCAGGATAGTTGTATTTGGCTCACTGTCATTTCTGCATGAAGTCTATGAATATTTTGGAAAAGGTTATTAAACATAGTATATGTGGCATTAAACTGACTGATAAAAATGTTGAAATGATATACGGTTAGTAGTACAATAACATTATATTAGTGGGCTTTAAATGATAATATAAAGCGTAGACGGACGGTAATAATAGTTGCGGTGAGGGATAAATATTGTTTAGAAAAAATACGATAAAATGTTTTGCTTTTCTGTTTTTAAGTCTTTGTATGGCTTTTTCTTTTAAGACGGATGCCTGTGAGTCGGCTGCCATAACAGGAGAAACATCTCTTGCAGGAATGACCGTGTATCTTGACAGATTTTATTCTGCTTCTGTTAAAAAGAAGACAGATGATAGAAAAGAACAGGTTAAGGCAAAAAAGAATAACAGGAAGAAAGTTAAAAAGAAATCAAACATATATGATACACTGGCAAATGCGGGATTTAAGTATGAAAATCTTGGTGTTGCAAATGTGTCAGGGGCGTTAAATGTCCATAGGGAAGCGTCAGAGAGTTCGGCTGTTGTCGGAAAGATGACGAAAGACAATGGATGTGATATAAAAGGGACAAAAGGTAAATGGTCACATATTGTTTCAGGGAAAGTTAATGGATACGTTTTGTCTAAATATCTTTTGACGGGTGATAAAGCAAAGTCGAGGGCAAAGAGCGTGGCAAGATTAAGAGCCATAGTCAATACCAAGACTTTAAATGTGAGGACGCTCCCTTCAATAGATTCAAAAATATGTGATACATTGTCACAGGAGGAAGAATATACAGTTGGCAATTCCGATATTAAAAAGGAATGGCTTCAAAAATATATAAAGAAAAATCTTAATAAGACATTTGGAAAAAAACAGCTTAAAAGTGTTAATAGAAAAGCCATGTATCAGGATTTGAATAACTGGATAATGCTTTCGATAGATGAACAGGATGTATTTATAAACAAAGATTTTCTGGAGTTTAACTATGATTTATCAAAGGCTGTTACCTATAGCAGTTCAGATACATCATCAGGACAGAATAATGGAAGCTCCGGTAAGGGTTCGATATATTCAAAGCTTGTAGCTTATGCGATGAAGTTTCTCGGAAACAAATATGTCTGGGGAGGTACAAGCCTCACAAACGGAACAGACTGTTCAGGTTTTACCATGAGGATATATGAGCATTTCGGCTATAAGATACCGAGAGTATCAAGATCGCAGGCAGCATTTACCAAAACGGTCAAGGCATCAGATGTAAAAGTCGGGGATTTGTTCTTTTATGGAAATAACGGATATATAAGCCATGTCGCTATGTATATCGGAAACGGACAGATAATCCATGCGAGCAATCACAGGGATGGAATAAAAATATCAAATGCTTATTACAGAAAGCCTATAAAGATAGGACGAGTTATAAATTAAACTATAAAAATAATGATAATTGACCGAACAGAGAGTGAGGGAGATTGAAAAATATTAAGAACATAACTAATACTGATTTGGAGGAATAATTTTATGCAGTTTCAATGGTATCCCGGACATATGACGAAAGCTAAGAGAGCAATGCAGGAAGATATCAAGCTGATAGATGTTATTATAGAGCTGGTTGATTCGAGAGTGCCTTTCAGTAGCAAAAATCCTGATATAGATACACTTGCAAATGGGAAGTCGAGAATACTCCTCATGAATAAATATGATCTTGCCGACAAAGCGGTATCTGACAAATGGACAAAATATTATGAAGAAAAAGGCTATTTTGTCGCAACGGTCAATTCAAAGAATGGCAGAGGCGTAAAAGCTGTAAATGATGTTATACAGAAAGCTTGTAAAGAAAAGATTGAGCGTGACAGAAAAAGAGGAATATTGAACCGTCCTATAAGAGCGATGATAGTAGGTATTCCAAATGTCGGCAAATCTACTTTTATAAATAGCTTTGCCGGAAAAGCATGTGCAAAGACAGGAAACAAGCCGGGTGTTACAAAAGGTAAACAGTGGATAAGACTTAATAAAAATGTAGAACTACTTGATACACCTGGTATTCTCTGGCCTAAATTTGAAGATCAGCAGGTAGGATTAAATCTTGCATTTATAGGTTCTATCAAAGATGAACTTTATAATATCTATGAGTTGAGCCTTTTGCTGCTTGATTATCTTATAAAGAATTATCCTGATGCAGTAGCAGATTTTTATGAGATAGAAAATTCAGACTCAAATAATGAACTGTTAGAGAGGATAGCAATAAAAAGAGGATGCATAAAGAGTGGTGCAGAGTATGACCTTGATAAAGCAGCAAAATGTCTTGTAGATGATTTTAGAAATGGCAGGATTGGAAAGATAAGTCTTGAAATTCCCGGTTAGTATGGCAAAGCAGTCTGAAAGTTGTTTGCTGTACGCTGCATCCGGGGATTGCGAAACTAATTATTATATGATTAGGAGTAAGTCGGGATGTATGATTATGAACAGATTGAAGACAGTTTAAGATTCTGTGACAGAAAAATATATAGAACCGATGCGGATTATCAGAGACAGTATTCTGAGTCTGAAAAGCAGAACTGGGAACAAATCGCAGAGGATATAATAAGTCGTAAAGATGCCAAAAAGGACAGGTTTAGCAGTATTGCTGTGAGTGATGAAGATATTACATATTCTGATATTGCGGCAATATACAGAAAAAAAGCTGATGAATATATATCGATTCCAAAAAGGCTTTTTAGTAATGTGGTACTCTTAGCATTATGTGTCTTTATAGCCTTTGGTGCGGCACATCTTTTTATAGATAATGTTGCATTTCAGAGCACAGTTGAAGGTACATCAATGCTGCCAACACTTGAAAATGATGATTCGCTTATAATTGACAAATTTTCATATGCTATAGGTTCACCGAAGCGATATGACATAGTAGTTTTTCCAGTCAAAGAGGAAAAAGGAAAACAAGATTATTTTATAAAGAGAATAATAGCACTTCCGGGAGAAACAGTAAGCATTGATGATGGAAGAGTGTATATAAATGGAACTCCTTTAAAAAGTGATAAGTATGGAAAGGAAAGCATCAAGGATGCAGGACTCGCCTCTGTTCCACAGACACTTGCACAAGACGAATATTTTGTATTAGGTGATAACAGGAACATGAGTACAGACAGCAGAAATGAAATTGTTGGTCTGGTTAAAAGAAAAGATATTGTTGGAAAAGCCGTATTTAGAATATTGCCGTTTGGAGAATTTGGAGGATTGAATTGAAGTCTATAAGTGAGATAAAAGCAGAGCTGGAAAATGCCGATAAAGATACAAGAGAAAGCCTTCTTGAATTGTGTAAGAAAGATACAAGAAAAGGCGTATTGAAGCTGGTAGAGAAATACGAAAAGCAGAAGGCTGCTATGGCTGAAGAACTTGAGCGTCTTAAAAAGATGCATGAATTTGAAGATAAATACAGTGAATATGAGTATATTGCGGGAATTGACGAAGCGGGCAGAGGACCACTTGCGGGGCCTGTAGTTGCTGCAAGTGTAATATTGCCAAAAGATTGTGAGATATTATATCTGAACGATTCAAAACAGTTGAGTGCAAAGAGACGAGATGAACTCTTTGATGAGATAAAACAGAAAGCTATAGCTTATGGAATAGGAATAGTATCACAGGGGCGTATAGATGATATAAACATCTTACAGGCGACATATGAGGCAATGCGTGAAGCGATAGGTCGGATGTCTGAAAAACAAAATCCTGATTTGCTTTTGGTCGATGCGGTTCATATTCCGGATGTAGATATAAAGCAGGTAGGAATTGTCAAAGGTGATGCAAAAAGTGTTTCCATAGCTGCAGCAAGTATTCTTGCAAAGGTGACCAGGGACAGATTTATGGTTGAGATGGATAAGTTATATCCCGAATACGGTTTTGCAAGTCACAAGGGATATGGTTCAAAATCCCATATTGAAGCAATTAAAAAATATGGTGCGTCGCCTATTCATCGTCAGACATTTATCAAAAATTTTGTAGATTGAGTATAGGTGATAACCTTAAAAGGAATAAGGCAATATTAATGCGAACCTTGAATGTATTATCGTAAATCAAGCCGAAAGTATTTGTTTTGTGAAGATAACGAGAGCGTATTTTAATATAAGGGGGATATTGTATGGCAGATAACAGAAATAAGATGATTTATGGGCGTGATGTTGTCGGAAAAAGGAGACCGGATAAATCGGCGGTTGCACTTGAGTACACACTTCACGATAAAGCACCTAAGGTAATCGCATCAGGTAAAGGTTATCTTGCCGAGAAGATAATCGACAAGGCAAACGAGGAAGATATACCGGTTCATAGGGATGAAAAGTTGGCAAAGAGCCTTGAAAACATTGAGATAGGAGAGTATATACCGCCTGAACTTTATCAGGTTGTGGCGGAGGTGCTTGTATTTGTCGATGCCATGGATAAGATTAAAGGCAAGGTAATGGATAAAAAGGAAAATAACAGAAATGAATAAAAGAGAGATTGGTTCTGCCTACGAACAAAAAGCCGTGGAGTATCTTGAAAAACACGGGTATATTATTGTCGGGCAGAACTATTTTTGCAGATATGGGGAAATAGATATTATTGCTAAAAAGGATGATGTGCTCGTCTTTGTCGAAGTGAAGTACAGAAAAAGTTCAAAGGCTGGACTTGGCGAGTCTGCCGTAGATAGGAAAAAGCAGCTTCATATAGTAAAAGCAGCACAAAATTATATGATAGAGAAATATAAAACTGATGAACTGTCATGCAGATTTGATGTTATTGCCATAAACGGTACGATGCTCCATCATATAGAAAACGCATTTGACGGCTATTATTAAAAAGAGGTGTGAATATGGTTGAAAAATATAAAGAAAAGGTAGAATATATGATAAAACGCAGGGAGATGAGCAGTAAAGAGTGCTATTGCGAGGTGAACAAGGGTGTTCCGATGATAAGATTTCGCTGCCTTGACGGATATGACTTTGTATCGCTTGCGTTTTCGACAAGACTTGGGGGTGTGACTGATAAAGATTATCTTTCAAGTCTTAATTTTGGATGGGACAGAGGAGACAAGGAAGAAAATGTCAGAGAAAACTACCGCAGAATGTGTAAGGCACTGGGTACTGATTATAAAAAGCTTATACTTTCAGACCAGGTACATGGAGATAAAATTGAATATGTCGATGAGAGATATGCTGCCGGAGAGAAAATCGAAAAGAAGCTAAAGGGTGTTGATGGTATGGTAACTGACAAAAAAGGTCTTACGCTTGCAACATCATTTGCTGACTGCGTACCACTGTTTTTTATTGATACAGTGGGGAAAGTTATTGGTTCTTCCCATTCGGGATGGAGAGGAACTGTGGCAAGGATAGGACAAAAGACCATAAAAAAGATGGCAGAGCAGTTTGGAAGCAGACCTGAGGACATAATATGTATAATAGGTCCTTCAATATGCCGGAAATGTTATGAGGTCAGTGAAGATGTGGCAATAGAGTTCATAAAAGAATTTGGCAGGAATGGCATAGCAGAAAATATAGTAATGAGAAAACCTGAGACAGAAGATAAGTTTCTTTTAAATCTGTGGGAGGCTAACAGGGTACAGCTTTCAGATGCCGGAGTACCTGATAAAAACATACATATAAGCGGCATCTGTACCTGCTGTAATCCTGATATATTATATTCCCACAGAGCAAGCAGGGGAAAACGCGGAAATCTGAACGGATTTATCAGATTGACATAGAGTGTTTTTCCATAAGCTCCTGTATTCTCTGAGTTGCATCAATTAGGTCATTGACACTTGTATCATGGTTGAGAGTGTCGATGATCGCTGCTATATATTTGCTCAAATCAACGCTGTGGTAATAAGGCTTGTTCTTTATCTCCTCCGGGCAATAACAGAGATTTGTAGTGTAGATGGCATCAAATAAGCCGTCTTTATATGCGTTGTCAAGTTCTGTTGTTCCATTTGCAAACAGACCGAATGTTACGCAGATAAATATTTTGCCTGCACCACGGTTTTTTAATTCCTTTGCGACTTCAAGAATAGTGTGCCCTGTTGAAATCATATCATCAATAATGATAATGTCTTTTCCGGAAACATCATTTCCGAGGAATTGTGTTGAAACTACAGGATGCTCACCATCAATAAGTTTTGAATAATCCATTCGTTTATAAAATAATCCCATCTCAATGCCAAGAGCACCAGCGTAATATACGGCTCTTTTCATACCACCTAGGTCAGGTGAGATAACCATCATGTGTTCAGGGTCTATCTTTATATCAGGATTTGTTTTTACAACTGTATCGATAAACTGGAAAGATGTGAAGAAATTATCAAATCCGTGATTTGGTATCGCATTCTGAACACGGTTATCATGTGCATCAAAAGTGATTATCGTTTCAACTCCCATCGAAACAAGTTCCTGAAGTGCCTGTGCACAGTCAAGTGATTCATTTATATAACGGATATGCTGTCTGCCTTCATAGAGATATGGCATTATTACGGTTATTCTTCTAGGGTGACCGCTGCATGCCATTATGACACGCTTGAGATCCATGAAAAAGTCATCAGGTGACATATTAGTTGTTTCATTTCTCATAGTGTACTGCTGTCCGTAATTTACGGTGTCAACAATGATAAAAAGGTCTACACCTCTCATAGACTCGTTTATGACACATTTTGCTTCGCCTGTACCAAATCTTGGACAGTCATAGGAAACAAGATAGTTTTCCGTATCATATCCTGTCATCTTAAAATCAGGTTTCTGCATTTCGGAAAGTGCTTTGTGTCTTCGAGCGATAATCTCTTTGTTAATCTTTTCGCCAAGTTCCGTCTGATTGCCAAGAGCGACAATTTTAAGCGGGGCAAGTGGCATTGAATCTTTGAATTTTCTACTGGACATTATCTACCTCTCTCTGCATCAGAATGTATGCGTTTATTTTAATTAGTTGTATATAACTACCTTGAAATACTATAACTTTTTTCTGAAATATCGTCAAGTGATATACAAGGTTGATTTTTTGATGGATTTATGGTATAAAATAGATTGTTGTGTTTTGCTTTGAAGCGAAAATGTGTACTTTAAAGTATTACAAAATAAAATAAATATTTATTATCTGGAGGAATTATTTTGAAAAAATATAGTAAATTGCTGGCAGTAACACTTTGTGCATCGATTGCACTCGCATCAACAGGATGTTCAGCTACGAACAAACTTAAAAATGCGATAACAAATAAAAAGACAACTTCTGATACAAAAAAAGAAAGTGCAGAGAGTGTAAAATGTCTTGATTATGTAACACTTGGCGATTATTCAACCATTAAGATCAAAAAGAGTGAGATCGACAAATCCACAAAAGAGCAGTTGGAGAAGAATATCAAGAGTACAGGGGATTATAAAAAGGTAAAAACAGGAAAAGTAAAAAAAGGCGATATAGTAAATATCTATTATGTTGGAAAAATAAATGGAAAGACTTTTGACGGAGGCAGTCTTACAAAAAAGACAAACAAAGCAGGATATGATCTTGAAATCGGTTCAAAATCATTTATTGACGGTTTTGAGGATGGACTTATCGGTAAAAAGATTGGCTCAAAATGTAAAGTAAAGGTTACATTCCCTAAATCTTACAGTCAGAACCAGAAAATTGCCGGTAAAAAGGCGGTATTTTCTGTTACGATAAACTTTAAGGAAGTATATCCAAAACTTACGGACAAATTCGTAAAGAAAAATTTAAAAGATTTTGATAAGAATTATGAAAATACTGCAAAGGGATATACACAGTATGTAAGGGACACGCTTTTAGGTGAGAAGGCATGGAAGGTATTCTATGACACTTGTAAGATAAAAGATTATCCTAAATCAAAGATGGACACAATGAAAACACAGCTTAAGACATCTATAACATATTACCTTAAAAGTAATGGCTACACACTTGAGAATTATCTTAAGTCACAGAATCTTTCAACTAAAGATTTTAACAAACAGCTTGAGACTACAGCTAAGTCTGATGTTGGAAAGCAGCTTGTTTATGGTGCTGTAGCTGAAAAAGAAAATATAAAGGTTACAGACAAACAGTATAAGGATGAAGTTAAGACTTATCTTACAAACTATAATTGTAAGAGTGAGAAAGAACTTAATTCTACATTTAAGGATTATTATGGAGTAGATGCAAAGTCTATTATAAAAGATGATATTTTATATAAGAATGTAAAAAATTATCTTATCAAAAATGTTAAAGAAGCATAAAGCAGGTTAATTACAGATAAGGTTATTGTTCGTAATTTAAAGTGCGTGCTGTAACGGATAAAGTGTCAAAAAATGTGCTCTCAGTATTCTTTGTTTTGAGAGGATACCGGGAGTACATAAAATAGAAACGGAGGTTCATATGGCTAAACCTATAGTAGCGATAGTCGGACGACCAAATGTCGGAAAATCAACACTTTTTAATATGCTTGTCGGCGAACGCCTGTCGATAGTAAAAGATACTCCGGGTGTTACAAGAGACAGGATATACGCTGATGTAAACTGGCTTAATTATCACTTTACACTGATGGATACCGGTGGAATCGAGCCTGAGACAAACAATCAGATGCTCCGCCATATGAGAGAGCAGGCTGAGATGGCGATTGAGATGGCAGATGTTGTAATGTTCGTTGTCGATGTAAAGCAGGGTGTTGTCGATGCTGATTATAAAGTCGCTGAGATGCTTAGAAAAGCACAGAAAAAGATAGTTCTTGTCGTAAATAAAGTAGATAATTTTGACAAGCTTATGCCTGATGTTTACGAATTTTACAATTTAGGACTCGGAGATCCGTATCCTATATCATCAATTGGCAAATTAGGAATTGGTGATATGCTCGATGAAGTCACAGCTCTTTTTCCTGAAAATGAGGATGATGCTGAGGATGAAAGACCGAGGATTGCGATAGTCGGCAAGCCAAATGCAGGAAAATCATCGATTATAAATAAACTTCTCGGAGAAAATAGGGTTATTGTGTCTGATGTTGCCGGAACTACAAGAGATGCAGTTGATACGGCAGTAAAGTGGAATGGCAAAGAATATGTATTTATAGATACAGCTGGTCTTAGAAGAAAAAATAAGATAAAAGAGGAAATCGAGAGATATTCAATACTCCGCACGGTTTCAGCTGTTGAGAGAGCCGATGTGGTAGTCCTTGTTATCGATGCGACTGAGGGTATCACCGAGCAGGATGCAAAGATTGCCGGAATCGCCCATGACAGAGGTCGTGGTATGATAATAGCAGTCAATAAGTGGGATGCTATTGAAAAGGACAATAAGACAGTGTCTGAATTTAGTAAAAAAGTAAGAAATACACTGTCATTCATGCCTTATGCTGAGATTATGTTTGTGTCGGCACTTACGGGACAGAGACTTCCAAAGTTGTTTGAGGCCATTGAGGTTGTTATACAAAATCATTCATTAAGAATAGCAACGGGTGTTCTTAACGAAATCCTTACTGAAGCAGTTGCAATGCAGCAGCCGCCATCAGATAAGGGAAGAAGGCTTAAAATATATTATATGACACAGGTAAGCGTAAAACCGCCTACATTTGTTATATTTGTAAATGACAAGAGACTTATGCATTTCTCATATACGAGGTATCTTGAGAATAAGATAAGAGAGGCATTCGGTTTTGCCGGGACACCTCTTAAGTTTATAATAAGAGAACGCAAAGAAAAATAAAAGGCCGGTATGAAAATTGATTCAGCTTTTTTATACCATACTCAATGTTTTGAGTGGGAATGGAGATTGAAATGGGCGAAGATATGATTCATAACATAATCTGTTTGGTGATAGGGTATTTTTGCGGGTGTATATCAAGCGGATATTTTGTGGGAAAATTCCATCATATAGATATAAGGGAACATGGGAGTGGCAATGCAGGTACTACAAATGTTTTGAGAGTTTTAGGCAAGCTGCCTGCACTTATAACATTTGTGGGAGATCTTGCAAAAGCTGTCATGCCGATTCTTGTGATAAGGATATTCTTATCACCTGACAACTGGTATCTCTTATGTTTGTATATGGGACTTGGTGTGGTACTTGGACATAATTACCCTTTTTATCTTGGATTTAAGGGTGGAAAAGGTATTGCAGTTACGGCGGCTGTCGTTATGTCGGCTGCACACCCGCTTTTTATTCCAACCGGAATTTTGATATTTGCATTGATAGTTGTGTGTACGAGATATGTATCACTTGGTTCACTTGTTGTTGCGTGGTATATACCGGCAAATACCTTGATAATGCATCGAAATGATAAGGGATTTATACATATGATGGTAATCAGTCTGTTATTTACAGCTTTTGCATATTTCCAGCATAGGCAGAACATTGTAAGACTGATTCATGGAAAAGAGAATAAGATTGGTTCAAAAAAAGAGATGTAGTGGCAGAAATGTCACATTATTTTAGAAAAGAGAATGGTATGAGATGCACAAAAGACTGTGCAGAAATGGAGGATTATTATGAGTAAAGTTAGTTTTTTAGGCGCCGGAAGTTGGGGAACGGCACTTGCGATAATGTTAGCAAATAATGGTCATGAGGTAACACTCTGGTCGGCTGTAGAGTCGGAAGTTGAGATGTTACAGACACACAGGGAACATAAAGACAGACTTCCGGGAGTTAAGCTTCCTGAGTCGGTAGTTGTTACAAGTAATCTTGAAAGTGCCTGTAAGGGATTCGATCTTATAGTTTTTTCTGTTGCTTCACCTTATGTCAGATCAACTGCAAAAAAAGCTTCAGAATTTATCCCTAAGGGACAAAGGATAGTAAATGTTGCAAAGGGAATTGAGAATGATACATTGATGACACTTAGAGATATAATTTGTGAGGAAATGCCCGGAATGGATGTCTCTGTATTGTCAGGACCAAGTCATGCAGAGGAAGTTTCAATAGGTATGCCTACTACAGTTGTAGTTGGGTCTACATCAAAAGAAACCGCAAAATATGTTCAGAAGATATTTATGAATGACCGTTTCAGAGTATATACAAGCCCTGATATAACCGGCATTGAGCTGGGAGGTTCTATCAAAAATGTAATAGCACTTGCAGCCGGTGTCTGCGACGGACTCGGACTTGGAGACAATACGAAGGCAGCACTCATCACAAGAGGTATAACTGAGATTGCAAGACTTGGTGTTGCTATGGGTGGTCATATGGAAACTTTTTGTGGACTTTCGGGAATAGGTGACCTTATCGTTACCTGTACAAGTACACACAGCCGTAATCATAATGCCGGTGTATTAATCGGCAAAGGAATGTCTATGGATGAGGCTATGAAAGAGGTAAAACAGGTTGTAGAGGGTGTTTATTCAGCAAAAGCTGCATTTGCACTTGCTAAGAAATACAATGTTTCAATGCCTATCGTAGAACAGATAAACGAGGTGTTATTTGACGGAGTATCTGCCACTGATGCAATCCAGGCACTTCTCACGCGTGAGGAATGTCATGAGTATCAAGGTCTTACATGGGACGCTGATAAATAAAAATAAAGTACCAAATAAAAGTCATGTCTTTAAATGTAAAAGCATATCCTTAAAAAAGGTAATTGTGAAATTGAAAATAATGATTAGGAGGGTATGCAGCATAATTTACATAAAAGTTATGTTATGCAAATTATGTATAAGAATATGAATGAATATGATTATAATGAAGAAATGCCAGTTGATACACGTTCAGAAAAAATAATGAGAGCGCGGCTGGCATTTTCTGACAATTACGAGGAAATGCAGGAAAATGTGGGTGATGGTTCGTCGCTTATGACAAAGATAACACTTCTTTTACTTATATTTTCTGCTGTTCTTGTTTTATGTTTTGGAGATCTTACAATCGGAAACTATAGTAATAAATCTATCAGACAGGCGATGTCAAAAGAAGGCACAGTTTGGCATGATATGGTTGAAATTACCGGAAATATTATAAGTGATGTTATGGAGGAACTGAATGAGAAAACTAGCTTTAAGTGATGAGATATTGTTATCTGTTGATAAGCCGGCAAGATATATCGGTGGCGAGATTAACATGATAAAAAAAGATCCCTCAAAAGTAGATATACGATTTTGTATGTGCTTTCCCGATGTATATGAGATAGGTATGTCGCATCTTGGCATACAGATATTATATGATATGTTCAATCTGCGGGATGATATATATTGTGAGAGAGTCTACTCACCGTGGGTGGATTTAGATAAGATAATGCGTGAGCAGGATATACCGCTTTTCGCATTGGAGAGTCAGGAGCCGATAAAGAATTTTGATTTTCTTGGAATTACGCTTCAGTATGAGATGTGTTATACAAATATATTACAGATACTTGACCTTTCAAAGATACCGCTTCTGGCAAAGGACAGGACAAAGGATGATCCGTTTGTTATAGGCGGAGGTCCCTGTTCATACAATCCTGAACCTATAGCAGATTTCTTTGATATATTTTATATAGGAGAGGGAGAAACTGTATATTTTGACCTTATGGACGCATACAAGGAGTGGAAAAAGTCAGGTAATGACAGAGTGGAATTTTTAAAGGCTGCCGCACAGATACCGGGAATGTATATACCTCAGTTTTATGAAGCGGAGTATAACGGGGACGGAACACTTAAAGATTTTTATCCTATCGTGGAAGAAGCACCTAAGACTGTTATCAAACAGGTGGAACTTGATATGTCGGAAACTTATTATCCCGAAAAACCGCTCGTGCCTTACATCAAGGTCACGCAGGACAGAGTTGTGCTTGAGATACAGCGTGGATGTATAAGAGGATGCCGCTTTTGTCAGGCGGGTATGCTTTACAGACCTATAAGACCGAGAAGTCTTGATTTTCTTAAAAAGAGAGCAGCAGCTATGTTAAAGGCAACGGGACATGAGGAGATTTCGCTTAGTTCGCTCAGTTCAAGCGATTATAGGGAACTTCCGGAACTTGTCTACTGGCTTATAGACGAATACAGGGACAAGGGTGTAAATATCTCACTTCCGTCGCTCAGGATAGATGCATTCGCACTTGATGTAATGTCAAAGGTGCAGGATATAAGAAAATCAAGTCTTACATTTGCTCCGGAAGCGGGAACACAGCGAATGAGAAATGTTATAAATAAGGGGCTTACGGAGGAAAATATTCTTACAGGTGCCATGGATGCGTTCCGTGGAGGCTGGAACAGGGTAAAACTTTACTTTATGCTCGGACTTCCGGGTGAAACTTATGATGATATAGAGGGGATTGCAATATTATCTGACAAGATAGCAAGAGAATATTATACGATTCCAAAAGATGAGAGAAACGGAAAGGTAAGCATTGTCACGAGTACATCAATATTTGTGCCAAAGCCGTTTACACCGTTCCAGTGGTCACCTATGAACACAAAGGAGCAGGCAAAGGATAAGAGAAATTTCCTGCTTGGCAAGGTAAGAGAACAGCTCAATCAGAAAAGTATCAAGTATAACTGCCATGATGCAGATGTATCAGAGCTTGAGGGAGTGTTTGCAAGAGGTGACAGACGACTTAACAAGGTTATACTTGAAGCATATCAGAGTGGGTGTTTTTATGATGCGTGGTCGGAATATTTTAAATATGAGAACTGGCTTAAGGCATTTGAGGACAATGGACTTGACATGGCATTTTATATCGGCCGTGAAAGACCTGAGGACGAGCTGTTCCCGTGGGATTTCATAGATATAGGTGTCACAAAGAAATTTATGCGAAGAGAGTATGAAAATTCGTTAAAAGCACAGGTTACCCCTAACTGTCGTGTGAAATGTGCAGGCTGCGGTGCTATGAAATTTAAGTGCGGTGTATGTGTTGAAAATCTGACAGGCAGTGATGCGGAAAGGAACGGGTGACGGATATGAAAGCAAGATTAAAATTCAGTAAAATTGGTTCAATGCGTTTTATAGGCCATCTGGATGTGATGCGATATTTTCAGAAAGCATTTAGGCGTGCCGAGATAGAAGTAAGTTACAGTAAGGGATTTTCACCACATCAGCTTATGTCTTTTGCATCACCACTCGGAATAGGACTTAGCAGTGATGCGGAGTACCTTGATGTGACACTGGAAAAAAGTGACTCTCAGGAAGAAATGATAGAGCGTATAAATGCCGTTATGAATGATGAGATAACGGTCAAGGATTTTACGATACTTGATGATGAAGCAAAGCCGTCAATGGCAATGCTCTCGGCGTGTGACTATGTGATATGTATAAAACCGGATAAGGACAACCCTCTTACAGACGATGCATTTGCAAAAGAGGCAGTAAGAAAGATAAAAGAAGCCGAAAAGATAGAGATATTAAAAAAGACAAAGCGTTCAGAAAAGGTAGTGGATATAAAGCCGAACATATATCATATTGAAAATGATATGGATGCTTTCAAAAATGAGACAAAAAATGATTACGGCAGTCTTGAATTAGACACTGCTTTTTATAAGCCTGTATTTTATTGTCAGCTTACAGCGGGAAGTGTAGTAAATATAAAGCCGGAGCTTGTCTTAGAAGCTATGGCAAAGATGAACGGATTTGAGTATAATACGCTCGACTATCAGATACACAGGCTTGAAATGTATGCTGATAAGACAGCAAAAAAAGGAGAGGTGCATCTGCTTTATTCTGAAACACCGTGCAGTCTTGTACCTTTATCAGAGTTTGGAAAACAGGAGATGGCTTAAATAATGGCAAATCAGTTACTTATAACTAAAAAAGACGGTGCGGTACTGTCGGTGAGAGTTGAGGACGGAAAGGTCGCACAGATACAGGCACAGCCTGAGGATGCGGGTTCACTCTTAGGAGATATATATGTCGGCAAAGTCAGAAATATAGTCAAAAATATAAATGCGGCTTTTGTCGAGTATGAGCAGGGAAAGATGGGGTATCTCTCACTCGATGCAAAAGTTTGTCCTATACATACGGACGGTGTTGTATCGGACGGGACAAGAGTGCTTATAGGTGATGAGATAATCATTCAGATAGAGAGGGAGGCGGTAAAGACAAAGCCGCCGACGCTTTCAGGAACACTTAATTTTCCGGGAAAATATGTCGTGCTGATATACGGAGAGAGAACGGTCAGCATATCGTCGAAGATAAAAGATGCCGAGAGAAAACAGCAGCTCAGGGGATTTCTGAGAAATAATATAGACGGAGATTACGGATTTGTGGCAAGGACAAACTGTAAGGATGCATCGGATGAAAAAATCTTAAAAGAGATAGCATTTCTTAAACAGCAGCTTGAAAATATAAAAAAATTTGGTGTGCATAGGGCGAAGTTTAACTGTCTTTACCATGCCCCTGACGCTTATCTGTGCGATATAAGAGACTCCTATGATTCACTGCTTGAAAGCATAATCACGGACGATGATGAAATCTTTAACAGGATAATGGAGTTTGCGAAGATATATCAGCCTGAGGATATAAAAAAGATAAAACGCTGGGATAATGCCGACGGAAAACTTGATGCAGTCTATGATGTTACAAAGACATTAGAACACGCACTTATGCCTAAAGTCTGGCTTAAAAACGGCGGCTATCTTGTGATACAGCCTACTGAGGCACTTGTGTCTATTGATGTGAACACAGGCAAAGCAATCTCAAAAAAGAAAGATGTGCAAAAAACATTTTTAAAAGTCAATCTCGAAGCGGCAACACAGATAGCAAAGCAGCTAAGGCTTAGAAATCTGTCAGGAATGATACTCATAGATTTTATAGATATGAAGGATGCAGACTATAACAAACAGCTTATGGACAGACTTAGAACCGAGTTTGCGAAAGACCCGGTAAAAACGATACTTGTCGATATGACAAAACTCGGACTTGTCGAGGTCACGAGAAAAAAAGTCAGAAAATCACTTTATGAGCAGATAAAGGATGCACAAGATTATTCTAAGTCAGATTTATAAAGGGGATTGAAAAGACATTAAGTTTTTGGTAAAATAGTTTATAGATAACTAAATTACTCCATGCAAAATTTGTTTTTGTGTGGAAGACGAAATTTTAATATAAATTATTACAGGAGGACTTATGAACAAAAATCTTTTTGCAAAGACACCGCCTATGGGCTGGAACAGTTATGATTATTATGACACATCGGTAAATGAGGAGCAGGTCAGAAAGACAGCAGAGTACATGGCTGAAAATCTCAAAGAGTTTGGCTGGGAATATGTCGTTGTCGATATTGAATGGTACAGTTATGATACGGGAAGTCAAAGAGACAAATATCAGTATATTCCGTTCTGGAAAGTTGAGATGGACGAATATTCAAGACTTCTCCCATGTGTGGATAAATTCCCATCAGCAAAAGAAGGCAACGGATTTAAGCCGTTGGCAGATTATATACACAGTCTCGGTCTTAAATTCGGTATTCATATAATGCGTGGTATTCCGAGACAGGCGGCACATGAGCATACAAAGATACTTGGAAGTAAGGCTCTTGCCAATGATATAGCAGACCCGTCAAACATTTGTGACTGGAATCCTGATATGTACGGTGTCCGTCCTGATGCTGATGGTGCACAGGAGTACTATGATTCCATTTTTGAACTTTACGCACAGTGGGGCGTTGATTTTATCAAATGTGATGATATTTGCCGTATGGATATGCCATCTGCAAAAAAAGAGATAGAAATGCTCTACAATGCAATTCAGAAGTGTGGTCGTGAGATAGTTTTAAGTCTTTCACCGGGACCGGCAAAGATAGAAGAGGCATGGCATTATGAGAAATATGCCAATATGTGGCGTATCACTGACGATTTCTGGGACAGATGGGATTTACTCCTGCCTATGTTCTGGCGTTGTGAACTCTGGCAGAACCATGTGAGTGAAGGATGTTATCCTGACTGTGATATGCTGACACTTGGCAAACTCGGAAAAGGTTTCGGTCATGAGTGGGAGTGTAATTTCTCGCATGATGAGCAGATAACACTTATGACACTTTGGAGCATATTCCGTTCACCACTTATGCTCGGAGCAGACCTTTTGCAGCTTGATGACTGGACAAAGAAACTTATCACAAACAAGGATGTGCTAGGACTCTTAAAACATTCTGAGGGTGCAAGACAGATAGAGAGAGATGATGAACATGTTATCTGGTGTTCAAAAGACACAGAGGACGGTTCATACTATATGGCAGTATTTAATCTCAAAGAGCAGAACTGTGATGTGGCTATTCCGTGGGAGGATGTTAAAAACTACGGAGTGACGGGAACTAAAGCAGTAGAGCTTTGGAATCATGAAGATGTTGACCTTATTGATAAGGATAGCGTATTTGTAGCTTCTCATGGTGCTAAACTGTTTAAGATACAATAAAGATTTTGAGATACAGTAAAATAACTATAAAGAATAGCATCTTTCACATTGAGCCGTAGAGGATGCTATTTCTTTTTATTATGATTATCTATGTAAGACAGTGCCGTAAATATTACTAACAATAAAGTTAAAACTTCTTGCAAAGTCTTTTTTTCTGTGGTATAATCTCACTCGTTGTTAAAAACTGCATAAAAATCTTTGGTAAAAAATTGGAAACGACACATGTGTGAACTATCACCTGATTAACGAACAACACACATGTATTTTTTATGCCCATTTTTAGAAAAAAGGAGATATTTATTATGCAGAGAACGAAACTTCAGAACTTTATTTTTACTGCCATTATGGCATTTATCATGGTCTATGGAATGGTGTGTTACAATATTGCCATTGATAAAGGAGGAATGAGTAACGAAATCTTTTTGATAGCTTTTCATGAAATGCCTATAATGTGGCCAGTGGCAGTTATTCTTGAAATGTTTGTTTTTGAGAGACTTGCAATAAAGCTTGCTTTCAGATTTGTAACACCGGGGAAAGAAAGCGAGTTTATGGTAACGGTTGCTATCTCATCTATGATAGTTGCACTTATGTGCCCTACAATGAGTCTTATAGCTACGGTATTGTTTGCACATCCAGGATCAGAAGTAGTTGCTGTATGGCTTCAGAAATATGTATTAAACTTCCCAATGGCATTTTTCTGGCAGACATTTATAGCAGGACCTCTTGTGAGAAATGTATTTAAGATTTTTGAGAGTGATAAGAATGTAAACAGAGAAGAACAGGCAGCCTGATATTAGGGAAGTCCCCCACTTCTAATAGAAGCGGGGGACTTCTTTGATAACAGTGACACAATTTTTTATGGTACAATCGGATATTGTAATTCCAGTATGATATTTTTTAACAGAGTACTGGTGTGTTCCGATTTCCTCCATTGATATGTTACGCTCAAAATTCTTCGTTCAAAAGATTTCGAGAGCATATTATTTTTTTCGATGTTTTTATTATAGGAGATTTGGCAATGATATTCAAGGAGAAAAATTTTAAAGGCTATTCTACAATAACAATATAATCAGCAATACATTGAGTAAGCTAAGATATTACCGATTATATTGTTATAACTGAACTGTTACGATTATGCATTAAAAATAATAAAATCTTAATAGTTTTTTTTGACCGATGTGTTATAATTTTAGCAGAGTATTAATATGTCGCAAGGTATTATTAAAGTTATGATTTTGTGAGTTGTAAATTTTTTAGCGGCAGAATTATTTGTACATAAAAAGCGGAGTGATGTTCTGCTTTTGCATAGGGAGGGATTTTATGAAAAACGGACGATTTAAACATCTGACTTTGATGAGTTTTATCATTGTGCTTATCATTGTTATCGCTGATACGGCGATATGTGCCAGAAAAGATATGAACAGAAAAAGCCAAAAAGCGGCTTCGGTGATAAGTTCCCAAAAGAATGGTGAAGACGGAAAGGACAAGTCCGGTGATACCGCCGAAACAACGAAAAAAGACAACAGTCAAAGCATAATTAATATATCAGGAAATAATATCAGGACAAGGTTTAAAACTCCAAAGGGTTATAAAAGAAATATCTCAAAAAAATCATTCGGAGAGTTCCTCGAAAACTATCATCTATATAAAGACGGAAAAAAGATTTCACTTTACAATGGAAAATTAAGCCACAGACAGGATGCCCATGCGGCAGTATTAAAAATGAAACTCACCGATGGAAATCTTCAGCAGTGTGCCGATTCGGTCATAAGACTTTATGCGGAGTATTATTATAAGCAAAAAAAATATGACAGGATAAAATTTCATCTGACTAACGGTTTTGAGGTAGGATTTTCAAAATGGAGTCAGGGCATGAGAGTGAAAGTTGACGGAAATAAGACCTACTGGGTGCACAGTGAGAAAGCAGACAGTTCATATAAAATATTTGACAGCTATCTCAAATTTGTATTTACTTATGCAGGTACACTGTCAATGGTTCAGGAGTCAAAGAAGATTTCTGAGAAAGATATACAGCCGGGAGACATTTTTATATACGGCGGAAGTCCGGGTCATGTTGAGATGGTAGTTGATGTATGCGAAAATAAAGATGGTGACAAGGCTTTTTTGCTCGGACAGGGTTATATGCCTGCACAGCAGTTTCACATTCTTAAAAATCCTGCCGATGAGAATGATCCGTGGTATTATGTTTCAAAAATTTCATATCCGTTTGAGACGGCAGGTGTTACCTTTAAAAAGGGAACTCTTATGAGACCGGATTATTAAAGTAATAATTTATGGGATAAATAAGTTGTTTTATAAAAATTTATATCATTTATGGCGTATGTGCAAAGAAAAAGTTCACAAAATTTTCACAATTCTAATCAGCACTCATACTTGACGAGTGCCAAATAAAGTGGTATAACACAATTGTATCAGAAAGATACCTAGTGATCACCAGGCGATTTCAAATTTTGCCTACAACTGCAGTGATACTAATATGGATTAAATCTTCATATTTGCAGTTGCAAATTTTAATCGTTTTGGAGGAAAAGACAAATGAATACTTTAAAAGCAGAGAAAAGAAACGCAAAGGCTAAGGCATTAAGAAGAGAGGGTTATGTCACAGGTAACCTTTTCGGCAGAGAGATAGAAGGTTCTATTCCTGTAAAAATGACTCAGAAAGATGTAAGTGATGTATTGCGCTACAATGACAAAGGAAGCCAGTTGTTCCTTGAAGTTGAGGGAAAGAAATACGATGTAATCATTAAGGAAATAGATTATGACAATATGGCTAAGCATGTTTTGGATATAGAGTTTCAGGCTTTAGTAAGCAATGAAAAGATTCACAATACTGCTGAGATTGTATTACTTAATAAAGAAAAAGTAGTTGAGGGTGTTCTTGAAGAGTTGCTTGAGGAAGTATCATATAAAGCATATCCTGCTGATCTGGTTGACAAGATTAAACTTGATGTTGGAAGTCTCAGACTTGGTGATACGATAAAAGTAAAAGACCTTGACATATCAAAGAATGATAAGATTGAAGTTACAACAGATCCGGAGACAATAGTTGTAAATGTTATCGCATCAAATAATAACCAGGAAGATGAGGATGAAGAAACTACAGATTCAGCAGAGTAAAATCTGAAAGCGAAAGACATCTTTTGAATGAAATTTTAGAAGAAATCTGAAAACGAACAATTTAATAGCCTGAAAAGGGATAAAAAATCAAAAGCCAGGGTGCTAAAACTCTGGCTTTTCTTTGTATTTGAGAGTGAAGTCAAAGTGGTTCTGAACACTTTACTTATAGAAATTACATCAGAGTTTTGCGCCTGATACAAAACTGATATGTGCAGTAAACTGCATGGAAATGGAGGAAAATCATGGAATACTTAAAAATCATAATACCGATACTTGTCGGAGCATTAATAGGATATTGCACAAACTATATTGCAATAAAAATGCTTTTCAGACCCAGAAAACCTGTATTTGTATTTGGAAAGAAACTGCCTTTTACACCGGGAGTCATTCCGAAAAATCAGCCGAGGATAGCATCAGCCGTTGGAAAAGCAGTTGGACAAAATCTATTTACAAATGATGATATAGTGGCAGCTATAACAGAGTCAGATTTGAAAGAGCATCTATTTGAGAAGATAAAAGAAACGGTTTTTGACAACGATAGTTCATTAAAAGACTATATTACAGAGTACAGCCTTAAAAAAGAAAACGAGAATGTTGCTGAAAATAAAAATGAAGTGTCAAAAAATACAGAATATGAAACTGAAGATTATGAAAATATAATAGAGGAAGCAGAATATAAGAGCGATTATGACAGGCTCAAAGATAGAGTGAGTGATGTTATAACTTCAAAGATAATAAATGCCTTTGAAAAAGTTGATTTAAATGCATTAGTGTCACAGATAGCAGGAAAAACGCTTGCCGAAAAAGTAAAAGGCACAATGATGGAAATGTTTTTAAATGAGTCTACAATATCCACAATGTCGGCACCTATCGGAAATGCGTTAGCTGAGTATATAAAAAATCATGGTGAGGAATTTATACATCCGTTGGTTGATGCCGAGGTCATATCATTTATGGAAAATCCTATAAATGAAAATCTTTCTGAACTCGGACTTGATACTGATATATTAGAATCAGTATTTGAAAAGATATTTGATACAGTTATCTCAAAAGGCGGAGATATAATTTCTGAATATATAGACATACAGAAAATAGTCGAGGACAAGATAAACGATATGGAGGTAAGCGAACTTGAAGACCTTGTTATGCAGGTGATGAAAAATGAACTTCAGACTATAGTAAATCTTGGAGCACTTATCGGTGCTGTTATCGGAGTGATAAATATATTTGTTGCCATATAATAGTAATGATATATTGTATCAATAACCTTATTGACTGCAAATGCTATTTAGTGTAGCATTAGAATATAAGTTAGAAGCATCTAACTATAGTTTTATAATGTTAATCAGTTGGACAATTACTGATAACATTTGCAGGAGGTTATATGAAGACAAATGTACTCTGTTTATTGAAAAATATGGATAAGAAAGATGTAGAATTGCAGCTTGCGTTACAATGTGCTCCTGTAATAACAGGGATAAAGGTTTCCAATCTTTTTATAATTGATAAAAATAAGGTAGATGAAGTTTATAACATTATAGATGAGACGGATATATCTGCATATTTTCTGTATGAGGATGCGGCTAAGGCAAACATACTTTTATACAGAAAAAATGAACTTCAACAATATCTTTTCCAAAAAGAAAACAGGCAGTTTGTAAGAAAACTTGGTTATGACAGCGTTTATCTTGATGAACTGCTGCCGGAATTTGCAATACGATTTTCTATGTATCAGACTATTCAGGAGGATTTCCCACATGAGATGGGGATATTACTAGGCTATCCGGTCGAGGATGTAGAAGGATTTATAATTAACAATGGAAAAAATGAATTATATACAGGTTATTGGAAAGTTTATGATAATCTTACGGAAAAATTAATTTTATTTAATTATTATGAGGCCGCAAGAGAACATTTTATTTGTCTTGTGGCAAAAGGAATGGATATGAATACTATACTTATGATGTATAGTCGGGCAAGAAAAAAATACTTGCAATTTCAGATAAACTGATGTAATATATTTAAAATAAACTATTAAAAACTCTTTGCACTGCATATATTTACTACAGTACAAACTGAACAGGCCGATAGGAGCCGGGTCACATTAGTGACAGTGGATTATTATGTTTTTTATGTATTTATATACAATATGAGATTTATCATATATCGTCAAATGATTGGTGATAGAAATTATCATATCCACGGGACAGTAGTTACTTATACTGACCCGTGGTCTTTTTTGCTCAATTTTTTAAAGTGAAAATCCGGGACAGTATGGATTTTCACTTTTTTATTTGTATAGAAAAATGCTCGTAAAGTAGTGTGATGCCAACGGGAATTGCGAAGCAATTCTTTCGGGTGCAGCTTAAAAAGTCAATAATAGGGGTGTGCTCTCGAAATGACTCGTTTTGAGAAGATACCGAGAGTACATTCAGTTAAAAAGTCCAGCTAATAAATGTCAATAGTTAGATGTGAAAAAAATTATTTTGTTTTTT
>OOCS01000088.1_pt1 | contig 96364 bp, 79 predicted proteins | sample 1671411 | NCBI WGS metagenome assembly OOCS01 (sample SAMN06348154, study PRJEB24527) | human gut metagenome | biome: human gut; feature: ankylosing spondylitis patient; material: feces | host: Homo sapiens | place: China | collected 2015-10 | reverse complement strand
GAAAATCACATATATCTGTCAATCTCACTTTTTCCATCCTCCTCACAAATCCGAATTTATCAAATCATTCAGCCTTTCTATACCTCATCTCCTTGACTTTCAGTCAAGAAGCATCCCTCGCTTTACGCTCGCTTATAAATAATTGGTTCATCATATCCAAAAGTTCTTTTTCCGTTAATTTCCATGCTTTCAGATACTTCCAGGCAGCTATCGGAAAACTTTTCCCATAGCTTAAACATCATTACCGGAGTAAACTGGCTTATACTGCCTCCTTCCCAGATTCCATCCTTTTCATGATAGAGTGCAGGAGTAAATTTTTCGGATTTTTTCAATTCAGTGTAATCAACATTTTTCATAGAACCATATGAAAATGTACTCTTATCCTCTCCTTCAGGTATTTCATAAGAAGACAGTACAATTCCATCTTCCCTCTCTGTAATAAGGAAAAGATGCGGGGAAGCATGGCGTTTCCCATTTGTCTCATAGTAGCTTTCCTCAACAATAAATTTACCATTAAAATCTTTAGGAAGGTTCAAAATTTTTCCATTACAGATTGTATTAATGTGTTCTGCATAAGGATATATTTTACCTTCTTTCTGCATCTTATCAAATTGCTCTTTGTTATTAAAGTGTCCGGTCATCATGTCAATAAAATTATCGAGTTTCCTCATGTTTTTTACCTCCAAATTTCGATTATTAAGTTTATTTTTTCATTCAACAATAAATCTCTAAGAAACAATTCCAGTTACTCAGTAGTTTCGTGAATACCTTTTTGAACAGTTGCACCATCAAGTACCCATTCTTTTTTGTAACATTGTAATCTCTTATCTGTCCTGCATATTTGTATATTCCCTAAATGGGTCTTTGTCCATATTCGTCCCCCCTCCATCACAACTCTAACAACTTTTTCAATTCTGACATTTCTTTCTGAATTTCACTCTCTATCTTTTCAATTTTCCCAAAAATCACATCCGTCGGCTCATATTCAACCGGTTCATATACTATTTCCTTATACTTATTGATGGAAAGGTCATATCCATTAGCTTTTATTTCGTCAAAATCGACCATAAAACTTTGCTCAGTTCTCTCCCTCTCTGTTTCCCCTTCAAGATTTTTAAATCTGTCAATTATATCCGGAATGTCATTTTCGCTCACTTCCTGTCTCTTATCGTCAAGACTGTAACCATCGGCTTTCATATCATAAAACCAGACTTTGTCTGTTCCGCCCGAACCGGTCTTTGTAAATATCAATATCGCAGTTGACACTCCTGCATATGGCTTAAACACACCGCTTGGCATAGAGATAACTGCATCCAGTTTATTATTTTCTATAATTTCTTTTCTTATCTGTTTATGTGCTTTACTGCTGCCAAACAACACTCCATCCGGCACGATAACGGCTGCCCGTCCGCCCTTTTTTAGTATTCTCAAAAACAATGCCAAAAATAATAACTCTGTTTTCTTTGTTTTTGTTACCTTTAACAAATCTGCCGAAACAGCTTCATAATCCAAACTTCCCTTAAATGGTGGATTTGCCAGTACAAGTGAATACTTTTCAACATCCTTATTTTGCTCGGATAAACTATCCCTATAAGAAATATTAGGATTGTCCACTCCGTGAAGAAGCATATTCATCGCTCCGATGCGGAGCATTGTTCTATCCATGTCATTTCCATAAAACATATGATTAGCAAAATGTTCCTTAAATGCTTCATCATAAAATGACTCCTCATGATACTTTCGCAGGTACTCCTGTGCTTCTATCAAAAATCCTGCTGAACCCATTGCCGGGTCGATTATCACATCATCCGGATTTGGCTGTACTAATTCCACCATCATCTTAATTATATGACGCGGAGTTCTAAACTGTCCGTTAGTTCCTGCCGTTGCAACTTTTGACAAAAGATACTCATATAAATCTCCCTTTGAGTCAGTGTCGGTATCTTTTTCGTCACCAATTCCGAGATTGTCAATTCCATCAACGATTTTTGAAAGCATTGCCGCCGTCGGTATCTTGAATATTGCATCACCCATATATTTAGAATATGCCGAATCGCCATCCTGATGCAGATTTTTAATAAACGGAAATACACCGTTCAACACAAGGTCATACATTTCATCGGCAGAGCCTAAATTTTTAAACTTGCTCCACCTGTATTTCTGGCAATCCCCCGGAAACATGGACTCATATTCAAATCCCAGAAAATTTGCCTCATTTTCCTTAGTTGTCTCTACATCATCCAACTGCTTTATAAACAACAGATATGTAAATTGCTCAATAACATCAAGCGGATTTGTAATACCACCCGTCCAAAATATCTCCCATATTTTATCTATTTTATTCTTAAGTTCACCTGTTATCATTTTCATCCTCCACAGTTTATTTGTTAATTATACAACTTCAATTTTATGCCAAGCTGACAGATTATGTTTATTATATCTTCTTTACTTTCATTACTATAACTTGACAAAGTATTATATTTCACATTATATTCTAACAGGCATTTTGTTTCAATGAGAAAATTTGTATCAACTTTATATTTGCAATCAGTTCTGCTGCTTCTTTGACAATATTAAAATATTCAAAATTCTACTATTTATACTTAATATACAAACAGTAACAGAGCAGCTTTCCGTCTATTTTCCCTCTCTTTTATCTGATTGAATGTCTTTTTAAAAAAGGCGGTATCTGTATAACTTCCGTATCATCTCTTTTAGGTGCGATATTGTTACGGTTCGGATTATCCATGTGCTCTCCTAATGCCGTATGTCTTACTTCCTTTTCCGGCATACCTGTTGCAAAAAGTGATACAACAATTTTATCACTCTCTTCTTCTGACACTGTTCCCCATATAATGTTTACTTCTTCTCCTGCAATATCTGTCTCCAGCAACGGACAGTTTACCGCCTGTTTTACTGCTTCTATAATTGACCCGTCACGTTCAACAGTTCCTATTCCAAAATGACCTGTTCCCTTATTTTCCAAGGTTGTTTTAACATCGTTATAATCAATATTAATATTTCCACAATTATAAACAATATTTGAAATTCCACGAATTGTATCTTTCAATACAGAGTCCGCCAATTCAAACGCATCACATAATGTGAGGGACTTTTCCGAAATAGAAAGAAGCTTTTCATTAGGAATAACCAACAGCGTATCAACATTTTCCCTCAGTTTATTTATTCCTCCCTGTGCCACCACCATTCGTGGCTTATTCTCAAATAGCAAGCTATAAATATAAAAATATATAAACACAGGGGGATTTATGAAAGCACAGGATATAATTGAAATGGCTAGGTCAATCAAGAAAAATTGGAAAATCAATGACCCATACGAAATAGCCACACGACTTGGTATTTCAGTAATACATACAGATTCGTGCGTAAAAGATTTTACTGCACATACTATTAAAATGCCAGGATACCCAACTACAATATCAATCAATAACAAATACAGTGAAAAAGCTAAAAAAATATTATGTGCACATGAACTAGGTCATGCGTTATTACATGAACAGTGCATAAATTATTTTGCCACGACAAGTTCTAATGTTATGACTAATATTGAATTTGAAGCAAATCTTTTTGCTGTTGCACTTCTGGCAGACAACGACATTAACATGAAACTATCTATTCCCCTTGAAAAAATGAATAATTATCTCTTAAAAACAATAATGGATTATAATATAAGCACGAATTAATCTTATGTGCAAATACTATAATCCAAAAAACTCCACAATTTTTACAACTTATCAATATTTCAAAAAAATAGTATCAAATACCTATTTTTATAATTGCTAAACACATCAATACTGTAATCAGTCAGTTTTCATACACTCCTCCCCAAAATACTTATCCCTGAAAATAAAAAGACCGCCAACACACTAATCTTAGTGCATTGACGGTCTATGTTGTTTAATCACTATATTTTGTAGAATATCTCTACGAAAATCTACTTTTTCAGCTATAATTATTTAGCTGCTTTCTCAGCGATAGCTGCCTGTGCTGCTGCAAGTCTTGCGATAGGCACACGGAATGGTGAGCATGACACATAGTCAAGACCAATCTTATGGCAGAACTCAACTGATGAAGGATCTCCACCGTGCTCACCACAGATACCGCAGTGAAGTGATGGACGAACTTTCTTTCCTTTTTCTACAGCCATTTCCATAAGCTGACCAACACCTGTCTGGTCAAGTTTTGCAAATGGATCGCTCTCGAAAATCTTAGCATCATAGTAAGCATCAAGGAACTTACCTGCATCATCACGAGAGAAACCGAATGTCATCTGTGTTAAGTCGTTTGTACCGAAGCAGAAGAACTCAGCCTCTTTAGCAATCTCATCAGCTGTAAGTGCAGCTCTTGGAATCTCGATCATTGTACCAACTTCGTACTTCATATCGATGCCTGCTGCTGCGATCTCAGCGTCTGCTGTCTCAACAACAACCTTCTTGACATACTTAAGCTCTTTAACCTCTCCAACAAGTGGAATCATGATTTCAGGCTCTACTGTCCAGTCTGGATGTTTCTTCTTTACATTGATTGCTGCACGGATAACTGCTGCTGTCTGCATCTTAGCAATTTCAGGATATGTTACTGCAAGACGGCATCCACGATGTCCCATCATAGGGTTGAACTCGTGAAGTGAATCAATGATAGCTTTGATTTCTTCTACGCTCTTATTCTTAGCCTTTGCTAACTTCTCGATGTCAGCTTCCTCTGTAGGAACGAACTCATGAAGTGGTGGGTCTAAGAAACGGATTGTTACAGGATTTCCTTCAAGTGCCTCATAGAGAGCCTCGAAGTCTCCCTGCTGGTAAGGAAGAATCTTAGCAAGTGCTTCTTCTCTTTCTTCTACTGTATCTGAGCAGATCATCTCACGGAATGCAGCAATTCTGTCTTCCTCAAAGAACATATGCTCTGTACGGCAAAGTCCGATACCTTCAGCACCAAGCTCACGAGCTTTCTTAGCATCTGCAGGAGTATCAGCGTTTGTACGAACTTTAAGTGTTCTGTACTTGTCAGCCCAAGCCATAACACGTCCGAACTCACCGGCAATTGTTGCATCTACAGTTGGGATAAGACCGTCATAGATGTTACCTGTTGTACCATCAATAGAAATCTCAGAACCCTCTGTATATGTCTTTCCTGCTAATTCAAATTTCTTGTTCTCTTCGTCCATAACGATGTCGCCACATCCTGATACACAGCAAGTACCCATACCACGAGCAACTACGGCTGCGTGAGATGTCATACCACCACGAACTGTGAGGATACCCTGTGCACTCTTCATACCTGTAATATCTTCCGGAGATGTCTCAAGACGAACAAGTACAACTTTCTCACCACGCTCAGCCCACTCTACAGCATCTTCTGCTGTGAATACGACTTTACCGCAAGCAGCTCCAGGAGAAGCACCAAGTCCTTTTCCGATTGGAGTAGCTTTCTTTAACTCAGCAGCATCGAACTGTGGGTGAAGAAGTGTATCAAGGTTACGAGGATCAATCATAGCAACTGCTTCTTCTTCTGTCTTATGTCCTTCATCAACAAGGTCACAAGCAATCTTTAATGCAGCAGGAGCTGTTCTCTTACCGTTACGGCACTGAAGCATATAAAGCTTCTTGTTTTCAACTGTGAACTCCATATCCTGCATATCGTGGTAGTGATTTTCAAGTGTATCACAAACCTTAACGAACTCAGCATATGCTTCTGGGAATTCCTGCTCCATCTGAGCGATTGGCATTGGTGTACGAACACCGGCAACTACGTCCTCGCCCTGTGCGTTGATAAGGAACTCACCCATAAGTTTGTTCTCACCTGTTGCAGGGTCACGAGTAAATGCAACACCTGTACCAGATTCATTGTTTAAGTTACCGAATACCATAGGCATTACGTTAACTGCAGTTCCCCATGAGTAAGGGATGTCGTTGTCACGACGATATACGTTTGCACGAGGGTTGTCCCATGAACGGAATACAGCCTCTACAGCAAGTTTCATCTGCTCTACAGGGTCAGAAGGGAAGTCTGTTCCTAACTGATTTTTGTACTCAGCCTTGAACTGCTCTGCAAGAGTCTTAAGATCCTGTGCTGTAAGATCTACATCATACTTAACACCTTTTTCTTCTTTCATCTTGTCGATGAGCTGCTCGAAGTATTTCTTACCAACTTCCATAACTACATCTGAGAACATCTGGATAAAACGTCTGTATGAGTCATATACGAAACGCTCAAATGTTGGGTCCGGGTTTCCTTTGATCATTGTAGCTACAACATCGTCATTCAAACCGAGGTTAAGGATTGTATCCATCATACCAGGCATTGAAGCACGAGCACCTGAACGAACTGAAACTAATAATGGATTTTCAGAATCTCCGAATTTCTTTCCGTTGATTTCTTCCATCTTTTTAACGCCGTCCATGATCTGAGCCATGATCTCGTCGTTAATCTGACGTCCATCTTCATAGTACTGTGTACAAGCTTCTGTAGTTACTGTAAATCCCTGTGGTACAGGAAGACCGATATTTGTCATCTCTGCAAGGTTAGCACCCTTACCACCGAGTAAGTTACGCATGGTCATGTCGCCTTCGCTAAACATATATACCCATTTGTTTGCCATTGTAAAGTTACCTCCTAAATATGAATAAATAATTGTCTGCGATATAAATCGCATTGCAACCGCCATCATTTCAAAATGAAAATCCGGCACAAAACTGACTTCATGTCAGATATATCTGTATCTCCTGCCAGGCAGGAAACGGCACACTCCTCAAATCAAGGACTGTACTCATGTCACTCGATAAACACGACATTTTCCGTTCCGCATGAAGCCGCTACCCATAGTATAACATATAAAATCAAAATGTAAAAATCTTTTTTTACAAAAAACTAAAAAATTTGTAACAGTTCCACCATAAAAAGATATTTGGCGGAATAGCCTTTCAAATATATGAAGTAAACATAAGCTGCGAATCAGCGTCTAACAACTTCAGATCATCTTAAAACTACAAACCCTTATATATCCTCTCATTTTAAGTTTTAACTCAAACTCCCCATCAGGAATCTTATTGCCATCGAGTTCTATATCATATTTCTTAAAGTCCGTTTTTCTTCCAAATGCTGCCCACGGCATCTTTTTGTCCGTCCTGAATGCCGCTGTACCTATTTCGCTGTGTATATCAGTGGTTTTTGTCTGTCCTTTTACAAAGCATCCGATTTTTTCATCATTTGCAAAAGCTTCGACCACACCATCATCCTCTATAGATGCCAGTATTTCGAGAGAATATTTCTCCGGCTTAAACGAACAGGCTTTCTTAACACACACATTTCTATATGAAATTTCACCATCCGTTTTATTATCCAGTGTGCATACTGCATCAAATCCGTTTATTCCCTCATACAGATAAATATTCTCATATTTATCATAATGGTTTGCTTTTATCGTCTGCCATGCATCTCTTGAACTTCTTGCCGTTCCTTTTATATTTACAGATTTTTTTAAATAAATATCACGGCTTGACGAACCTGCCTGAATTTCATATTCTCCGTCTTCAAGGATAAATCTTTCATCAGCCACATCATAATATTTGAGGTCGCCTATTTTTATTTCAAGCCTGACTGTTCTTCTCTCTCCAGATGCAAGCTCTTTTACTCGCTCAAATGCCTTTAATTCTCTTATTGCCCTCTTAACTGCCGAGCCCTTCTTCGTCACATAAATCTGTACAACCTCATCCGTCACATATTTCCCTGTATTTTCGACTTCAACGGTCACTGCAATCTTTGTGTAATCTTTTATTTCTGCCGTCATGTCAAGGTATCTCACCTCGGAATATGTTTTTCCATATCCAAAAGGATAAAGCACTTCATCGTCATAATAAGCATAAGTTCTCGGATGAGCTATTATATCGTAATCTTCTTTAGGCGGAAGTTTTGCAAGTTCCTTATACCATGTCGTACTGAGTCTTCCCGCCGGACTTACCTTGCCAAAAATATTGTCAGCTATAGCTGTTCCAAGTTCCATACATCCTGACGCCGATAATAATATTGATTTGATATGCTCTTTTGCCCATGATATATCAAACGCGACATTACTTATAAGCACTATAATGACATTTTGATTGGCTTCATATACCGCTTCAAGAAGCTCCTGCTGATATGCCGGAAAATCAATATCCTCTCTGTCTACATCCTCTTTACAGGTAATCATTGGATCTCCTCCGAGGAAAAGTATCGGATATTTTACTTTTTTTGCAAGTTTTACCGCTTTTTCAATACCATCCGAAACAAGTTCAAATTCAAAATGGCTTATCTTTACAGATTTATCAATTTCATTCCTATTTTCCTCGTTCGCACTCATTTTCTGAGACATACTTTCTTCAACTACTTCATCATTATTACCATAATCGCATTTTTCTGTTTTTTGTAATGCACTTTCCACGCATAGTTTTCCATTTTCATCTATATATAATGTCTCATCATTCCAGCTTGTCACTCCACACGAAACAGAACTGTTAAAAATAATCTGTCTGTTCTCATTTTGTGAAACCTTTGTCTCCTCCGCTTCTTTTTTTGAAAGTTCTCCATCAGATTCTGATATTTTAAAAGCTTCTTTTACGAACCAGCCAAACGCTCTCTCTTTACAGGCACATATATCTCCACTTTCACCGCCATTAATATCATCCCTCACCGACAAAAATTTTCCTTTTGAACAGCTTTTCAGGGTAAACTGCTTTTTATCCCATTGTTCAACTTCAAATATTTCAGCATTTTTTTCATCTACAATGACAAGTCTGTCCTCTTTGTCCAGTCCGAGATATTTTCCGTCTGCCTTTATCTTAAATCTGCACAATCCTTTTTCAAAAGAAGTGTCCGTATATTTTTTTATTCCATCAAGTCCCGTCACATAATATGGTGGAAGTCCGGAATACCAGTCAAGCTGCCACACATCTGCAAGAGGTCCGATTACACCTATATTTCCAATCGCATCTCTTTTATCAATAGGCAGCAGACCATTTTTATTTTCAAGAAGTACAACCGACTCCTGTCCCATCTTCAGTGCAGTTTCCTGATTTTTCTTTGTACTGACATCTTCAATAGTAATCTGCGAATATGGATTGTCACCGTAGGCATCAAAGAGTCCAAGCCTTATCATTGTGCCAAAACGATTTCTGACCGCCTCGTCTATATCTTTCATTTCAATCAGACCGAGGGCATATGCTTCTCTTACTGCATCCTCCATCTTTTCTCTATTATCAGAAAAACTGTCAACACCTGCTTTAATTCCTGCTGCCACAGTCTGTGCATCCGTGCCAAAATACTCATGCTGGTTTACCGTCTGAAGCACATCACCACCATCCGTCACCACATGATGAAGTCCCCACCTGTCTTTTGCATAATCCTTAATATCACGCATAACCATACATGGTACACCGTTTATCTCGTTATATGCCGTCATCATAGCTTCCGCACCATGCTCTTTTATAATTCTTCTGAAAGGCTCATGATAATATTCGTGTTTATTTCTTGGATCTATTGACGATGAAGTAAATGTCCTGTCCTCCTCAACATTATTAGCATAAAAATGTTTTAAAGTCGCAGCACATCTCAGATAGAAATCGTCATCTCCCTGCATTCCCTCAACATATGCACCTGCAAGACTCCCTGTCAGATAAGGGTCTTCTCCATATGCCTCCTCATTTCTTCCCCACCTCGGATCACGCTCCATATCAACCGTAGGTGCCCACACCGAAAGACTTCCGCTCTTTCCTGCAGCAAAAAGACCTCTTGTTTCAATTCCCACTACTTCGCCCGACTTTTTAAGCATATCCTCGTCCCACGACCTACTCATTCCTATGGGATTAGGAAAAATTGTTGTAAAATCAGGCTCACGCAAATCCCATCCCTGGTCGTGTCTCGCCTGCACTCCGTGTGCTCCCTCGCCGCCTATATTGAAAGCCCTGATACCAAGTCTGTCAATATCAGGATTAGCATTGCTCATACAGCTTATCTTCTCATCTAAAGTAAGGCTGTTAATTAAAAAATCAAGTCTTTTTTCTATATTAAGTTCATTGTCCCACAAAGGATTTTTTATCTTTTTATTAGACATATCAAGCTCCATTCTCAAAATATAATTCGTTAGTTTTGTCTATATTGGCAAACCGATATTTAATGTGCATCTATCACTTTCAGTTCTTAATGCAGTCATTTTACACTTTTATACCATAATTTTTTATAAAATATTACCCCAAATATTCCCCAAAAATACACCATTTATCGGTTTATGTGTTTTTCATAAAGTTACTTTAGCAGCCTTTGTTGCATAATTTCCCATCAATTTGACTTTGCACCCCCTCTTGCCTTATAATATTTCCATTGCAATCAAAAAGGAGGACATTATGAAATTATCTAAAAAAATAGTATCTTTACTTACTGTTACCGCACTGGCAGCAAGTCTTACAGCCTGCGGAAGTTCAAATGGCAAATCAGGTTCTGACAGTTCAGGCAAAAAAACATACAAAATCGGCATCTGTCAGCTTGTGGAGCATAATGCTCTTGATGCCGCAACTAAGGGCTTTAAAAAAGCACTTACGGACAAGCTTGGAAAAGACAATGTTGAATTTGACGAACAGAACGCACAGGGCGAGTCAACTAACTGCTCTACAATTTGCAACGGTTTCGTCACAAACGGAGTAGATCTTATCATGGCAAACGCAACAGGTGCTTTACAGGCTGCTGTTTCAGCAACAAATGAAATTCCAATCGTGGGCACTTCTGTTACTGATTACGGTACTGCACTTAACATCAAAGACTGGAAAGGTACATCCGGCACAAATGTTACCGGAACTGCAGACCTTGCTCCTATCGACAAGCAGGAGGACATGATTCTTGAAATCAAACCTGATGTCAAAAAAGTCGGTATTCTTTTCTGTTCATCTGAACCAAACTCAGCATATCAGGCTAAACTTATGGAAGATGAACTTAAGAAAGATAAAATCGAATATAAAGAATATACTGCATCTGACTCAAACGAGATTCAGTCTGTTACTCAGACAGCCTGTTCCGAAGTTGATGCTATCTACATTCCAACAGACAACACTATGGCTTCTGGTATTGAAACTGTCAAAAATGTTGTTATTCCTGCCGGCATTCCTGTATTTGCAGGCGAAAAAGGAATTTGTGAAGCCGGAGTCACAGCTCTTTCCATCAGTTACTACAACCTTGGTTACCAGACAGGTGAAATGGCTTATAAAATCCTTAAAGAGGGTGCTGATCCCGGAAAAATGGCTATCGAGACAGACAAAAATCCGACAAAACTTTACAACAAAGAAAACTGCGACACTTTAGGAATTAAGATTCCGGACGGATATACAGAAATGAATGATGCCAAATAATCACACTTCCTAAAATGTGTTTTATAAAACAATTTACCCCCATAAGCTTACATCAAAATATAAGTTTATGGGGGTATTTTTTATATGGTTTTTGCTGCTTTATATCATTCCTTGAAAATCAACTTTCATGTCAATAGACTTATCTCTTTCTATTTGTCTTTTTTATCACTCTTCCTGCAATGCCATCATCATCGCCGGTATTATCTGCTTCTTTCTAGATACCGTATTTTTAAGAATTATCGTTTCTGTATCTTTCGGCAAATGAAATGCCTCAAGTGCAAGTTCTCTCGCACCACTTCCATAATATAAAAGTTCTGTACTTGCCTGTAATATATCAGTAAGCATAAAAAACAGCATTGATACTTCATGAGCTGCCATTGCTTTTTGCATATATGGTATAAGTTTTTCTTTTATTGCTGTGAGTTCCCTGCCAGTCATCGCTGTTATCTGACCTACGCCAAATGTCTGCTCTCCCACAACAAATTTTTTGAAATCCTGATAAAATATCTCTTCCGGAGATTTTGATGACAAATCACTTCCTGCCGCAAACATTTCCATAGCATAATCTTGTGTTTTTATTCCTGCTATAGCTGCAAGTTCTTCTGCTGCCGCCTTGTCTGTCTCAGTGCAGGTAGGTGACCTGTAGACAAGCGTATCTGACAATATCGCTGAACATAGAAGTCCCGCAATTTCAGGTGTCACATCCACCTTATTTTCTTTGTACATCTGATATATAATGGTAGCTGTACATCCAAGCGGCTGATTTCTGAAGAATACCGGACCCATTGTTTCGATACTTCCTATTCGATGATGGTCTATTATCTCTAAAAGTTCAGCATCTTCTATACCATCTACTGCCTGTGACGGCTCATTGTGATCCACAAGAATAAGCTTTTTCTTTCTCGCACCAAGAAGTCTTCGTCTGGAAATCATCCCAAAGTATCTGCCATTCCAATCAAGTATTGGAAAATCCCTGTATCTTTTTTTTGCCATAACATCTCGTATATCATCAAGAAATTCACCAAGTCCAAAGGTTATAAGATTTTCACTTTTCATAAAAAACCTTATCGGTATGCTCTGATTAATAAGTCTTGATGCCGTAAATGTATCATATGGTGTCTTAATTATAAAACAGCCCTTGTCCTGTGCAAGTTTTGTTATTGTAAACGATACCGGAGCACCATCGCAAACTATTATACATTTTGCACCCATCTCAATGGCACAGAGCTGCGATTCATACCTGTTTCCCAAAATCACTATATCTCCTTTTTCAATATAGCTTTCCATAAGATCCGGATTTGCTGCTGCGATAAGACATTTGCCTGATTTTATCGTCTCATCAGGCTCTCCTGATATCATCTCTCCACCAAGTGTCTCAACAATATTCCTAAATGGAGTTCCCGCATTTGCAATAATACGGCTGTCGTAAACATCCATGTATGATTTTGCTATATCCTCGATTGTGATAAGTCCCTTTAAAAACTCGTTTTCATCTACTATCGGAAGTGTCTGAAGTGCATCTTCCCTCATAAGTTCCCACGCTTTTTTTAATGAAATGTCTTCACCGACACCTTTTACGCGTCCCACATCAATGTCGATAACCTGAGGTCTTACATCATTCATATAATCAGGTGGAAGTATTCCAAATCGCTTAAGTACAAATCTTGTCTCTGCATTTATCTGACCTGCTCTCTTAGCAACATAGTTTTCACCGGTCACCTCTCTCTTAAGCCTCGCATAAGCGATGGCTGAACAAATAGAATCCGTGTCCGGATTTATATGTCCTATGACATTTACTACTTTCTCTGAACCAAGCGGCATACAATCCCCGCCTCCTTTTCTGACTTAATCCAAATCTTCTGCCGTATATCTGTTTATATCTATTACATATTTGAATTTTTTTGCAAGTGCAGGTGCAAACCTGAACATCTGGTCAAGTGTATTTCCCTCATCTGCAAGTATTACAATAAAATCTCCATAAAATTCATCCATAAGCTCAAAAATCTTTGTGATAGTAGGAAAATAAAGATCTGCAGCACCATCTACAAGCAGGCAGCTTCCTTTAAGCTGATCCCGGCAGGCATCAAAATCCATTTGATTTAACTGCTTAGCCTGAATACAGCCTATTCTTCCTTTGCTCAAAAAACCATTTGCCTTAAGCACCTTTACGATTTTTTTAGAAACTGCTATTATCTTATCTGTATCCTCTCCAATCAAAACAAAATGTGACGGATCCTTCTCTCCGTTTATAAGTGTCAGCACATCCTTAAATGTCTTATGTAATGCCCTAGTTGTAGGTAGTTCATCTTCCGGTGTTGAATAATCATCCATGTTTGTCTCCTCCTTCTTTAATTCACTTGTATTTATTCCAAATAATTTAGCTGCTTTTTCTAATTTTATCTCTGTTTCAGACTTTATTTCATTATTAACACCAGGCTGCATCTCTGATTTATTTTCATCATTCTTTTGAATACACTCTGATTTTCCATTAATGTTTATTTCCGGCTCTGCTCCGTTGTCTAACACAGATTTTATATCAGATTTTTCACTATATTCTACATTCTTTTTAACACTTTCATCTGACAGACTATCATTATCCTGCTGCATTTCCGTCTCACGCACTTTGCTTACGATCTCATTTATAGGTTTCGTGTGTCCCCAGTCATCAGCAACCGAATCAATAATGCGTCTTTTCTTTTTCTCTCCAAAAATATTGCCTGTTATATCTTTTATATCGTTTTTTATTTCTTCCAAATCAGCCGGAGTCATCGCATCCTGTCTTGAAATAACGACATTTTCTTCTGACTCTTGAATATCTTCCGGAATTTCTGACGATGCAGCTTCACCATTTTCTGTATTTTGCTGAATCAAATCATGATTTCCATTATCAAAGTCATCTTCCATTACAACAGAATGAACTTTCAACTGTTCCCTGCGCTCTGCCTCGTATATGGCAGATATTTCCTTTGAAAGATCCTGTGTAATGCCCGTGCCCGACTGTGAATGATGCTCGTACTGAGCCTTTTCCTCCGCATATGCCTGTTTCTTTTCCATCTGCGGATTTCTGTTTTTTTTATGTGGCTGCTTTTTATTGTCATCTACAGAATCTTCTTCATACTCAGACTGCTCACTCGTATGTTGCTCCTTTGCAGCCTGATGTTTCCAACGCCCCGACAATTTCTGAAGACCATCTATGGCTTTTCTTGCCATCTGTGCACCATCGAACTCTTCTTCCTCATCTTCTCCATAATCATATAATTCATTTTCATACTCAGACTGCTCATCATTATAAGACTGTTCTGATATTTCTGAATTTAGCAAAGCATCATATTCTTCTTTTGTAAGGCTTTCCATTTTATCCCCGGAACTTTTCTCTGAATTATTATCTCCACCCATATTTAGCAATTCATCTACAGCCTCGTCTCTGCCGTACTCTGAACTTTCGTCCTCATCCTCATAATAATCGGCAAATGTATCATCAAATTTATCCTCATCATCCTCAAAGGTTGTTTTTAATGCCTTTTTAACCTTGTCTCCGATTGAATTTTCACGCCTTTGTATCACACTTTCAGATTCCACATATTCACTAAGATCCGGAAGTGAGCCGGTATCCTCAGGGTTTGGCACTTCTTTTTGTATTGTATAATCTCTATCGTCAACATAAGCAATCTGTTCATCATTATCTATACTGGCAATAAGGCGTTTTGCCCTTTCCACTATCTCACCTTTGCCAAACCAGAGTTTTATATCCTCGCACTCACTTCTGCACTCTTCAAATCTTCCTGCTTTAAAATAAAGTTTTGCAAGTTCGTATGCCCATTCTTCTATATACTCCTCTTCTTTTAATGATTCAAGAATACCGATAAGCTGTCCGACTGATGCCCCTGAAGCTTTATCTATACGATACCGTAAAATAAGTGAATCTCGCTGGCTCGAACTCATTGCCACAAATTCCTGATAATATCCCTCCGCTTCATCTAATGCATTTGTTCTTATGGCAAGATAAATAAGTCTGTATAAAACTCGTCTTGTGCGGCTTTTCTTATATATTCTTAAATAAGTATTTTTTGCAGCATCAAATTGTTCTGTTTTTGTATAAACCTCAGCAATAGCACTGAGATCACTTATACCTTTTACCTGACGCATATCAAGCGTCTTTACAACCGCAAGTGCTTTTTTATATTTACGCACCTCTATCAAATGATGAATCTGTGCGATTCTTATCGTCAATTCATATTGTCTCATCTTACTCCTCCAATAACCTGTAATAAAGATTCTCTCTTCGGTCCTTACCTATCGCAAATTTATTTCTGAGTTCCCACGCTCTGTCATCAATATCACATATAAGCATACCCTCTCTGCCTGACAGTTGTCCAAGAATATTTCCGATAGAATCTATAGCCATGCTGTCACCGCTGTAGCCAAGTCCGTCCCTGACACCAAAGCTGTTGACCCCTACAATATATGACTGCGTCTCTATTGCCCTTGCCCTGAGAAGAGTCTGCCAGTGAATACTCCTTGTCTCCGGCCACTGTGCGATTACAAACATCACATCAGACTTTTTTGCTGCTGCCTGAAATACTTCCGGAAATCTCAGGTCATAGCATACAAACAAGCTTATATTATGCCCTTTAAACGAAAAAGAAACTAATTTTTCACCGCCCTCATATACCCGACTTTCGCCGCCATATGTAAACGGGTGTATCTTTTCATATTCTGCGATTAATTTTCCCTCTCTGTCCGTAACCGAAAATATATTTTTCCCTTTTCCGCCTTTTTTGTCAGGAAGTGATGCCCATCCAAAACCTATGGCAATATTGTATTTTTTTGACAAAGTGCTCATACATGAAACCGTCTCTGAACAATCTCTCTTTTCTCCTATTTTCTCAAGATTCATAGAAAATCCGGTGAAACTCATTTCAGGAAAAATTATGATATCTGCCTTTGATTTTGCAGCTTCGCTTACCATCTTTTCTGCCTTTTGTATAGATGCTTTTTTATCTTCCCATACCATATCTGTCTGTGCAAGTGCAACTCTCATAAGACATTCCTCCCGTTTTTATCTGTCAAACACCCTGATGCTATACCTATATATTTTATAATATATTTACCAAAACAACAAAATCTCAATTTGATTATACCTTGAAAACTCTTATAAAACAAGTATAGCAGTTCGTATTTTTAAAGTGACATGATATATCCTGTGTGCTATAATAACTCTGAAATCCAGATGTTTCACATCTTTATAAAAGACAAAAAAACAATTATATTTTAGGAGGATAATACATCATGAAAATTCAATCGGTTAAAGATGATGCTTTTAAGCCTTATGGACGAATCGTAGACGGTTACGATTACAAACTTCTTTTAGAAAGACTTGAGAGCGAAACTGAAAAACCTGCTGACGGAGTAATCTATGAGCCTACCTGTAAAGCACTTGAAGATACACCTGCTTTTGCACAGCTCCGTGACAACTGCTACGGTGGTATGCCTATTGAAATCGGCTATTGCAATGGTACAAACACAAAATTAAACTGTTTTGAGTATCACAGAGACAACGAGATAAATATCGCCGCTGATGATGCAATTCTCCTCGTTGCCAAGCTTCAGGATGTCGAAAACGGAATAATCGATTCAAGCAAGACAGAGGCTTTCTTATGTCCTAAGGGAACTGCCGTGGAAGTTTACTCAACAACGCTTCACTACGCACCTTGCAGTGCAAAAAAAGGTGAGGGATTCAGGGTTGCCATTGTACTCCCAAGAGAAACTAACTTTGATATGCCAAATATCACAAAAGCAAATTCCGAAGATGCTTACCTTTGGGCAAAAAACAAATGGCTTATCGCGCACAAAGATACGGCAGAAGCTAAAGCCGGTGCTCATGTCGGCATCACCGGAGAAAACATTGATATTTCTGACTTGATTTAACTTATATTCTAATATGATGATGTTGGGGTCAAAAGGTACTTTACCCCCAACTAATGCCACGGATTGCTTCATTGCTGTACAATTTTCGCAATCCTTACTGCATCACGATATAAATTTCAAATGGAGATTTACATATGAATTTACCTGAAGAATTTACCAGACGAATGAAATTGCTGCTTGAACCGGAGGATTTTAAAGCATTTATTGAGAGCTATTCAGATGACAAATCCTACGGACTTCGCATAAATCCGTTAAAGATAGAGTCTCAGGAAACATTACCCTTCTTTTTAAGTCCTGTTCCCTGGGCTAAAGAAGGGTTTTATGCTGTTCCTGAGGAAAAACCCGGCAGACACGCACTGCATGAAGCCGGTGCTTACTATATACAGGAACCAAGTGCAATGGCTGTTGCCGCACTTCTCGCAGAGCCTAAGGCACTTAATGTCAGGCAGATATTTCTTAATAATGATAATAAAAACACACCAGATGATAATGCAACTATTTTTACAGAAGGCACCCCTCCAAAAGTTTGTGACCTCTGTGCCGCACCGGGCGGTAAATCGACACAGATTGCCGGTATGCTGGGCAATAAAGGGCTTCTCGTCTCAAACGAGATTTTCCCACAGCGTGCTAAAATCCTTTCGCAGAATATCGAAAGACTCGGTGTACCAAATGCTGTTGTATGCAATGAGACACCTGAAAACATGGCAAAATTCTTTCCATGCTTTTTTGATAAGATTGTGGTGGATGCTCCATGCTCAGGTGAAGGAATGTTTAGAAAAGACGAAACGGCAATAAAAGAATGGACTCCTGAAAATGTCACTTTATGTGCTGAAAGACAAAAGTCAATACTTGCAGAAGCAGAGAAAATGCTTAAACCCGGAGGAGTTCTGGTATATTCCACCTGTACTTTTGCACCTGCTGAGGACGAAGAAATTCTTCTTTGGTTTTTACGCACATATCCTGATTTTCATGTCGAAGATTATCACGACATACTCAGTCTTGATATTTCTGACGGAAATCCCGATTTTATATCTGACGAAATGAAGCCGCTTTCTGACAACGAGATACAGTCAATACACGGTTCGCTAAGATTATGGCCGCACAAAGTCAGGGGTGAGGGACATTTTGCCGTAAGATTAAAGAAACAGGATAGAGAGCCTCCGATTCAGAAGAAGAAAAAGAAATCTTCCGGAAAAAATATCCTTTCTAAAAGTGAGCGAAAACAATTTATTGATTTTATCTCGAAATTTGTTTCTGAAACAAATGATTATGAGGACAAACGCTATGAATATTTCGGCGATGAACTTTATATGGTGCCGGAACAGATGCCGGAACTTAAAGGCATAAAACTCGTAAGAGCAGGACTTCATATTGCAACCAAGAAAAAGAACCGCTTCGAGCCTGCACACGCATTTGCAAAATATCTTAAACCAGACGATGTAAAACAGTATTACGAATGTTCATTAGAAGAAGCCGAAAAATATCTGCATGGTGATGTTTTACAAACTTCCGATGAGAGACTTTCCACTTCTAAGGGTTTTATCCTTGTATGTTACAATGGTCTTTCTCTCGGATGGGGCAAGATTACAAACGGAACGATAAAAAATCACTATCCGAAAGGACTTAGGATAAATTACTGATATATATAATATAGTGACCATCCGCAAAATAATATATCATAAATTATCAGACACAAAACACGGCAGATGCAAAGCATCCGGTTTTTGGAATTATCATCACAAAAAATGCAGCAGGTTTTCAATTAACCTACTGCATTTGCTGTTTCATATGCTTTTTTATAACTCAGTACACGATTTACGTATGTCTTACAATATGAAGGAACTCCGCCGTACCTCTTAACTGCACCGCTTCCCGCATTGTATGCAGCAAGTGCATACCTGACATTTCCGTTAAATTTCTTCAAATGGGCTGCTATAAGCTTTGCCCCTCCCATTATATTCTGCTCGGCATCGTAAGGATTTTTGACTCCAAGCTCCTTAGCTGTAGATGGCATAAGCTGCATAACGCCTACTGCCCCGGCACTTGATACATCATTTGGATTAAAATCAGACTCGGCTTTCGCAACTGCTTTAAGCAGACTCTCCGACACTCCGTACTTCTTTGCAGCCTTTTTAAATATGGCATCATACTTTGTCTTTTTCATCGAGTCAACGGTTGTAGTATTTGAACTCTTACTTGTCGATGATGTTTTTGTATTGTCATCATCTGCCACATCCGTATATGTATATGTCTCTCCGGTCGTAGCATTTGTGTATAATATCTTATTGCCCGAAGCCGTGTCCGTACTCTGCGTGGCACTGTTTTTTGACGATGACTCCGTATCTGTCTTATCACTATTTTCCTGTACTTTGTCAGACGCACCAGCTTTCTTTTCGCTTGACTTAAGTACAGTGCTAAAACTCTCAATCCCACTGTGACGCTTAACTCCATCATTTTTAAAAGTCGTCAATGGTTTAATCTTTAATCCTTCAACTCCGCTTATCAATTTTCTCCCCCTGTATTTCAAACAGTCTGTCTAAAGTAATATCATCTTTTACACTCTCTATACGCTCCGGCTTTATATCTACACCAAAAACGCTCACTGTTTTTATTTTAGCATTTTTTGTGCTGCTTTTCAACGAAACTTTTGAAACTCCTATCATATCCGGTTTTCTGTATATATCTTTTTCAAACACAACAGCTTTTTTTAAGGGAATCGTTGTCGCTTTTTTCCCATTTACAGGTCTTTTAAACAAGCAATCTCCCCCTTTCACCAAACAGATATTCACGATACACTCTTCCGCTTCCCTGATAGTGTTAATATATTTATTGCCGGGTACATATAAATGCCCCCGGCAACTTAACATCATTACTTATTTACTGTGTGACAGACAACTGATACTGCAATTTGCTGCATTTCTATCTGCTCCTGCATCATACCTACAATACAATATGTATAAATATGCCTTATTTTAAGCATCAGTCCTTAACGGTAATCTTTTCAATAACAGGCTGATTTTCCTTTTCAACCGTGCCGTTTGAATCTGTGACCGGAGTATCCTTGCATATCTTGTCCACTATATCCATCCCGCTTGTAACTGTTCCAAATCCGGCATACTGACCGTCAAGATATGTACTGTCTGACTGTACGATAAAGAACTGTGAACTTGCACTGTCATTTTCAGACGAGCGTGCCATAGAGATAGTTCCTCTCACATGGGATATATTATTCTCAACACCATTATCACTAAACTCACCTTTAATAGTTTCATCAGAACCGCCTGTTCCATCTCCGCTCGGATCGCCACCCTGAATCATAAATCCATCTATGATACGGTGAAATGTAAGACCGTCATAAAAACCTTTCTTAGCAAGATTTACAAAGTTCGTAACCGATATAGGTGCTGTATCTGCATCAAGTTCAACTTTAATATTTCCATATTTCTTAACTTTTATAACAACATGATGCTTGCCTGAAAGCTGCTTTGTATCATCTGACGAAGAAATATCCGAGCCTGCATCTGTACTTTCTGTGCTCTCAGGAACTGCTGTTTCCTCCTGCTTTGCACTCTCTGAAGATGATGTACCTGAATTTGCATTTGATGATGTGTTACTCTTTTTAGAACCACATCCTGCAAACATACATACCACAAGTGCCATAATTGCTATAATACTAAAATATCTTTTCATGTTTCCTCTTTCCCATACGCACAATCACGGTAACGCAACTCAACCTTGCTGCCATTCACGCTTGCAATGCCTCTATCAGCTATACAATCATCTTTTTTCACTCAATATGCATATTTTTCGTTGCAAAACTTACTCTGAAATCTCGGCAGCCGAAACGCTGCTTTTAAATGAACAGCTTCCTTTTGATGAAACATTTGCCCTGACAACATTGGCAACTCCAAGAGCAATCACTAGAATTGTAAGACCTACCATAACTCTGCGTAACATTGTTTTTTCCATAAAATATGTACCTCCCATTTCGTTTTTCCCTTTATACGTTTGTCTTTGTAAGCATGGCTGAAAAACTGTCATCAGTTATACTCACAATATCATTATACTATGCATTTAACATTTTTGCAACAATTTTAATATATTGTAAGATTTTTGTAAGAAATAGGTTCCTCTAAGTAAAAAGCCTGTTTTTATACTTGATTTACTTTAGAACCTTGAAATATATTAACATATTTTTTCAATATTTCGGCTTACTTGTAAAAATTTACATTGTTTTTGTAACATTTTACACTGATAATCCCTTTCTTATTGTATGCTTCATCTTATAAGACAGAAATTATTGCAAATTGTTGCAAAATACTTAATTTACTATAAAATCCCTCCAAAACAGGCAACTGCACTTTCTGGCACAATTACCTGTTCTGTAAACTTTATTTTTCTATCAATTTATAAATATTTTCTCCATCCTTATTCTGCACTGAAAAATCACAATTATCGCAGGATATCCGTTTAACCTTTTTATACTTTCCTAAATCAAATGAAAATCCCAGATTTTGAGCATCACCAAATAACTGATATACAACTTTATTTTTTTCTGTAAACACCATATATATCGTACTATCATTATTATTATTATCTTGAATTTCATCCGATTTTATTGAAATTATTTTTTCAATTTCCTCTTTACTTACATATGGCGAAATAAAATAAGCATAGTCCCACTTAAAGTCAGTAAGTTCCGTCAGTTTTACTTTGGAAACTTCCTTTTGTTCTGATAATTTTGCTTCAAATTTCTCATTATTTCCCGAACACGCTGAAAAAACTAATGTAATAATACATAATGTTATAACCAATAACTTTTTCATATACTTTCTCCTAATCATGCAACCAATAAATATCTAATTTTTTATTTAACTGTTAAAAGAAACACCCCAGCCAAAATTACCACACCGATTATAAGCATAATTATCCCAATATTTCTCCACGTATTTGGAATAATAAATATTAAACCTAAAATTATAAACAAAATTGATATTATTCCCAACAATAATATTATTGTTTGTTTTTTCCCAACTTTTCTAAATCCGATTATGGCAATAACCAAAATCAAAATGGCGAAAAAAGTCACTATGACAGAAAGAAAATTCATATAAGCATCACCTCACATAGATTAAAAATATTTAACATCCAAATTGCTTTCTTACTTATTACTATAAAAACTTAAATCTGATGAATATACACTGAAACTTTTAAGGTGCAGATAAATTTATAAAATTGTTTTATTTGTCAATTTATCTACACCCACTTTACAGCTAAAAAAGTTTATTTTGTCAATTATTGTCAAACACTTTATAAACAATCTTATTTTTCTTCGCCCATTTCACCGCTTTTGAACCTGAGACAGTATAAATCTTTCCTAAAAACTGATGCTTTTTATTCCATCCCTCAATAGTCGTATTCTTACCCTCGACAAGCAATTTGTCAATCTCAAATATTTCCCAATTACAATATTTTTTATACGACTCTTTCAATATTAGCTTTTTAACATTTTTGCCCAAATAAATCGTGCCAATCTTTCCATTTGTATATCGTGAAATGTCATAGATTTTCTTCATTTCTATTCTACATCGAAAATTACAATCAATAATATATACTTTGTTCATAACTATAACCACTTAATGTTTTACCATCTCTTAAATCTGTATATCGACATATAATAGGTCCCTTTTTAGGATCATAAACTTTAACCTTGCCATTTGAATCATATCCGTATAGTAATATAGTATGTCCTCCATAAAGTGGATTCTGCATTGCCATAATTACCCCACCTCCTTTATTTATTTTTTCTTTAAGTGTCTTAAATGACAATCTTGCAAACTTATATGATGATTTGCATGATACATTAAAAATTTTTATTGCCTTTGATGTTTCCCGCAAACTACCCGTCTCATTTTTTATACTTCCCTTAATAATTTGTACCACATTACTTTGTGATTTAACCACATTAACTTTACTGACTTTTGTCACTGCCATATTTCTCGCACTAGCCACCCAACACCAATTCGTTCTTTCTTGCTTTTGAAATCCTGTTGTAATCGTCGTATAAATCCATGAAGCCTTTGCATTTATTGGATTTGTTATATTCAAAGAAATAAATGCACAAATTAATATTATACTCAATTTTCTTAATCTAATTTTCATATTTCCTCCTTATTATAAATTTAATTACGAAAAGCACTCCCACAGCTAAAACAATCGAAATAATCATAATCGTAATATGCCCTGAAAAGAAATCTCTTGATTTATCTTTTTCCTCAACTTTTTTCTTTTTAGGCAACAGACTTCCTCCCAAGTTCTGTTGCGTTTTATTTTCTTTTACTATCTGTTTTAACTCCTGTTCACTATACTCCTCATACTCATTTTCCATATTCGATATAAACTCTGAGACTGTATAAAGTTTTCCTTCTTCCTCACCAATATCATTTAATGTTATTGCACTTTCCGACTGGTATGGTATAACTTTTTCTTTTCCATCTTCCTGCCTTATATATATAAGATTTATATCATAAAACGGTATCGAGATATTCCTTACCTCAGTTATATACACACCTGATAATTCTTTTTTAATCTTATCTTTTATTTCATCTGCCGTATCAGCAACATAATTGTCATCATTACCAAAATACTGTCCATAGACATGATAACCGTCTTTTTCTTTTTGCAATAAAATCGTCGCATCTTCACCTGTCATCGTTTTTGCCGGTATGTACCATCTGTCGCTCCACTTAATAAGACCTGACAAACTGTTATTATTTTTATGATAGTCTGCAATCATTGTCATGTCAGATGACAATGTCCACATTGGAACTGCATTGTTTATATCATATGACTTAATTGTTGTAGCTTTTTCTTCTTCACTTACATCTTTATCATTAAATGTAATCTCTTTTTTTAACACAGCAGTTGCCCCGTCTGCCATTTGCTTTTGCAAACCAGTCCACTCTTTTTCCCATTCGTACGCATTTATATCTGCCGCTTTCGCCTCACACTCCATAATTTTTAATGCACAGTCTCCAAAATAATCTGTCACAAAAATTGTTATCCCCATACCAAATATAAATGCCATAATAACTACTGTACAATAATTTTTAAATCCTTTTATAATCATTTCATTCTCCTACCATCGTATTAATTTTTGCTAAGTGTTATTTTTATAATGTTATTATCAAAATGTACTTTGCCATGCAACAAGTCATCTTTTTAACTTTTTATTTATCTGGTGAAACTTTTGCGATGCAGATAAACTTCAAAGCGTCACCGACCGCATCCTGCTGCAACCGGTGACACTTTATCACACTAACCTACACGCACAATTTTAACTCCTGCTCCCTCTCTCTTTGTCATCTTTGTTACTTTGCATTTCTTTGATACTTTAACTTTTTTTAGACTTGCTGAATCTCTCGGACTTATCACTATGCTTTTAACACTTCTTGGAACCGTAAGTTCTGTCAGGTATCTTGTATAGACAAAAGCACTGTCATTAACGGTTTTTGTACCTTTTAAAATTTTGTAGCTCCCTTTTTTGGCAGGCGGATAATACTCTAACTGCCCCGTTTTTTTTGCATACAGTACACCGTCTACTGCCTTGAAATATTTATTTCCTTTTGCAACTTTTACACAGCTAAGGTTCATATCGGCTTTGGTTATCTCTGCCGTTCCATCCCAATCAAGATAATCCTCAACATATCTGAATGTCATAGCCGGAAACTCTTTCAATGTAGCTGGAAGTGTATATGTTGTTTTATATGTCGGAAAAACAATTATCCTAGTAATATCCTTATCATACACAACATTATCCTTGACTGTAAAATATTTGTTTCCTTTCTCAACTTCTATTTTTTCAAATTTGTTAAGTGTTATTCCTCCATAGAATTCTTCTGTTTCTTTAGGTATAATTATATTCTTACTGCCATATGGCAATAATATCGCTCTCTTTCTGCCCTTTGTGAACAATTCATTATTGTACGATTCATACTTTGCATTACCGGCGTCAACTTCTATCTTTTTTAAATTTGACAGATTATTGTCAGAAACACAACGGCCATAGTCCCATCTAAATCTAACAACTTTCTTTACTCTTGAAGATAATCTCAATATTTCAAGTCCACTACAATTTTGTATTGAATCACACTCAAACTCAGTGACTCCTCCACCTATTGAAATTTCTTTTACAGCGTCTCTGCCTTTAAAAGCACTATTGCTTACTTCCACCACATTATCCGGTGTAACATATTTAAAATCCGAAGTATTTGCCGAAAACAACAATTTCATACTGCCTTTTGCACTGTCAATTATCTCATACAGACTGCCGTCAATGCTCTTATATTTCTTATTAGTATCTTCTACATAAAACTCTTTACAACCTCCATCTACAAACGCATCTCCATTTATATCTTTTAGTTTATCAGATAAACAAATCTTGTTTAAACTCACGCAGCCGCCAAATGAATAATCTAGTTTTTCCAGACCTTTGCCTATATCCATATTTTGCAGATTTTTACATAATTCAAATGTCAGCCAGCCCGTTTCAGATACTCTGTAACCGCCTGTTATCTCTTTTAAATTGCAACACTGTGCAAAAGCCTCCGCCATTAGTTTAAGTTTTTTTCCGGCATCAGCCTTGCCACCTGACAACTCAATATGCTCAATCTTTGTTCCCTTAAATGCACCTTCATCAATTTTTGTAACATTTTCATCTATGGTAATGTTTTTCAGACTTTCATTTCCCATAAATGCCCAACACCCGATATAATTTACCGTTGATGGCAGCTTATATGTGCTTCCACTCTTTTTGGCAGGATATACTACCAGCTTAGTGCCCTTTTTATTATACAGAACACCGTTTACTGATTTATAATATTTATTTTCTTTTGAAACTATTATCTTTTCAAGTTCCGTACATCCCTCTCCAATAGTCATATAATTAAGAGCACCGTCATCAAAATGTTTCACATTTTTACCTAAAATAATTTTCTTAATGTTTTTATTCCCTATAAATGCTACGCAATCAACATACTTGACCGATGACGGTATCTTATATGTGCTCCCACTCTTTTTGGCAGGATAATGAACCAGTTCTGTTCCTTTTTTATTATACAAAACTCCGTTTACTGATTTGTAATATTTATTTTCCTTTGAAACAACTACCTTTTTTAATGACTTGTAATAAATACCACCACAATGCATATTTAAACCATATGCTGTCTTTACCGTTTTCGGAATATACAATACCTCGCCGTTTTCACTCACAGTTCCGTAAGCAGTTTTCTTTCCTGCCGCATGGCATACATCTGAATTGGCATATTGAAACGCCAATGCCATAAACACTATTGCAATTAATAATATACCTTTTCACTTCATGTCTAACTCCTCCCTCCAAATAGATGTATATTTTTAATTTTGTATGCTTCATCTTATAAGACAGAAATTATTACAAATTGTTGCAAAATACTTAATTTATTATAAAATCCCTCCAAATAGGCAACTGCACTTTCTGGCACAATTACCTGTTCTGTAAACTTTATTTTAACAAACATATCTGCAATATTCCAGCACAATGCGACAAACGGTCGATTTTTGCGATAAGCGGTAACCTAAAAAAGTACAAAACAAAAAACTCATATCCTCCCCCTACACCTGCTCCGTCTCAATTTCTTTTATCAGCTCAATCACTTTTTCCTCTGTTTCTTCTACTTCATCTGCTATCTGTGGAATCGCTTTTCCCTTTGCAAGTTTCTTTCTTATCTGATTTTTTAATCCCTCACTTATTCCACGATTTTCTCCAATTTCAATCCCACGGGCTTCTCCAATTTCAATTCCACGGGCTTCTCCGGCTTCTTCGCCTTTCCTATACTGTTCTTCTCTTTCAAGTCTCATGTGTTCTTCTTCGTCATACTCAAATATCGTCATCGAAATCACCTCTGCCTTGTTTTTTACGAAAAACTCTTTTAGAATACCTTCTTCGATACACTCATCTACTGATTTTTTGACTGCTTCTTCATATGTCATACCGGTTTTATGATATTTTCTGGTTTTTTCGACATATTTTATGTAACCGTCCAGCTCCGGACAGCGTCTTTTCAACTCTTCATTGTAGCTTGGATTAACATTATACTGTGTCACCATAAGTTCAAGCTCCGGGTTTTCAGTTTTGTTTTTATATGCATCTGACAATCTTAGTATCTGTTTCTCGGGCTGTTCTTTACTTCCATAATACAATGTCACAAAATATGGTGTCGGTATTTTCTGTATATATTCCGAATATAGATTTAATTCATGCTCCGCTATATATTTTTCGTATTCATTTGATACATATATAAGTGTTCTAAGCGGCATATTCGGATTGAAAGTTGTCTGAAACTCCGTAAGCAGCATATTAAAATGCAATATTATTGCATTGTCATTTTTTCTGCCAATGTAAATTGCACTGTTTAATGTTACTACCTCAATCTCATCAGGGTCGGTGTAATCTGTTCTCATTATGCTGTTATATAACGACAATGACTCTTTCTTACCCGAAAAAAGCTTGTATGCGACACCATCTTTGTGGTTTCTGTAAATTCCTGTCTCTTTCGAGCCATTTCTATAATTATTATTGTTGTCCTGTTCCGTATTTTTGTTTGTTAAACCATGTCTTTTCCCCATATACTTTCCTCCATTATAGTAATTTTCCTGTGATTTTTCAATTTATTTTGCTGATTGTTTTTTGAAAAAATTTTAAGATTTTAAATATTTGTTGCATAAAAATAAATAATTTTAGATGATATTCTTCGATTTGACTTCCTTTTGTTCAAAAAATCAATTTTATCTAATTCATTTTTCGCAATTTTAAGATGTATCAATTTTAGAATTAATAGTAACAGTTCAGCCCAAAAAAGATAAGTCAATAATACACGAGCTTGCTCGATGTATTATTGGCTTGTTTTTTTGGGCGGAATAGCCTTTCATTTATGAAATGAAGTAAACACAAGCTGCATAGCAGCGACTGACAGCTTGCTGTCAAGTTTACGAATGTAATAAATGAGAGGCTGAACTGTTACAATTAATATGATAATTCAAATCTTTTTCATATGGTAACATAATGTTTCCATATTTTCTATTTGCATTTTTCACATATTTATCCTTTTTCTTTTGTCTATTTTATACAAAGAGATTTTTTTGATGATAAATCTTGTTCTTTTTATTATTGATTATCTTCTCATTTTCAATTTGAAAAGCATACGATAAGAGGAATGGAAAAGATGAAGATATTTATGACCGTAACATTTATAATACAGCTTACATTAGCAAAAGCAAAAATAGAGTCAGGGATAACCAATGGACTTGCAAGATACACTGCATAATGTGAAAACAGCATATATAAATAGCAGCCACAACGAAAATAATTTACAATAAAAAAGGCTTGCAGACTTTGTATCTGCAAACCTTTTGATTTTTATTTATATTTTCCTGCAATATCAATTCTGGTAAGTGCCTTTTTAAGTGCAAGCTCCGCACGAAGCATATCTACGGCAGGTTCGCCGCTCTTAAGCCTGCGCTCTGCCCTTGTCTTTGCTTCATTTGCCCTGTTTACATCTATCTCGTCAGGCCACTCGCAGGATTCGGCAAGGATCGTTACCTTGTCTTTTGTGATTTTTACAAATCCGTCATGAAGTGCCGCTTCTTTGTCACCGTCTGACTTCTTTATGCGAAGCACACCCGGTTCAAGAATAGCCGTAAGCGGAATGTGTCCGGCGAGTACACCGATTTCACCCTCCGTTGTCTTCATTTCCACCATATCTATGTCTCCGTCAAAGAAAACTCTGGTAGGTGATATAATCTGAAGATTAAACTTCTTTTCAGCCATAATACACCTCCCGAACTATTTAGAATTCATTCTCTCAACAACTTCATCTATAGTTCCTGCATTGAGGAAAAGATTTTCAGGTATATCATCATGTTTTCCTTCAAGGATTTCCTGAAATCCTCTTATAGTTTCTGCTACAGGTACATATTTACCGGGAAGTCCGGTAAACTGCTCTGCTACATGGAATGGCTGAGAAAGGAATCTCTGAATCTTTCTTGCTCTGTTTACGACAATCTTGTCGTCCTCTGAAAGTTCGTCCATACCTAGGATTGCAATAATATCTTGTAATTCTTTGTATTTCTGTAATATTTCCTGTACTCCACGGGCAACTTTGTAATGCTCCTCACCGACAATATGCGGATCAAGTATGCGCGATGTTGATTCAAGCGGATCTACCGCAGGGTAAATTCCAAGCTCAACGATTGAACGCGAAAGTACCGTTGTGGCATCAAGATGTGTGAATGTGTTTGCCGGAGCCGGATCAGTAAGGTCATCGGCAGGTACATATACCGCCTGAACTGATGTGATGGAACCTTTCTTTGTAGATGTGATACGCTCCTGCAAAGCACCCATCTCCGTCTGAAGTGTAGGCTGATAACCTACGGCACTAGGCATACGACCAAGAAGTGCTGAAACTTCTGAACCAGCCTGTGTGAAACGGAAAATGTTGTCGATAAATAAAAGTACATCTTTTCCCGATCTGTCTCGGAAATTTTCTGCCATCGTAAGTCCCGTAAGAGCAACTCTCATACGCGCTCCAGGTGGCTCGTTCATCTGACCGAATACCATTGTTGTCTTGTCGATAACCCCTGACTCGATCATTTCGTAATAGAGATCATTTCCCTCTCTTGTACGCTCTCCTACACCTGTGAATACTGAATATCCACCATGCTCCTGAGCGATATTTGTGATAAGCTCCTGTATAAGTACAGTCTTACCAACTCCTGCACCACCGAAAAGACCGATTTTTCCACCTTTCTGATATGGGCAGAGAAGGTCAACGACTTTGATTCCTGTCTCAAGGATTTCTGTCTGTGTTGACTGCTCCTCAAAAGCAGGTGCTTTTCTGTGAATAGGGTCATATTCAACACCTTCCGGTGCTGGTTTTTCATCTATAGGATTGCCAAGTACATTGAACATTCGTCCAAGTGTCTTTTCACCGACCGGAACTGATATAGGACCACCGGTAGCAATAGCTTCCATTCCTCGTACCAGTCCGTCTGTCGGACCCATGGCAATACAGCGGACAGTATCATCACCAAGATGTTGTGCTACTTCTACTACAAGTTCTTCACCGTCTTTGAGAGGAACTTTGATAGCGTCATTGATTTCAGGAAGTTTTCCTTCTGAAAATCTGACATCGAGAACGGCACCGATGATCTGTGTAAGTTTACCTGTATTTAATTCTGCCATCTCTTTTTCCCTTCTTAAAATTTATTATCTTTCGGACAATATCCAATATTTATTTAGATTTTGACCGAAAAGTTTTGCAGTTTTTTCAGCAATATTTTTTAAATCAGTTACTTATACATAATTTGACAGATAAGTTTGAACGCTAAAGTCAAATTTACAAATAATCAATAACCATAATCAACTTGACATAATTTAAGAAATAGCTGATGCACCTGCAATAATCTCCGTAAGCTCCTGAGTGATAGATGCCTGTCTTGCTCTGTTATATTTAAGTGACAGGTCACTTATCATGTCCTCCGCATTACTTGTCGCTGAATCCATCGCCTGCATACGGGCACCGTTTTCGCTGGCGTGTGCCTCCACAAGTCCTCCATATATAAGACTGTTTATATATTTTGGAATTATGGCATCGAGTGCCTCCTCAGGTTCCGGCTCATAATTCATAAGCGTAAGCTTGTCTAACGGACTCTGGTCTTCTTCCTGCTCAGATACTATGTCCTCCGCATCAATAGGAAGAAGTTTCATAAGTGTTGGAATCTGAACAACAGTATTTTTAAAGATAGTGTAGGCGATATAAATCTCACCTATCTCACCCTTGACAAACTTGCCAAGTACATCTTTTCCAATGCCTGTCGCATCACTGTAAAGCGGCTCGTTCATAGCCTCCGAATAATCGCCTGCTATCTCGTAGCCCTGACGCATAAGGGTATCTCTGCCCTTTGTTCCAACAGCATATATAAGTGTATTTTCTTTTTTAAAGCGTTCATCATGTGTCACAAGTTTTACTACATTTGAATTGTAACCGCCTGCAAGTCCCCTGTTTGATGTAATAACAATAACAGCCTTTTTGTCTGACTCGCTTTTCTTTAAAAACGGATGTGACAACTGACCTGACCTTGCTATCATATCGGCAACAGTCTCATACATCGTATCAAAATACGGCTTTGACAACTCTGCTCCGACTTTCGCCTTTTGCAGTTTTACAGATGATACAAGCTTCATAGCCTTTGTAATCTGCCCTGTACTCTGGACACTTTCCTTACGCCTTTTTATATCTCTCATTGAGGCCATATTATCACACCTCTCTATCTGTTCTTAACGAACTCTGCCTTGAATTTTTCGATTGCCTGAACAAATCTTTCTTCCATATCTTTTGAAAGTTCACCGGTCTCTTTTATCGTACCCGGAACTTCAGGATACTTCTCATCGATGAACTGTAAAAGACCTTTTTCAAAGTCGGCAATATCTTCAAGTTCAATATCTATGAGATATTTATGTGTTGCCGCATAAATACTGATAAATTCATGCTCAACAGACATAGGATTGTAGTTGTCCTGTTTTAATACCTCACGGATTCTCTCTCCCTGTGCAAGCTGTGCTTTTGTCTCAGGGTCAAGGTCTGAACTAAACTGCGAGAATGCCGCAAGTTCTCTGTACTGAGCAAGCTCGATACGGATAGAACCTGAAATCTTCTTCATGGCTTTTATCTGTGCAGCTCCACCTACTCGTGAAACTGAAAGACCGGCATTTACGGCAGGACGGAAACCTGAGTTGAACATCTCTGTCTCAAGATATATCTGTCCGTCTGTTATTGAGATAACATTTGTAGGAATGTACGCTGATACATCACCTGCCTGTGTCTCAATGATAGGAAGTGCTGTAAGTGAACCTCCTCCAAGCTTGTCTGAAAGGCGTGCTGCTCTCTCAAGAAGTCTTGAGTGAAGATAGAATACATCGCCCGGATATGCCTCTCGTCCAGGTGGACGCTTTAAGAGCAATGCAAGTGTACGGTATGCTGCTGCGTGCTTTGTAAGGTCATCATAGATTACAAGTACATCCTCGCCATTTTCCATCCATTCTTCACCGATGGCACATCCTGAATATGGTGCAATATACTGTAATGGTGCAAGTTCGCTGGCTGTTGATGCAACTACTGTCGTATAGTCCATCGCACCGAACTCTTCAAGTTTATTTACAAGTGCCGCAACTGTTGATGCTTTCTGACCTATGGCAACATAAATACACTTAACACCCTGACCTTTCTGATTGATGATGGTATCAATGGCTATCGCCGTCTTACCTGTCTGGCGGTCGCCTATGATAAGCTCACGCTGTCCTCTTCCGATAGGAACCATCGAGTCAATCGCCTTGATACCTGTCTGAAGCGGTGTATCTACCGATTTTCTTGAGATAACACCTGATGCAACTCTCTCAATCGGTCTTGTTTTTGTTGTCTTTATCGGACCTTTGCCATCTATAGGCTGTCCGAGAGAATTTACTACTCGTCCGAGCATTTCATCACCAACCGGCACCTCAACAACTCGTCCTGTAGTCTTTACTATATCGCCCTCGTTGATATTTTTATGGTCACCTAAGAGTACGGCTCCGACATTGTCTTCCTCAAGGTTTAAAACCATGCCGTAAATTTCATTTGGAAATTCCAGCAACTCGCCCTCCATAGCCTTTGCAAGACCATGAATACGCGTAATACCATCGGCAACCTGTATAACAGTACCCGTATCTGCGACTTCAAATTTGGTACTGTACTGTTTAATCTGTTCTTTGATAACCGAACTGATTTCTTCAGGTTTCAAATTCATGATACTCTCGCACCTTCTTTCAATTTAATTTAGTTTGACAAACGGACTTTTGACAATTCTCTTGCCATAGTCTCAAGTTTTGTCTTTACGCTGCTGTCCACGATCCTGTCACCGATGCGTATAACCATACCGCCTATAAGTGACTCATCCACACTGTACTTTGCGATTATCTTTTTGTACTGTGTAGTTGTAAGCAGCTTGTCTTCAACCGCCTTTTTCTGTGCTTCACTAAGCTCTACGGCGGATTTAATCTCAGCAGTTCCTATTTTTTCTGCTTCATGTACTCTCTCAACAAAATAGTTCAAGATTTCTTCTATCTTTGAAAATCTTCCCTTTTCCACGATGACCGTAAGGAAACCGACCATATCATCAGACACTTTGTCTTTGAAAGCACTTTCTATCATGGCTTTCTTTTCTTCAACGGGAATTCTAGGATAGCCTATTATCTTTATATACTCTTCGTTTTCTTTCAGCACATCAAGTACAGCTTCCACTTCCTCGAGATGGCTTTCAAGCTTATCTTCCTCAGCCGCCACCTCAAAAAGTGCGTCACCGTAAGTTTTGGATATTAGCTTAGCCATGTCTCTTCACCCATCTCTTCCAATGTATCTGCGATAAGCTGTGACTGTTTTTCTTCATCAAGAGAAGATGCCACTATCTTTTCAGCCATAACTGTTGCAACAGATACCATTTCTTTCTTAACATCATCCTTAACCTTAGACTTTTCAAGTTCTATGTCATGATTTGCCCTGTCAACAATCCTTGCAGCTTCTGCCTTAGCCTCGTCCACTATCTCGTTTTCTCTCTTGACAGCGTTCTTTCTCGTCTGGCTCAAAATCTGTTCTGCTTCTTTATCAACAGCCTTAAGTTTTTCATCATATTCTGCCTTAAATTCAATGGCATCCTGTTTTTCTTTTGCTGCTTTTTCAAGCTGTTCTTTTATATATGCCTGTCTCTTTTCAAGAAGATCCCTTGCAGGATTGAAAAGAAGATGTGACAAAAGAAGAAACATTGCGAACATTGCAAGTATTGTGATAGCCGAATCCACAAGAAGCTGTGGGTCAAGACCAAATATATAATCTCCAAGTCCGTCACCTGCTAAAGCAACCTTTACCAAACCATTCACTTTACAGCCTCCTTTCTATTTTAACTCTTTCCAGTTCCTTCGCTTTCCCGAAAAAACTCCCTTCTTGAACTATCGTTCAAGAAGTATCCTTCGCTTTCAGCTCAGTCTATTTAAGTTTGCCATAAAGAGGGTTAGCAAATAAGAGAATAAGGGCAACTACGAGTCCGTAAAGACCTGTTGTCTCTGCTACCGCCTGTCCTAAAAGCATTGTTGACATGATGTCACCTTTTGCTCCCGGATTGCGTCCTACTGCTGATGCACCATAACCTGCTGCGATACCCTGACCTACACCAGGTCCGATACCTGCGATAACTGCAAGACCTGCACCGATTGCAGAGCCCATTAAAACTAAACCTTCGTTTGTAATATTCATTGTTCTTCCTCCTCAAAATAAATATAATAATTGTTATGCGTCTTCTCCTATCGCATCTGCGACAAAGCACATAGTCAGCATACAGAATACATATGTCTGAATGCATCCTGAGAATACATCAAGATATACATGCAATGCTGCCGGCCATACCAAAGTAAGCACTTTTGGCAACAAACCATAGATAAGTCCCATCATTACGGTACCTGACAGGATGTTTCCGAAAAGTCGGAGAGACATCGATACAGGCGTTGAAAATTCACTGATAAGATTCATTGGGAAAAATAAGAAAATCGGTTCAAACAAACCTTTTATCTTGCCCATCTTCTGGTACTTAAATCCATTGTACTGAATCATCACCCATGTAATAACGGCGAGCGGAAATGTCACACCAAAATCCGCTGTCGGCGGTCTTAAGCCTAACAATCCTGATAAGTTGCATGTAAGTATAAACAAAAACAAGGCACTTACATAATTTCTAAACTTCACGGCATTTCTAGCGCCCATTGAACTTGCAACCATTCCATCAAGTTTTTCAACTATCAGTTCGACCACATTTAAAAACGGACCGGGTGCTTCTTTGGGATCTGCTTTCTTAATCGCATGGTTTGCAAACAAGGCAAAAACAAGCAGAAATGCCATGACGATTATCATTGATATATGCGTCGTCGTAAGATAGACTTCGTGTCCGAGAAACATAAATTTCTTGTCAGTATATCCTCTGATAAAGAAGTCTACTTCACCGCCTGCCAGCAGTGCCTTACTGTTTACCCATGACATATTTAAGATGTCACTTCCCACATTCTCATCCTCCTTCTTTATTTTTTATGACTATCTTAGTCATTACAACTATAGTCATGAAAATATATTTTTATGTTCAATGCACAACTCAACACCTTTTATCATAAATTCACGCAATTTTTTTGCATATAATGCTGAATACCTATGCATTTTATATCACGCAGGCAAATGAACAAAAATAACAAATATACTCTCATCACCATAGTTTCTTATATGTCAGTTCTCATCCCACTCTTTTGACACCGGCAATAAAACGGTGCACATACGGCTGCATATAAGCAGTCATCTTCACACCCATAAGCCCTAATACAACACCTATAGGATGCACATAACTGTACCATATCATCGACACCATAAGAACTGCCACCATTATAAATGTTCTCTGAAATGCAGATTTTAATGTATGTTTTCTTGCATTTTCCGGGTCCATGTCAAGTGCTATGTCAAGATGTTTATACATATGGTATATTATCCCTGCTGCCGTAAATGCCCCAGCCAGAACACCACAAACAGCCGCTGGTTTGTTTTCTGCTATAAAAGCAAGCATAACCAAAACCGGCAGCGACCATATAAACACTCCTATAATCATTTCTTTTAAAATCTTTTTCGCTTCTCGCATATTTTTATTTTTCTACCTTTTCCTATCTCTATTCCAGCCTTCATCTATATTTATCATTACATTCATTAACACTCTGTATTGCAAAACTTTTGTTTCACATATTTATATTTAGCTCAAAAATTCTGTCGTGTCTTATGTTCCGGATACCTCTTTTTCTTGCCCTCCATAACATCTGAAAAATCCTCGTCTGGATGTGTATTTCTATAATTTTTCAAATCTTCCATATATTGAAGCTTTTCATTTTCTTTCTTTTTATCTGATGCATAAAATGATTTTGTAACCATATATACACTTCTAAATCCTGAGCCTATGCCAAGCACAAGCAAAATAGGGAATATAATATCTATACCCGTCAGCCTGTTCAACCACACACCTAAAGCTCCGCACAAGAAAATCGGAACCATCATAACTATTCCTAACTGCGTAACCATCATCATGCTTTTTAAAACTTTTCGACTATCTTCTTTCAAAATCTTCCTCCATAATCTACATATCAAGCCTTGGCATTAGTTGGGTCAAAATACATTTTGACCCCAACATCATAATATATCTATATATCTCTTATATTATTTCTACATATGTTTTATTATAAGTTATCATTAGACAAAAGTCCACCCACAAGGTAAATTTTATCACTTAATCGTAACAGTTCAGCCCTGAAAAGAGAATTCATCTCTGAAATCAAGCCGACACCCCTATGACCTTGCTCGGATTACCTTTTACTTCTCGAACTCCGTCATATGCTCCCTGAATCTCAACGGAAGATTTCCCGTTTGCAATTTTTTATTTTCTCTCTCCTTGACAGCTATATTTTCAAAAAATACTTTCCATAAGTCTGAGTATTCCTCTTCCGTCTCATTCAGTTCTTTAAGCCGTTGTTCCTCATTCTCACTTAATAGTCTTACTTCCCACTTTCCTCCTGCTTCATGGAAAACTGCCTTGTGATGCCTTGCATCATATATAATAAACCACTCACTGTTAAACCTGTCCGCAAAATGATTTGCTAAATGTGCCACAATATCGTGTTTTGGCTCTATCACACTTAAAAGAAGCGGTGGTTTGTGTATAACTTCCTTAAATCTCAGCACCTCAATATACCGATACGCTTCATTTTGGACACTGCGTACAAGCGTAAACATATCCGCAACCTCCTGAAACTGAACCGCCATGACAACCTTTGCCCCAAGAGTAAATCCATATGTGATAAACTGATATATCACATCTCCCCTGCCGGCATCTCCGCTCACTATTGCTTTCATAACATACTCATATGCTTCATGCGAAATCTTTTCCTTAATCGCATCAAGAACAGAATTCATCTTCTTTATGGAACTCTCCACATCTATATAATCCGCAAACAGCTCCATGCTATACATATAATCAGCAGACTGCGGCTGAATTTTAATATACTTATGACCATACCCTGATATACCTGCTTCATATATGGCACTAAAAATGCCCACTTCATCATCCGCACACCTGTATATGCGTACCCTCTTATCTCCCATAATGATTACGGCTCTCCTTTCTACCTAAGTTGGAAATCATCAAACAGTGTAAGCTGCTTATAAGTAATATCCGCCCCAAAACCTCTCATCACATCGCCCTCATTAGTAACAAGACTCCTCGTAATATAATCTTCATCCACTTTAAGAAAATCATACATCATCTTTCCGTTGCAGGTTATAAAAAATACGGCACGCTTTAAAACAACACCTATTGTCTTTAACGAATTAAAGTCAAGACTTCCCGACTTTCTCGCACGGACTATGCGCCCTGCCGACTTGACTCCTATCCCCGGTACTCTGAGAAGAGTGTTGTAATCTGCTTTATTTATCTCTACCGGAAAATCCTCCAGATGTCCTAATGCCCAGTCACACTTAGGGTCTAAGAATGTATTGAAAAACGGCCTTTTTTCAGATAAAAGTTCATTTGCCTCAAAGCCATAATATCTCAGGAGCCAGTCTGCCTGATAAAGTCTGTGTTCCCTGCGAAGCGGCGGTCCTCCTACCTGTGCCGGAAGTGTACTGTCATTATTTACATTGATAAATGCAGAGTAGAATACCCTCTTTAAATCAAACCTTTTATAAAGTGCTTCAGATACAGACATTATCTCGTAATCACTCTCACCTGTCGCTCCAATTATCATCTGTGTGCTCTGTCCTGCCGGAACAAACCCTCTGCTTGTATCAGTCTTGTTCCACATGGTAAGTGCATTTGAGCCGGTCTTATGTTCCTCCATAGACAAAATATCCGTTTTTTCAATCTGCTTTTCCGACTTTCTGCCTTTAAAATCTGCATTTAATATTGCATTTTTTCCTGTGTCCATCGATAAGTTATATGTTTTGTCATTACTGCTTTTATGAATGTTTTTCTGTTCTTCAAATCTATCATTTCTCCCACCTATTAAACTGCTATCAGGTGTAATCTTATGTTCCTCAATCTCCATACTCCGTCCCAAACGCTTTGATGTGTACCAGTACGCACTCCTATTGCCGCCTTTCATCCCTAACATTTCCCTGCTCTGTGCCATACCCGACTGTATCTGACGCATCGGTGTAAGTATGTTTTTTCTGCTCTTGTTCGGAGCAAGTTCTTTAAGACCTGCCTCTGTCGGAAGTTCAAGATTGACACTCATCCTGTCTGCATACCAGCCCGCAAGTTCAACAAGCTCCTGTGAAGCTCCCGGAATAGCCTTGCAATGTATATAGCCATTAAAATGGTGTACTACCCTAAGGTCATGAAGCGTTTTACAAATAAGTTCCATCGTATAATCAGGAGAATATAATATACCCGAACTCAAAAACAATCCCTCTATATAATTTCTCCTGTAAAACTCCATTGTAAGCCTGCACACCTCCTCAGGTGTAAAAGAAGTCCTCGGAACATCATTTGATACACGATTTATACAATATCTGCAATTATAAATGCACTCATTTGTAAACAATATCTTAAGCAACGACACGCATCTTCCATCTGCCGCAAAGCTGTGGCAGATACCACACGACATTGCATTTCCTATCTCACCCTTGATGCCGTCACGCTGCACTCCGCTCGAAGTACAGGCAACATCATACTTTGCCGCATCTGATAATATCTGTAATTTCTTCATAAGATTTGTATCACTCTCAAAAACCATGTAACCGACCGCCTTTCTCGAACTTTAGTTCCCGAACATTTGTTTATATTTTATCATCACATAGCTTAACTGTCAATCACCATTTATTACCATTATGACTATATCTATATTTCAAGCGGATATTCACAATCCGCTGTGCAGCCTGCTTATAACACTATCACAACATATCAAAATGGACTTTTGCCTCTCCTGATATCAAAAAGAGTCCCCACCACTTACTTCTCTATTCAATAAATGTCAGGGACTTTCTTAATATTGTCAAACATTTTGTAACAGTTCTACCATAAAAAGGTACTTAACAATACAATGAACAAGCTCATTGTATTGCCAATTATCTTTTTATGGCTGAACTGTTACAACTTTTTTTTGACATATCACACATATATACTGTAGAATACCATAGAAAAGTAAGTAACAGTTCTAATAAACATAACACTTGCAAAATCTTGACAGATTTACAAGATTGTAATGATATAGCAAATAATATAAGCAGACATTCCGTCGTCGCCAGCACTTGGGCAATGTTTTTTATTGACCTATGTACTGCTGCGAACGACGGCATAGCGAGAGCGTGCCTGCGTTATTATTGTTATATCATTACAATCAGCACAACTTTCAACTGATTTTGTAAGCACAACAAACTTTAGGGGGGACATCATGAAAAAGAAACTATTGTCAAAACTGCTCGTCTGCACACTTGCCTTACAAAGTGCATTTGCATCGACTGTATCTATGCCTGCAAACACCAAAAAGGCATCTGCCGCACTGACCGGAAAAAGTCCGTTCACAAACTCCACTTATACACACAACGATACTTTTAGCGGATATAATATATATCACGGAATTGATGTTTCAAAATACAACAATAACAACGGCACTATTGATTGGAACAAAGTCAAAAAAGCCGGAGTTGACTTCGTAATTGTAAGAGTAGGCTACAGAGGTTACGGAAAATCAGGCACTCTCTGTACTGACCCTTTCTATAAAACAAATATAGAAGGTGCTCTTGCCGCCGGCATAAAGGTCGGTGTTTACTATTTTACCGAAGCACTCACGACAGCCGAAGCTAAGGAAGAGGCCAAATTCTGTATAGATAAGATTAAAGATTACGATATTACACTGCCGGTTGCCATCGACTATGAATATCCGACAGACGGTTCTAAACCGGTCGGCAGAATGTATAATGCCAAGTTAAGCAAATCCGCCGCAACAGCTAATGTAAAAGCATTTTGTGCAGCCGTTAAGGATGCCGGATATACACCTCTTGTCTACGCAAACAAGAGTGACTTTTCAAGCCTTATTGACGGTGCTTCAATAGGCAAATCATATAAAGTATGGCTTGCAAATTACACTACAAAAACAACTTATGCAAACAAATATGAATACTGGCAGTACACAAGCTCAGGAAAAGTCAATGGTATAACAGGAAAAGTTGACTGTAACTTCTGGTACACAAAGAGCAAACTTGATGACACAAGCTCAACACCCGCTCCGGCAGCAACAAACACACCAAAGCCAACTGCTTCTCCAACGGTCAAACCGACTGCTAAGCCTACCGCAAAACCTACTGCTAAAGCAACGGCAAAGCCGACTGTAAAGCCGACTGCTAAACCTGCCGGCACCAAAATGACAGCACCAAAGAATTTCAGAGCTGTTTCCGGCACAAAAGCAATCACTTTAAAATGGACAAAAAGCAGTAATGCTGCCGGATACCAGATATTTAGAAAAAACTTTTACGATGGCAGCTACAAAAATGTTAAAATAATATCAAATGTAAATACGACAACTTATAAAGACACAAAAGTAACAAACGGACATGAATATTATTATAAAATAAGAAGCATAAACAAAACCGCTTCTGATACTACATACAGCAATTATGCTTCACTCACGGCTTCCGCTTCAAAGAGCCGTGCAGGCATAACGCAAGCAAAACACAAACTATTGAAAAAACCTTCGGCACAGTCAGATGCCTTTAGAACGATACCTAAAAATTCAATAGTTGAATATCTCGGTAAAACGGTTTACAAAAACAATACAACATTTATTCATGTAAATTATTATATTAAAGGCAAAAAAAACAGTGTTTATCTTCCCGCCGATGCCAAACTTAAATATTATAAGGGCGGCACCGCTAAACAGGCAGCTAAACTTTACAATAATTTAAGTTCACTGACAAAGCCAAAAGTAAAAATACCTAAAGGTTCGTATCTGGCTGTGCTCAAAACTCAAAAGGCGGGTAAAGTCAAGTTTTATAAAGTAAGATATTCTGACACAAAGAAATCTTATGTGGGATATGTTAATGCAAAGTATGTGAAGTAAAATTGAAGATAAGATTATCTGAAAATATTCTAAAGAATAAAAAATTTTATTATAAAAAGAGCAAAACCAGCGTTTTGCTCCTGCAAGAATTGCTTCGCAATTTTTGTTGGCACCGCATTGCGTTACAAGCATTTTCCTATGCATTAAAAATAAGAGAGTGCAATACTAAAAATTGTTGCACTCTCTTTTATATTTTTTAATATTAATGTTTTTTATAAATTACATATCAGTTTATTTATAATCAAACTTAAATACCGTAACTGACATAGGCGGAAGATTTAACTCTATTGAGTATTCTTTTTTCTCACACTCAATCTTTTCTGCTTTTACTACCTTTTTAACATTCACGCCTGTTCCGCCAAACTTCTCATCATCTGATGAAAGTATCTTTGTATATTCACCTGCACAAGGCACTCCTGTACGATATTCCTCATACTGCACCGGTGTAAAGTTGCAAATAAACAAAAGCTGCTCTTTCGCAGAACTTCCACGACGCACAAAACTTACAGTGCTCATATTAGCATTATCACAACTCATCCACTCAAATCCGATAGGCTCACAGTCATTTACATACATGGCATCATATTTTTCATAAAGTTTGTTAAGCTCTCTTACATATGCCTGCATCTTCTGGTGCATATCGTAGTCAAGAAGTTCCCAGTCAAGACTTCGCTTCTCGCTCCACTCCCTGAACTGTGCAAATTCCTGTCCCATAAAAAGAAGTTTCTTTCCCGGATGACCGTACATAAATCCATATGCCGTGCGGAGATTTGCAAATTTGTCCTCGTACTCACCCGGCATCTTTTCTATCATTGAACCTTTTCCGTGAACAACTTCATCATGAGAGAGAACCTGAATAAAGTTTTCACTGTATGCGTACTGCATACTAAATGTAAGCTTTCCATGATTGTTTGCCCTGAAATAAGGATCAAGCTTCATATATTCAAGGAAGTCGTTCATCCATCCCATATTCCACTTGAACAGAAATCCAAGTCCATTCATTGAAACAGGTGATGTAACACCCGCCCATGCCGTTGACTCTTCGGCTATTATCTCTGTTCCCGGACACTGTTTTTCAAACTGCTCGTTCATATGTCTGAAAAGATTTATGGCATCATAATTTTCATTGCCACCCTTTTCATTTGGAAGCCACTCGCCGTCATCCTTTCCATAATCAAGATAAAGCATTGATGCAACCGCATCAACTCTAAGACCGTCTACATGGAACTCCTTGAGCCAGAAAAGTCCGTTTGCGATAAGGAAGTTTTCGACTTCCCTCTTGCCATAATTGAAGATATAAGTTCCCCAGTGAGGATGCTCTCCTCTCCTCGGATCAGGATGCTCATAAAGCGGCTGTCCGTCAAATCTTCCCAGACCATGCTCGTCCTTTGGAAAATGTGCAGGAACCCAGTCAAGAATTACATGAATACCTTTTTCATGCATATAATCAACAAAATACATGAAGTCTCTCGGCGAACCATATCTTCTTGTAGGTGCATAATAACCTGTCACCTGGTATCCCCATGAGCCATCAAACGGATGCTCGGCAATTCCCATAAGCTCGACATGAGTATATCCCATCTTCTTAACATACTCTGCAAGCATAGGTGCCATCTCACGATAAGTATAAAATCCATCTTCCGTACCGTCATCTTTCTTGTGCCATGAACCGATATGAACTTCGTATATAGCCATAGGCTCTTTGCGAAGCGTATTTCTGTCCTTCTTTTCACGCTCACGCATCCATTTAGTATCATTCCACTTAAATCCGCTTATGTCTGCGACTACAGATGCGTTTGCCGGACGAAGTTCAGAACAGTTTGCATACGGATCTGCTTTCATCAGAACTTCACCTGTTCTTGTAAGTATCTGGTATTTATAAATTGCTCCCGGCTCAACACCCGGAATAAACAGTTCATAAACACCTGAAACCTGAAGTGTTCTCATATGATGTAGCCTGCCATCCCACATATTAAAACTTCCTGCCACACTTACCGCCCTGGCATGAGGTGCCCATACCGCAAAGTATGTTCCTTTCACACCATTTATCGTCATAGGATGTGCACCAAGTTTTTTGTATATCTCGTAATGCTTACCCTCCGCAAAATAATATAAATCTTCATCACCAATCTGCGGTTCAAAACAATATGGATCTACATATTCTATAACATCATTCTCAGAATATTGAACCTTTACCTTATATGGTGCTCTGTAGTTTTTTCTCGGAATATATTTTCCAAAAAAACCTGAACCCTCACCAATTTCCTCTAACTCAAGTTCATTTTTCCCTGACATATCGGTTATAAAAACTCTTTCAGCTTCAGGTCTGTAGACCGTAAGAACCTGACCTCTGCCAAAGCTGTGCAATCCCAGTAAATTATGTGGTGCATTATGTCTTCCCTCAAGCAGCTCATCATATTCAACCCAGTTAATCCACTGGTCCATTTTTTCCTGCATACGCTTTCCCCCGAATCTTTTTAACATGAACAGCCATATATGGCTGTCCATGTTATTATTTTTAATTTACATTTGCAAAACACTTTAAATTTCTAAACTTTTTAATATTCTGCTGCATTTTTAAATGCCGTTTAATAATATTGAGATCAAAAAGCATTTTACCCTTTTATTATGATGTTTGGGACCAAAAAGCATTTTGACCCTTGCATCTTGTTGTTTAATTAGATAAGGTCATCAACAGCCTTTGCCATCTGCTCTGACTTCTTATCCGCATCTTCAAGAGATGTTCCGACAACTCCATAGTAGAATTTAATCTTTGGCTCTGTTCCTGATGGTCTTACACACATCCATACATTGTCTTCCATATCAAAGTAAAGTACATTTGACTTAGGAAGTCCCGTAGGTTTAACCTCACCTGTTGCAAGGTCTGTAATAGTATCAGCCTGGTAATCTCTGAATGAAAGTACCTTGTGTCCGTTAATCTCCTTAGGAGGATTTTTACGAAGGTCTGACATAATCTCCTGAATTTTTGCAAGTCCCTCGATACCTTTCATAGTAACGGCCTTCACTCCGTCCTTGCAATATCCGTATCTCTCGTACATTGCAATCATGGCATCCCAGAGTGTCATATTCTTTGTCTTGTAATAAGCTGCTGCCTCACAGAGAGCCATAGTCGCAACGATAGCATCCTTATCCCTTGCATGAGTACCGATAAGACAGCCATAACTCTCCTCAAATCCAAAGAGATATGTACCCTTGCCTGTTGTCTCAAAATTAAGTATCTGCTGTCCGATATACTTAAATCCTGTAAGAACTTCAATAAGGTCTACACCGTAATATTTCGCAATCTCATCTGCAAGATTTGATGTAACGATAGTTTTGATAAGCTTTCCGTCCTCTGGAAGTCCCTTTGTCTCCTTAATCTGTGAAATCTCATAATCAGCGAGAAGGCAGCCTGACATATTTCCGGTAAGAGTGATATACTCGCCTGATTTTGTATCTTTTACATAAACACCAAGTCTGTCCGCATCGGGGTCAGTTGCAAGAACAAGGTCTGCATCCTTTTCTTTTGCAAGTTTGAGTGCAAGTTCAAATGCCTCTGCTGCCTCAGGGTTTGGATAACTTACTGTCGGGAAGTCTCCGTCAGGAAGTTCCTGCTCAGGTACAACATAAACATTCTTAAATCCAAGTTCCTCAAGGACACGCCTTGCAGGAATATTTCCAGTGCCATGAAGTGGAGTGTAAACAATCTTAAGCTTGTCCCCCATCTCCTTAATGCTGTCCCAATGGATAACCTGTTTTTTAAGTTCTTCAATATATTTGTCATCAATATCTTTGCCAATCTGCTGATACAATCCATGTTTAACGGCATCGTCTTTTGACATTGTCTTGACTGTGTTGTAATCCGTAACTGCCTTAACCTCGTCCATTATACCTGTGTCATGAGGTGGTGTAATCTGTGCTCCATCCTCCCAGTACACCTTGTAACCATTGTACTCAGGTGGATTGTGGCTTGCGGTAACATTGATACCTGCTACGCATTTAAGCTCTCTTACAGCATACGAAAGTTCAGGTGTAGGTCTGAGTGACTCAAATACATATGCTTTAATTCCATTGGCTGCAAGGCAGAGTGCTGCTTCATCTGCAAACTCAGGTGACATATGGCGTGAATCGTATGCGATAGCAACGCCCTGTGACTGTTTTCCTGCTTTTATAATATAATTTGCAAGTCCCTGTGTAGCCTTGCGAACTGTATAAATGTTCATACGGTTTGTACCTGCACCTATAACACCTCTGAGTCCGGCTGTACCAAACTCAAGTTCCTGATAAAAACGCTCCTTAATCTCGTTATCATCATCTGCAATAGCCTTAAGTTCAGCTTTTGTCTCCTCGTCGAAATAAGGGTTTGCAAGCCATGACTCATAAATCTCTTTGTAATCCATCTTGTATATCCTCCTCTTTCTGCTCTTTTATTTGAAATTATATATTTGATGCCGGGGTCAAAATATCTTTTGACCTCGACTGATGCAATGGTCCGCTGTCGCTTTTGACCTTTGCATCATACATTTATGATACTGCAAAATCTGTAATATAGAGTTTGCTTTGTATCTGTTTAGTAAAATTTTAAAAACAATTTTATTTATCTGCATCCTCGATAAGTTCTGAAAATGAAAGTTTTACATTTTTGTCATCATCAAGAATATCCACCGAATAACTTTTTGTCACATAACCACTTTTACTCAATGTAATAGTCTGTGAACCTATAACCTTTGTAAATTTACACGGAACTATGCCTTTATAAACATTGTCCAGATAAACCTCCGCACCCTCAGGTGCCGTCACCGATATGGTATGGTTGCTGTCTATCTTTTTAGTTTTAGTCTTACTCTTGCTCGTCGCTGCCGCAGTCGCCTGGGGTTCTGTCGTTTCAGACGATGCCGTGCTCTGCGGAGCACTCGTTGCCGCTGACGCCGTATCAGAGGTTTCCAGACTTATATTTATAGTCTTGCTTGCCTCTGCAACAGTAAGCTTTCCATTATATGTATTGTATCCGTTAAGGCTTGCGGAAACTGAATAAGTCCCATAATTAAGTGCTATTGGTTTGCTGTAATCAATCTTAGTACCATTTATATACAAATCTGCACCTATCGGGTCAATATTAAACTTAATGCTTCCTACATTTTTTATACTATTTCTGTAGTCGCTAAAATCAAGAGTGCTCTCTTTATTATTTTTTATACTGACTGTCTTTGACGCTTTTGCAGTTCCTTTGTTCAGGGTAACCCTGTAATTGCCGCAGCTCACTGTTATAAGCATATTATTTGTCACCGGTAAAATTATGTCATCATCAATATTTATCATACCACCGATGAAATCCTTATAATTTAACAGCCTCAAATAGCCATGTCCCTCTGTCCTTATAACAGAATAGACCTTATACCCTATCCCACGCACCGTAAGTTCATCAGCCTCACTAAGCTCCACCATTTCAATAGCCTTGTTACCCGATGTGCCAAAATATGTCTGTTCTGAATACTGATATAATTCATCGGCAACTTCCATTGATGACTCAGATGTATCAAAAGAAAACTTGTCCACATTTTTATACTCCCATGCGTCCTCAGGCACTTCCATAGATACAAGCTTGGCATCGCTTGTCCTATAGGTAGTCTTCATGATCATTCCCTGTTCAAGTTCATCCCCGTAAATATCCTGCTTATACTTATCCTTAATCTCTGCCGTATCATCATAATTTATGATAGTGTCAACATCTGTGTCAATCTCCCTTACCGAAAGCTGTTTCAGTTCCTTGTCAACACTCGTGATAACCCCTGTAAAAGACTGTGCAGCCATAGGCTTAGCCGTATCCTGCACTTTGTTTTGTGAATCGCTTTTATTTGCACATCCACACATCATTACCACCAAAAATACAAGGCACACACACCGTTTAATAAAACCGGTCCCTATTTTCTTGTGCATCTTAAAATGCCCCTCCTAATCAAAAAGTCACTGCACAGTCATAAGACTAATACACTAATCCTTATTTCTGAACAACTTGTTTTACTCAAACCCAAATTGTCGTATGAAAAATACTGCATCAGCGGCATTTTTCATACTGTACTATTTGATTATAACTCAAAACCACTTAAAAAAAAAGTCAAACTCTTAAATCTTTTATCTTAGCGATAAATTTTTGTCTGTCAGGTTCCTGTGCCCTTATTTTTTCAAGTTTTTCATAATTTTTTTCGGAAATCCATGTCTTTTTTCCATTATAATAAAAATTAACCAGTTTCCAATACTTTTCAGGATAGAGTAACAGTGCATGCAAAACTTCCATTTCACCGGGTTCAGGCTCTCTTTTTTTAATATATTCCTCAACGATAGAAACTCCAAGCTCACAGTTCCATCCGTTTTTCTCCATAATTTTTCTAATCCAGTCATATAAATCTGTCATTTGAAGTCCCACCGCAGATTTTTCAAAATTTGATGTTATTATATTTTCCCTGCTAAAAAAAATATTATGATAATTATAACTTCCATGAATTATCCTGTTTTCACTTATTGTCTTCTCACATAACTCATCTATGCCGCATCTTTGTATATATTCCAAAGCCTCTACTCCCTGCTCATAAAACTCTCTAAACGAATTGAGTATGCTTATCTCCATATGATTTTTCTGTTTTTTTGCCTTGATATAACTGTTCACACGCTTCATTTCATTATTATGTTTCTTAAACAAAGAAACTATATCTATTCTTGATGTATTAAATTTTGCCTCAGATTCATCAGGCAGTCTCATACATCTATGTAAATATGCAAGATGCCCCGCCGCCATACGGACCTCACTTTTATCTCTCACATCACAATCCTGTGCCTGAAACCATCTTCTTACGACCCACTTCCCGCCACACGAATCCTCGCTTATATATTTCTCTAAATTATTTTTCAAAGCAAAATCAGCAAATTCATAGCCATTTTTATAGAGACATTCTTTTACACTCTCCTCAAACAAAATCCTCATCTCATCCCTAAGATATGGTTTTACAACATAAAATTCATCCCCACTTTCTACAACCACTGAACCCCTCACGCGTCTTTTTGCCTTTATATCAAGCTCATACTGTTTAAGCACTTCGTCAACTTTTTCATCCATTCCCATAAAAAACACCTCCATAACATACCTTGACTTATATACATTTGTATCTTATTCAAGTTATGCTATGGAGGTTTAAAATAGAACTTTTTACAGTCGTCATATCAATCGGATATTCGCAATCCGCTCTGCGGCTTGCTCATAACACTATATTTTATCCTTCAATCGCAATATATTTCTTTTCTTCAACTTCCTTTTCAGGCTCTTTCTTTGGAACAGTGAGTTTCAAAATACCATGTTTAAACTCAGCCTTGACATCTTCCTGTTTGACACCCTCACCAACATAGAAACTTCTCTGGCAGGCACCTGCATAACGCTCTTTGCGGATATATTTACCGCTGTCTTTTTCTTTCTCGTCTTTATCAAGACCTTTTGCGGCACTGATTGTCAAATAGCCATCCTCAATAGAAGCATTTATCTCATCTTTAGTAAATCCCGGCAAGTCAACTTCAAGCTCATAACTGTCTTTTTTCTCTTTAATATCAGTTTTCATAATCCTGCTTGCTTTCTTACCATATAATTTCTTTTCCGTGTTTTTCATGCTCTTATCGAAATCATAAAACGGGAATTCATCAAACCAATCATCAAACAAATTTTCTCCAAAAATACTAGGCATTAACATAAGTCATCTCTCCTTTTTCATATATGCTTTGTTACCTTGTTTCATGGAACCGGGAGGAGCAAAGCAGACATTCGCAATCCGCTTTCGCTACTTGCTCATGAACGCAGTCGCTTTGCGACCTGTCAGTGAAAGTTTTTAATCTCAATCTCCAAATCCGATTGTCTGATTGAAATCTTATTTCTTTTCTTCTTTTTGTTCCCTTCCTTTGTTCTGATTATGTTATAGCACTTTTATTAGCACTCGTCAATAGCGAGTGCTAATAATTTTGTGAACTTTTTGTGTTCTTTGTTCTGTTTATTTAGATTTTACAGCTATAACGCAAGCTCTATCACTGATACAAGAAGAACCGCAAGGCAGGCTGCGACCGCAACCGTCAAAAGACTTTTCCTTTTATATGCAAAGAATACTCCGACCACCGTTCCTGCTATTCCCGAAATCAAATCTGCCGTTGAATAGATTATTGCCGGAAATGTCATCGCACCAAGCACCGCATACGGCACATACGCAAGAAATGATTTGATAAATCTGTTCTCAATCTTTCCCGTAAAAACCGTGAGCGGAATTGCCCTGATAAGATATGTAACCCCTGCCATCACTATAAGATATATAAAAAATGTCTGTGTGTTCATTTATTTTCCTCATTTCTCCACATACTTTTATGGATATAAAATCATTTTTCGTTTTCAACATTACTTCTTCACAAATCTTTACTAAATATATCAGAGATTTAATTTCCTTCCTCCTCATCAATCGGATAAAGCCACGCACCGACTGCCGATGCAGCTACCGCACATATTATTATAACAAAGCCTGACGAAACTTTATTTAACACCGGAACCCATCTGAACATACAGCTTAATACCACGGCAATTATTATTACTTTCAGAAAACGACTGTCGTCCCTTGCCGCCGGAAGAATTATCGCAAGGAACATTCCATATATTGCAATACCCAGTGCGTCACTTATAACTGCCGGAAGTATGCCGCCAAGCAGTGCACCAAACGCTGTTCCCGCTATCCAGCCGATGTATGAAACCGATATAATCCCAAGCATATAATATTTGCTTACGGTCTTGTTTCTGCTGACTGAAACCGCAAATATCTCGTCCGTCACGCAAAAACTTACTGCCATTCGTGTCGGCTTTTTAAAGGTGTCATCCACCTTTTGTGCAAGTGACAGTGACATAAGTGCATATCGTATATTTATAACAAGCTGCGTAAGTGCCATCTCGACAAGACCACCGCACGCAGCCATTATCTCAACACCGGCAAACTGTCCCGCCGATGTTACATTTGCAACCGATATAAGTATCGCCTGCCACGGTGTAAGCCCTGCCGAAACTGCCATTATTCCAAATGCAAAACTCACCGACAGATAACCAAGTGCTATCGGTATTCCGTCCTGTACTCCTCTTTTTATATCTTTCTTTTTATCTGATGCTTCATTTTCCATTTTTTCCTCATTTCCATATAGATACATCACTTTGTAAAACTTGTTTCCTGATATGTCCAAACAATGTATTTATACGATTTTTCTTTTATATTTTCAGCCGTTTTCGCATAACGGTTTTTGTCATATCTGATTAAAAATCTTATATTTTATAACCGCAAATGCTTCTCTCACAAAACTGTTGGGTATCGTAATCGGCTTAGTCTTTGCACTTGCACCGCTCACATCTGTGTAACCCATCTTTTTTGCTATGCATTTTGCCCTGTAAATATGAAAATCATTGCTGACAATAACAGTCTTTTTTTCTTTGCTGCCGATAAGCTCAGCCGAAAATTTCAGATTTTCATTTGTATTTTTTGACCGGTCCTCAAGTATTATCCTGTCACTTTTAATTCCGTTTTTGACAAGATAATCAGACATTGCTTTAGCCTCCGTTATTTCCTCGCCTTTACCCTGACCGCCCGAAACAACAACCTTTGTCCCCTCATTTTCATTAAGATAATCAAGTGCCACATCAAGACGGTATTTGAGGTTTAAAGTAACTCTTGTCCCATTCACCCTCGCACCGAGAACCACTATATAATCCGCATTTTTCTCCGGTTTCTGAACCGCATTTTTAATTATAGCACTTTCTGCAACACCGAAAGCACCTAGAAATAATATCACACATACAATCAATGCCACTGACACCGCCTTAGGCAGATGCAGTCTGCCGTTGTGACACATCCTCGAAGCTGTTCCAGCCGCCGAAAGCACCACGCCGAGAAGCAGCCAGAAATATGTAAATGAATTATTCAAACCGATAATGAACGCATAAGCGCCAAAATACACCACGGATGCAATCCCAAGCACCCATAATACAAAAGCTAAAACCATAAAAAACTCCATTCCTGCCCGCTTTTCAGGGCATCTCAAATTTGTGCGTAAACACAAATCCTGTGTGTAAAAATGTCAAGCGACTATTCGCAATCCGCTTTGCTACCTGATAGTTTTAAACTGTACGACCGCATACGCTTTGCCCTCTTCATCATCAAGCGAAACAAAAGTCTCATTTTCCTGCTCACATATCACCGGAACAATAACATCACCAAGAAGTGCCTGTTTCTTATACTCGACACGGAGTTCTTTAACAGACTTAAGTTCAATCTGGTTCATCGCCATCCTCACATACTGTCCGTTATTTACATGGTGGTTTGTGTCAAGCTGTGACTCCTGCACCACAAACTCCCTGCCTTTCACACCGCCCTCCGGCACTTTAATCTTTCTCGGTGCATAATCCATTTCAAGTGGCTCATGTGTACCATAGACATCCCCTATCTCAGGCGTAACTATCATAGGTCTGTTTTTCTTTAAATCCATAAGCACCCAGAGTGAATTTGCAATAGCAACCCTGCTGCCGTCCTCCTTTGTAATAAGAAAATTTCTGTGACCGAACATCTTTTCATATCCAAATGACTGCGTACCAATTATAATATTTTCGCCCATCCTCGGATATTCATCAATAACTATCTGCCATGAATTAAGAATCCACGCAATCTGCCTTTCCTTATGAAAATTAAGACCGACTCCCAAATCCTCGGACTGAAAATTCGTGCAGTCCTGCATATAATTTATAATACCGTCAAGCGTAAGCCTTGCGTCACTGTCAACCTCACTATATCTTACTCTGCTGTTAAAAGTGTACATATCATCCCAATCCTTTCTGCCAAATCATATCGTTTTATAAACATCTTTACTATTATACTCCTTATGACACAAATTTTCATTTACTTTTTTATGACAATACCAAAAAGATAGTAACAGTTCCGCTCCAAAAAACAAGCCAATAATACATCGAGCAAGCTCGTGTATTATTGACTTATCCTTTTTTGGCTGAACTGTTACAAAAGAGATGCAATTTGTAAATTTATACAAACTACATCCCTTTTATTACACTGCTTACCTTATACAAAAAATCATTTCTTAAGCTTCATTTTTCTGCCGAATCCTGTTTTTTTATTAAACAGCTTTTTATACTTTTTATATTTTGACTTCGGTACCTTTATAACAGCTTTTTTGTATATGCCCTTAAATACATTCTTTCCAACACTCTTAAGCACTGATGATTTTACTGTTATATTTTTAAGCTTTTTGCTTCCGGTAAAAGCATTTTTACCAATTGTTGTAACATTTTTACCAATAGTTACTTTCTTCAAAGTCTTTTTGTTTTTTAGTGCATTTCCGGCAACAGACTTAACCTTATAAGAAAATTTTCCTATCTTTACAGTGTCCGGTACAGATATTGAAGCTTTATTTTTAATCGGTTTAACAAACTGAACTTCTCCACCTGTTATCTTATTTTTAACAACTTTTCCAGGTTTTGTAACCTTAAAATATGCATTATATTTTGTAAGTTTCTTTACAATTCCCTTTTTCAACAGCTTAACCTTACTGCCTGCACTTGGATTACCACCCGGCTTTGTTGTCGGTTTTGCTGTCGGTTTTGCTGTTACACCTGGTGTCTTTGTTGGTGTTGTCGTCGGCTTTACAAGCGGTTTCTCAGTCACCTCCGGTGCAGGAGTTTTTGTTGCTTCTGCTTCTTTTTGCTTCCACTTAGCATAGACACTTATATCCTGTGCATTTCCCGATGCAATCTCTGAAATTCTTGAGATAATATCAAATTTTGAAGATGTGTACCAGCCTTCAAATGTATAACCGTCTTTTGTCGGCTCCTTAAGTTTTATCCTGTCTGCTGTTGTATAAGTCGATGGGTTTTCAGAATTATTTACACCACCATTCAAAATATAATTTATCAAAAATCTTCCATAATTTATGGTCGTATATTGATATGCATAATTATTATATGTGTACATTTCATTTGAGGCATCCTGAACATGAGCAAGCACCGCTACTTTTCCATTATCATCTGCCCAATCCTGCTTTATGTTTACCTTAAACATCTTGGCACTTCCCGGTTCCAGATTTGAAACATCCCTTTCTCCATATGACTCTGTCACATCATTTGCGTTATATAGTTTAAGAGCCGCTGAATCCTTTCTATTGCCTTCATTCTTAACCTCGACAAGCATATATGGATAAGCACCTGAATCGCACATCTGTGTTCTTACAACAAAATCACTATTTCCTAAAGTCATCTCTGTGCCGTTGTTATCCTTTGTCTTTTCCTCTATCTCTTTTGGCTCATTATTAATATTCGGTGAAGTTGATGCTTCCTCTGTTTGTGCCGGTTCCATAGAAACCAAATTATCTCCTGAGTTGGCAGTATCCTCCGGCATCGACGAAACTATGTCCGCCGAAACTTTCCAGTCTCCATATTCCGCAATATTCATACCTGACAGTTCAAGTGTAATGTTCTTTTCGTTACCCGGCTCTATATCAACCGCATAATATTTTGACTTCTGTGCCACTTCTTTTCCGTCTGCATCATTTACCTTTACCTCAACATACGAAATCTTTTTATTTCCATCATTCTTAAGTTTTAAAGTTACCGGAAGTTCCTCTCCCATTAAAGAATTATTCAAATCGTAACTTGCCTCTTCCACATTCAGATCATAGTAATCCGTCACTTCAAAAGCATCTATCTCTGAATCTGTAACACCTCTGTCACCCTCGGTATCATAATCATCCGATGATGCAACGATAAAATCTTTATCTGCTATTGTAAATGCCGATACATTTCTCAGCCAGCGTTCTTCCTGTGTAACCTGAACAGCATCTCCATATGTACCATCTGCCGTTTTATATCTTACAAAAATCTCTGTTCCATTTTCAGTATTCTTCGCATAATAAATACCTCTGTCAGTTATAGCATATACTCCGTCATAACTTCCCATATCATCAACGATACTATTAACTGTACCATCATCTTTCAGATACGAAAGTTTGCTATTTGATGCAATCGTGAATGTTTCTTTTCCATCATTCTTGTATCCATAATCTACAGTTACTGCACTTCCTGTGCAAACGCTGATGTTTTCCTGACTGTCACCATCCGTATATGATTTTATTTCCTGCTCATCCGTAGAAAGGTCATTATCTGAATCCACACCATATACGCAGGTTATCTTATTGTCTTTAATACCTGCTGCAAGGGATGTAACTGAGTTGAGGTTTCCTGCTGCTTTCTTTACATTCCAGTTTTTTGTTGCCGAAGCATCATTTATGGTGCAGTTTGAGATATTTATATAGTTCTTATCTGTTCCTGTTCCAAAGTAATCGCCCTCCATGTTAGCAGCACTGCACACATATATCTTACCGTCATTAACAATAATATCAGCATTATAATCAAATGCACCGTCTGTTTTTATCTTTCCATAATCATTCCACTGATTATTTTCAGTATCATATTTTTTCACATGAAGTTCAACATTCTTCCATATTGATTTAAGAATACTGTCTTTTTCTTCATCTGTTGAAGCTGAAGCATAACTTTTTAATATATTGGTATCAACAGATGACTCCTGATAAACCATATAATAGTTCTTGCCATCAGTATATAATTTCTGATTCATCTCACTGACCGCTGTCGAAGAATCACTTTCATCCTGGTCTACTTTTTTTGCGTTCGACCACGAACCTGTATTTCCATCGGCAGTATATGTCTGATAATACAGTTTAGGTGCTGTATAATCCGTACCATTTACATTTTCACGCACCGTATATACATTTAAAGCATCTTTTCCATTTGATGACACAACCGGTTCTGCCGCCGGATTAACTCCCGAAGCAATTACTGTTTTGTCACCTTTAGAAACAGCCTTTATCTTTATTTTATCTGCATTTTTTGAAAGTTTATAATTTGTCAAGTCATATAATTGTGAAAAATCTGTCATGCCATCAGATATTTTCTTAACTGACTGTGCCGACTTTTTATCTTCTCTTGTCCATAAATGGAATGTTCCTTTTGCAATGTCATATTTTGGTTCAAACCATGCAACTCTTGCATATATTCCTATCGAACTGCTAAGATCAAGATATGTAAATCCAGGCTCCTCGCTCAAACTTGCTATAACAAGTTTTGTCTCGAGTCCTGCCGAGCCATACACTCCACCATTGAGATATTTAAATCCCACGCCTGCATTTGCCTCAAGAGATGGTTTTAATGTTAGTGACGAATCTCCCTCAAGTTTATTTTCATTAAAATCATATGTTATGGTATCCGCAAAATCCGCTTCAATTGCTCCTGTTATTCCTATAGTTACCGGTATAACCCATACAACAAACTGCCAGTCAAACTCTGCTGATGCCTCAGCCGTCACGCACAGATAACCTGTTCCTGACGATAATGTTCCGTCACTATTTACGCCTGCCTCTGCATATCCGCTTGCCGTCACCTCTACGCCTTTATCAAAACCTGCCATTCCCATGACGCCTTTTTTCTTCTGCTTCTTTTTCAACTGTGCTATGGCAGTCTTCATATTTGTCGAAGCAAACTTTGCCGCTTTAACCTGATTAAGCATTTTTTTGTAATTTTCAAACAAGGCATTATCATCAAAAGTTTCATCATCGACATTAAAACCTATATGAATAGTATCTTCAGACACTTTATAATCCAATGGTATTGAAGGAAAACCAAAATTTAATTCCGTCCCGCCAAATATAGGCACTTTGTCGCTAACAGTTATCTTATTCTCATTTCCAAAACTAAGCTCTGTATGCTCAGTATAATTTGGATTTTCCGCTATCTCAAGCCTAAGCGAAGTTGATATTTGATTTCCATCATTATCATACACGGTTATAAATACTCCCGTACCTACCGAAAAATCATTAATACTTATATCATTGAACTCACCTGTGGTACTGCTTGCAATTTCTTTATCTCCACTTTCCGTTCTCTGAAAAAGTTTATATGATGCTACTGTTTCTGCATCATTGCAAACAGCGGCATCAATAGAAAACTTCCAGCCTGCCGTTCCTTTATTAACCTTTTGATATGTATCAACCAGGTCTACTTTTCCAGCCCCTCTTTTATATACGGCTGACTGTAACCTGTGTGCATCTAAAGTTGCCGCTTTAATCGTAATCTTTCCTGTGCTCTCATCACCAATACTATATTTAGCATTGTAATCATAATAATTATTACACTTAACAGATATATCATAATTTCCCGTACCCGGATTATCTATTTTAATGGTTCCATAATCACTTGTCGTATATGTACTTCCGCCTATACTAACCGCTGCCCCCGGAACAATCTCTCCATACTGATTCATGACAACAAGTTCATATTGTCCCTTAGGTACATCATCTTCACCGTCATCTGTAGGTTCCCCTCCTGAACAACCTGTTAAGACCAAAGAAGTTGCGACCAACACACACAACAATTTCTTTTTAAACCTTTTTCCAAACTCCATTTACAAAACTCCTTTCTTTTCTCTCCATTATCAGGCATTTGCGAAACTCTAGGCAAGCTATATTTTTTTGTGCAACTTTACATATCATAAGCAAGGTGCTTCTGACACCGTCGGTACTTAAGCTGCGTTTTTTACAGCTTTATGTACCGCTACGAGTGTCGGGCAGCGAGAGCGTGCCTTGTGTTGATATTGTATATGTTGCACAAAAATTCACAACCTATAATCAGTTTCACCATCACTTTACTATTATACTCCTTATGACACAAATTTTCATTTACTTTTTCATGACATTCCAAAATTCATTCCTCTATAGCACCATGCCGCCCTGCTGCCTGCTTACAGCACTGTTAGCTGCTGACACCGGCATATCACCGCCATAACCAAACCTCCATAATCTTTTAATATTTTCTTGAAATAAACTCCCATGCCTCATCAGAATTGCGAAATATTTTCACCTTTTCGCCATAAGAATTTAACTCCTTAAACAAATCCTTTTTCATATCATCAAATTCCAACACCCACTTAATATTATACCTCAAAAAATTCAAAGTCGGCTTTGTATTATAGTGTTCTTTCCCTATTCTTTGTTTTATCCACCGTTTGAATACCCGAAACAATCTTACAGAAGTTTTTTCGTCCAAAACAATAATATAATCACAAATTTCAAAGCTTTCTTTAAGGCATTTCCTTGGTGTTCCTTCTACGATCCATTCATCCTTACTGATGATTTTATTAAAATATAAATCCCGCTCATCAGGTGTTCGTTTTCTATCTCCATCCGGAGTTCTGTCCCAGACAACATTGTCCTTTTCATAATGCGGCACATTATATTTCTTGGATATTTTTCCTGCCAGTGTTGTTTTTCCACTTGCCACCGAACCTATAATGTCTATCTTCATTATAACAGTACCACCTTTCCAAAATCACACGCCATTGTATTACAATTTTTTTAACCCATTTATAAACTCAGGCAATACCGTCTGGTCTGCATCAAATTCAAATTCCAAATAATGTGTCATATGGATGCCATATATTTTCCCTTTTACAGCAAAATGACCGCAAGCATCCATTTCAAAAGATATTTTGCTCCCATAACTTATATCTTTAAATTCTAATTTATCACACTTGAATTGATAAAACAGTTCCATTTGCCTGACAAACTGTTCCCACTTACTGCGGTCACATTCATAATCAGCCAATCCCGAAAAATTCCCCGAAACAATTTTTATCTGAAATGAACAATTATATGGATTACCACTTACAGCATCCTCCCTGTTATATCTGTAATTTATTATTTCAATAGAATTACCTGCGTACTCAAATCCACTATTCATAAAAACTTTCCCATTCTTAATATTATTTAAAAACCGGATATTTTTCCCATTCTGTCATCTTCTTTATCTCCTTTACAATCCACTAAACTCTCTTAAACCCAAGATACCTTGTCCCCTGATAACTTAATACACCCTCATCTCCTTCAATCAAAAGACCATACTCTGAATCTTCAACAGAAAACTCTATTCTCTCACCGCTTTTTGTCTGAAATGTTATGTAATAATCTGTAGATGAAGTTGTTCTGTAACCATGCGCTCCCGAAAAATCATTTGCATTTGCATACCTGTGACTTGAAACATCTGCCCTCTTTGCAATCACTGTCGCAGGAACATTTATTAAAGGGGAGTGATTATTTCTATTCCATTGCACTACAACTTTCACCACGACATAGCCTATCACTCCAAAAAAACATATAAAAAACAACACGACCAAAATATCAAATGATGTGTCAAACATCGCATCAGATTCATAAAACATACCTAATATCTCCTCTCCCCAATCAATTCTATATTATTCTCATGATAACATTACATTTAACTATATGCAACAAAATAACCCCTTTCAATCGTATATTCCCCAAAATCAATCCAACTGATAATGTAACAGTTCATCTTTCCATTTCCTACATTCATAAACCTGCCAACCGCTGCCATGTCATTTTTTGTTCATTTCTCCAATAAACAGGAAAACAGTGGCTATAATGTTTAGCAAGTGGCATTTTCAAACTCGCCGGCACTTATGCACCGTATTTTGGTACATTAGTACCGCTGCGTGTTTGTATAGCGCAAGCGTGCCACCTAAGAACATATATAGCCCCTGTTTTCCGTTATTCCTACTACTTAACTGTTACATATATTGCGACATATAAAGCTCATAATAAGCCCCTTTATTTTCAAGAAGTTCATCATGACTTCCAGCCTCCACGATGCCGCCCTTATCTATATACATGATAGTGTCGGCATTTTTTATAGTGGAAAGTCTGTGTGCTATGATAAATGAAGTTCTTCCTTCAAGAAGATTGTTAAGACCTTCCTGAAGTACGATTTCCGTTTCCGTATCAATACTTGAAGTAGCTTCGTCAAGTATAAGGATTGCGGGGTCTGCAAGCAATGCCCTCGCAAATGAGATAAGCTGTCTCTGTCCGACTGAGAGTCTGCTTCCTCTCTCATTTACCTGAGTATTATAACCGTCCTCCATCTCCATAATAAAGTCATGTGCACATACCGTCTTTGCCGCCTTTATTACTTCTTCATCCGTTGCAGTCTTATTTCCGTACCTTATGTTATCCATAATAGTTCCTGAAAATATAAAACTGTCCTGCATCATCACACCCATCTGTGTTCTGAGCGAATGTATTTTTACCTTTGATATGTCAATTCCATCTATAAGAACTTTTCCGCTGTCAACATTGTAAAAACGGCTCAAAAGATTTACGATTGTTGTCTTTCCTGCTCCCGTTGGTCCGACTATCGCTATCGTCTGTCCCTGTTTTACATCAAAACTTACATCTTTAAGAATAGGTACTCCATCCTCATAGCTGAATTTTACATTTTCAAATGATACATCACCCTTTATCGGAGGCATATCCGTTGCGTCAGGTGCGTCCTTAACTTCCACCGGCTCATCTATTGTCTCAAATATTCTTTCAAGATATGAGATTGCAGTTAAAAGGCTGTTATAAAAACTTGCAATAGTATTTATAGGTGCCCAAAATCTGCTTATATAAGCCGTAAATGCGATAAGTACACCGACTGTGACGCCCGACTGTCCGCCGTTTATAATACACGAAACACCAACTACATATATAAATGATGTTGTTATCGTTGATATAAGGTCAACCATAGGACCCATAGCAAAGTTATAATATACCGCCTTAAGCCATGCATTTCTGTAGGACATACTGAGGTCATTAAATATGTCCATGTTTTTTTCTTCTCTTACAAAAGCCTGTGTAACCCTGATTCCGTTAATACTCTCTGCTATGTAAGCATTTAAGTTTGACTGCTTGTTGCTCTGAACCTGCCATGCATGGCTCTGTCTCCGTTTCAAAAACACTACATATATGACAAGCACCGGAAGTCCGCAGAGACATATAAGTGTAAGTTTAGGACTCATTGCAAACATAAATATCAATATAAATATAAGATTGCAAAGGTCGGTTATCGTATTTATAATACCGTTTGAAAGAAGGTCACTAAGGTTGTTTACATAATTTACTACCCTTACCTGAATTTTTCCGTGCGGTCTTTCATCATAATAACTAAAAGGAAGTTCCTGAAGATGTTTAAAAATATCTTCTCTTATTGTATGTATTATGTCCTGACCGACTTTAGTTGTCACATCTATCTTTATCCTTGTGCTTATTACCGAATAGAGAACGATAACACCGGCAAGTGCCGTGAGCATCACAATTGATTTTATATCTTTATCAGGTATATACTTATCCATTTCAATCTGCAAAAACTTCGGAAGAAACATTCCAAGTCCCGATGAGGAAAGCATAAGCACAAGCACAAAAAGCATTTTTCCTTTATAAGGCCTGATATAATCAACAAGTCTTTTAAGCTGCTTAATATCAAATTTCTGCTCTACTACTTCGTCAACATCGTATTTATTTCTAGCCATCTATTTCACCCCCTGTTCTCTCATTTTAGCTGCCATTGGATACTGGTGGTAATAAACCGTCGCATAATATCCGTTTTTTGCAACAAGCTCCTCATGTGTTCCCTGCTCAATAATCCTGCCCTGGTCAAGCACGAGTATCTTATCCGCATCTTTAATAGAAGAAATTCTGTATGCGATTATAAATGTCGTGCAGGCATGATTTATATTTTCAAGCTGTCTCTGAATATAACTCTCCGTTTCCATATCAACAGCCGATGTTGTATCGTCAAGAATAAGGATTGACGGATCTTTAAGTAATGCTCTTGCAAGCGAAATTCTCTGCTTCTGACCGCCTGAAAGACCTACTCCACGCTCACCTACGATAGTGTCGTATCCGTCAGGAAGATTTTTAATAAATAAATTTGCATCCGCCATCTTTGCAACACGCTTTACATCCTCAAAGCTGCAATCCGGTCTTCCGTATGCGATATTTCCCTCGATTGTATCTGAAAAGAGAAATACATCCTGCATTGCAATACCGATATTTTCCCTGAGTTCATACATATCCATGTCTTTAACATTTACACCATCAACATAGACACTTCCCTCTGTCGCATCAAAGAAACGGCACAAAAGGTTCATCACCGTAGACTTTCCTGCACCTGTAGTTCCTATTATTCCGACAGTTTCACCTTTCTTAACATCAAAATTTATATCGTGAAGAATGTCCTCATCATCTGCCTGATACGAAACATGCTCAAATTTGACATTTCCATCAAGTTTCTTGCGGTGTATAGGATTAAGCGGCTTCTTAACATCCGGCTCAGCGATATATGTATTGTAGATTTTTTCAACAGAAGTCGTAAATCTCTGCATATCATTGATAAGCCAGCCCGCCATACGAAGCGGCATTGTGAGCATCCAGAGATAACCATTCACTGCAACAAGGTCACCCATTGTCATCTGACCGTTCACAACCATAATACCGCCGACAAGCATAAGTACCAATGTAAGAATATTTGAGAAAAGTTCAAACAGCGGCACATATTTTTTCCAAACATTTGCCGCGCCAAGCTCAGAATCCCTGTACTTATCATTCTCAACGGCAAACTTTTCCATCTCATAATCTTCTTTTGCAAAAGCCTTAACAACCCTGTTTCCACTTACATTTTCCTGAACAAAAGTATTAAGACTTGAAAACGCATTACGGCAGTTTCTAAAAGCAGGCTTAACACTCTTTGCCTGAAAATATGTGGTAAGTGCCGTAAGCGGGAGCACGAGCACCATGCAGAGAGCCATTTTCAGATTTGTCGCAAAAATCATGATAAGAGCTATCACAAAATACAAGACATATTCATATGTAACATATATTACATACGCAACAAAATGTCTGATAGCATCCATATCACCGGTCTGGCGGCTCATCAGGTCACCTGTTCTGTTCTTGTTGTAAAAAGCAAAATCCTCCTGAAGAAGTTTTCTGTAAACAGTGTCACGCATACTGTAAAGAACATTCTGCGAACTCGTCTCAAAAAGCACCTGCGAAAAAAATCTGCATATTCCTCTTATTATAATAGTAACAATAAGCACGATAATAAGATTTTTAAGCATACCGTACTGTTCATGCTGAATAACTCTGTCAACGATAAGTTTTGAAACATACGGACTCACCAAAGCACAAGCCGCAACAATAGTAGTCAGCACAATGCCCCAAAACATACGCCAGCGGTATTTCTTCAGAAACGAATAAAACCATTTCATCGGTGTCATTTTTCTTGTCCTCCTTTTTCTGTTCATGTACTCTTTTTCTTCTGTTTTTCGTAATTGTTAATGCTTACACCTAGTGTGCTGACCTATTCATATTTAGCTAAATAACAACATGCCAGTACACTAGTGTATTGCCAACTCTGTCATTTGCACATAGCTTTATATCTAATATCAAGTTTGCCGGTAAACAATAACTTACGAAAGTTTCTACAGTATAGCACAGCAGACATATAGATAATATAATAAACATATAAAAAAATTGCATAAACCTATCATATATCAAAATCATATAATACTATTTTAAGCCGCAAAGATACTATTTTGCTTTATTTTTTGCTATCTTTATCACAGACTTATATTATTGAAAAAATCGTTTATATGTTATATAATATCTGCAAACAAAATCAGTGCAAACTAACATTTTCACACCTCATTATTTTTAGTATTATGATGCACGGAGCAACAACATATAGAAATATAACAATTCGTGACAGCAATTTAGGTAAAGAATATTTTCCCAAACATCATATCACTTCTGATAAAACGGCATAACACCAAAGAACGGAGAATCACTATGGAAAAAAACATTAAAAATCTTTATGAATACTGCGATGGACTTAACTCACCTATAGAGGCCTTTTTGCATACCTCGATACCGGACAACTTCCCAATCCTCCCACACTGGCACTATTTTTTTGAAATTATTCATATATTAAACGGAAATGTAGAAGTTACCTGCAATGAAAATGTTTATAATCTTACTCCGGGCGACATTATTATCTTCTGTCCGAAACATATACATTCAATTTATGAAACACCAGCCGAAGCCAGTGCCCCAACAACTGAAACAGATATTTTAACTTTCAGTAATTTATTTGCAAACAGTCCTTCTGGCAATAAATATGTGTCAAACAATAATATTTCCATCGCCAAAAAAGGTCTTTCTTTAAGTAAAAAAGCCTGTTTAAGTCCGCTTTCAACCGATGAAATACATCCTAAGATTGACAAAAAACACGGTTCTATCCAGCCTGTTCCCGACAAAACAATATTATCGAAAAGCTGTAATATACGCTATCAGGTATTAAAATTTGACCTTAACTTTCTTCATATATCAGGCAACTACAAATCAAGATTTTTAAATATGATGAATGTTGCTTATGAACAAAATCCGGAAAATATATTTTTTTCAAAAGAGGATTTAAAAAACTATCAGATTTACGAACTCTTTGAACAATGCATTGAAGAAATAAAAACAAGACAATATGGATACGATACACTCATCGGCACAAATATCGCAAAACTCCTTACATATCTGAGCCGTATATGGATATCAAAAGGCATAGCTGTAGACGAGAAAATACTCTGTGCATCAGCCCCCGACAATCCATTTGACAATATCACGGAATATATTGACCGACATTACAATGAGCAGCTTCAAGTAAAAGAACTAGCCAAAATGTGTAATATGAGTTACTCAAACTTTGCCCGTTCATTCAAGCAGCTTTACAACCAGTCATGCAAGGAATATATAGAATTTATACGGCTTAACCGTGTAGCAGACCTGCTTATATATACCGACCTTGACTTAAATTATATAAGTCAGGAAACCGGATTTTCAGATTGCAGCCATCTGATACGCTCGTTTAAGCATTGGAAAGGAATGACACCTAAGGTCTGGAGGAGGGAATATGGAAATTCATGAGAGATTATGATATACTTGTCTAGTTAGTTGTCCCACCTATACCTAATAACAGGCATAGGTGTTTAAATGAATAAATCATATCTTTTTGCCTATGCCACATTATATCATATGCAAAAAGGTTATGCAATATACATATACCAGAAACGAGGCACATTATGAACTACTTAAAAAATTTTTACGGTCATCTCAGTACAATTCTACACCACAAAAATCTTGTAAGACATTACTGCTTTAAAGCAGGTCTTTACAAGCAGGGAATTATGCACGACTGGTCTAAATATAATCCGATAGAATTTTTTGCAGGTGTAAAATATTATCAGGGTGGCAAAAGAAGCCCAAACTTTGCTGAAAAAGAAGATAAAAAATATTCTTCAGCATGGCTTCACCACAAAGGACGCAACAAACATCATTTTGAATACTGGATAGATTTTGCAATAAACCCAAGAGAGGGTCTTGTCGGTATGCCTATGCCTACAAGATATGTACTCGAAATGTTCTGCGACAGGATTTCCGCAAGCAAAAACTACAACCGTGACACCTACAATGACTCTTTCCCATTGGCATACTATAACAAAAATAAAGATTATTATGTAATGCATCCTGACACACGGGAATTGCTCGAAAAACTGCTGACTATGCTTGCTGATGATGGCGAAGAAGCAACTTTTAATTACATTAGGGAAAATATTGACTGGAAGAAGTCGAATAAATATTGAAATTAAAACAGTAAAAATGAGAAATATTTTTTGAAGAAAAGCAAAAATATTAAAAGTAAAAAATTAAAATTTAGAAAAAATCGGGGAATAATAATTTATTAGTTAAAGGTGGATATGTTGTTATCCACCTTATAAGCAAAAATTAAAGCATAAAATCTGTCATGTCGTTATCTTTACCCCAAAAATCTTTTTCAAGCCATTTTTCCTGTCTGCTTTTAAAGACAATAACCGAGTCAAGATTTTTATCTATATGAGGTTTTAATTCATTTTGCATTTTCGTTAATTGAACTTTTGAAATCTCACCTTCAAATACCGAATTTTGTATATGTGACAGATATTTTTTACATATCTTAAAAACAGACCTCCATCTTTTTGCCCCTTTATCTTCTAGACTTATATCATATACCAAAACTACATACATTTTTTACCACCATATTTTAAACCCTTCATATTCTTTTTCTCCAATTATGTGCTTTATCAATTTATATAATTCCAGACGAATTAAATATTGATAAGAAACCTGTCGTCCTAATTCCTTATGTTTAATTGTCTTTTTTAATGAATTTTCAAGTTCCCTCACAATCAGCTTTGATGCTTCTTTTTTCAAATGTAAAAAATTTAACTCCTGCGTAAAACTTTCTTCTGTAATCTGTTGTCTATTTAACAATGAAAAAATCAATCTGTCACCTATTAAAGGTTTAAAAACTTCAGATATATCTAGACACAACGAATAACGTCTTACACCAGGCTCATGCAGATAACTGATTGTCGGATTTAACTGTGTATGATAAACTTCGCTCAATGTTTTTGAATAAATCAATGAATTTACATATGATATCAACGAATTTATCATATTATCAGGTGGGTACATTACTCTTTTTTCAAACTTTATTTCCTGATTCACTATAACATTCCATGCCGCATAATATTGTTGTCTTATATTTCCCTCAATACCCATAAGTTCATTTATCGTATTTGTCTTTTCAATCTGTTTCCGCAGTCCATCTATTTCATTCATCCATTTTGAAACATCTTTACCTCTGCCATTATAATACCTCAAATTTCTATATATATTGAAAGATGCGGCATCTATGATTTTTTGAGCAATTTTTATTCTTTTCACACTATCCCGATAGTATTCCACCTGATTAACCAATAACTGTCCGGCAAGCAATGATTCTCTAGGATAATAACTTCCCGTATAAAAATTATAATAATTAAAAAAGTGAATCGGAATACCATACTGAGAAATATAATTTAAAAACGCTGTATTAAATGACATTTCTGACATAACATAAATATCTGAAATCCGCTCTATAGGAATATCTCTTTTTTCTCCCTCATATGTGCGAAATTGCAATGTATTATCTTTTCTTTTAATTTCACCATCATTGTAAACATAAAAACTTTGCTTCATAGACACACTCCCCTCAAATTAAACACAAATCACGATATGCACATTTTGAACACAACTTTGTTTTCTTCATAATTGGCGGTCTTTTTTCCTTTTTAATTTTAACAATATCTTCAATTACAAATTGTAGCTGATTTTCGTCATCTTTTGATAATTCAACCATAACATTTTCTTTTAATAATGGATAATCAATTTTTGCCTTTAATCCATCTACTCCACGCTTTTTTAAATAATACAGATAATATTTAACTTGCCATATTCCTGCCTGCTCTATTGACTTACTTTTTTTAATCTCATGTAACTCACGATGTTCTTTTATAAAATCTATATTAATCTCTCCATTAATCTGAATGTGTTTCTCACTTCTTCCATAACTTGTCTCATCCAAAATCTTTCCAAGCTGCACATCCTCATTACCTGATTCCATATTAATTTCATGACAAAAATACCACAATTTACGCTTACACACAAAATAATAATAAATCATTACTCCTGTTATTCTTTCTTCCATACATTTTTCTCCTTCCATGCTTAATATTTGGCAGTTGATATTCTACTATGTTTCTATTAAATTGGTAATGGTGCAAAAAATTCAGTTGCAGAAGCCATAGTCTTTACATCCCATTATGTTCCTATTAAATCCATCCCTGATGAGATTGAAATCGGTATTTCATCTGCCTTTACATCCCATTATGTTCCTATTAAATCATATACAGCTTATACAAAACTTGTTGAAAGTTATCACTTTACATCCCATTATGTTCCTATTAAATCGCCGCTGTCATCGAAAAGTCGTTCAATAATCCGTTCTTTACATCCCATTATGTTCCTATTAAATCAGAATCGCCCGAACCATCTCAGTGTTAAACAATATCTTTACATCCCATTATGTTCCTATTAAATCTGTGTCCTTCAAAATCGTGGTCGATAATGTAATCATCCTTTACATCCCATTATGTTCCTATTAAATCTGTGTCCTTCAAAATCGTGGTCGATAATGTAATCATCCTTTACATCCCATTATGTTCCTATTAAATCACATCTGTGATTACATACTGCATAAGATGTAGTATCTTTATATCCCATTATGTTCCTATTAAATCGATACCACCTTTCCAGTTTTGTGTACCTTTTGCAAGCTGCTTTACATCCCATTATGTTCCTATTAAATCTGGTACGGGTAAAACTCGCTATGTCATGGAAATGTAATTTACATCCCATTATGTTCCTATTAAATCGGCTTCTGAGCCAATCGAACTTAATACCGGAGTATTATTTACATCCCATTATGTTCCTATTAAATCTTCTTCCTCACTATTCAATGCTGCAAAAACACATTCATTTACATCCCATTATGTTCCTATTAAATCCTTTAATCTAGCATATGCTCCATGTTGCCATAAAATATTTACATCCCATTATGTTCCTATTAAATCTATTGTATTCAGAAAAATGCTTCAAACCTTTTATTATTTACATCCCATTATGTTCCTATTAAATCTAAAAATTATCCATCGTTATAGAAAAACTATATTGATTTACATCCCATTATGTTCCTATTAAATCGATTAGCCATAAGTGCTGCACCAAAAGCTGTAATTAAATTTACATCCCATTATGTTCCTATTAAATCTACATTCCTTTTTATTGTACTTTTCTTGCCTATATATTTACATCCCATTATGTTCCTATTAAATCGGCATGTCAATTACAATATTCTTGTACAGTTACTCTATTTACATCCCATTATGTTCCTATTAAATCCCATACCAATATAATACTCTATTTTCTACCATTTTCAACCCACTTTTTGTCTACCACTGCAAAAACAAGTCAAGCAGATGTTCGCAATCTGCTCAATTACTTGCTCACAACGCTTCTCAAACCACACGAATCAATGGATTGTCAACTCCCCCACAAAAATGCACTTTCTTAGGTCGACAATAGTACAGCAATCATTTCTAAACTACTATATCTCTTAGTACCTTTTGCACTTCAACAGATTGTATTAACATACGCATTTTCATATTTCCTGATTTGATATTTGGTTGTCCGCATCTGATACTGTCTTTATGTTCTGAAATGCAACAATCCTTATGCCAACATTCCCCCATTTCTTTTCCTTTTATCGACCATCTTTCATTTTCTGTTAATTCCCCAGCCAATGATTTCATTACCCTTTCCGTAGAAAACCTCTTAAATCCTGCTAAGTATTTTAAAGTTTTCTCGTCTTGTATTTTCGATAAATTAATATGGTGATTTTCTATTGTTTTCAGTATTTCCATACGCATCCTTACCTTATCTTTTTTACCTGTCCCGGTCCATTCCACAAGTTTATCAAAAGATAAAATCAAATATTCAAAACAAATCATGTCAAGTATCACAATATGGTTATCCGATTTGGCAGCATATGTTCTGAGTAATCTGTATTTATTCCGAATATCCTGATTATCAACCACATAGTCAAATGCAATATAATATATATTATTATCATTAGTATCTATATGTGATACTGCATCTAATATCCCCTGATTGCTCCCTTTACTTTCTACCTCTAATTTGCCACCAAAGAAAAGCTCATTTGCCAACTGCCAAAAATATAATCCTGCACCTGTATCCTCTGTCCATAAATATTTCATTTTATTCCCCATTTCTACACACACTATAACTCATCTTGAAGTGTTATTTTATTGTCATCAAGCTGCAATATTTTAAAACTTTTATCTGATACATTCAAGCCATCACAATTTCTTGAAAAAAGCATATACTGATTAGAAAACTCAAAATTAATAAATCTTCTTATATCATCGTCAATCAGAATGTCTGCATTATCAATAACAATAAAACAATCCCTGCATTTTTTCAGATTTTCTTTCATATTCTCTGATTTATAATTAAACAATTTTATTGCATTATATTCCTCTGTCAACTTAAGATCCTCAAGTATTTCATATAACACTGTTTTCCCTGTTCCACTGTCTCCGCCAACCAGTGTTATTCTATCATCAAAAAATAATTCATACGAAAATGGAGCTGCTTTAAATGAAATATTTTTATAAATCATCTTTTTCCCTCCTCTCATATTCCTTACTCCACCATGCACTATATCCTGCACTCCCTGTCACAATCTCATCACCATTAAACCTGATTTTTGTATTATCCGAAACATAAACAAAACTTGGTCTTGACATATATATCTTAATATTATCCATCTCAAATATTATTTTTAGTACATTAGGTCCACATTCCTCTACACATACAACTTTATCCGGATGTTTTATAATATTTAACAAAGTTTTGCATCCTGATGATAAATTTCTGATTGTTCCCAAACCGAACTTTGTCTGAATATGCTTGTCTGGTGTTAATACAGCATCATCCGCCTGCTTGATAAGATTTATATCTCTTTCTGTCATCTCCTCATTACAGGTGTTTAAATTAAAGTAGAGGTCATTTTGTATTATCCAGTCCTCACAATTTTTCTTATCTGTATATATATCTATCATTTATATCCCTCCATTTTATTCTGTCATATAATCAATCGGATATTCACAATCTGCTCTGCTACTTCCTTGATAGTGTTAAAGTATGTTTCCCTCTCTCTCCGTTTTCGATAACCCGATACCTTTTCCCGTCTCCTCATCAAAATCGTACACAAAATCTGTACGATGTATATCCGTTTTTTCGATAACGCCTTCTATACCTTCCTTTGAATATTTATTATATATAGTTACACTTAAAGTCAATTCATCAAGCTTTGTTTTTAATATTTCTTTGGCTTCTCTCCCTAAATGTCTATCGTATATTTCACTCTGATACTTTTCTATGAAATCCTCATTTTCATTGTAAATTTTATCAGGCATCACAGACACACTCTCTATCATTCTGAATTTTTTCTTACCATCCATTTTACTCAGTTCGTTCACAGATAGTTTCTGAAAATATTCAAGATATGCTTCTATTTCTTTATAATATTCAGTATTTACTATTTTTTCCATATCGTAAACTTCGTTGATATAATTTATTTTCTGTTCTTCAGTAAATAGCTGATTCTCATAATCGCCCATACATTCCCAAGAACGCTCAAATAAATCCCGATAATATATTCCTGTGTTGTTAATTCTGTTTTTTACTTGTCTTTTTGCATTTTCTGTTTTATAAATTTTTATATTAGGTTTTGACGGAATATATCTACCTTTTCTATTGCAGCGTCCCATACGCTGTAACAAACTGTCTGCGGTACACATTTCCGTATAAAGTATATCAAAGTCTATATCCAGACTCGCCTCTACAATCTGTGTTGTCACCCATATACCTATGCTTTCTCTGTTTTCCGAAAACTGCATTATATTTTTTTCAAGCATTTTTCTGTGTTTTTTAATATATCTTGCATGTAACGAATATACATTGTCCGTATATTCTTCCAACAAACGATATGTTTCTTGTGCTTTTTTTACAGTGTTGCATATAACAAGCACTTTTTTTGTTTTTGATTCCTCTGCGATTTCTTCCAGATTAAATTCCTGTTCATATAACTTTATCATATGTCTCTGCATCACATTTTCTGCCGAAAAATCTTCAAAACAATATGTCTCATTTTTTATCAATCCATATTTGTTCATAAAATCAAGCAATACCGGTGGGAGTGTTGCTGTCATAATAGCAAATTTTCCTCCCATCTGTGAAATCGTTTTTAAACCATATATAAGTGCCGCAACAATTCTTGGTTCATATGACTGTATTTCATCTATTATAACCTTTGAATATTTCAATGTTGCTGCCATTATTTCTGTTCCCAATGCTTTATACACAAATAAAAACAACTGGTCTACAGTAGATATTGTTAATGGTGCACTAAACATTTTTGTCTTTTCAAACTTTTCTTTTGCAGACTTTTCCTCCGCATCTTTCTCCTGTTCATCAGCAGATTCCTCTATATACTTTTGCAAACTCTCAGAGTGAAGCAACGCAGCATCTTTAAAATTATATTCCTCCCGTATTCTTTTATATATTGCATTTGAAGACACTTTAAGCGGCAATGTATAAAACCCCTTTTCTCCGTTAAGCCAATATAAGGCTGCTTCTGTTTTTCCCGAACCTGTAGGTGCGATTATGACAACATTGCTGTCCGCTTTTTCTCTCATATACTTCTGAACCGCTCTCATATTTTTTCCATATCTTTTATCAATATTATTTATCAGTATCTTCTTTTCAAAATCAACCTTTTCCTCGGATTCAATTTTTCCACTGCTTACTGTCCAGTCAAATTTATTTAGCATTCCTTTTATAAGCATATATTCTTGCCATATATCCTCATTTATCACAACATTAGGATATGCTTTTGAGTTGACAAAAAGGAGTTCCCTGCCTCGATTTCTCATACTGGTTTTCCATTCACTTGCTTTGCAAAATTCATTAAAACAATCTTTAAAATATTTTTCTGAAAACTCTCTTATTTCACACGCTTCAAACTCATCATCCCTTGTATGATGATAATAAACTGCCGTTACAAGGCATTTAAAATCTTCCTTTGTTATGTCATCAAATTCTTTTTGCAATTTTTCAAAAGATAAAGTCAAAGCACTAAGAAACCCATGCGGAACCTGTGTTATATTTTTATACTTTCCATCTCCCCCATCAGATAGCTTTGCCTGAAAAACAAGATTTGCCTTTCCAACATCATGATATTTACACGCAATATAAATAAGATTTTTTTCCTTTTCAGTAAAATATTTTCCATACTGTTCAAAAAATTTTTCCGCACATTCAACAGTCTCGTCTAAGTGTTCCCTAAGTGTTTTTTGTTCTTCGTAAACATCGTTAATGATATTGTTCTTCTCATTTTCCAATGCCGCAATCTCAGCTTTTGAAAGTATGTCAGCCATTTCTTCTATTAAATCTGAATACACTTTCTCAACTTTCTCTTTTTCATTATATTTTAATATGTGCTTTTTTGATTTAGCGTAAAAATTCATTTTCATCCCCCTAAATTTTTCATCCCAAAATGTATCTATTATATTTTCTTTAGGCAAATGCGACAACTGTTTCTCCGCCCTCATAATCATCTACATAGGCATCAAAAACTGTTTCTCCCTTTGGGAAATAATATGCCTTTACTTTTCCACCATCTTTTTTCCATCTTCTTACACCCTTTATAATCTCATATTCTTTTGTAAGTGTATAGGTCGTTGCTGATTTAATATCACCTTCCTCAAAACACTCAACTGGTATATAAATATCCATCTTAGGCTCTGCTTCTTCTTCCTGATGAATATTGACAATATCAACACTTTCAATATCCAGCAAATCTTCATATCTTCCTAATGCAGGATATTTTTTCGGTGCTAAAAGCGACTTATAGATTATATCAAAATCTTCATCATTTTCCGGTGCAATATGTATAACCATTCTATTTTCACAGACAAGTTCCACATGTGCAGTTCCCTTGCAAACCCCATATTCCTTTCCATTATCCTTGACACATATCGGATGTCTACTCTCCCCCTCATATTTTCTACCAGCAAAAGAATATCTTGTATAGAGTTCTGAAACCGTTCCCTGATTACATCCCTGGATACTTATTCTCAATTTATGTGGCTCTGTAAATCCGCATATGGCATGAATCATTCCTGATACTGTAGAATACGGTGGCAAAGGATATGTTTCTTTAATAATAAAACTGCTCGGTTTACGATAATTTGCAAGAGTCTGATAACACTGTAGTCTTATCGCTCTACTAATTGCTTTCTCCATAATATTTATCAACTTCCTTTTTTAACTGCTCAAATGCTTTTCCTATTGTATCAGCATTTAATTTTTCACGAATTTCAGTATCATTTTCAAATGTATCTGCTGCAACTCCTACAACAGTATTAGCTTTAATATCTTCACTCTGAGCTACTATTTCTGCCAGTCTTTTTACACCTAACTTATTATTGTCAAGTTTAATTTGATTTTCAAAAAAAGGATTTTTTCTCTCATAGCATCCCCCTATTATAAAGAGAGGACTCATATTTTCTCGTCTTCCTTTAATATCACGGTAGAGATATTCAATTCCATCTAATAATGTTTTAACCCTGTCACTTTTTTCATTCTGCGGAACAGATATTTCTCCGTCCACTCCAACACAATCCAAATCTATTGATACTGTATATGTATAATATGAACGCTGAATTTCACTGTGCACAATCGCATTATCCAGACCTGCCCTCTTAGCCATTCCCATATTTGTAAGAAATTCAAAGTCACTCTGATATGGCTCAAGGGCAATCGCATTACTAAGTCTTACTACCGCACTTCTATTTAGAACCCCACCCTTTTTTTTAATATCACTTTTAGACATTGTCTTCATATATCCAAAAAGGTCTATTTCAGGATAATCTTTAATTGTCGCTGACGGTGCAAACTGCACAACACCACTTTTAGCATCAACAGGTGTATTGCCCCAATTTAACTGCCTTACAAGACTGTATCTCATAGCCTGTCTTGAAATATATGAATACTGTTCATAATTTCCTCTTGTCATTTTTTTAAGTGTAGTTATATTTCCGATGCCCTCTCCATAATTAGCACTTTCTGCCAAAAAAATCATAGTAATTGTTAAGCCTTTATTATCCATTTTCGTTTTCCTCCTTACTTACATAATGACTTCCTTTTAATCCTAAAATAAACGCATATCCATATTGATTGAATTTCTCTCTATCCTGCAGCATATCAATAAAACCATTTGGCACATCAAGCCTGCTCGATGTATATAATCTGATAATCATGTCCATAAATCTCTCTGTATTACCTACCGAAAGTGCATTTGTAAGTCTATATATTGTTCCTCTCATACACTCATCAGCATCAGGCTCTACTCCTTTTGCAGCCAAAATTGCTTTTCTCAATTTATATCCACTATTTGCCATTGATTTTACATTCATTTCTGTATTCTCTCCTTTCCCTCTCATAATAATAAATGTTCTGACTTGCATTTTAAATACAAGCACTGCCCTACTCAAAATACTTTCTGTTTCAATACTTGCCTTAATAAGCCTGTTTATAAGCCTGTACTGATTATTATAATTTATCAAATTTTCAATCGAGCTCTCATACACATTTAAAAAATCATTTTTTATCTTCACATTTGGATCTTTTGATAATTTTTCTAAATATTCCATTATCTTCTTATCTTTAAGAATATTTAGAATATCTTTGTGTAATATATTAAAAGTATAGCCATCTTTTTCATTTGTTCCTCTTAATATCACAGGTATATTGTTAAGTTCTCTAATCTTTAATTTAAATACAGTATTTAAAGTCCTTGCAACCCATGTAGCGTACTTTTCTTCACTATGCCTTGCATTTTCTTCCAATACTACCTTACCTGTTTCATTAGAATTTATTAATGCATTAAGACTACAATCTATATTTTGAAAAACAAACTTATTTCCAACCAAACGAAATCCCAAAGGAACAAGTGCATACAGATAAGCACATAAAGGACATATATATGCATCAACTTTGCAATTCCAAAATGCTGAGCTCTTTTTATCAAGGTCATCTGCCATATCATTCATAAAAGAAATTGGAACTTTTTCATTACTCCGACTCCCATCATCAATCAGAGCGTTACATTCTATACAATACCCCATAGACTTTTCATGGGATTTTAACAGATAATCTTTTAAAGGTTTTGAAAAATCTTTTTCAAACATCTCACGCATATCTTCTGTTGCATTTGCTTTATGCAAAAAACTTTTGCCATTCCAAAAACAATTTATGTAGTTGTAGATTATGCTTTTCATGCAAAAAGTTTCCCTACACAATGGCTGTTTTAAAAAGTTTTCAAGTTCTGACAATCTTTTTAGTATCTCATCAGACTCCATTTTTACATTTATCTTTCTACTTTTAATATTTTCATATATTTCTGGATTTTCAATTTTGTCACGAATATTTGCAAAACCACTTTTGTAACTACTAGACGACATCTTATCTGTAATGTATTTCAAGTCATCTTTTATACTGCTGTTTTTTTCTATACCATCTCCTTTTTCTATAACTCCTTTACATTTTTCAATTCTATTTATAATTTCCTGATATGTGCACATTGGACCATAAATTTCTACAAATGCCTTAAAGTACATATCTGTCCAGTCTGCATTTAATGCAAACTCACGACTTATGCAGAGTACCTGTTCTTCTTCATCAGTCCAAAAATCTTCACCTTCTCTTGCCTTTAAAACATGAAGCATATTATACATTCCTACAATACCTGCATTTTTCAGGAAATCGCCTTTTGTAATCTTGATTGGCTCCAAACATTTCACTCCCCTCTACATAACGATTTCAAATTTACCATGCCCTTCTGACCTTCTGCATCCTAACCCTGCCATATACAAAAAGTTCAAAAGTTCAGGTGTTCCAGTCACTTTATAAATCCCTATATTGGCATCTATCATATGTTCAAATACACACTGAACAACCTTTTTTCCTTTTATAGGAACAATCGAAAAACCATCTGTTGAAATTGGTACATCAAGTTTTTTCAGCATAAAATCAACATTTTCTCTCAAAACTTCTCCAAATCCATCATCTTCATAAGTGTAATAAATATCGGAATTGTCGTCAGAATTATGTCTTCTGACAATAAGAGAACTCAACATTTTCACAACAATCTCTGAATCCCTTATTTCCTTTCGTTTTTGTGCAACGATAGACACAAGTTTTATAGAATTACACTTCATGGGATAACTTTTTCCATACATAGTCTTGAAAGAATTGAGCATCTGTATGCTTTCCACAAGATCAGCGTCACTAAAGAACACCTCAAAACAAGGCATCCCTAGTGAGATCTGTTCTTTTTGAAACTTTGCATTTGGAAGATAATACGAAAATGTATAACCTTTCATGATAGATTTACTCTTGTCATAAAGGCTCATATGAAATTCTTCTGAATAATTCAATGTTGCCTCTTTTAAAAAGCTTATCATGAATGGTTCCAAATTTTTTGGCAAAAATGGTTTTTCCAAACTAAAAGTTAATTTGAACTGGTTCATTTTTTCACCCCTTTCTATAATCCATGATTATTCTTCAATCTCATTTTACTTCATTCATTTCAACCCTTATTATTTGAATGATTGAGTCTAGTATATCACTTTTATATCAAAAGTCAATTGTTAATTATAATTTATTTGGATTTATATTTGTTTGATATAAAATTAATTAAATACTTGCACTCTTTTTTCTTTACAATCTTTGGCTTTTAACCTATACTTAACATACATTTTGGGATGTAAAGAATAATTTATATTTAACAATTTTATTCAATTTTAATAGCTACATTATGGAAATCATTCACTTCCCTATAAAAAAAGCATCTCTCCTAGTGCTGATATACCTCTCTAAAGCAACAGATTTTATATCTAATCCGTCTACTTTAGAAGTATCATATCAACACAAAGAAAAGATGCTTTTTCCATTTATATTTTTCCAAATATTACTATACTGATATCAAAAAACATTTTAACACAAACAAACACATAACAGTTTGCTACATTGTCACGCAATTTTCTTCTATAATATGCTCAATCTCCTCAACACTTTTCTGCGTTGCAAGTGAAATCTGTTCCAATGTAAACTTATTTTTATACATATTTATAATAATCGTTTCATTGGTTCTTTTCATTCCTCTGGCTTCTCCCCTCGCTTCTCCTCTCGCCTCTGCTCTTTCTTCTATTCCTAAACTTAAATTACACATCACACTCACATCCTCTCTTAATTTTGTATCAACCGGAATATTATATTCTTTTTCAAGAATATCAAATTTCTGTGCCTCTGGCAGTTCATTTGATAGTAATGTACATATCAAACGATGTAATTCATATTTTTCTTCATATTCCGGCAATGTATTGGTTATACCTATCAACACAATGTTTATCAGATCAAGATTCCCCTTCCAATCATATGGCTCTAAAATCTCATCTTTTGCAAGATGTATATGCGACATACTATTGTACTTCATATTCATACATATCCATATGCTAAACACCTGATTTATATCATCATAATTTGAATTCACAAAATCTCTTTCTTTTTGTGATGATATCAATCTGCTCACATAAAAGATTGCCCTATTTAATATTTCATATGCTGACGGCTCATCTTTTTGACATTCTACATTTATTATAATCTTCGACAAATTGTTTTTGGACTTATCCGGCAGCGGCATTCTTACATAAAATATAATATCAAACCTTATCATTCCCTCATTTATTTCAATATCTTCTGTATTAAATCCCTTTATCTTCTCACCTGATACATATTCTGCATTTGTCATACCGGGTTCAATAGGCACTACTCCTATTTCAGGTTCTCCTTCAATATACTTTACAACATCTTTCGGATTCATACCTTTAAATGCACCAACAGTTTTTACTAATATATTTGCTAATATACTCTTTTGTGCAATCAGCTTCTTTGCATACGCATCATATTGTGCCTTATCATCTGCTGCACTCAGCACATTTTTTATTTCTGTATTCAACTTTTCATTCCCCCTCTTATCTTTTTGCATATCACCTCTTATATACCTTATACTCATATTCTTTGATACAATTATATTAAAGATACACTACAAACGCAACTAAATTAATTTTAATATTAATACCTAAAATTTAAATCCATTTATCCCTTATATCAGGATTGTTTAATCCCAAATTTTATGCTAAACTATTCATTACATTTGTTGTCTGACACCTACACACAGCAAATGCAGCAAGTTTTACACGATAATATGTCCCACAGCAATAACGAAACGGTATTTTTATTCTCAACAACATTTGCTTTGACATAACTATATTTACACAAAAACAGCAGAACGAGGTTTTTTATGACTAGATTAAAAGAATTTCTTTTCAAATACAAACACGCAATTATTATTTTATATATGCCGATTTATCTTTTATGGTTTACAAGTCTCGAAAAGAGAACCAATGTGCATTTCACCGACATTCATTGCAAGATTGATGATTATATACCCTTTTGTGAGTTTTTTATAATTCCTTATCTTTTATGGTTTTTATATGTTGCAGTCAGTTTAGTATATCTTTTCTTTCAGACAAAACACCTCGACGATTTTTATAGGTGTTGTGCCGTGCTGCTGCTAGGAATGACGACTTCACTTCTCATTTATACGATTTTTCCAAATCAGCAGACAATGCGGCCTAAAACCTTTGACCACAGCAATATTTTTACTACTATCATTGACATACTTTACCGAACCGACACGGATACAAATGTCTTTCCAAGCATCCATGTGTTCAACTCGATTGCAATCCATTTTGGCATAAGCCGCAGTTATTATTTTAGAAATGTCGATGATGTTAATATTGTTAAGAACGACAAAAAAAGAAAAGCGATTAAAATCTTAAGACTTTCATCGCTTATACTTTGTATTCTTATCTGCATATCAACGCTGACACTTAAACAGCACTCATTTTTAGACCTTGTCGGCGGTTGTGTATTATTTGCTTTTTATTACACGATTGTTTATATCAGACCTTTCAGGCAGACTAAGCTTTCAACAGATTGCTAAGCTCGGCGAACTGTTCAAGACTTAATGCCTCTCCTCTGACCGTTGCAGGAAGTCCCATTTTTTCTAATGCTGTGACAACCTGTTCTTTATTTACACTTAGATTTGAAGCATTATTTAATCCGTTCTGAAGTGTTTTTCTTCTCTGATTAAATGATGCTCTTATTATTTTAAACATAAATGCTTCGTCTTTTACATCAACCGGTCTTTCCGCATGGCAGGTAAGCCTTATAACCGCAGAGCCGACATTTGGACGCGGCATAAAACAATTTGCCGGAACATTAGCGACTATCTCCGCTTTTGAATAAAACTGTACGGCAAGCGACAATGCACCATAATCTTTTGTTCCCGGTCCTGACTGCATCCTGTCTGCGACCTCTTTCTGCACCATGACCGTTATGCTTTCAAGCGGCACATGACTTTCAAATAATCCCATTATGATAGGTGTTGTTATATAATATGGAAGATTTGCAACAACCTTTATCGGCTTGCCGCCGTTATGCTCCTTTGCCACTTTTGCAATGTCAAGTTTAAGTATATCCTCATTTACAACCGTGACATTGTCATAAGCAGACAATGTATCTGCAAGTATGGGTATGAGATTGTCATCTATCTCAACCGCCATGACTTCTCTTGCGTTCTCACACAGATATTGCGTCATCGTACCTATTCCGGGTCCTATTTCAAGTACAAAATCATCTTTTGTTATCCCTGCCTCGCTTATTATCCTCTCTAAAACATGAGTGTCTATAAGAAAGTTCTGACCAAATTTCTTCTGAAATCTGAAATTGTATTTCTGTAATATTTCTATTGTATTTTGTGGTATTCCAAGTGTTGCCATATTTCCTCATTTCCGTGCTGTTGCACACTAATTATTTTATCCGGTACATCTTCACCGCATTTTCGCAAGTAGTTTTTATGATTTTCTCAGCCGAAATCCCCTTAAGTTTGGAAATACATTCCACCACATACTTAAGATACGATGAGTCATTCCTCTTTCCACGATGAGGTTCAGGGGTCAGATATGGGCAATCTGTTTCAAGCACAATACGCTCAAGTGGTGTCATTTTCACTACTTCTTTGAGTTTTTTGCTGTTTTTAAATGTAACTACTCCGCCAATTCCAAGATAATATCCCATATCAAGATAAATCTGTGCCATCTCCGGACTGTAAGAAAAACAATGGATAACTCCGTTAAGCTCGTCCCCGTGATGTTCTTTCATTATATCGAGTGTATCTGCTGCCGCATCCCTGCTGTGAATAATAATCGGCATATCAAGTTCATAGGCAAGGTCAAGCTGTCTTGCAAACCATTTCTTCTGAACTTCCCGTTCCGGCTCGTCATAGTGATAATCAAGTCCTATCTCGCCTATCGCCACGATTTTTTCATCAGCCGCAAGACTTTTAAGCCACTCCATATGGCTCTCGTCAAGTCTCTCTACATCCTCCGGATGGATACCAACCGCACCGTACATAAAATCATATTTCTTAACTATCTCAAATGTCTTTTTTGTCGATGCAACACTTGCCCCAACATTTACAACTGTCCCAACTCCTTTATTTTTTAATGAAAAAAGCAATTCTTCCCTGTCCTCATCAAAGCTCTCATCATCATAATGAGCGTGTGTATCAAAAATCATATATCCTCTTTTCCGTGCTGTTTTTTTGCACATGATAGCGTTTCATTTAAAACTCTTAATAAACCTGTTAAAGTTTATTATATTTTTCTATCAAATAAACATTATTCACATATAAAAATCTTCTGTCAAAAGCAGATTTCACCTTAAATTCTGTCTGCAGCAAAAGCTGTCAAAAAAATCCACCATACCAACATTATGCTTAGTATAGCGGATTTTTTACTAAAATACAATTTTTAAAATATTATAAATAGAACACAATCATGTCTATCAAAAATACCGGAATAAGACAGCTTATTGACCAAAGCATATATCCGAAGAATGATGGCATCTTGATACCGTTTTCCTCGGCAATCGAGCGAACCATAAAGTTCGGTGCATTTCCGATATATGTGTTTGCTCCCATGAATACTGCACCTGACGAAATCGCCATAAGAAGTATTTTTGGAACAAATCCTCCCGTAACCTGTATTCCGTCTTTAAATCCAAGTGAAAGTGCTGTCTTGAAGAACACAAGGTAAGTCGGTGTATTATCAAGAAAACTTGACAAAAATCCTGTTATCCAGAAGAACTGCCACGGCTTTGTCACTCCTAGTTCCCCGCCCTTTACTTCAAGAATAAGAAGTGTAGGTATCATTGTAATAAATATACCGATGAAAAGAATTGCAACTTCCTCGATGGCATCCCATGTAAAATGGTTATCCTCCCTGATACCCTTGTCCGTAGTCTTGTAAGAAAGCAAAGCTGCGGCAAGTATTATGATAACTTCGAGGAGTGATGCATATCCAAACTCTACCTCACCGTATATATGAATATTCTTTGCAAAGAATGGACTTATCTGCGGAAGAACTCCGCTCAATATAACGGCTCCAACTATCATTGCAAGGAAAATTATATTCTTTGCACCCGAAAGACGGATAGGTGTTTTATTTTCAAGTACTTCCGGTTTAAGACCGTCAGCAATATCTTTCTTATATGCATTTGTATCAACTACAAAAAATAGTGCTAAAAGAAGTACAATATTTAATAACAATATCGGAATGAGGTGCAAACTCCAGAAGAAATCAACACCATTCATAAATCCCATCAAAAGCGGTGGGTCACCGACCGGTGTAAGGCATCCTCCGATATTTGATACAAGGAAAATAAAGAATACTATTATCTGTACTTTTCTTTTACGCCATTTATTTGCTCTGATTATAGGTCTTATCATAAGCATACTTGCTCCTGTCGTACCAATCCAGCTCGACAAAAGCGTACCGATAAGAAGCATCAAAATATTTACTTTAGGTGTACCTACAAGATCGCCCTCAAGTGCTATATTTCCTGCCACGCAGAACAGACCAAACAACAACACTATAAATGTAATATAATCTCCAAAAATAACTTCGAGAAATTCTTCAAATGTTTTACTTCCGCCATAACCTATGGCAAATGGTATCAAAAACGCAAGTGACCAAAAGATTACTGCTACTGCTTTATATTTTTCCCATAACTCCCCGATAACTAACGGGCATATCGCTATACAAAGAAGCATTCCGACAAACGGAATACAATACGCAAGCGACAGACTGTTTCCAAGCTCCTGCTCAGCTCCCTTTTCTGCTGCAAATGACACAGCCGGATTGACGGCAGCCGCAAGAAGAAGCATTGATACAATAGCCAAAAAGCTGTTTTTTACTGTTTTCATACTCTTACGCCTCCTGTGTAAAATAACACTGTTTCTACTTATTAGAATATAACACTATTCGCATACCGAGTTATTATAGTACAGAGGTCATAAAAAATCAATAAATGTTTTATATTTTTTTATTATTTTGTAACAGTTCTGCCATAGATTGACGTTCCCTCTTATCCCCTTTTGTGCGTCTTTTCATATGCCGGCAGGCTCATTCTAAAAAATCTTCTTGCAAGACATTTTGCATTGAACGGTATCAGCGGATAGAGATATCCCTCTCCTAATAGTGTATGTGTCATAAGAAGTGATGCTATAAGAAATACCGTTCCTGCTATAAATCCATATACACCAAATATACTTGTCAATATCAGCAGTATCACTCTATGAAATTTGACTGCATAGGTGAGTTCCATATTGCTCTGCGTATAATTTGCCACCGCAACAAATGCCATGTAGAGCATTATTTCCGGATTAAACCATCCTGAGTCTACCGTATAATCACCAAATACGATACCGGCAACGATACTAAGTGGTGTTGTGAGCATATTTGGGGTGTTGACCGCTGCCATTTTCAATCCGTCTATTGCAAATTCAAGTATAAGGAACTGAAATACAGGTGCCACATTTATATCATCACGGATTAATATAAATTCAAGCGGCTTCGGCACCCACTCCGGATTTTCGATAAGGAGCAGGAAAACAGGTGTGATAAAAACGGCAAGTATATTTGTCACCATTCTTGTAATCCTTAAGTATGTTCCCGTTACAGGAGGAAAATAATAATCATTTGCATCTTCGATTATACCGAACAATGATGTAGGCAGTATCATAACGGCAGGTGAGTTATCGACAAGTATTACAATACTTCCCTCCAGCATACTTGCCGCCGCCGTGTCAGGTCTTTCCGTATATTTGTACTTTGGAAACGGATTTATCCATTTTCCCGGAAAAAGCATCTCCGCAAGGCTTTCCTGATTCATTGTAAGTGCATCAACATCCATTGAATTTATGCTGTCCATGACTTTTTTTACATCTTTTTCATTTACCCTGCCGTACATATATCCGACAGCAATATCCGTCCTTGAACTTCTGCCTACTCTCGCAAATTTAAACATAAGGTTTTTATCTCTTATTCGTCTCCTGATAAGTGCCATATTCGGTATAAGTGCCTCGATAAATCCATCCCTTGACCCCCTTAAAACCTTATCCTTTTCAGGTTCTTCCACACTTCGTCCCGGATATTCCCTAAGATCGAGAGCAAGAATCCCTTCGTACCCCTCTATCATCATACAGGTGAGTCCTGCAAGGAAATTATCTATAAAATCCTGTTCTTCATCAATCTCCATAATATCGACGAACGGTGTACTTTTACTTATAAAACCTGCTAAATCCTCTGGCATATCCTCCTCTTTAATCGAATAAAAAAACTGCATAAGTTTTTCTATAGTATCTCCGGGTAGAAATCCATCCACTGAATATACAGAAACTTTCCTGCCTCCAATCCGGACCTCACGGTGAAGCAGATCAAAATTTTCATCAAGTTTAAAAAGATTGCTTATCTCCTGCTGACGCATTTTGAAATCACTTCCAAAAATAATGGAGCTTTTTTGTTTTGTATTATCTGTACTGTTTTGCTGCGTACCACTATTCATTTCCGACTGCCTCCGATTTGTTACTGTTCGCATTTGCGATATTTGCAAGCAACTTCAATATATTTTTCAATATATCTGATTTTTAACACTATTAAACAAGCAGAAAAGCGAATTGCAAATATCCGCCTGACTATGAACAATGGTTATTGTTTGCAGAAAACAGTAAAATATACATATGCTATGCAGCACATCACAAAGAATAGTATTGATGGACTTGACGAGACTGACAATGATTATATATATTATTATTCAGTTAAATTTGTGAATTAAAGATTTTCAAAAAATATTACACCTTAACACCCCTAGGAGCCGCCCTATGTCAATCACTACATACGACCAGAAACTTTTCGCCGATGCCTGCCAAAAAATTGTTGCCAAAGAGCGTGAAACAAACGGTATCGGCACTCTAAAAGAAAAAACAATGCACGCAGTCCTTAAAAACTTTTATGAGCCTGACATTTCACATCAGGAGATAAAAGTTAGCCGCTTTGTTGCGGATATTTTGCGTGATGATGAGATTATAGAGATACAGACAAGAAGTTTCAATGCAATGCGTAAGAAACTCAGTGTTTTTTTAGAAAAATATCCTGTTACCATTGTCTATCCCATCCCACACAACAAGTGGCTTTACTGGATAGACGAGGACACGGGAGAAGTCTCTAAAAAGCGTAAATCACCTAAAACCGGAACTTTTTTTGATGCTTTTATAGAGCTGTATAAGATAAGTATGTTTTTGTCAAACCCTAATCTGCACATCTGTCTTGTCCTTGTTGATATGGAGGAATACCGACTTTTAAACGGCTGGAACGAGACAAGAAAAAAAGGCTCATCACGCTACGACCGCATACCTGTCGCACTCCATGATGAACTCTATATAGGCGGTGGCAAGGACTATGCCCTGCTGCTGCCTCATAATCTCCCGGAAACATTCACCTCAAAAGACCTTGCCAAATGTGCAAAAATCCCCCTCCGCCTTGCACAAACTACACTTACCGTCCTGAAACGAACCGGTGCAGTCGAAGAAATCGGAAAAAACGGGCGGTGTATCTTATATAAAAGATAGGACCTTGCGAAAATATTCAATAATCTAATATATTTACTCCACCCCGTTTATTACCGGATTTTTCTTTATCCCGATAAGCAGTGGTATTACCATTATGACCCATGCAATAGGCTCAGCCCATATGATTGCCCAATATCCGAGTACCGGGGTCAAAAATGTTGCCACAAGTACTTTACATATAAGTTCAAATGAACTTGATACAACAGGTGTCACACTATCCCCGATTCCCTGCATTGCATTTCTAAGGATACATATGACTGCCGGTATAAAATAGAGCAGCGTGTCAACTCTGAGATAAAGCGTTGCCGTGTCTATCACCTGCTGCTGTTTTGTCGCAGTTATCATCTCAACCATATACGGCACAACAGTATATGACAAAAGTACCATAAATGCACACCATATCCATGTAACTATCGTTACCTGCCATATTCCTTTCTTTATCCTGTCTGGTTTCTTTGCCCCCATATTCTGACCGCAGAATGTTGCCATCGTTGTTCCAAACACGGTAAACGGCAGCATGAAAAACTCTGAAATCTTTCTCGCCGCAGTATGTGCGACTATATAGTTCGCATTGTTGAGAGAGTTTATCGCTCCCTGAAGTGCAACAGAACCTATATTAATAAGCGAACTCATAAATCCCATTGAACAGCCTATCGCAAACATTGATTTTACAAGTCCTTTTTCAAGTTTTATATCTTTTATCCCAAAGTGAAGTACGGGATATTTCTTAAGCATATACACGAAACAGCACACAAATGACATTATCTGTGACAGGATTGTTGCAAATGCTGCACCTTCAACTCCCCACTTAAATCCACAAACGAACAAAATATCAAGACCTATATTAACAAATGTGGAAATTATCAGAAAAATAAGTGGGGTTATCGAATCCCCTATCGCCCTGAACAGCCCGGCACAGACATTATAGAGCATCGCACCGGTCATTCCTAAAAGGATTATTCTGAAATATCTGTAAGCACCGTCTATCAGATTTTGGGGAGTGTTGAGAAATTCAAGTATGTTCCTTAAAAATCCCACACTGAGCACCGTAAACACAAACGACACCGCTATTCCAAGCACAAATGTTGCAGCTACTGCCTTTTTTATCGCTTTTTCGTCCTTTGCGCCATAACTTCTCGCAACGATTATCGCAAATCCGTTTGTCATACCGAGCAGAAATCCTATTATCATATTGTTGAGTGAGCTTGTAGCACCCACAGACGCAAGTGCGTTTTCCCCTAGAAACTGTCCTACTATCCTCGTGTCAGCAAGACTGTAGAATAACTGAAATATATTTCCTATCGCAATAGGAATTGCAAATCCCATTATAAGCGGCAATGTTTTTCCTTTTGTCAAATCTTTCATCTTAATTCAAACCTCATTTCCATAATTCTGTATCACTTTTTGCGGACCGGAAATCATTTTAACACACTTTTCACTAAAGTAAATATTTTTATGGCTGAACTGTTACTATTGTACGAATATTTCTTTAATCAATTTATTCCATAATTATCTGTTTTGTGGTAAAATAGATATATGCATTTACAAATCAGACTATATTAAGCATTTAATAACATACAACCATGATTGGAGAGACATTAGTGTGAAAAATCCGATTTTTTACACACAAGATTTGTGTCTGTGCACACTTGGCACAAACTTGATATGCAAAAAATGTGTGCAGAAATGAGGGTTATTATGAAATCTATCAAGACTAAAATTATTGCAGCAGTTATATTCTGCTCACTCCTTTCAACTGTTATATGCGGTGGAATAAGCATTGTAAATTCTTCTAAAACATCTGTTGAAGATTCAAAGAGACAGATGGAGATTGCCTGCATTACCCAGACAGATAAATTAAATAAAACCATGCAGAATGTTGAAAATTCCGTAAACATGGTTTACAGTATGGCAAAAGCCAAAATTGACAACACTGCGATATTTTGCAGCAGTGCACGCTATGTAAATGAATACACAAAGAAAATGCTTCCTATACTTATGGAGTCTGCCGAGGACACCCCCGGTGCCCTTTCTGCTTATATCAGATACAATCCCGAATTTACCGAGCCTACAAGCGGATTATTTCTCACCAGAGATGACGAAAAAAGCAGCTTTAACAGTGTAACTCCTACAGATTTTTCTATGTATGACCAAGACGATACTGAACATGTAGGCTGGTATTATATCCCTGTCAAAAACAAAAAAGCAACATGGATGTCTCCTTACATGAATTCCAACATAAATGTTTACATGATATCATATGTTGTACCTATCTATGTTGACGGAAAATCTATTGGTATTGTAGGTATGGATATTAATTTCAATACATTTACTGATACCGTAGATTCATCTAAAATATTTAAAACAGGATATTCTTTTCTTACAGACAGCGACGGAAATATAACATACCACAACAAAATTGATGTGGGCACTAATCTTCAAAAGACAGACAATGGTACAAATCTGCTTGTAAGTGCTCTAAAAGATTCAAAAAAAGAACAGACATTGATTTCATACTCATATAAAAACACATCAAAGGTAATGTATTATAAAACTTTACAAAATGGTATGAAGTACATTCTTACCGCTCCAAAAAGCGAGTTAAATGCCCAATCTGCTGCTCTATCAAAACAGATTGCAGGCGGAGCCGTTACCGCTATGATTATTACTGTTATCATAGGATTTATCATAGGCACGGCAATCACAAAACCTATCAAACAAATCGACGGCATAGTACAGGATACCGCTGACTTTAATTTCAAGAGCAATCCCGCATCTCAAAAGCTTTATAAACACAAAGATGAAGCAGGACATATGGCACTATCCATTCACGAAATGCGTAAAAATCTTCGCAATATGATATCAACCATAAAGCAGGTACAATCAGATATAAAAAGTACCTCTGACCAGCTCACTGAAATAACCGACAAAATACATACAATGAGCAATTCTAACAATGATACAACACGCGAGATTGCTGCCGCAATGCAGGAAAGTGCTGCTACCATGGAGACTGTAAATGAAACTGTCGGCGAGATAAGACAGCACGCTGCAGACATTGAACAACACTCAGTCAACGGAAAAGAAACAGCACAGACAATAAAGAAAAGAGCTCATGGTCTTGAACAAAAAACAAAACTTGCAACAGATAAAACCGTTGATATATATGAAAATGTCAGACAGAAGATGGACAAGGCTATGATACAGGCTAAATCAGTTGAAAAGATAAACCAGTTTACCCAGACTATCCTTGAAATCTCAGAACAAACGAACCTGCTTGCCCTCAATGCTTCGATTGAAGCTGCAAGAGCCGGTGAAGCCGGAAAGGGATTTGCCGTTGTCGCAAATGAAATTGGTAATCTTGCAGCTCAGACAACTGCAACAGTCAGCAACATCGAAACTATCATCAGTGAAGTAAACACCGCCGTATCTGACCTTACACAATGTTTACAGGAAAGTACTGATTTTCTTAACGGAACAGTTTTAAATGATTACAAAGACTTTACCACTGTTGCCAAACAGTACAATAGCGATGCCTCTGTTTTTGACGACAGCATGACAGCCATAAACGACCAGATAGATATACTTTTAAATTCCATTGTCAATATTGCCGATTCGGTAAATACGGTAAATATAACAGTATCAGAAACGGCGAAGGGCATTAATGATATTGCCGAAAAAACATCAGAACTCTCCACAGTAGTTGACGACAATGAATCACTTGTAAATACTAACAAAGAAAATACCGATAAATTAGACAGCGTATTATCTATGTTCAAACATTGATATTTAACACATTCTTTTAATGGAGGTTGATATTGAATGGGTAAAATATACACTATACTAATATATTTAATGATAATTCCAATATTGGTCTGTATAAAAAACATTAAAAAATTTCACAACGACATTTCATCTTCCATTACAAGATGTCTTGTCTTTGCCATATTTACCATCCTGGGAAATGGCTTATTTACACTGAATATAAACGAAACCATATCGTATCTTGCAATGGCATTATATCTTTTTGCATATGATTTAATGCTTATTTACATACTACAATACTCGCAGCAATACACTAATGTTTTCAGTGAAGTCAGACCTTTTAGATCCGGATGTTTTATTCTTGCTTTTGCAGATGGTATATCTTTGTTTTTAAATGCTTTTTATCATCAGGTCTTTACATTAAAACTTACAACTTACGGCAATCTTTTAATCTATCACATTGATAAAAGATATGCTGCATATTATCTGCATTATATCTTTGCTTATTTTATTGTGCTGATGTTTATCGCATCACTGATAGTTAAGATTGCCGAAATACCACATTTCTACCGTAAGAAATACTATCCTATCATATCGGTTATGAGTGTCATCATAATATTAAACCTTATATACACAATATCAGGTTTTCCTATAGACTTGTCACTCCCGTTTTTTCTATTAGCAGCATTTCTTATATGTTATTTTACATTTTACCATACGCCGAATGAGCTGATAGACAAAACGCTTTCTATAGTAGTCACTGAAATTAACAACTCCGTAATCTGTTTTGACATTGACAGCAAATGTGTTTACGCAAACGACAGTGCACGCAGACTCTTTAATTTAGATTCAGATGACGGTTCAACCGAAAATATAAGCAAATATGCACAAAAACTGATTGAAGAAAACATAATAGACAACAAAGATTATTTCACCTGGAGTGAAAAAAGAATGTTAGGTGACGAGGAACATCATTTCGATGTCGAATTCAGAAAACTCCATGATTCACACAAAAATTATATTGGTTTCTTTATCAGCCTTATAGATGTAACCGAAAAGTATATAGCATACAACAAAGAGCGTTACCTTGCAACTCATGACAGACTTACCGGAATATACAACAGCTCATATTTCAGCGAGAAAGTATCAGAACTTCTCAAGCGTGATCCTGATACTCCCCGCCTTATTCTTTGTTCAAACATCAAAGATTTTAAGCTGGTAAATGACTTATTCGGACTTGAAAAGGGTAATGAAGTCATAAAAATGCTTGCAGAGCTTCTTAAAACAACTTGCAGCAATGGCACTCTTTACGGAAGAACAGGCGGTGATAAATTTGCAATATGTATCCCTAAAGACCGTTTTAAAGAGGAAGATTTGCTCAATGCAATACACACACTGAGCAAATCTTTTAACAACACGCTTTATCACCTGCACATATATGTCGGTGTATATGAAATAACAGATTGTAACGAAGATGTCTCTATTATGTGTGACAAAGCAAATATTGCCATAAAAACACTTCACGAAACATATGATAAATGTATTGCTTATTACAACGACAGTATATTTAACGACACTCTGCTTGAAAAACGCCTTGTGGGAGAATTTGATACTGCACTTGCTGAAAAACAATTCTGTATGTACCTGCAGCCGCAGATGACACCTGAAGGACGAATGCTTGGTGCCGAAGCTCTTGTACGCTGGCAGCATCCGAACAGAGGACTTATATTCCCTGGAGATTTTATTAATGTCTTTGAACGAACGGGACTTATATACCGCCTCGACAAATATGTCTGGGAACTCGCCGTACAAAAACTTTCAGAATGGCAGAAACAAGGGAAAAATGAACTTTATATTTCAGTAAATATTTCTGCAAAAGATTTTTATTACATGGATGTTTACAAAACCATAACAACACTTGTTGAAAAATATGGCATCATACCTAAAACACTTAAACTTGAAATTACTGAAACCGCCATAATGACCGGTATATCAGGTGAACTTGAAATCCTTGAACAATTCAGAAACTATGGTTTCCAAGTCGAAATTGATGATTTCGGAAGCGGTTATTCATCTTTAAATACCTTAAAAGATATGGATGTCGATGTACTTAAAATAGACATGGGATTTTTAAGAACAACAAAACCTGACAGAATAAAACGAAGTATGTCAATACTAAACAATATTATAGACCTTTCAAAAACACTTGGTCTTTCAGTTATTACAGAAGGTGTGGAAACTAAAGAACAGGTCACGGCACTTACCAAAATGGGCTGTCGCATTTATCAGGGATATTATTTTTCAAGACCTATTCCTATTGAAGATTTTGAAAATACCTATTTAAAGTAAAAAGTCTGGACTATTACTCATATGATTTTTTACTCAAAAAGAAAGAGTCAGTAAATCTGCTGACTCTTTCTTTATTGTAACTATACTTCCTACATTCCGGTAAACTTACTCATAATCCTTTACATTTGAGCTGTCTACCTTTTCAAATGGCACCCATACATATTTCTTATCCTTTGTAACTCCCTTAAATCCTGATAAATCTCCGCCATTCGCAAGATCTATGGCAGCCTTTACAGCCATTTCTCCCTGACCGGTAGCGGACTGATATACCGTAAATGCCATATCACCTGACTCAATAGCCTTACAGCCATCAGATGTTGCATCAATTCCTAAAATCTTTATATCGCTAATCCCCTCATCCTTGCACGCCTGTATAATACCTGTCGCCATTGTGTCATTGTTGCAGGCAACAGCATCACATTTCTGACCTGTTTTCAAAAACAGCTTAAACATATCTTCAGCCTTGACATTATCCCATTCTGCCGTGTCCTCAAACACAAAGTTTACTGTTTTTCCCGATGCCCTCAAAGCATTTTTCAAAGCCTCTGTTCTCGGTTTTGTTGCCGCATGGGAAAGTGCACCTTTAAATATTGCCACATTTATTTCATCTGATGACTTAAATTCATTAAGTATATATTCAGCCTGATATTTTCCTGCGTCTTCTTCATTTGAACCCACATAAACATATTTTCCTGCATCAAGCTTGTCGTCCTCAGGACAAGTATTGAAAAATACAATAGGAATATCCCCCGCAAGTGCTTCAACCTCAAACGCCGTATCTATATCAACAAGACCACATATTATCGCGTCATACTTCTCAGATACAGCCTTCTTTATGTCACTTACCTGAGTTTCAATGGAATTCTTTTCATCCACAACTTCAACCTGTGCACCACTTTTTTCTGCTAATTCTTTAGCCTTCTGTGCAAATGCTCCTCTAAAATCATCTGCCTGTGATACAGATATAAAAATCTTCATTCCATCTGCATTTATATCACCGCTTTTTGAATCGTTTTTACATCCGCTCAAGCAACATATCATTAATGAAATACATATAGCCAAACTTACAATCTTCTTCATGAGTTATACCTCCTTTACCTATATCCGAAACTGTTGAACCTGATTTTCAAGCTGTACTGCAGACATGGCAAGATTTTCTGCCTCATCTTCAACCGCTTCACTATTCTTTGAAATGTTCTTAGCCTGCTGAAGCATTGATTCTGAAGTTGCAAGTATTTCGTCTGAACTTGCCGCCTGTTCTTCTGAGATTGCCGCAACATTTGTTGCAACCTCATCTACCTCATTTATCTTGCCTGCCATTTCGCTTATCAATGCACCGGTATCCTGTATATTTTTAAATATAACATCAAATGTATCAACTGCCGTATGTATAAGACCTGCACTGCCTGATATATCCTCTGCACTGCCTGATGCCTGTCTTACCGCATCTCCAACAAGATTATTAATCTCTGTTATAAGTGCCGTAATATTTGCAACCGATTCTGTACTATTATTTGCCAGCTTTCCTATCTCAGATGCAACAACCGCAAAGCCTTTTCCTGCTTCGCCTGCTCGTGCCGCTTCTATAGAGGCATTTAGCGATAACAGATTTGTCTCATCCGCAATCTCACCAATAAGATTAATAATCTGCACAATTTCACCTGATGCATTTCCAACCTTATTTACAGCAGCTTCAAGATTATGTATCGACTCCTCTATACTCTCAAGAGCACTGCTTACACGCTCCATATCCTGTCTGCCTTTTTCAGATATTGCTACAGTTTCATTCATCTTTTGTTTAACCAAGCTACTGTCCTCTTTTGTATCAGATGCAACTCCTGCAAGCTGTGTTGCATTTTCCGCAATCTCATTTACAGAGAGAGAAAGCTGGTCAACCGTTGTGTTCAGCTCACCCATGGATTGTGACTGTATTGATGCCGCCGAATTCATCTCACTTGAAACTTCTTTGCTGGAATCCGCCTGTTCTTTAAGTTTTCCGGAAATGCTTCCCATTTCTTTTATCATCTGTTTCATATTTTCTATAAATTTCTTTACACTGTATCCCATAACAGCAATCTCATCATTGCCCTTTACATCCATTGTTACAGTGAAATCTCCTGATGACATCTGTGTAATAATCTTTGTCATCTTCTTTACCGGCTTGATAACAATGTGTGTCACACGCTCAATAAGCACGCATAACAGAAGTATGCACACAACGCTTATAACTATCATTACCATACGAAGATGAGCAATATCTGACATTATAACACTCTTTGGTATATAAGAAACAAGCAGCCAGTCCGTTCCGTCAACCTCTTTAAAAACAGTCATATTTCCGTCAAGTGTTGTAGAATCATATTTTTTTGCCGTCACTTTCTTGGCAAGTTGTTTATAATAGTCACTCTGTTTTCCATCACCAATTTTCTGTGATATAAGCTCACTGTCTCTGTTAGCTATTATTACCCCGGTATTCTTGTCAACAAGTACCGCTTCTGCGTGTTTCATCTCTATAAATGAATTAACGATAATCGCAACACGGTCAAGTGTCATATCGGCAGAAATAACACTCACATTTCCAGATCCATCATTTATCATAGCCGATGCACTGATAACATTTTCTCCCTTAGAATTTTTGTATGCTGAACCCACCTTAGGATTAACCCTTGTAAGTCCTTCTTTGTACCACACGCTTCCTGTTACATCACTCTCAGACTTATCCGACTCAGAAGCCTTCATCAGCTTCCCGTTTGAATCAGCTATATATATTCCACCCGGATAATTCTCATCAAATCCATAATAACCATCAAGAATATTCTGCATTTCCTCATTATCAGGTTTCAACTGTTCAATAGTCTTCTTTGCCGACTTAATACCTGCAATATTTTTATTAAGCCATGACTCAATTTCATTTGCCTGATTATCTACCGAAGATTCCAAAAGATTCTCTGAATAATTTCCAATTATCCCTGATGACATCTCATAGGCAACAAGTACCAGCACAACTACAATCGCAACCATAACCGGAATTATTATCCCAAGTAGTTTTGCCTTAATTGACATATTTCTTTTTTTCTTCATAACAATCCTCCATTCCTTTATAAATGTACTCTCGGTATGTTCTTAACAAAAAATTCCGAGAGTACATCACATAATCTTCAATCAAATCAATCAAATTTGACAAAATATATTTAATTTATACCAATTATAACATTTTTTACATAATATTTATATCTGTTTTTTAACGCTTTTTACATAATATTTATATCTGTTTTTTAACGCTTTTTAATAAAACACACACACTTGTTCCTGTATTCCAAATATCCCGCTGCAATTCATTACTGCGTTTTGAATATTGAAAATTTTTCTGCTATATTTAACTGAAAATCATTGATACATTGCGGGCATTTTCTATACATATAAAAATCCCAGACCTGAACAGTCCGGGATTTTTAATCTATTTAATATTTCAAACTCAAATACTTACTTTAAATATCATAAAGCCTTTTTGACAGCCGCCATAAGCTCATCATATGTATCAAATGCTTCAAGGTCAGGATTTTCTGCCTTAATGCTGTCAGGACTCTTGAAAAGAAATCCTGCTTTACTTGCACGAATCATACCGAGGTCATTGTGACTGTCACCGCTTGCGATAGTCTCATAACCGATAGACTGAAGTGCCTTAACTGTTGTAAGTTTCGACTGCTCACAACGCATCTTAAATCCTGTAATCTCTCCGTCATCCGCAACCTCAAGTGAATTACAGAAAATTGTAGGCCAGCCGAGTTTCTTCATAAGCGGGCTTGCAAACTGTGTAAATGTATCACTGATGATGATAACCTGTGTGATAGAACGAAGCTCATCCAAAAACTCTTTTGCTCCAGGTATAGGATCAATCTTTGCAATAGTGTTCTGAATTTCTTTAAGACCAAGACCATGCTCTTTTAAAATCCCGAGTCTGTAGTTCATGAGCTTGTCATAATCAGGCTCGTCTCTTGTTGTTCTCTTAAGCTCCGGAATCCCAGTCTCCTCAGCAAATGCTATCCAGATTTCCGGTACAAGAACTCCCTCTAAGTCTAAACATACAATATTCATCTCAACCATCCTCTTTTCTCTTTATATCTGTTCTTTAAGTAACTGGACCGGCGGGATTCGAACCCGCGGGATGCAGGAGTCAAAGTCCTGTGCCTTACCGCTTGGCGACGGCCCATCATATATGCCATTTACATTTGTTATGCAAACCACAGTTTATCATAAACTATATAAAAAGTCTCCGCAAATTATTCTTAAATATTGCAACTCTCCTATATAGTAAAAAATCCTTGTAAACTACAAGGAAATCAAAGGTGGATAGAGGGATTCGAACCCTCGGCCTCCAGAGCCACAATCTGGCGCGCTAACCAACTGCGCTATACCCACCATATAAAATTAAAACGTGCCAGGAGGGATTCGAACCCCCGACCCACGGCTTAGAAGGCCGTTGCTCTATCCAACTGAGCTACTGACACATGCAAAGCGGGTGATGGGAATCGAACCCACGTATCCAGCTTGGAAGGCTGGTGTTCTACCATTGAACTACACCCGCACATTTGGAAACAAATGTGTTTCCCGCTTTATTTATTTAATGCGTCACCAGTCGGGGTGACAGGATTCGAACCTGCGACCCCCTGATCCCAAATCAGGTACTCTAGCCAAACTGAGCCACACCCCGAGTTGTTTGCTTTCTCGCTTTCGCCTTACTCGCTAACCGCTTTCCCGTGACGCAAGATATATATTACATTATGTTGCACTGTTTGTCAACAACTTTTTTCAAATTTTTTAATTTTTTTTTGTAACAGTTCACCTATAAAAAGATAATTGGCAATACAATGAGCTTGTTCATTGTATTGTTAAGTACCTTTTTATGGTAGAATAGCCTTTCATTTCTGAAATGAAATAAACAAAAGCTGCAAAGCAGCGACTGACAGCTCGCTGGCAGGTTTATGAATGTAAGAAATG